>Ga0182747_1001066_pt1 | contig 22478 bp, 19 predicted proteins | sample eDN3rd30CBELigBY_FD_128526 | JGI IMG/M metagenome (GOLD analysis project Ga0182747, IMG submission 128526) | Enriched backyard soil microbial communities from Emeryville, California, USA - eDNA 3rd pass 30_C BE-Lig BY (version 2) (version 2) | ecosystem: Environmental > Terrestrial > Soil >...
AGATGCAGCATCACCGCACTGTCCTTCCCCACCGAATACAGCATCACTGGACGCACCGCGTCCGCCAGAACCTCCCGCAAAATATGAATGCTCTCGGCCTCCAGCCGATCAAGATGCGTCAGCATCTGGGGGTGCGCGGGCAGGCGCGGGGAATGGAAGGTCACCGGTCTCATGCCCTGCTCTTAGGCAGGCCCCACGCGCGGCTCTTGACGAATCCTGCTATTTAGTAGAATCCTGCTAATTAATCGACTGACTAGATATTATCGCGCGGAAGAACGGGCGCGATAACCGGACGGGGACCACGCAACAAAGCGCGGCCTCGCGGGAGGTGAGGATGCTGGGAAGCTTCTTTAAAAGCGATCGCGCCATTTATGCGCGGCACCAGTCGGATCTGATCGTCGAGCGCTGCTCGGCCCAAAAGGGCTGGCGCGGGTTGCATCTCGAGGTCGGGCACAATCGCGGCTGCGACGTCCGCTCGCTGATGCTGCAAGGCCATTTGATCGGCATGCAGATCACTGGCCAGCCGGTCGCGGTCGAAATCCATGAAAATGGCGAATGGGTCCCTACCGCGCTGCCTTCGCATCAATTGTTCATCCACCCCGCGGGCACTCCGCTCAATATCCGGCACGATCTGTGGACTCGCTGGGCCTTTGCGATCATCGACCATCCGACGCTGGACTCGCGGCGAGGTCCGGCCGACACCGCGGGCTGGTCGGAGCATGACCAGGTCTTGTCGCTGCTGTTCCGGGCACTGGTCGAGCAGCTCTGCCACGAGCAGCGCGACACCAGCGGCGACCGGGCGCTCGCCCAGTCGCTGATCGACAGCTTCATCCTGGCGCTGCACCAGCGCGCGCGTACCTCGCCCGCCGCCTCGGCCCGGGGCGGCATCGCGCCCCATATGGTCGCCGACCTTCGCGCCTGGATCGAACGCAATCTGGAACGGAAGATCGGCGTCCAGGACATGGCCGACCGGCTCGGCTATTCCTGCGCCCATTTCGCGCGCGAATTCAAGCGTGAGGTCGGTGTGACGCCGCACGGCTTCCTGCAGGACATCCGCCTGTCGACCGCAATGGACCTCGCGCGCCGTGGCACGCCGCTGATCGACATCGCGCACCAGTGCGGCTTTGCCGATCAGGCGCATCTCTCCAACGCCTTCAAAGGACGTTTCGGCTTTTCCCCCGCGAGCCTCCGTCAGCGAAGAAATTAGCAGCCGGTATCGCGAAAGGCGGGGAGCAAATCGGCAGCGAAAATAAACGGACGCGCTGCCGACTTCACGGGGTTATTGCAAATGGTGGGCCCGGCAGGACTCGAACCCGCAACCTAGCCGTTATGAGCGGCCAGCTCTAACCATTGAGCTACAGGCCCCCGAGGGGACAGTGGGCGATAGCGGAGCCTGCGCCGCATTGGCAAGCGGCTTCAAGCAGCGGACGGCTCCACCCGCTCGGCCATCGCGATGATGTCGGCCGCGGTGGTCGGTTCGATACCGCGACGCGCGAGATGCCCGAGCACCACGTCCCACCAGCGATAGAATTGCTCCAGATCGGCGCTGCTCCGCACATAGGGGGTATTCCCGGGCTGGAGCGACGGCGAATGGAAGGAGAAGTTGAGCACCGGCAGGCGCTGGGCGATCGCGATGTCGATTGCCTGCAGCGCACGGTCGGCGGGAATGCCCTCGGGCGTCAGCGCGATCCGCTCGACCAGGCCGAAGCGCGCGAGCGCGGCGCGCATTCCGCCATGCTCCATCCGGTGATAGATCGAACGCCCGGCGCCACCGAGCAGGCCGCCGAAGACGGTCGTGACGGGCATTTCGAGCACCGCGCCCCCGCCCGTACGCACCCACCAGGGATGGAGCGGCGCCTTGCGATAGTCGGGTCCGTGCCCCGCGCGATAATCGAAGCCCGAGCGCACCGAGGTGTCGCAGCGAAAGCCGAGCTCGGCGAGCATCGACGCGGTTTCGGGGCCCAGGCCATAGCGCCCGGCGCGATAGGCGAGCGGCGCGATGCCGAACCGGTCGCGGATCCCGTCGCGCAGCACCGTCATCTTCGCGCGCTGCAATTCGCGCGGCAGATTGCCGGTGTAGCTGTTGCGCGCGCTGACCTCCTCGTCGTGCGGCGGCGTGACCCAGGGATGGAGCTGCGCCCCGATCTCGCAGCGCCCTTCGCGTGCTGCCGCGCCCAGAATCGCGACCGCGCGGTCGTCGGTCACGATCGGCCAGTCGACGAGATAGATCGGGCGGACGCCGGCGCGCTCGAAATAGGCCTGGCAGTCGGCGAGCGCGGGGACCGAGCCGAGCGAGTGGCCGGTGCGGCTGAACGGCGCCGACCAGTCGAAATCCTCTTCGGTGTCGATCGTCACCCAGAAACGCGGGCGCTCGCCCGCTGCGAGCCCGACCAGATCGAGCGCCGCCGGAACATCGAACAAATTGCCCGCAGACTGCACCGCGCTTTCCCCCTCGCCCCCCGGAGCCTAGTCGCTCTGCGACGCGTCTTTCTCCGTCTCCGCGGGGTTGGCCGAGCGAAGATGCAAGGTCAAGGCGTTGTGTCCGATATCGAGCCGTCCGCCCGCGGCGCGCGCAAGGCTGTCGACGAGGCGAAGCGAAAAGCCGAGACTGAGGATCGCCGCGCCCGGCGCCTCGCCGTCGGGACTGTATCCGGGGTCGAGCAGTTCGGCGGCGCTCGCGAAGCGGATCGCCGCAGGGCGGACGATGCGGAGCTGCAGCATGTCGTCGTGCGCCGGCTCGGTGACCAGCTGACCCACGAGCACCGCGCCGGGTTCCGACACGTCGACCAGCGCCGTGACAAGGCGGCCGACCATGCGCCGCGCGTCGGCATCGCTCGTCCGCGCGCGAAAGGGCCCGCCGACGCGCGCGATGCTGACGCCCACCTGCTGGTCGTCGAGCAATCCGCCTAGGTCGGTTTCGACCTGGACGACGATCGCGCCGATATCGGCTGCCACTGCCGCTGCGTCGGCTTCGGCCGCCGGGCTCGCGCCAGCCCGCGCAGCCGCTTCGAGGTCATCGATGATCGCCTGCACCGTCGCTGCGTCGGCGACGATCGTCCTCGCCATCCGGCGATAGGACTGGCTGACCGGGCCGAACATCTGCCCCGATATGATCTGGGCGAAACCCGAAATGGCGTTGAGCGGACTGCGCAGTTCGTGGATCAGCTGGCGGATCGAATCGCCCGCCGCGTCGGCGGGAGCGCCGCGATAGGGCGTCTCGTTGCGGCGCGGCCGCCGGGCGCTGCCGCGATAGCCGCGAAACTGGCCGGTCGCGGGCTCGAACCAGGGCAGGGCCGAAAAGCGCCACTCGCCGGCTTCCTGCTCACCGCCTTCGAGGATCAGCCGCGCGTTGATCATTTCGGCGCGCTGGCGAAAGGCGCCCGCGGCGACGCCGTCGGCCCCGGGCTCGCCGCCAAAGGCCGCCTCGGCGATAGAGAGGCCGACGATGGCGCCGCGCGTGATGCCGTCGACCCAATGGATGACGCCGTCGGGACCCGTTTCGAACAGGAAGCTCTCGCGCGCCTCCGGACGAGTCCCGTCCGGCGCCGCCGGGGGCGAGCCGAGTGGCTGGCCGCGGCTCGACTGGAATTTGTCGATCCGCCGCACCAGCTCGCTGATCTGGCTCGGCGCGCCTTCGTCGTCGGTGCCGGTCTCTTCCGCCGTGATCGCTGGGTGGGGCAATGCGACCGAACCGCTGCCGAGCGCGGCGAGCGCGCGCTGCACCGATTCGGGCAGGTCGTCGCGCCCCGCGAGGACCGAGCGCGCCATCGGGTTCGTCGCGGGAAGCACGGCGAGCCAGTCGCCCTCCGGCAATCGCGCGTCGCGCAGCATCTCTACCGACACCGCGGGAACGTCGTTGGCGTAAAGCGCGACCAGCGGCGCGAAGCGGCCGTGGCGCGCGAGCGCGCGGGCGCAATCGCGCCGCACCTTTTCGGGAACCTCGGGCCGCAGCACCGCAAGCGCGTGGAGCGCGCGGCGGACATCGTCATCATCCAGTTGATTGCCGCGCTGCGCCAGAATATCCGAGAGCTGACGCCAGGCAGCGATGCGCGCCCGGCGGTCGGCCGGGGTCTGGCGCAAGATCGTTGCGATCATCGTGTCAGCAGTCACGCGGAGCCGGCCCCACACCCATCTTCGTTGGTTAGCGTAGGATTACCGGCTAGCGTGAATCATCCGGTCATGAAAGCGCGTTAACCCTGACGTCGCATTGTGGGACAATTGCAATCGCCTGAAATATTATTATGGTCTCCGCGAGCTTGGAAAGCGGAAGTTACAAAATGGCGAGCCAAAAATTCGATCAGATCGATTTGCAGATTCTCGGCGAACTGCAGAAAAACGGGCGGATGACCAATGTGGAACTGGCGCAGATGGTGGGTTTGACCGCCCCCCCCTGCCTGCGCCGCGTGCGCGCGCTCGAAGAATCGGGCGTGATCCGCTCCTATCATGCCGATCTCGACGCGGCGAAGCTGGGCTACGGGATCACCGTCTTCGCGATGGTCAGCCTGCGCAGCCAGGCCGAATCCGATCTGCAGGCGTTCGAGGACTATGTCGGCGGACTGCCCGAGGTGCGCGAATGCTATATGCTGAACGGCGAGATCGACTTCCTGCTCAAGGTGGTCGCGCGCGACCTCCAGAGCTTCCAGTCGTTCCTGACCGCGCACCTGACCTCGGCGCCCAACGTGACGAGCGTCAAAACCTCGCTGACGATTCGCACCGCCAAGCAGCTCGCGGGCATTCCGGTCGAACCCTGAAGCGCCGTCTGGCGAATCAAGAAGGGCGCCGGTCCCAAGGGGGAGCGGCGCCCTTTTTGTCGTGCGGTCGCCGACCTCAGCCCCCGGTCGCCGGTGCCGCGGCGGGTGCGGCAGGCGCGGCTGCGGGAGCAGCGGTCGTGTCGAGCTTCGCGAGCCAGAATTTGGCGAGCACCTTGCGCGGCCCGGCGATCTGCCCGAAGCTCGCTTTGGCGGCCGCGGTGTCGCCGGTCAGCGCCTGCGCGACGCCAAGGCGATAGGTCCACAATTCCTTGTCGCCGCCAGCGCTGATCGCCGCCTGATAGAGCGGAATCGCCTCGGCCGCGCGGCCATAGCCGACGAGCGCGTCGCCCGTCACGCCGGCGACTTTCGGGTTCGAAAGCGTCGCCGGCTTCTTCGCATAAGCGGCGAGCGTCGATTCCTCGTCGCCCGCGCGCTCGGCCTGCGTCTTGGCCAGATCGTCGAGATCGGCGTCGGCGGCCGGGATGACCTTCTTCGCCTTGCCCTCGCGGATGACCGCGACCGCCTCGCCCGGCAGGGCAGCCTGCGACGCGAGCGACGCATATTCGGCATATTCGCCGCGCTCGAGCAGCGAGTTCGTCGCACGCATCAGGCGCAGCGTGTCGAGGGTGCGGTCCTTGTCGGCGCCCCTGAGTGCAATCATCAGCGTCTGGTGCCAGATCTGAGGGCTCGGGTAGGATTGGAGGCGCAGCGCGAGAAGGTCGAACATCTCGTCGGTGCGGTTCGCCTCCTGGAGCGCGCGCGCGGGGATCACGAACATCTGCTCGGACGGCCGCTGACCGGCGGCGAGCAACTTGGCGATATTTTCCTTGGCGAAGGCGACAGCCTTGTCGGTCTGACCCGATTTCATATAGCTGTCGAGAAGCGCGTCGGGCAGCGAAGCCTCGGTCGACCCGGCGGCGCGCGCCGCTTCGAGCCGTTGCGCCGCCTTGGCATAATCCTTCTTCTGATAGGCGAACTGGCCGGCGAAGAAATTATAGACCGCGGTGTCGGGCCCCGTCACGAGACCCGAATCGAGCGCGCCGTTCAGCCCCTGCTCCTGCAGTGCCTGATCCTTGTTCAATATGCCGAGCTGCAGGGTGAAGAAGCCCTGATAATATTTGTCCTCGTTGGTGGTCGCCTTGCCCTGGCCCTCGGCGATCGCCGCCTGCAGGCCCGCCGCATCCTTCTTTTTCAGCGTCTCGTCCATCTTCTGGACGATCGGCATGAACGCCTTGCTGGGGGTGATCTGCGGGCCCTTGGCCGCCTCTTCCTTCTTCTGCTTTTCACGCGCGGCCGCGGGAACGGCGGCGGTCGTCATCATCGCGAGGCCCAGCACAGCGGCCATCGCCGTCGCGGACATCGAGCGAAAACGCTTGGTCATTGTGAATCTCTCCTATGAATCGGCCGCCTTGCCCGGACATGCGCCGGTTCGGCCGCGGTTCGGTAACGCGGCTAAACGTCAAGCGTTGCCAAGGCAAGACGGCCGAGGTCGATATTCGGATGTCAGGATGCGGCTGAACGGGGATTGAACCCGCTTTGTCGCGCGGCGCCTAGGCGAGGGTCTCGATCGCCTTATTGATCTGGCGCAGCACGGCGGGATCGCCCGGCGCGCCGGCCATCGCCTCTTCGGCGAGTTCGATCAGCGGAACGATGCCGAAAGTGGCGGCGAGCCCCTTGAGGCGGAGCGCCGCGACATGCCAGTTCGCGTCGCAGCGGGCGCGGCGCATCAGGTCGCTGAGGTCGCGCGCGCTATCGGCGAAGGCGCCGCGCAGGTCGAGCGCCATCGCCGCGTCGTCGCCGACCGCGGCGCTGAGATACCGGTCGAGGGGGCCACTGTCGAAAGACATTCCACAGCCCTGTCATATTGTGGTTAAGTTTCCGTTTCGCGCGGGGCGTTTGATGGGTAAGATGGTGATATGACGGGGGACAAGAAGATCGTCGGATTGTGGCGGAATTCCGCAGCAAGCCAGGATGCGGACGAAGCAGCGCCCGCCGAAACCGCCGCGCCCGAAAGCGCGCCGGCGGAGGAGATGGCCGCGGCTGGGATCGAAGCGCCCGCCGAACGCGACTGGCTCGACCGCTCGGCGCTGGTCGACAGCGACGAACCGGACGAGGCACCGCCGTCACCCTCCCCCTGGCGCGACCGCCTTCCCGCGCTGCTCGTCGTCGCGGGCCTCCTGTGGACCGGCTTCGCGCTGACGGTCGCGACCGCACGCTTCAGCCGCTCGCCGACGCTCGCCGAATGGCCCGCGCTCGTCGCGACCATTGCGATGCCGCTCACCCTTCTCCTCGTGCTGTGGATGGCAGCGCTACGGTCGAGCCGCTCCGAACAGGCGCGCTTCGCCCGCGTCGCTGCGGCGCTGCGCGATGAGAACCAGGCGCTCGGCCTCTCGATGCACTCGCTGAGCCTCCACCTCGCCGATGCGCAAAAGCAGCTCGCCGAACAAGCGAAGATCGTCCAGCAGCTCGGGCTCGACGCGGTCGCGCGGCTGCACGAAAGCAGCGACAAGCTCGCGAGCAATGCGTCGGTGATCGCCAATGCCAACGACCAGCTTGCGCGGTCGGGCGATGTCGCGATGCAGCGGATGGACGGACTGCTCGCGGGATTGCCGCGGATCGACGACGTCGCGCAACGGCTCGCGGTCAATTTCCGCGAGGCGGGGCTCGTCGCGCATCAGCAGGGCGCCGGGCTCGAGGCCAAACTCGCCGCGCTCGCCGAGGAAGCGGCGAAGGCTGCGCAGACCGGCGAAGCCTCGGCCGCGAGCCTCTCCGATGCGATCGCCTCGCTCCAGGAACGGACCAGCGAGACCGAGGCGACGCTGCTCGCGGCGTCGGCGCAGGTCACCGGCGCGCACGGCACCGCGCTCGCGCAGATCACCCATTCGGCGGCGGCGGCGCGCGACGAGATGAGCGCAACCGTCGCGGCGATGGGCGAGCAGATCGAAGCGAGCTGGCGCCAGTTCCGCGAAGGTGTCGACACGGCGGCCACCGACATGGACGCGCGGCTTGCGGCGGCGCGCGCCGCGGGTGCCGAAATCGGCGAGCAGATCGCGGGTCACGGCGCGGCGAGCGAAGCGCTCGCCGAACGCATCAAGGCGCATGTCGCCGAGGTCGGGCAGCAGCTCGAGGTCCTCGACGTCAGCGTGTCGGCGAGCACCGGCGTCATCGGCCGCGCGATCGACGATACCAAGGGTCAGCTCGCGGCCTTCATGGCCGAGGTGCAGAGCGGCAACGGCTCGGCGCATCAGCTCATCACCCATGCCGAATCGCTGCTGCTCGCGCTCGACGCGGTGACGCGCGAGCTCGACGAGACGCTGCCGCATGCGCTCGATCGCATGGCGACGCACGGCCAGACCACGCAGACGGCGCTGGCGCAGATCAAGCCGATGCTCGAGGCGTCGGAGCTGGTCGCGCAGTCGACCCTGTCGCACGTCAATGCGGTCCAATCGACCTTGCAGACGAACGAGGGCAAGATGGCGGGCCATGCCGAAAGCCAGCAGGCCCTGGCCGAGCGCCTCAACGCCTCGCTCGCCGAAGCCGATGCCGCGCTGGCGAAGCTGCGCGCCGGTGCCGACGAGTTCGCCGAACAGGGCGGCGCACGGATGATCGCGACGCTGGGCGAGGTGCGCACGACCGCCGACAGCGCCGCCGACGAGGCGCGGCAGACGCTCGACAAGCTCGTCGCCGGCGCACGCGACGCGATGCAGGCGACCGCGACCGAAGCGATCGACGCCGCGTTCAAGACCGAGATCATGGCGCAGCTCGGCGCGATCGAGGAGGCTTCGCAGCGCGCGGTCGAGGCCGCGAACGGCGCCGCCGACCGGCTGATGCGCCAGCTCATCACCATCATGGACACCAGCGCCAGCGTCGAACAGCGCGCGCGCGAGGCCGATCAGGCCATCGCCGCGTCGGATCGCGATTCGCTGGCGAAACAGGCGGGGCTGCTCACCGAGGCGCTCAAATCGACCGCGATCGACCTCACCAAGATATTGTCGAGCGAAGTCAGCGACACCGCATGGGACGCCTATCTGAAGGGCGACCGCGGCGTCTTCGCGCGGCGCGCGGTCAAGCTGGTCGAGAACAGCGAGGCGAAGGAAATCCTGCGCCTCTATCAGGCCGACGACGGCTTCCACGCCGCGGTCAACCAGTTCATCCACGATTTCGAGGCGATGCTGCGCCTGCTCATCGGCGCGCGCGACGGCTCGGCGATCAGCGTCACCCTGCTCTCGTCGGACATCGGCAAGCTCTACGTCGCGCTCGCGCAGGCGATCGACCGGCTGCGGAACTGATTTCCAGGCCGTCGTGCGAGAGAAGACATTACCACGCCTTTAGGGCGGGGAGCGAACACCTCTCTCTTTCGTCATCCCGGACTTGATCCGGGATCCATTCCTCCGGCGCTGGTGTGAATGGACCCCGGCTTTCGGTCGGATAGACCGCTACCAGCCCAACCAACCTTCGCCCCTACCCCTCGACTTCGCTGATATCCTCAAGCATCTCGGGATCGAGCACCCGCACCCGGCCTTGGTCGAGCGCGATTACTCCCGATTCTTCCCAGCTTTTCAGTTGCCGGTTGATATGTTCGCGGCTCATGCCGGCGAAATTGCCGAGTTCGGTCTGGCTGAGTTCGACGCGCGCGACCGCGTCGGGGCTGTCCTTGCGGATCAGGCGCTTGAGGTAGCGCGCGAGGCGCGGGCCCGAGGCGTAGGCGCGGTCGCTTTCGATCGTCTGGTCGGCGGTGCGCAGCCGCCGCGCGAGCTGCTGCATCAGCGACCAGGCGAAATCGGGGTGGCTCGTCACGAAATCGCGCATCGCGTTGCGGCCGAGCTGGAGCGCCGTGCCCGCGCTCGTCGCGATCACCGATGCGGTGCGCTCGCCGCCGTCGAGCAGGGCGATCTCGCCCAGCACCGCGCCGGGCTCGGCGTAGGCGAGGACGATCTCGCGCCCGTTCGCGGTGAGCAGCGAGACGCGCGCGCTGCCTTCGGTCAGGATCAGCAGGCTGTCGCCGGTATCGCCCTGGCTCAGCAATTCCTTGCCCTTGACGAACCGGAGCTCCACCGCGCGGCCCGCTATGTCGGCCCAATCGTCGACGGTCAGCCCCGAAAAGATGCTATCGGGGCCCTGAAGTTCGGCGAGTTTCGCGTGATCCATTGCCCCTGTCCTTCCCTGCGCCGCGTCAGACCAGCCGACTCTGCTTGACCGCCGCCTCGATGAAGCCCGCGAACAGCGGATGCGGATCGAACGGCTTCGACTTCAGCTCGGGGTGGAACTGCACCCCGATGAACCACGGATGGTCGGGCCGCTCGACGATTTCGGGCAGCATGCCATCGGGCGACAGGCCTGAAAAGACCAGACCGCCCTTTTCGAGGGCGTCGCGATAGGCGCCGTTGACCTCGTAGCGGTGGCGATGGCGTTCGCTGATGTCGTTCGCGCCATAGATGCTCGCGACATGGCTGTTGGGCGACAGCTTCGCCTCATAGGCGCCGAGCCGCATCGTCCCGCCCATGTCGGTGTCGGCGCCGCGCTGCTGCAGCCCCTCGGCGCTCATCCATTCGGTGATCAGGCCGACGACGGGCTCGTCGGTGGGCCCGAATTCGGTGCTCGATGCCTTCGCGATCCCGCTCGTGTTGCGCGCCGCCTCGATGCACGCCATCTGCATGCCAAGGCAGATCCCGAGAAAAGGCACGCCGCGTTCGCGCGCGAAGCGGACGCTCGCGATCTTCCCCTCCGACCCGCGCTCGCCGAAGCCGCCGGGAACGAGGATGCCGTGCATCGGCTCGAGATTGGCCGCCAGATCCTCGTCGCGCTCGAACATCTCGGCGTCGAGCCAGCGGATATTGACCTTGACCCGGTGCGCCATGCCGCCGTGGACCAGCGCTTCGTTGAGCGACTTATAGGCATCGGGCAGCGAGACATATTTGCCGACGACGCCGATCGTCACCTCGCCCTCGGGGTGCTGCTTGCGGTCCATGATGTCGTACCAGGCCGTCAGATCGGGGTCGGGCGCGTCGTGGATGCCGAAGGCGCGCAGGACTTCGGAATCGAGCCCCTCGCCATGATATTGGACCGGCACCGAATAGATGGAATCGGCGTCGAGCGCCGGGATCACCGCTTCCTTCCGCACGTTGCAGAATTGCGCGATCTTAGCGCGTTCGCCGTCGGGCAGCGGCTTTTCGCAGCGGCAGAGCAGGATGTCGGGCTGGACGCCCAGCGACGCGAGTTCGCGCACGCTGTGCTGGGTCGGCTTGGTCTTCAGCTCGCCCGCGGCGGCGATATAGGGGACGAGCGTGACGTGAACGGACAGCGTGTTCTCGCGGCCTTCCTCGTTCCTCAGCTGGCGGATCGCCTCGATGAACGGCAGCGATTCGATGTCACCGACGGTGCCGCCGATCTCGCACAGCACGAAATCGAGGTCGTCGGTCTCGGCGCGGGCGAAGGCTTTGATCGCGTCGGTAACGTGCGGAACCACCTGCACCGTCGCGCCCAGATAGTCGCCGCGGCGCTCCTTGGTGATGATCTGCTGATAGATGCGGCCCGAGGTGACATTGTCGCTCTGACGCGCCGCGACGCCGGTGAAGCGCTCGTAATGGCCGAGGTCGAGGTCGGTTTCCGCCCCGTCGTCGGTCACATAGACCTCGCCGTGCTGATAGGGCGACATGGTGCCCGGATCGACGTTCAGATAGGGATCGAACTTGCGAATGCGCACGCGAAATCCCCGCGCCTGCAACAGGGCCGCGAGGCTTGCCGCCATCAGACCTTTGCCAAGGGAGGAGACCACGCCGCCGGTGATGAAAATGAACCGCGCCATGGGAGGAAAGACTTACTCAAAGGAGGGGTGACGGCGCAAGCCGTCGAATCACATGCGGCGGAAAAAATTCCGCCACGCGAAGGCGCACGCGCCGCCGTCAGGGGCGGAGCGGCTTATTTCTCGGCAGGAGCGTTTTGAGCGGGCGTCTGCGCCGGCTGGTTCGCCGCCGCGGCCGCGGCCGCCAGCGGGTCGTCGCTCGCCGGAGCGCCGGGCTGCGCCGCATTCGGCGCCGTGGGGGCCTGACCGGTCAGCGACGAAGAGGGCGTGCCGCTCGACTGCTGCGCGGTCTTCGACAGCGAGGTGTCGATGGTCGAGCCGCTGCGCCCGACCGACGCCATCGCGGCAAGGACGATCGACAGGCCGACGAACAGGCAGGCGAGGATCGTCGTCGCGCGGGTCAGGAAATCCGCCGCGCCCCGCGCCGACAACAGGCCCGCCGGGCTGCCCCCGACCCCCAGCCCGCCGCCTTCCGACTTCTGCATCAGGATGACGCCGATCATCGCGGCCGCGACGACGGCCTGGACGACGAGCAGGAAGGTAAAGAGGCTGGACATCGAAATTTCCCGAAAGCGTGAACGGCCCCGCATGAGGCCATAGTCGCAGGCGCACATAGAGACGAAGCCGCGCGGCTTCAAGGAAGAAGCGCGTCATCGGCATTGGGTTGGGGATCTGTCGTCTGAAGGTTGATTTGATGCCCCCTCCCGCAGGCGGGAGGGGCAGCGAGGCTTGGCAGCTTGCTGCCTAGCCGCAGCGGGGTGGGCTCTTGCCCCGCCGCTGCCCACCCCCGACCCCTCCCGCCTGCGGGAGGGGAGAAGATATGGCCGCTATCGGTCGCAAGCCGACAAGCAGGCAAACTACCCCAGCATCCCCGCTGCCTCGACGATCGGCACGAATTTCGCCGCGGTCAGGCTCGCGCCGCCGACGAGCGCGCCGTCGACGTCGCCCGCGCCGAGCAGTTCGGCGGCATTGTCGCCGGTGACCGAGCCGCCATAAAGGATGCGAACCTCGGCCGCGCCGGCGCCGATCCGTTCGGAGAGCGCGGCACGGATCGATCCGTGCATCGCCGCCACATCCTCGGTCGTCGGGACCAGCCCGGTGCCGATCGCCCAGATCGGTTCATAGGCGATGGCGAGCGCCGCGCGCTCGAAATCGTCGGGCAGCGATTCGCGCACCTGCTTGAGCACATGGTCGATCGCGCCGCCCGATTCGCGTACCGCGCGGGATTCGCCGACACACAGGATCACCGCCAGCCCCGCGGCGAGCGCCGCCTCGGCCTTCGCCTTCACGTCGGCGTTGGTCTCACCGAACCCCTCGCGCCGCTCGCTGTGTCCGACGATGACCAGGCGCGCGCCGGCATCGGCGAGCATCGGCGCCGAGACCGATCCGGTGAAGGCGCCCGAGGCCTGCGCGTGGCAGTCCTGCCCGCCAACGCTGCCGCCGGTCGCCGCCATCGCGCCGATCAGCGTGAAGGGCGGGCAGAGCGCGACGTCGACCGCGGCGTGGCCGCGCGCCGCGGCAAAGATCGCCTCAGCCTCGCCGAGCGCCGCGCGCAGACCGTTCATCTTCCAGTTGCCGACCACATATTTGCGCCGCGCCATCGCTCCACTCCATGCTGCTGGTTTCGATTGCGAGCGCCCTAGCCTTGCGGACCAGCCATAGGCAAGCCGGGTGGAAAAGCCTTTCCCGCCTTGAAGCCTGTTCGCCGCGCGCCTAAAGCAGCGCCGAACCGCGCCTTCCTTGCGCCCATTCGAAAGATTGCCCGTTCGATGATCACCGCGATCCGCCGCCTCTTTTCCTCCGCGCTCGGCAAGTTTCTCGCGCTTGCCTTCGTCGTTCTCGTCGGCATCGCCTTCGCGCTGAGCGACGTCACCGGCAACTCGGCCTTCGGCGGGCTCGGCGGTGCCAATGTCGCCAAGGTGGGCAGCACCGAGATCGGCAGCGGCGAGCTGCGCGACCGCGTGCGGCTCGCTTATAATCAGACGCGCGAGCAACAGCCGGGGCTCACCATGGCGGCCTTCGTCGAATCGGGCGGGCTCGACCAGGTGCTCGATCAGCTGATCGAGGGCGCGGCATTCGAGCAGCTCGCGAACGATATGGGCTTCGGCCTCAACAAGCGCCTCGTCGACGGCCGTATCGCCGACCTGCCGATCTTCGCCGGCGTATCGGGCAGCTTCGACCAGGCGGCTTATCAGGCTTTCCTGCGCCAGAACGGCATCAGCGAAGCCCAGCTGCGCGGCGATATCCGCCAGCAACTGTTCCTCGAACAGATCGCCGAGCCGATCGGCCGGATGCCGCGCGTGTCGGCGGCGATGGCGCAGCCCTATGCGGCGCTGCTGCTCGAAAAGCGGCGCGGCTCCGCGACCTTCGTTCCCGCAAGCCCCTTTGCGCCGACGAGCGACCCGGGCGACGCGGCGCTGCGCAAATATCTGTCGCAGCATGTGGCACGCTACACCATCCCCGAGCGCCGGGTGATCCAATATGCGTTGTTCGACCGCAGTGCCGTCGCAGTGCCCGCGGTCACGGACGCCGAAATCGCCGAGGCCTACAAGGCGAACGCGCCGCGCTACGCCGCCAGCGAGACGCGCCGCTTCGCACAGGTCATCGCGCCCGACCAAGCGACCGCGAACACGATCGCGGCCAAGGTGCGCGGCGGCGCGTCGCTCACCGCCGCGGCGCAGGGCGCCGGGCTTTCGGCCGCGACGACCGGCGATCTCACCCAGACCGCCTATGCTGCGACCACCAGCGCCGCGGTAGCCAAGACCGCCTTCGCCGCGAAGCAGGGCGACTTGCTCGGCCCGACGCAGACCGAGCTCGGCTGGGCCGTCGCACGCGTCGAGAATGTCACCGTCAAGCCCGCGCGCACTCTCGCCGAGGCGAGCGGCGAGATCCGCGAGGAACTCGCGAAGAACAAGGCCAACGAAGCGGTCGTCGACTATTATAATTCGCTACAGGACGCGGTGAACGGCGGCGCCGCGATCGAAGAGGTCGCAAACGACCGCAAGCTCAAGCTCGTCGAGACCCCCGCGCTGCTTCCCAGCGGCCGCGCGCCGGCGCAGCCTGCCTTCGCCCTGCCCCCCGAAATGGCGCCGATGATCGCGCAAGCCTTTCAGGGCGGCACCGAAGGCGAAGGCCAGCTCGCGACGATCGTCGAGAACGAGAAGTTCGCGGTGTTCGCGGTGAAGTCCATCGTCGCCGCCGCGCCGCCACCCTTCGCCGAGATTCGCGGCGGTCTCCTCGCCGACTGGCGCCTCGCCGAGGGGCAGAAGGTCGCCCGCGACAAGGCGCGCGCGATCGTCAAGGCGGTCGAAGGCGGCAAGGACCTCGCGGCCGCGGCGCGCGAGGCGGGCCCGAACATCGGCACGGTCCAGACGATCGGCGGCAGCCGCGCCGAGCTGGGTCAGAACGGCCAGCCGGTCCCGCCCGAGCTCGCGCTCCTTTTCTCGATGGCGCAGGGCAGCGTGAAGACGCTCGAAATCCCCGGCAACCGCGGCTGGATGGTGATCGCGCTCGGCGAGGTCGACCGCCCGAACCCCAAGGATATCGACCCCAAGCGCGTCGCCGCGATCGCGCAGCCGCTCGGCCCCGCGTTCGGCAACGAGCTGGTCGGCCAACTCGTCGCCGAGGCGAAGCGCCGCGCCGGGGTGAAGATCAACAAGGACCTGCTCGAACAGCTGCGCAAGGAACTGACCGGCGCGGCGCCGGTCCAATAGGGACGATGACGGCGCTCGAAGGCAGGGCCGCGGCGCTCGAAGCGCTGGCGCAGGGGCGCGGCGCGGTCGTCTGGCAGCGGCTGATCGCCGACGTCGAGACCCCCGTGTCGGCGGCGCTCAAGCTGATCGAGCCGGGACGCGGCGACTGGGTGCTCGAATCGGTCGAAAGCGGCGAGACGCGCGGGCGCTACAGCCTGCTCGGCCTCGACCCCGACCTGATGTTCGAGGTCACAGGCGACGTCGCGCGGATCAACCGCGACTGGCGTCACGACAAGGCGACGTTCACGCCCATCGCGGCCCCCGCGCTGCAAGCGCTCCGCGACCTCGTCGCCGAATGCCGCTTCGACGTGCCTGCGGGGCTGCCCAAGGCGCTCGCGACGCTCGTCGGCTTCTTCGCCTATGAAACCATCGGTCTCGTCGAGCGCGTCCCGCGCGCGCCCGGCGCCGGGCTCGGCCTGCCCGACATGATCTTCGTCCGCCCGACGACGATCCTCGTCTTCGACCGCCTCGCCGACGAGCTGTTCCTGATCGCGCCGATCTGGCCCGACGCCAGCGCGCCGATCGACCGCATGATCGATGCGGCGCAGGATCGGCTCGACAGCATCGCCGCGCGGCTCGCCACCCAAAGCGCGCACACCGATCGCGCCGCGACCGACGCGCAGCCCGACGCCATCGTCCGCAACGCCGCGACGAGCCCCGAACGCTTCGCCGAGATGGTCCGCACGGCGAAGGACTATATCGCCGCGGGCGACATCTTTCAGGTCGTGCTCTCGCAGCGTTTCTCGACCCCGTTCGACCTGCCGCCCTTCGACCTCTATCGCGCACTCCGCCGTATCAACCCGTCGCCCTTCCTCTATTTCCTCGACCTGCCTGGCTTCGCGCTGATCGGCTCGTCGCCCGAAATTCTCGTTCGGGTCAGGGATGGCGAGATCACCATCCGCCCGATCGCCGGCACCCGCCCGCGCGGGCGCACAAGCGCCGAGGATGTCGAGAACCGTGAATCGCTGCTCGCCGACCCGAAGGAGCGCGCCGAGCATCTGATGCTGCTCGATCTCGGCCGCAACGACGTCGGCCGCGCCGCGACCGGGGGCAGCGTCACCGTCACCGACAGCTATACCGTAGAATATTACAGCCACGTCATGCACATCGTGTCGAACGTCATCGGCCGCCTCGCGCCGGGCAAGGACGCGATCGACGCGCTGTTCGCGGGCTTCCCGGCGGGAACGGTCAGCGGCGCGCCCAAGGTCCGCGCCTGCCAGATCATCGCCGAGCTCGAAGCCGACGCGCGCGGGCCCTATGCGGGCGGCGTCGGCTATTTCGCCCCCGACGGCAATATGGACAGTTGCATCGTGCTGCGCACCGCGATCGTCAAGGACGGCGAAATGCACGTCCAGGCCGGCGCCGGCATCGTCGCCGACAGCGATCCCGCCTATGAACAGCGCGAATGCGAAGCCAAGGCCGGCGCGCTTTTCGCGGCGGCGCGCGAAGCGGTGCGGCTTGCGGGCACGCCGGGTTACGGGCAGTAGGGCGCCATGATCCTCGTCATCGACAATTACGACAGCTTCACCTTCAACCTCGTCCATTATCTGGTCGAGCTGGGAGCCGATGTCCGCGTCGAGCGCAACGATGCACTGACCGCAGCCGAGGCGCTGGCGAGCGGCGCCGATGCGATCCTCATTTCGCCCGGGCCCTGCACCCCCAACGAAGCCGGGATCAGCCTCGATCTCGTCGCCGCCTGCGCCGAGGCGAAAAAGCCGCTGCTCGGCGTCTGCCTCGGCCATCAGGCGATCGGCCAGCATTTCGGCGGCACGGTGCAGCGCGGCCATCTGATGCACGGCAAGACCTCGCCCGTCTGCCACGACGGCAGCGGGCTGTTCGCGAACCTGCCCTCGCCGCTCACCGCGACCCGCTATCACAGCCTCGAGGTCGTCGACATCCCGCCGGTCCTCGCGATCAACGCGACGAGCGACGACGGCGCGGTCATGGGCTTCCGCCATGTCGAGCTGCCGATCCACGGCGTCCAGTTCCATCCCGAAAGCATCGCAACCGAGCACGGTCACGCGATGCTCGCCAATTTCCTGCGGATCGCGGGGCTGCCGGTTGCCGAGCGGCAGGCGGCATGAGCCGCTTCGGACCCTTCCCCGACCCCACTGCGCTCCTCGATCACGACGAGGCGGCGCACGCCTTCGCGACGATGCTCGACGGCGGCGGTCGCGACGAGGACGTCGCCGCCTTCCTCGCCGCGCTTTCCGACCGCGGCGAGACGATGGTCGAGATTGCCGCCGCGGCGCAGGCCATGCGCGAACGCATGATCCCGATCGACGCTCCCGAAGGCGCGATCGACGTCTGCGGCACCGGCGGCGACGGCCATCATACATTGAACGTCTCGACCGCGGTATCGATCGTCGTCGCGGCATGTGAAGTTCCGGTCGCAAAGCATGGAAATCGCGCCGCTTCCTCGAAATCGGGTGCCGCCGACACGCTCGAGGCACTCGGCCTCGACATGGCGCGCGCGAGCGATATGGCTGCGGCGCAGCTCGCCGACCTCGGCATCTGCTTCCTCTTCGCCGCGCATCATCATCCCGCGATGAAGCGCATCATGCCGATCCGCAAGGCGCTCGGTCGCCGCACCATCTTCAACCTGATGGGACCGCTCGCCAATCCGGCGCGCGTCCGGCGCCAGCTCATCGGCATCGCGCGTCCCGCCTATGTCCCCGTCTATGCCGAGGCGATCCACCAGCTCGGCACCGACCATTCGCGCGTGATCTCGGGCGACGAGGGGCTCGACGAACTGTCGCTCGCGGGCGGCAACGAGGTTGCGGTGATCACCGCCGAGGGCGTGCGGATGCAGCGCAGCGCGGCCGCTGATGCCGGCCTGCCGACGCACCCGATTTCAGCCATCCGCGGGGGCGATGCGGCCTATAATGCGAAGGCGCTCCGCGCGCTGCTGACGGGCGAGCACGGCGCCTATCGCGACGCGGTGCTCTACAACGCCGCCGAGGCGCTCGTCGTCGCGGGCGCGGCCGACACGCTGACAGACGGGGTCGAGGAAGCCGCCGAAGCGATCGACAAGGGTCTCGCCAACGCGCTGCTCAACTGCTGGATCGCTTATAAATGAACAAGCTCACCGAAATTCTCGCCACCAAGGCGGCCGAAGTCGCCGAACGGCGCAAGTCGCGCTCGGTCGCCGCGCTCGATGCCGTCGACGGCGGCCCGGTGCGCGGCTTCGCCGCCGCGCTCGAAGCGAAGATCGCGGCGGGCGGCTTCGGGCTGATCGCCGAAATCAAGAAAGCATCACCATCCAAAGGACTGATTCGAAACGATTTCAATCCCGCAGAGCACGCGCGCGCCTATGCCGCGGGCGGCGCGGCCTGCCTCTCGGTGCTCACCGACGCGCCCTGGTTCCAGGGTCATGAGGAGTATCTGATCGCCGCGCGCACCGCCTGCGACCTGCCGGTGCTGCGCAAGGATTTCATGATCGATCCGTGGCAGGTCGCCGAAGCGCGCTCGATCGGCGCCGACGCGATCCTGATCATCGTCGCGGCGCTGGACGACGGTGCGATGCGCGAGATCGAGGCCGCGGCGTTCGAGCGCGGCATGGACGTCCTCGTCGAGGTCCACGACGAGGCCGAACTCGATCGCGCGCTCGCGCAGCTCCGCTCGCGCCTGATCGGCGTCAACAACCGCGACCTCCGCACCTTCGAGACCGACCTCGCGGTCACCGAGCGCCTCGCGACGCTGGTGCCCCCAGGCACCCTCCTCGTCGGCGAAAGCGGCATCGCCACCCACGCCGACTGCCGGCGGCTGGCGGCTGGCGGCGTCCACGCCTTCCTCGTCGGGGAGAGCCTGATGCGGCAAAGCGACGTCACGGCGGCAACGAAGGCACTGCTGGAGGGGTGAGGCAGGATGGCGGATTTGAGGTGGGAAGCGGGCGTTTCCATTCCATTCTGTGCCCCGGCGAAAGCCGGGGTCCAGAGCGGTAGCGGTAGAAAGCCGGCGCCGCGTGACGACGCCCTGGGCCCCGGCTTTCGCCGGGGCCCACGTCGGATATGACAGCTACCGGTCGATAACCGTTCCCGCCCCTTGCCTTTTCCGCCCCGCATTGCTTCGCTCTCCCGCGATGCCAAACAAACCGACTCACCTCGACGAGACCGGTGCCGCGCACATGGTCGACGTCGGCGCCAAGCCCGCCACTCAGCGCCGCGCGGTCGCGGGCGGGCGTATCGTCATGGCGCCCGATGCGCTCGACGCGATCCGCAGCGGCAACGCGCCCAAGGGCGACGTCCTGTCGACCGCGCGGATCGCCGGGATCATGGCGGCAAAACGCACCGCCGACCTCATTCCGCTCTGCCATCCGCTCGCCCTGACGAAAGTCACGGTGGAATTCACCTGGGAGGTGGACGGCATTTCGGTCCGCGCCACCGCTGCGACCACCGGCTCGACGGGGGTCGAGATGGAGGCGCTCACCGCCGCCTCGGTCGCGCTGCTCACCCTCTACGACATGGCGAAGGCGCTCGACCGCGCGATGGTGCTGGAGGGCATTCGCCTGCTCGAAAAGAGCGGCGGCCGCTCGGGCGACTGGCGCGCCGCATGAGCGCGCTGCTGACGGTCGAGGAGGCGCAGGCGCGAATTCTCGCGCTCGGCGCGCCGCTTCCGCCCGAAAATATCGCCTTTTCCGAATCGCTTGGCAGATATCTTTCGCAAGATGTCGTGGCGACTCGCGACCAGCCCCCCGCCGCGCTGTCGGCGATGGATGGTTTCGCGATATGCTTCGCCGACCTCCCCGGCCCCTGGTCGATCGCGGGCGAGGTCGCCGCGGGTGCCGCGCCGCCGCGCGCGCTCGGTGCGGGCGAGGCGATACGCATTTTCACCGGCGCGCTGCTCCCCGACGGCGCCGACACGGTCGTGGTGCAGGAGGATGTCGCCGCCGACGGCGCGGCGTTGACGCTCACCGGCGATGGCCCTGCATCGCTCGGCAAGCATGTCCGCGCCCGCGGCGGCGATTTCGCCGCCGGGACGCTTCTGCTGCCCGCCGGCACGCGCCTCACCCCCGGCGCGATCGCCGCAGCGATCATGGCCGGCGCCCCGGCGGCGGCGGTGCATCGCCGTCCGCGCGTCGCGATACTCACCACCGGCGACGAACTCGTCGCGCCGGGCCATCCGCTCGGCATCGGGCATATCCCCGACAGCAACGGCGCGATGCTCGCCGCGATGCTCGGCGGCGAGGCCGCCGCGATCGGCTTGCCGCTTCACGCTCGCGATGACCGCACGGTTATTGCCGATGTTCTCAAGGAGTTGGCGCGACGTCACGACGTCATCGTCACCGTCGGCGGCGCCTCGGTCGGCGACCACGATCATGTCCAGGGTGCGCTCGCCGACGCCGGCGGCGCTGTCGATTTCTGGAAGGTCGCGATGCGCCCCGGCAAGCCGCTGATCGCCGGGACGATCGGCGCCGCGGCCTTTCTCGGGCTTCCCGGCAACCCTGCTTCGGCCTTCGTAACGGCGACGTTGTTCCTGCTCCCGCTCGTTCGCCATCTCGCGGGCGCGCGCGATCCCTTGCCGGTGCTCCGACAGGCGCCGCTCGCCGCGCCGTTGGCCGCCGGCGGCGAGCGGCGCGACTATCTGCGCGCGCGCCTCGATGCGGGCGACCTGACGCCCTTCGCGACGCAGGACAGTGGCCAGACCTTCCCGCTCGTCGCCGCCAACGCCCTGCTGGTCCGTGAGGCCGGCGCCCTCCCGCGCGCGCTGGGTGCATCGGCGGATTATATCGCCATCGCTTGACAAGTTCCGCTCTGTTCCACTATCGTTCCCCTTATGTCCGGCAATGGCAGCATGGAGAACGAGTGATGTTGACCGCGAAGCAGCACGAACTGCTCCACTTCATCCAGCAGAGGCTCGACGCGAGCGGCATTTCGCCCTCGTTCGAGGAGATGAAGGAAGCGCTCGGCCTCAAGTCGAAATCGGGCATACACCGCCTGATAAGCGCTTTGGAAGAAAGGGGATTCCTTCGCCGTCTCCCCAACCGCGCCCGCGCGCTGGAGGTGCTGAAGCTCCCCGAGGCGGCCAAGGCAGCTGTGCGCGACGATCGCGATGTCGTGGTACCGCTGCGCAAGCCCGCCCCGGCGCTCCGCCCGATCGCCGCGAACGACATCATCGAGGTTCCGCTCCACGGCCGCATCGCCGCCGGCGTGCCGATCGAGGCGTTCGAGGACCACAACCAGCTCTCGGTTCCCGCCGCGCTGCTCGGCTCGGGCGAGCATTATGCGCTCGAAGTGTCGGGCGACTCGATGATCGAGGCGGGCATCCTCGACGGCGATTACGCGCTGATCCAGAAAGCCGACACGGCGCGCGAAGGCGACATCGTCGTCGCGCTGGTCGACGGGCAGGACGCGACGCTCAAATATTTCCGCCGCGAAGGCCGCATGATCCGCCTCGACCCCGCGAACAGCGCCTATGAACCGCAGTGCTACGAAGCGGCGCGCGTCATGGTGCAAGGGCGGCTTTCGGGACTGCTTCGTCGTTACCACTGACCTGAGACGGGCGACGCCACGGATGTTCGTCGCCGGCGCGTAGCGCGGCGACGGCTTCGGGCCTCTCGCCCAGATAGAGCGCCAGCCCGCCGCTTTCCGCGAGGCTGTCGCGATCGACCGTCAACCAGCGCGCGGCGCACTCGCGCGGCAGCCAGCGGTCGCTGATCACGACGTCCGCCGCCGCGCAGGCCGCCGCCATGTCGCGGCCTTCGATCCGGTCGCGCCCGCGCGCGGCGAGAATGACGTAGGACGCGCTCTCCCGCCCCTGCCGCCAGCGGCAGAAATCGGGGTTGCACTCAACATGGTCGAGATCGGAGAGCGCCGCCAGCGGCGCGTCGGTTCCCGCGGCTTCGGCCATCGCGTCGCGAATATAATCGCCCGCGCGGTCGCGCAGCAGCGCATAGCCGCCGCCGGGGATCGCCGCGGCGATATGGCGCCCGTCGCCCGTGACCAGCAGATCGGGCCGCGGCTGCGCGACGAGCACGGCGACTCCGACAAGCAGCGGGACCACCCCCGCCCATCGCCAGCGTGTCGCCCAAAGCAGCATCCATAGTCCGCCGAGAATAGCGAGCGCAAAGCCCCAGCGCGGAAAGACGGGCAGCGCAGCGACCGCGCCCGGCGCGTCGGCGACGCCGTGCGCAAGCCAGATCAGTCCGCGCAACGCTTGCTCGGCGATCCACCA
>Ga0182747_1001067_pt1 | contig 22448 bp, 15 predicted proteins | sample eDN3rd30CBELigBY_FD_128526 | JGI IMG/M metagenome (GOLD analysis project Ga0182747, IMG submission 128526) | Enriched backyard soil microbial communities from Emeryville, California, USA - eDNA 3rd pass 30_C BE-Lig BY (version 2) (version 2) | ecosystem: Environmental > Terrestrial > Soil >...
AGCCCGGCCTTGAGCTGGTCGTGGTCGACCACGAAGGTCAGCGGGACGGTGCGCTTCTCGAGGAACGACGTGCCCCAGGCGATGGGCCCGGTGTCGAGGTCGAGCGCCGCGTTCACGGTGGCGTCCTCGTCGAGCATGAGGCCCAGCTTGGAGGCGGGGACCTTGTAGCTCTTCTCGTCGGTCCGGACCTGCACCTGGGTGGTCGCGTACTCGTCGGCCACGTCGGCGACGGTGGCGGCCAGGTCGTCCTCGCCGAAGGTCGACACATCCCGCCCGGCGAGCGTGGTGTTGCGGGGGACCTTGCCGCTGGCGCTCGACGTGTCGATGGCCCAGGCCGCCAGCAGGAGCACGACGACCAGGAGGGGCAGGGCGATGCCGAGGACGAGCCTGAGGCGGGGACGACGCATCCGACCACCTTGGCACGCGGATGCACCCGTTCCGTGGCAGTGGACCGTGCCGGACGGCGCACCAGCGGGCTGTCCTGCAGGTTTGCCAAGATGGGCGCTCATCGAGTCCGCGCGAGCGCGGGGCAAGGGGATGGCCGTGGGGATCTGCGACGGACGTGTGTGCATCGTGACCGGTGCCGGCCGCGGCATCGGACGGGAGCACTCGCTGATGCTCGCCGACCAGGGCGCCAAGGTCGTGGTCAACGACATCGGCGGCGAGATGGACGGCAGCGGCCGGTCCACCGGCCCGGCCCAGGAGGTGGTCGACGAGATCGTCGCCGGTGGCGGCGAGGCCGTGGTCAACGGTGACGACATCTCCACCTGGGACGGCGCCGAGCGCCTCGTCCAGCAGGCCATCGACCACTTCGGCCGACTCGACGTGCTCGTCAGCAACGCCGGGATCCTCCGGGACCGGATGCTCGCCAACATGACCGAGGCGGAGTGGGACGCCGTCATCGCCGTCCACTTGAAGGGCACGTTCGGCCCGGCCCGCCACGCCGCGGCGTACTGGCGTGAGCAGACCAAGGCGGGCGAGGCGGTCGACGGCCGCATCATCAACACGTCGTCGCCGTCGGGCATCTACGGCAACGTCGGCCAGACGAACTACGGCGCCGCCAAGGCTGGCATCGCCGCGTTCACGGTCATCGCCGCCAAGGAGCTCGCCCGCTACGGCGTCACCGTGAACGCCATCGCCCCGGCCGCGCTGACGCGCATGACCGAGAACCTGGGCATGGGCCAGGCCGACGACCTGACCAAAGCCATGCTCTCGCCGCGCTGGATCGCACCGATCGTGACCTGGCTGGCCTCGTCGGAGTCCCGCGACGTCACGGGCCGGGTGTTCGACGTGACCGGCCAGGCCCTCTCGGTGGCCGAGGGCTGGCACCGGGGCCCCACCCAGGAGAACCCCACCGACGACCCGGCGGCGCTCGGCGATGTGGTGCGGCGGCTGGTGGCCGAAGCCCGCCCGAACGCCAACATGCTGGGCTTCGACGAGGAGTAGGCGCATGCCGATCGACCCCGGAGCCGTCGGTGCGGTCGGTGCCACCGGCACGCCGGTCCGTCGCTCGTGGGCCACCCGCGTCACGTTCCGAGAAGCGCGAGCGTGAGCGTGAACCGGCCCACGGCGCCGGAGCTGACGGCACCGCTCGCCGACGAGGCCTTCTACGCCGGCGACCCGTTCCCGCTCTACGCCCGGCTGCGCGAGGAGGCGCCGATCGTCTGGCACCAGCCGGACGACGGCGCCGGGTGGTGGGTCGTCAGCACGCAGCCGGAGGTGCTCGAGGTATCCCGCGACCCGAGCCGCTTCCAGTCCGGCAAGGGCATCTTGACCATGGAGATCGGCATCGAGTACCCCTCGCCGCCGACGATGATGCACACCGATCCGCCGGTGCACACCCGCTACCGCAAGCTGGTCCAGCCGGGCTTCTCGCCCAGCCGGATCCGAGCCCTCGAAGCGCCCCTCCGGGCCCTCGTGACCCGGCTCCTCGACGAGCTGCCCACCGGCGAGCCCGTCGACATCGTGCCGGCCCTCGCCGAGCCCTACCCGGTCCACGTCATCGCCGACCTCCTCGGCATCGCCGACGAGGACCGCGACCGCTTCGTCCTCTGGTCCGATGCCACCATCCCCGGTGCCTCCGACCTCGGCTTCGAAGCGCGCATGGCGCTGATGGCGGAGATGCAGGAGTACCTGATGGCGGCGGGGCGGGATCGGCGGGGCGCCGATGGCACCGACCTGATCTCGGTGCTCGCCAACGTCGAGATCGACGGCGAGACGCTCACCGACGACGAACTGCTGATGTTCTTCAACCAGCTGCTGGTGGCGGGCAACGAGACCACCCGGAACATGATCTCCGGCGGTCTCTGGGCCCTGGCGAGCACCCCCGACCAGCTGGCTCGCCTCGTGGCCGATCGGGAGCTGATCCCGTCGTGCATCGAGGAGTGGCTGCGCTGGACGACGCCGGTGGTCGCGTTCATGCGGACGGCCACGGTCGACACCGAGCTGCGCGGCGTGCCCATCGCTGCAGGCGACCCGGTGCTGCTCCTGTACGCCGCGGCCAACCGCGACGAGGAGGTCTTCGGGGCCGATGCCGGCGAGTTCCGCGTCGACCGCGAGCCGAACCCGCAGGTGGCGCTGGGGTTCGGTCCCCACTTCTGCATCGGTGCCTCGCTGGCCCGGCTCGAGGGCCGCATCCTCCTCGAGGAGGTGCTGCAGCGCTGGACGGCCATCGAGCCGGCGGGGGACGTGGTGCGCACCGGCTCAGCTGTCATCGCCGGGCTCAAGGCGGCACCGCTGGTGCTGCGATCCTCCTGAGCGGTGGGTCGGTCGCGGGGACGCGACCGCGGCAGCACCGCGTCGCCGGGACCCCGTCGATGACGGGGCCCGTTCACCCAACGTGCGATCGAGGGTCAAGACCGGCCGCCACGGTGCCGATGGTGGTGCGACGGCGGTGGCGGCCCACACGGGGCCGCCCGCGGAGACGAGCCCGGTCCGGGCGGGGGTACACGACATGACGACGACCCGTGCGGTTCGCCGCTCGATGGCCGGCCTCGCCCTCGGCGTGGCCGGGGTGCTGGTCGCCTCGGCCGCTGCGCCGGCCGCCTCGGCCGGCTCGGCCGGTCCGGGAGACGCTCGGGCCCGTCGGCCGGTGACCGCCTCCGACGCCCGGGTCGCGCCGGAGGACGTCAAGCCCGGCGAGATGGCCTACCTGCGGGCCAAGTCGACCCCCGCCACCGGCTACGTGGCGGCACGGGATGTGACCGGGACCGACCGAGTCAGCTCGGTGAAGTCGACCATCGTCGTGACGTACCACGGCTTCCCGTCGAACGCCAAGGCCTCGTTCCAGCGGGCCGTCGACCTGTGGTCGATCCTCGTCAAGTCGCCGGTGCCGATCCGCATCGACGCCACCTGGAAGAGCCTGCCCAGCGGTGTCCTCGGCGGCGCCAGGGCCACCGACTACTACCGCAACTTCTCCGGGGCACCGAAGAGCAACACGTGGTACCCCATCGCCCTGGCCAACGCCCGAGCCGGCAGGGACCTCGCCGCCAACGAGTCCGATGTGACCGCGCAGTTCGCGAGCGGCCGCTCGGACTGGTACTTCGGCACCGACGGCCAGGTCCCCGCCGGCAAGCTCGACTTCACGAGCGTCGTGCTGCACGAGATCGGTCACGGCCTCGGCATGACCGGAGGTGCCGGCGTCAGCGGAAGCGTCGGCTACTGGGGCCTGGGCGAGTCGGTCCCCGACGTCTACGACCTCTTCGCCCAGAGTGCGAGCGGCACGCCGATCACCAGCTACGCGAACCCTTCGACCGCCCTCCGCTCCGTGATCACCAGCAACGGCATGCGGTGGGGCGGCTCCCAGGGCACCGCCGCCAACGGCGGGGTCAAGCCGTACCTGTACTCGCCCAACCCGTACAACCCGGGATCGTCGATCTACCACCTCGACGAGGCCGCCTACGGCACCGGCACCCCCAACGCGCTGATGACGCCGTACCTCGATGACGGCGAGGCGCTCCACGATCCCGGCGACATCGTCCTCGGCATGCTGCGCGACCTCGGCTGGACCACGGTGGGCGCCAGGGGCGTCCCGGCTGCTCCGGTGCTGAAGACGGCGATCGGCGGGCCGCAGAAGGTCATCGTCTCGTGGACACCGGCCCTCGACACTGGCCGCCAGTTCCTCACCGGCTTCCGCATCTACCGCTACGACGACGGCGGGACCACCGCGGCGGCCACCTACGACGTGGCTGCCGACCTGACGGCCAGCACCGTCACCGGGCTGGCCAACGGCACGACCTATCGGTTCGCCGTGGCCGCGAAGAACGCGTCGGGGGTGAGCGCCCCGTCGGCCAAGAGCGCCGGCATCAAGCCGGTCGCCATGGCGCCCTACACCCGCACCGACGTGCTGGTCCGCCAGCAGTTCCTCGACTTCCACAAGCGCCAGCCCACGGCGGCCGAGTCGCTGAAGTGGATCGCCGACCTGCACTCCGGTGCCAAGTCGCCGCTCCAGACGGTGACCGGGATCGCCAAGCTGCACGGCTCCTACGACGTCAGCACCCGCACGACCCGCCTCTACTCGGGCTACTTCGAGCGACTGCCCGACTCCAGCGGCTACGGGTACTGGACGGGCAGGCTGCGGAGCGGGTCATCCCTGAAGAAGGTGTCGGACACGTTCGCGGCGTCCTCGGAGTTCAAGAACAAGTACGGGCCGCTCTCCAACACGGCGTTCGTGAAGAAGGTCTACGCCAACGTCTTGCACCGCAGCCCCGATAGCGGCGGCTTGAGCTTCTGGGTGAACCGGCTCAACAAGAAGGTCGCGAGCCGCGGCGACGTCATGTTGAACTTCTCCGAGTCCAACGAGAACGTCACCAAGATGGACTCCGAGGTCACCTCGGTCCTGCTCCGGGCCGCGATGCTCGGCCGCATGCCGAACCCGACCGAGTACGCCGCCGACATCGCCTCGCTCGATGGGACGGGGACGCTCGACACCCTGGCCCAGGCCATCATGGCCAGCCCCGAGTACGACGCCCGGGTGCCGTAGGCGGGCCTCCGCCGACGGCGTCCCCCGACGTCCGGTCCGGCGCCGTCTGATCAGGTGGCCCGGCGGATCCGGTCGCCGGTCACGGCGCTAGGTCCAATCGAAGAGCCAGTGCCGGCCGAAGAGGGTGGCGGCCAGGGCGCCCATCGCCGGGACGAGGTTGTCCATCAGCTCGGGGCAGTAGGCGTAGTGCTGGACCGCGAGCTCGAACGCGGCGCGAGCGTCCTCCGGCGGCCGGGTCACGAGGCACTCCATGCGCTCGAGGCCGAGGGCCACCAGCTCGGCGCCGTAGACCTCGTGCCAGAAGTGCAGGACCGCCAGGTGCTCCGGGCCGCCGATGTCGTTGCGCTCGGCACCGGACCACGCGAGCAGCGCCGGCACCTCCCAGCCGCCGTGCGCCGGGATCAGCGCGATCGTCACCGTGTCGCCGGCGAGGGCCCGTACCGCCTCGTCGTCGGGGCGGGCGGTGAGCCGCGCCCGGATGGCGTCGGCGTCCTGCTCGAGCTTGGCGAGGTGGCGGGGGACGTCCTCGAGGTACTCGTCCTCGGTCGGGTCGCCCATCCACCGGGCGAGGAGCTCCGGCGCGCTGGGCGCATCTTCGACATCGGGGATCCCGGGCTTCGAGCGGGCGAGCATCTCCAGGCGCCAGGTGAGCTGGTCGATGACCTGGGGGTCGCTGCCGAGCAGCACAGGCCAGAGGCCCGTGCGCTGGTGGCGATCGCGCAGGGCGCGCCACGTGGCGAGGGCAGGCGCACCACCCGGCACCACGTGGCTCCACGCCTGCTCGCCGCGCAGCGTGTGGCACCAGGGCTCGAAGCCGGAGGGCGGCTGGGCGCCGCCGGGGAGCAGTCCGGGTCCTGCCACGTCAGAAGAGCCGGAGCTCGTTGGACTCGAGCCCGCGCAGCTCGTCGTAGTCGACCTCGACCCAGTCGATGCCGCGGTCTTTGGCCAGGACCTTCGCTTGGGGCTTGATCTGCTGGGCGACGAACATGCCGCGAACGGGCCGGAGCATCGGGTCGCGGTTGAGGAACTCCAGGTAGCGGGTGAGCTGCTCGACGCCGTCGATCTCGCCGCGCCGCTTGATCTCGACGGCGATGGCGACGCCGTCGGCGTCCCGGCACAGCAGGTCGACCGGCCCGATGTCGGTGGGGTACTCCCGGCGCACGAGGCGCAGGCCGTCGCGGAGCTTCGTGCAGTTCGCGGCCAGCAGCTCCTGGAGGTGGGCCTCCACGCCGTCCTTCTGGAGGCCCGGGTCCACACCGAGGTCCCAGGCGGAGTCGCTCAGCACCTCGTGGAGGGTGATGCGCAGGGTCTCGCCCTTGGGGTTGGTGACGGTCCAGACGCCCGCGCCCTCGTCCAGCCGGTTGGGGGCGTTCATCCAGTTCAGCGGCTTGTACGCACCGCCGTCGGCGTGGATGGCGACGCACCCGTCGGCCTTCACCATGAGGAGGCGGGTGGCCATCGGGAGGTGCGCGCTGAGACGGCCCTGGTAGTCGACGGAGCAGGTGGCGATCACGACGCGCATCGGGCGGGACCCTACAGCGCACCCTCCGAGACGGCGCCACGTCGGCCCGTGGCGGTGCGGGCCGCCGGTCGACGGCGCCGCCCCGTCCCACGGTGCCGGCCGTGGGACGACGGATGGGTCCGCACCGCGACCGGCCCGCGCTCCGCGGTCCACGGGGTCGATAGCCTGGCGTCGGATGACCTCGGATCGCAGTCCCGGCGAGTGGAGCCAGGTGGTCCGACAGCAGGCGGCGGTGGCCCAGATCGGGCAGCTCGGCCTGCGGTCGGGTGATCTGCACGAGGTCCTGCGCGAATCCATGCTGGTCGCCGGAGGCGCCCTGGGCATCGACGAGCTGGCCCTGTTCGAGCTCCAGCCGGACCGGCGCTCGGTCGTCGGGCGCGCCGCCGTCCACCGGGGGCAGGTCGTCGGCCGCCGCCGGATGGGGCAGGTGGAGCTCCCGGTCGGACCGGGGTCGCTCCCCGGCTTCGTGATCGAGGAGCAGACGGCGGTCGTCACCGCGGACCTGTTGGGCGACGAACGGTTCGATTCCCCGGCACCGTCGCTCGGCCTCGATGCGCGGGCGGCGATCGGCGCGCCCATCAGCTGGGAGGAGCAGCCGTGGGGCGTCCTGGTCGTCTACGACCGCGAGCGCCGCTCCTGGACCGATGACGAGGTCCACTTCGTGCAGTCCGTCGCCAACACGATGGGACTTGCCGTCCAGCGCTCACTCGTCGAGCGCGAGCTCCGGGACAGCTCGACGCGCCTCGACCTCTCGCTCAGCGCCGGGGGCCTGGGCCTGTGGTCGTGGGAGCGTGAAGGGGACCGGCTCACGCTCAACGGGCGTGCCCTGGAGATGTACGGCCTGCGGCCCGAGACCTACACGGGGACCGGCGCCGGCTTCGTGGCCGTGGTCCATCCCGAGGATCGGACCGCGTTCGCCGGCGAGCCCGGTCCTGGCACCGGCGAGGTCCACAGCCGGTTCCGGATCGTCCGTCCTGACACCGGTGACGTCCGGTGGATCGAGGGATGGGGCCGCCGCGTCGAGAAGGCCGACGACGACTTCGACCTGGTGGGGGTGTGCGCCGACGTCACCGACCAGCGGCGCGAGCAGCAGCTCAAGGAGGAGATGCTGGGCCGCGAGCACGCGGCACGCGTGGCGGCCGAGGAGGCTCGTGAGCGCCTGGCGTTCCTGTCCGACGCGAGCGCCCTGCTCAGCGAGAGCCTCGACTTGGACGAGACGCTGGCCAGCTTCGCCGACCTCTGCGTGCCGTACCTCGCGGACGTGTGCCTCGTCGACCTGGTCGATGACGACGACAAGCTGGTCGAGCGGGCGGCGCGAGCGGTCGACGACGAGTCGCTGGCGAACGTCCGCGAGCTGCGCCGGCGGCGGGCCGCGCTGGGCGGGACGGGCGGCGTCTACAGCGAGCGCAGCGTGGCCGAGTCCCGTCAGTCGGTCATGCACACGGTGCTCACCGACGAGGACTACCGGAAGGCGTCGGCCGACGCGGAGCACCTTGAGGTGTTCCGCGCGTTCGGCTGCCACTCGGCCGTCGTGGCGCCGCTCACCGGGCGGACGGGCGTGCTCGGCGTGCTGTCCCTCCAGCTCAACCGGGCCGGGCGCTCGTTCGGCCCCGAGGACCTGGCGCTCGTCGAGCAGCTCGCCGCCCGAGCCGCCCTGGCGCTCGACAACAGCCGGCTCTTCCACTCGCGCAACCGAGTCGCCCGCTCGCTGCAGGCCGCCTTGTTGCCCCCGGCGCTGCCGTCGATCCCGGGTGTCGGCCTGGCGGCCCGGTACGACGTGTCGGCGGCCGAGGCCGACGTCATCATCGGCGGTGACTTCTACGACGTCATCCCGGTGGCCCCCGGGTCGTGGGGGATGGTCGTGGGCGACGTGTGCGGGCGCGGCCCGTCTGCCGCTGCCCTCACCGGACTCGTCCGCCACAGCCTGCGCACCGCCGTCGTGCGCGAGCTGGTGCCGAGCCGGGTCCTCGCCCAGACCAACCAGGCGATGCTCCGGCAGATCGACGACGCCAGCTTCTGCACGGCCGCCTACGTGCGCATCGACGTCGACGACCCGCTGTCGGGGCACGTCGTCGTGTCGGCATCGAGCGCGGGACACCCCCGGCCCATCCTCGTCCGAGCCGACGGCCATGCCGAGGCGCTCGACTGCGCCGGGACCCTCCTCGGGGTGGTCGCGGACCCGCAGCTCGTCGACATCTCCGTCGACCTGGGCCCGGGTGACGCCGTGGTGCTCTACACCGATGGCGTCACCGAGGCCCGGCGGGGTGGCGAGCTCTTCGGCGAGGCGCGGCTGGTGGAGGTGCTCGCATCGCTGGCCGGCGGGTCCGCCGAGGAGATCGCCGGTGGCCTCGACGAGCAGGTGGTCGACTTCCGGCGCAGTGCCCGCGACGACACGGCGATCTTGGTCATCGAGGCCCTCGCACCGGCCTGATCACCCGGTCTCCTTCGGCCCGGTCCGACGGCACGGGGGTCGGTAGCCTTGCGCTGGATGACCTCGGACCGCAGCCCCGGCGAATGGAACCTCGCGGTCCGACAGCAAGAGGCGGTGGCCCGGATCGGTCAGCTCGGCCTCCGTTCGGGCGACCTCGATGACCTGCTGCGCGAGGCCATGGCCCTGGCCGCCGAGACCCTCGAGGCGCACTCCTTGCTCCTGTTCGAGGTGCGGCCCGACGGCCGCCACGTCCGGGGTCGGGCCGGCATGCACGGGGGCGAGGTGGTGAGCCGGCACCGCATCGACCGCATCGAGGTGCCGGTCGGCCGGGGATCGCTTCCCGGCTACGCCCTGGACCAGCGGGCCCCGGTCGTGGCCGAGGATCTGCTCGCCGATCCTCGGTTCGAGGCGCTGGGGCCCCAGCCGGGCATCGACGGGCGCGCCGCGCTCGCCGCGCCGATCAGCTGGGGCGAGGTGCCCTGGGGGGTGCTCGTCGTCTCCAGCGCCGAGGTGCGGGCCTGGAGCGACGACGAGGTCCACTTCGTCCAGTCCGTCGCCAACACCATGGGGCTGGCGATCCAGCGCTCGGCGGTCGAGCGCGAGCTCCGCGAGAGCACGACCCGGCTCGACCTGTCGCTGAGCGCCGGCGGCCTCGGTGCGTGGTCGTGGGACCTGGAGGGCGACCGGCTCCTGCTCAACTCGTCGGCGCTGGCGATGTACGGGCTCGTCCCCGGCCGCTTCACCGGTCGGGGGGTCGACTTCATGGCCGTGATCCACCCCGAAGACCGGGCTCGGTTCCCGCAGGGCCCGGAGGACGGGCCGAGCCCGTCGATCGGGCACAACGTCTTTCGGATCATCCGCCCCGACACCGGTGAGCTGCGCTGGATCGAGATCTGGGGCCGCCCGCTCCAGGAAGGATCGCCGGAGCTCCACCTCGTCGGCGTCTGCTCCGACGTCACCGAGCGGCGCCTCGCCGAGGAGCGCCAGGCCGAGATCCTGGCGAGTGAGCACGAGGCGCGGGTCGCCGCCGAGGAGGCGCGCGAGCGGCTGGCGTTCCTGGCCGAGGCCAGCGCCGTGCTCAGCACCAGCCTGGACCCGGAGGTCACGCTCCTCAGCCTCGGCGAGCTCTGCATCCCGGGCCTTGCCGACATCTGCTTCATCGACCTGATCGGCGACGACGGGTTCCTCCACGACGAGGTCGGCCTGGGGTCCACCGAGGTGAAGCTCCACGATGCCCAGATGCTCCGCAAGCGCCGCATGGAGCTGGGCGAGGCCGCTCCCACGTCCACCGGGCACCTCGAAGCGCTCCAGGGCAGGGGCCTGCTGTACCAGTCCATCGACGACGGCCAGCTTGCCCGCGCCGCCGCGGATCCCGACCACCTGGCGTTGTTCCGGCGCTTCGACGCCCGTTCCACGATCATGGCCCCGCTCGTCGCCCGAGGCCGGGTGATCGGCGTCATCACGCTGGTGCGCTGCGGCGACCAGAAGCTGTTCGACGACGACGACCTGGCGATGATCGAGGAGCTGGCGGCGCGCGCCGCGCTCGCCACCGACAACGGCCGCCTGTTCCGCTCCCGCAACCGCGTGGCCCGGTCGTTGCAGGAGGCGCTGCTCCCGCCCGCGATGCCCGAGATCGAGGGCCTGGCGCTCGCCGCCCGCTACGACGTGGCCGAGGCCGACGTCGCCATCGGCGGTGACTTCTACGACGTGATGCCCGTCGGCCCCTCGGCCTGGGGCGTCGTGGTCGGCGACGTCTGCGGACGCGGGCCCGATGCCGCCGCCCTCACCGGCCTCGTCCGCCACACGCTGCGCACCGCCGTGGTCCGCGAGCACCTGCCCAGCCGGGTCCTCGGCCAGGCCAACCTGGCGATGCTCCAGCAGATCGACGACGCCAGCTTCTGCACCGCGGCCTACCTGCGGGTCGAGCTCAGCGAACCGTTCACCGGCCAGGTTCGGATCGCCGCGTCCAGCGCCGGCCATCCCCGTCCCGTCCTGGTCCGGGCCGACGGGCGTGCAGAGGTCCTCGACTGCGCCGGCACGCTGCTGGGCGTCATCGCCGAGCCGGTGCTGCTCGACGTCCACGCCGAGCTCGGTCCCGGCGACGCCGTCGTGCTCTACACCGACGGGGTCACCGAGGCCCGGCGGGGCAACGAGCTGTTCGGCGAGTCCCGCTTGGTCGAGGCGCTCGGTTCGCTCGCGGGCCGTCCCGCCGAGGAGATCGCATCGGCGCTCGAGACGATGGTCGCCGACTTCCGGCGCAGCGCCAGCGACGACACCGCCATCCTCGTCGTGCAAGCCGTCGCCCCGGCATGATGCAGGGGTGAGCCCCTCTCCGCACGATCTGACCGACGACCACCTCCTCGCCGCCGAACTGGCCGAAGGAGCCGGTGCCGTGCTCCTCGAGGTCCGGGCCCGGCTGCAGGCGCAGGGCGCGTCGGCCTCGGACCTGAAGGCGGCCGGCGACGCCGCCGCCCACGAGCACCTGATGGAGCGCTTGGCCCAGGCGCGACCCGGCGACGCCGTCCTCTCCGAGGAGGGCACCGGGTCGACCGGCCGGACCGGTACCGACCGCCTGGGCCACCCGCGGGTCTGGATCGTGGACCCGCTCGACGGCACCCGCGAGTTCTCCGAGCCGCCGCGCACGGACTGGGCCGTCCACGTCGCCCTGGTGTCCGGCGGCCAACCGGTCGCGGGGTCGGTGGCCCTGCCGGCTCAAGGCCGCATCCTCAGCCGGGTCCCGGCATCGGTGCTCCCGCCGCCCCCGCCTGCTCGCCCCCGGGTGATCGTGAGCCGCTCACGTCCGCCGGCGGTGGCGCTGCACCTCGCCGAGGCGATCGGCGGCGACCTGGTGGAGATGGGATCGGCGGGGGCGAAGGTCGCGGCCGTCGTGTTGGGCCAGGCCGACGTGTACCCGCACTCGGGCGGCCAGTACGAGTGGGACTCGTGTGCGCCGGTTGCCGTCGCCACCGCCGCCGGCTTGGTGGCCACCCGGCTCGACGGCAGCCCGCTGGTCTACAACAACGCCGATCCCTACCTTCCGGACCTGCTGGTCTGCCATCCGCACCTCGCCCTGGAGGTCCGTCAGGTGCTCGACCGGTGGCTGGCCTCCCACTGATTGTTGAGTCAGCTGGTCAGGATTGGGGGTGGCCCCCTACCCTTGGCGCTCGCCCCGGATCGCTTGGGTGGCGGCGCCGCCTGCCGATCTGTTGGTGAACGTCCCGTCCGTCGTCCCGAGTGAGCGCATGAGCACCACCTACGAGCTGTCCCACCTGCGGGTGCTCGAAGCCGAGTCGATCCACATCATCCGCGAGGTGGCCGCCGAGTTCGAGCGGCCGGTGCTGCTCTTCAGCGGGGGCAAGGACTCGATCGTGATGCTGCGCCTCGCCGAGAAGGCCTTCTGGCCGGCCCGCATCCCGTTCCCGGTCATGCACGTCGACACCGGCCACAACTTCCCCGAGGTCATCGAGTTCCGGGACCGCCGGGTGGCCGAGCTGGGTGTGAAGCTGGTGGTCGCCTCGGTCCAACAAGCCATCGACGACGGCCGTGTGGTCGAGCAGAAGGGGCCGCGGGCGAGCCGCAACCGGCTGCAGACCACGGCACTGCTCGACGGCATCGCGGAGAACCGCTTCGACGCGGCGTTCGGCGGGGCCCGCCGCGACGAGGAGAAGGCCCGGGCCAAGGAGCGGGTGTACAGCTTCCGCGACGAGTTCGGCCAGTGGGACCCGAAGAACCAGCGCCCGGAGCTGTGGAGCCTCTACAACGGCCGCCACCACCAGGGCGAGCACCTCCGCATCTTCCCGCTGAGCAACTGGACCGAGCTCGACATCTGGCAGTACATCGCCGAGGAGCAGGTGGACATCCCGAGCATCTACTACGCCCACGAGCGCGAGGTGTTCCAGCGCGACGGCATGTGGCTCGCCGTCAGCGAGCACCTCGCACCCGGCGAGGACGAAGAGGTCGTCGTCAAGACCGTGAGGTACCGGACGGTCGGCGACGCCACCATCACCGGCGCGGTCGAGAGCGATGCGGCCACCGTCGAGGCCGTGGTCGCCGAAGTCGCCGCCACACGCCTCACCGAGCGAGGCGCAACCCGGGCGGACGACCGGGTGACCGAAGCAGCCATGGAGGACCGAAAGAAGGAGGGCTACTTCTGATGGTCACCAGGATGCAGCCGGGTTCGCAGCAGGAAGGTGAGCGGCGAGTGGGCGCGCTTGAAGACGAGGTGAGCGGGGCGACGAAGGAGCTTCGAGCGAACATCGACGACGGGGGCTCCTTCTGATGTCCGAGCTCTTGAGGTTTGCCACGGCCGGGTCGGTGGACGACGGGAAGTCGACGCTGATCGGGCGGCTGCTGTACGACTCGAAGGCCATCTTCGAAGACCAGATGGAGGCGGTGGAGCGGTCGTCGGAGGCGATGGGCTCCGAGCACACGAACCTGGCGCTGCTGACCGACGGCCTGCGGGCCGAGCGCGAGCAGGGGATCACGATCGACGTGGCCTACCGCTACTTCGCCACGCCCCGCCGGAAGTTCGTCATCGCCGACACCCCGGGGCACATCCAGTACACGCGCAACATGGTCACGGGTGCGTCCACCGCCGACCTGGCGCTCGTGCTGGTCGACGCCCGCAAGGGACTCGTCGAGCAGTCCCGCCGCCATGCCTTCTTGGCGTCGCTGCTGCGGATCCCGCACCTGGTGCTGTGCGTGAACAAGATGGACCTCGTCGACTGGGACGAGCAGCGGTTCGAGGAGATCAAGGCCGAGTTCCGGAGCTTCGCCGCCAAGCTCGACATCACCGACCTCGCGTTCATCCCGGTATCGGCCCTGCACGGCGACAACGTCGTGACCCGGTCCGAGAACACGCCCTGGTACGAGGGGTCGTCGCTGCTGCACCACCTGGAGGAGGTGCACATCGCGTCGGACCGGAACCTCATCGACGTGCGGTTCCCGGTCCAGTACGTGATCCGACCCCACAACGACGAGTTCCACGACTACCGCGGCTACGCCGGGACGGTGGCCGGCGGTGTGCTCAAGCCCGGCGATCCCGTGACGGTGCTCCCGTCGGGCTTCTCGTCGACGATCGCGAGCGTGGAGACGATGGACGGTCCGCGGGCCGAGGCCTACGCGCCCGAGTCCGTGACCGTCCGCCTCACCGACGAGATCGACATCAGCCGCGGCGACATGATCTGCCGCCCGAACAACCAGCCGACCTCGGGCCAAGACATCGACGCCATGGTCTGCTGGATGAGCGAGGCGTCGTCGCTGAAGGACCGGGACAAGCTCGCCATCAAGCACACGACCCGCACGGCCCGAGCGCTCGTGAAGAACGTGCAGTACCGCCTCGACGTGAACACGCTGCACCGCGACGACGAGGCAGCATCGCTGGCGCTCAACGAGATCGGCCGCGTGCAGCTGCGGACCACCCAGCCGCTGTTCTACGACGAGTACCGCCGCAACCGGACCACCGGCTCGTTCATCCTCATCGACGAGGCCACCAACACCACGGTGGGCGCCGGCATGATCCTCGGTCCGTCCGCACCCCAGCCGTGAGCAGCCGGTCGTGAGCACCAACGTCACCTGGCACGACGGCGAGGTGAGCCGGGAGGACCGCCCGACGCCGGGTGCGACCGTGTGGCTCACGGGTCTGTCGGGCTCGGGCAAGTCGACCGTCGGCGTCGCGCTCGAGCGACTGCTCGTGGCGGCCGGCCGGCCGGCGTACCGTCTCGACGGCGACAACCTCCGGCTCGGCCTCAACGCCGATCTCGGCTTCACCGCGGAAGACCGCGACGAGAACGTCCGCCGCGCCGGCGAGGTCGCCAAGCTGCTCGCCGACGCCGGCGTGGTGGCCATCGTCCCGCTCATCAGCCCGTACCGGGCCGGCCGCGACCGGGCCCGGACGGTGCACGCGTCGGCGGGGGTGCCGTTCGTCGAGGTCTTCGTCGACACGCCCATCGAGCTGTGCGAGCAGCGTGATCCGAAGGGCCTCTACGCCAAGGCTCGCGCCGGGGAGATCTCCGGCTTCACCGGCGTCGACGACCCCTACGAGGCGCCCGAGGCGCCCGAGCTGGTCCTCACCCCGGCTGACGGCGACCCCGATGCCCAAGCCCGAGCCATCCTCGCCCTCCTCCGGTAGCGGCCACGTCGAGAGGGATCGGGCGAGCCGTTCGGGCGCGCTACCGTCGTTCGGGTCCGGCGAGGTGAGGGGGCTCGATGGGATCGGTCCGAGTGAAGGCCGCGCGCGTCGTCGTGGCGGTCGCGGCGGTGGCCTGGGCCGCTGCCGGAGCCTCGCCTGCCGCCGCGGATGGGGATCCGCCGGCGGCGCCGACGAACCTGGAGGTGGGCTTCACCACGACCCAGGTGTTCCTGACCTGGAGCGGCGGCGTCGACGTGGACGCCGGCGGGAGCTACGAGGTGCAGGCCTACGACGCCGTGACGGGCTGGTCGGAGCTCCCGTACGCAGGGGAGCCGGGCGGCGAGCACACCGACTTCACCCACAGCCAGTTCCGTGCCGTGCGGCCCCACGGCTGGGAGGCCGTCCCCGCGCACTGGCGCATCCGCGCCGGGCTCGACGGGCTGTTCAGCGACTGGGCGGCGATCGACTTCGACATCCCGGCTGACCAGGACCCGCCGGCACCGCCTGGCGATGCGCCGTTGGCGCCGGTCGTCGACCCGTTCGAGATGCCGTGGGACGCGGCCTGGGTGGTGTTCACCTACCACCAGCCGACGAGCGATCCCGTGGCGGAGCCGGCCGATTACGAGGTGCAGTACCTCGACGGCACCGTCTGGTCCGACTTCGACACGGTCAACGGCCCGAGCCGGCTGGACCGGGAGCACCACTACTTCACGACACCGCGGGACACCGGCAAGAACCTGCGGCCGGTGACCCGGCACTGGCGGATGATCGCCGTCGACGAGAACGGCCACGAGAGCGACCCGACACCGATCGACTTCGTGATCCCGCCGTTCACCACCCGGCCGCAGCCGGCCGTCAACCTGACGTTCGACGGCCTCTCCACCACCCAGTTCTTCGTCAGCTACGAGCAGGACGAGGAGCCCTCGCCCGTGGACCACTACGAGGTCGAGCGCCTGGCGGGCACCGCGTGGCAGCCGCTGGACGTCGTGTTCGACATGGCCCACCACTCCTTCCGCGGCACGCGTCCGCGGCTCGCGAACTCGACCCAGCACTGGACCCTCCGGATGCGCCCCGTGAACGGGGACGGGGACACCCCGGCGGGCGTCGACTGGCCGTTCCCCCACGATGCCGACGGCTGGGCCCAGGTGGTGGTCGACCTCCCACCGAACGCGGACGGACCGGGGTCGCCGCTGGTGGAGGACCCGGTCTTGGTGAACGACGACAGCCAGGTCCAGATCTCGTGGTCGCAGCCCGAGGGCCCGGAGCCCGTCACCGGCTACCGGCTCGAGGCCAGCAGCGGGGGCGGCCCGTTCCAGCCGGTCGACCCGACCAGCTACGACGTCGACCTGGCCACGAGCACGATCCTGGCTGATGCCGTGCCTCCGTTCGTCGAGGTGGATCCGGATTCGGTGCCCGCGGACCGGCTCCGGGTCATCGCCGTCGTGGACGACACCCTCGAGAGCTGGCCGTCCACCGTGTACGTGCCGGTCAAGGTCGGCAAGCCCAGCGTTGCGGTCCACGTCGGTGCGCAGGCGATCGGGCTCAGCTGGTCGAGCGCCGATGCCCGTCTCGATGCCACCTACCTCGTCGAGGAGGAGGACGGCGCCGATTGGGTCGCCGTGCCCGGCACCTCGCTGAGCGCCGACGGGACCACGGTCGGCATCCCGTACGAGCCCGTCGACGCCGACAGCACGCGGACCTACCGCGTCACCCGCGTCCGGCATCTGGCCGACGGAGCGCACGCGAGCATCCCGTCGGATCCCGTCGAGGCCCACCTGCGGGTGCTGCCACAGGCACCGACGGTGATCCAGCCGGTGTGCGGCGGCGAGGCACCGGTGAACTGCGTCGAGTCCGAAGCGGGGAACACGTACACCATCCAGTGGTCTCCGATCCCAGGCGACGACACCTGGCCCGTCGCTGCCGACCGCTACGAGGTCGAGATCGCCCTCGCCGACGGGTGGCTGCGACTGCCGGACACGGCCTTCCCGGCGACCGCCGGACAGGTCGATGGCGTCTTCCAGGCCCGAGCCGACCACCGCATCGACATCTACCTCCGCCTCGTCGCCGTCGCCGCTGACGGGCGCGAGAGCCTTCCCAGCCAGGCCATCGACATCTACCAACCAGGCGAGCCGCCGGTGGGGCCCGACGATCCGGACCCGGACGCGCCCCCGCTCTCGATCCGGTTCGTCCAGACGGGAGAGCCCGAAGGAACCGATGTCGTCACCGACGACGACCGGATCCCCAACGACATGCTCGGGTACACCGACGGCGCCTTCGGCTTCACGCCCGGCAGCAACGGCATGGTCGACGTCCACGCCTCGGTCGGGGACATCTCGATCACCGAAGGGACGCGGGACAACCTGCTCGACACCGTCATCGCCCGCACCGACATCAACGCCGGTGACTGCAGCGAGGCCTGCGAGGGCAACCAGGGCGGGCCGACCTACGTCGATCCGGCCACGGGCGAGCAGATCACCTTCTACCACTCCGAGGACTACCGCCTCGGATACACCGACAGCGGCGGGCACTTCAACGCCGTCGGCATGGCGTACGCCCCGGCCGGCTCCACCGCGTTCGAGCGCCGCGGCTTCGTGTACGAGACCGAGCAGCGGCGCGACAGCGGGCACACCAACGCCGAGTCGGGCACCGGCCAGTTCGTCGTCAAGGACGGCTACATCTACCTGTACTTCACCGATTCCCCTGATGACGAGACCGTCCACCACGAGGGGATGGGCGTCGCCCGGGCGCCGGTCGCCGAGGTGCTCGCCGCCGCCCGAGACGACGATCACCTCCAGGTGCCCGGCGAGGACGGCAACCCTCCGGCCTTCGACGGCTTGTTCAAGAAGTACTACGACGCCGACCCCGCCGACGACCAGCCCGGGGCCTTCAGCGAGAACGCCATCGGCGGGAGGTCGACCGAGGTCTCCAAGAGCGGAGGCGGCGGAAGCGTCGTCTACGACGCCTGCATGGACGAGGTCTGGATCGTCACCGCCGACAACATCGAGGGCGGTCCGCCCCCGGCACCCGCTGGAGGCTGGCCGGTCGCCACCTCCATCACCGTCTCACCGGACGGGATCCACTTCGATGCGCCGGAGACCATCGCCATCACGCACGGCGACCGCGTCTACAGCACCCCGGCCTGGCGCGATGCCCGTGACCCCATGGTCATCCGCGGCGACCAGTTCGACGTCTTCGCCCGACGCCACCCCCGAACCGACGCTGCTCGCGACGACCACACCATCAACCGGTTGAGCTTCCGCGACACCCTGGCCAGCCAAGGCTGCCTCGGCCAGCCCGACAGCAACGGCGATCCGGCCGAACCGGTCCGAGACACCCGTCCCAAGCTCTCGGTCACCCCCGCGACCACGGCCTACGAGCAGGTCGGCGGAGGCCTCGCCCGCTTCGACCTCTCGCTCGACGTGCCCCTCGACCACGACCTCACGGTCAGCTACTGGACGAGCGACCGCACCGCCACCGCCGTCCGAGGCGAGTACGAACCGGCCGGAACCCAAGCCAGCCCGGAGACGCTCACCATCCCCGCTGGTGACGTCCAGGCCACCGTGACCGTTCCCGTCCTCGACGCCGACGCACCGGTCTCGTACCACCCCCAGTACGGCAACCCACTGCCCGAGCAGTTCGCACTCCACATCCGCACCGCCGACGGCACCGTCCAGATGGGACGGACCCTCGGCGTGGCCACCATCATCGACCGGGCCACGCCGGATGGCACCGTGCCGTGGCTGCGCCTCACCCCGACGGTCCAGGTCCATGACGGCGACAGCGGCACCCGCACCGCCACGGTCACCCTGGTCCTGTCCCAGCCGGTCGCTCAGGACGTGACGGTCCGGCTCAGCACGAGCGACCTGACCGCCCACGCCGGGGTCCACTACGAGGCGGTGAGCGGCCTCGAGCTCACCATCGCCGCGGGCCAGACCCGTGCGACCACCGAGATCCACGTCACTCCCGACGACCTCGCGACGGGCAGCACCCGGTTCACGTTCTCGGGCCGGGCCACCGCAGGCCCCGGCTTCATCTACGGCACCCGGCTCAGCAGCACCATCACCATCGTGGACGACGACGCCTAGCGGAACGCGTCGGTGAGGTCCGGCGTCGGCGTGCGCTCGTCGCGGCTCTTGTTGCCGAGCTTCTCGGGGTCGATCATCCCCCTCGAGACCCAGCCCCGCTCCTCGGCCCAGATGATCACCGGGGGCAGCAGGATCAGGGCGGACAGCAGCGCCACCACCACGTTCATGGCGACGATGATGCCGAAGTCCCGCAGCAGCGGCAGCGACGAGGTGGCGATGACGGCGACGCCGACGACGGCGGTCATGCCCGACACGATGAACGCCCGGCCGGTGCGGGCGGCGGTGATCTCGGCCGCGGCGCGGGGACTGAACCCTCGTTCTCGCTCTTCGAGGAACCGCAGGATGATCAGCGACGTGAACTCCGTGCAGACGGCGATCACGAGCGGGCCGCCCACCGCGGTCATCGGGCTCAGCTTGAGGCTGAAGGCGAACGCGACCAGCGACGCCAGGCCCACGGCGATGAGCACCGGCACCAGCGACAGCAGCGACCGCACGACGCTCCGGAGCCGGATCGTGAGGAAGGCGAACACGAAGAAGATCGACAGGTAGGTGAGCTGGACCCGGTTGGACTCCAGGTTCTCCAGGAGGCCGACGCCCACCACGGCGAGGCCCGACGGCGTGGCCGAGATGCCGGCCGGCGGCTTGGCGCCGTCCTTGCCGGACTCGGCGAAGCGGTCCCGCATGTCGTTCACCATCTCGGCCCGCTCGTTGAGGTCGCCGGGCTTGGTGATGAAGAGGATGTTGAGCGCCGGATCGTCGCCGCTCGCCACGGTGAAGGCCTTCACCGAATCGGGCGCAGCCTCGTAGGACGCCTTGGTCAGCGCACCGCTCGGCGTGTTGTTCGACGCCCCGTCGAGGTACACGAGGTCCGACAGCGGGGTGGCCACCGACGAGGCCACGAGGAGCTTGTCCTGGTAGCGGTCGAGCGCATCGTCGGTGAAGTCGTCGAGCCACTTCATGGTGTCGTCGGTGAAGAGGTCCTCCTTCGAGTCGCCCGTGACGAAGATGCCCAGCTCGGACGACGCCCCGGTCTCCTCCTCGAGCGTGGCGACGTCGAGGCGGTTCTGGCTCTTCTGGTTGACCCACTGGATCGGGTCGGTCTGCAAGGTGAGCTTCCCCTCGACGGCGATGCCGCCCACGAAGATCAGCAGGCTGAGCAGCATGATCGGGATGGCCGACCAGGTGGGCAGGTCGCCCAGGAACACGGTCAAGCGCCCGAGGTAGCCCTCGCGGAAGTCCCGGCCCGTGGTGGGCGACTTGTACTCGCGGATGCCGAGGATGGCGAGCGGCCAGATGATCGAGCAGAAGCAGATCAAGGCGACGCCGATGCACAGCAGGAGGGCGAACTCCCGGATCATCGGCACCTTGGCGAAGCGCAGGGCGGCGAAGGCGAAGACGGCGTCGAACGTCACCACGAGCAGGGCCGGCCCGAGTTGTCTCGCCGTCTCCTGGATGGGGTGCTCCGCCCGGTCGATGATCACCTCCTCCTCGATGCGCGCGTGCATCTGGATCGCGTAGTCGATGCCCACGCCGAGCATCACAGGGAGTCCGGCGATCGTGACGATGGACAGGGGTATGCCCACCCAGCCCGCGGTGCCGAACGCCCAGATGACGCCGATGAGGACCACCGCCAGCGGCAGCAGCCGCCAGCGCACCTGGAAGAACACCAGGAGGATGACCATCATGATCGCCACGGCGATGGCGCCGAGCGAGAGGATGCCGCCGCGCAGGTAGTCGTTGATGTCCTTCAGCAGGAGGGGCGCGCCGGTCACGAGGGTGGTGCCGCCGGTGATCTCACCCAGCTGGCAGCCGCCGTCGGTCTTGCAGGTGGTGCCGTCGGGCAGCTCGGCGCCCTCCTTGACCGTGTGCGGGGTCCAGGCGTCCTTGACGGCGATGGCGCCAGCGCCTTCGTCCTCGATGTCGGCGTTGCCCTTGAGCCGTACGATCATCTGGGCGTGGTCCTCGTCGAAGAACGACGACCGCAGCGGCTTGCGGATGGTGCCCTCGTTGTCGAGCAGGAGGATGTTGACCCAGTCGGGGTTGTCCAGCGTGCGCTGGTCCGGGGTGGAGGCCAGGAACGGCGCCAGGCGCCCGGCGGTCTTGCCGAAGTCGGCCGAGCGCGCCGTGGCGCCCGCGGAGCCGGGCTTCTCGGCGTCTTGGGCGTCGGTGAGGGCGGTGTTGGCGATCGACTCGAGCGGATCGAACGCCTTGGCATTGGTGGGATCGTCGGGGGTGCGCGACAGCAGGTTGGCGCTGTAGTCGAGCGTGTCGAGCGGGGTGAGGACGGCCTCGACGTGCGGGTTCTTCTCGATCTCGGCCTTCGCCTGGTCGATCACGAACTGGTTCTCCGGCGTGGCCAGCCCCGTGACGGGGACCTTGCCGCCGCCCGCCGCGCCTTCGTCCATCGTGAACAAGACGATCATGATCTGGCCGCCGAAGAGCTTCTGGTACGCCACGTTGTCCTTGGCCACCTGGTCGCTCTTGTTCAGGTAGCTGTCCTGGCCGGTGGCGAACTGCAGCTTCGTGATGCCGAAGCCCAAGATGCCGGTGACCAGCAGACCGATGACCGACACCAAGCCGGCTCGCTTGCCGAGCTGAACCGCGAGGTTCGACCAGAACGTGCGCATGGGGAGCTCCAGGAGGAGGGGCCAGAACGAGGGCGGGCGACCTTACCTCGCAGGTGAACGCAAGGTGTCGGGTCGGTACCGTGGCGCCGTGCCCATCCGCGTGGTCCACCTGGTGGCCAAGACCCATCTGGACCTGGGCTTCACGGCCCTCGCCGCCGAGGTCGAGCAGCAGTACCTCGAGGAGTTCTTCCCCCGGGCGGTCGCCGTGGCCGACGAGCTCCGCCAGCGGGGCGGGTCCGAGCACCTGGTGTGGACGACGGGCTCGTGGATCGTGCACCGCGCCCTCCGCCAAGCCGACGCGGCACGGGCCGCGGCCGTGCGGTCCGCCATCCGGACCGGCGCCCTCGCCTGGCACGCGCTGCCGCTCACGACGCACACGGAGCTGATGGACGCACCGTCGTTTCGCGCCGGCCTCGGCATCAGCCAGGAGCTCGACCAGCGCTTCGGCCGCACCACCACGGCAGCCAAGATGACCGACGTCCCCGGCCACACCCGGGCCATGGTCCCGCTGCTCGCCGAGGCCGGCGTCACGTTCCTCCACCTCGGCGTGAACCCCGCCTGGCCCGTCCCGGACGTCCCGCCCACCTTCCGCTGGCGCTCACCTGCCTCGTCCCCCTGGCCCACGCCACCCGCCCCACCCGCGCCACCCGCGCCACCCGCCCCGCCCGCCCC
>Ga0182747_1001069_pt1 | contig 22438 bp, 18 predicted proteins | sample eDN3rd30CBELigBY_FD_128526 | JGI IMG/M metagenome (GOLD analysis project Ga0182747, IMG submission 128526) | Enriched backyard soil microbial communities from Emeryville, California, USA - eDNA 3rd pass 30_C BE-Lig BY (version 2) (version 2) | ecosystem: Environmental > Terrestrial > Soil >...
CACGCTGCTGGTGATTGCCGGAATCGTGCTGGCGGCCAGGCTCGGTGAGCGGCGTTGGGTGGACCGGGGTGGTGCACCCGGAGCCGTCTACGACGTCGCACTATGGGCGATCCCGTTCGGCCTGATCGGAGGCCGCCTCTACCACGTGGCGACGGATTGGCGGACGTACTTCGGCACCGAGGGTGCGGGTTTCGGTGCGACGCTGCGGGTGTGGGCCGGCGGACTGGGGATCTGGGGTGTGATCGCGATGGGCGGGGTAGGGGCGTGGATCGCGTGCCGCCGTCGCGGTCTATCGACGGCCGGCGTTGCCGACGCCGTGGCGCCGGGCATTGCACTCGCCCAGGCGGTCGGGCGGATCGGCAACTACTTCAATCAGGAATTCTTCGGTCGTGCAACCGACCTGCCCTGGGGAGTGGCGATCTTTCAGCGGGAGGACGCCGCCGGGTTCGTCGACGTGCATGCGGTCAACGGCGTCTCGACCGGCGAGGTGGCGCTGGTGGCGCATCCGATATTTCTCTACGAATTGCTTTGGGATGTAATAGTCTTCATTTTCCTGATCAAACTCGGTCGCCGGGATCGATTGGCGCCGGGCGCGCTTTTCGTGTGCTACGTCGCTTCCTATGCGCTCGGCCGGTTCTGCGTACTGTTGCTGCGTGGAGACGGTGTCGCCGAGGGCGCGGTCGGGACGGACACCGTTGTCACACTGTTCATCTTCCTGGTGGCGACGACTTACCTCGTCATCAACCGCGACGCCCTCGGGATCCTGAGATCGGCGGAGGCCGGCGGGCGCGAAACGCGCCGCGCCGCAGCACATTCCGGCCGGCAGGTCGAAGCCGTGCCCGCGGCCGCCGTCGAGGACACCGCAGAACAGCGCGCTGCCGCCGCTGTGGCGCGTGCCGAAAAGGCGCAGCAGGTGGCGCGGGACGCGGAGTCGGAGCTCGCCGCCCGGACGACACGTGCCGCGAAGGCGAGGCAGACCCTGGCCGAGACGACAGCCGCCGTCACAACGAGTGCGGCCGCCCTCGTGCGCGAGCGCGAAAACGCACGTGATGCCGTGGAACACGCGGAGGCTGAACTCGCCGGCCGGCTCGAAGCCATGCAGGCGGCTGTTCGTGCCCGCGACGACGCCGAAGCCGATGTCGCTACGCGCGAGAGTGAAGCCGCGGCACTCGCGGACGTGGTCAAGTATGCGGCGGCGGCCGGAGCCGTCGCCGAAGCGGCGCGGTCCGCGGCCGAAAACGCGCACTCGGATGCCCTCGAACGTACGGCGGCGGCACGAGAATCGCTGGCGGACAACGTAATCGCACTGGAGACAGCGGATGCTGCGGTCGCCGATGCTCAGACCGGAGTCGAAGCGGCCAAGCAGAAGCTGCGCGACACCGAAGCGGCGCTCGCCGAGGCCGCCGCCGAAGTCGAGGCCGCGGAGCGGGCGTACCGCGACGCCGAGGCGGCGATTCCCGAGGCGACGGCCCGGGTGGAGGCGCTGAAACGGGCCGCACGCGATGCCGAGGCCGAGGCCGACAAGGCTGTCGCAGCTGCTGAACGCGAGGTCGCTCGACGTGCGGTGGACGAAGCCGAGGCCGCGGTTGCAGCGTGTGCCGCGACTACCGACTCTGCCCGGCGCTCTTTGGTTGAAGCGCAGGCAGCAGCCGTCGAGGCGGCAGCACAAGCCGCGGAGATCATCGCGGCCGCAACGAAGCGGGCCGATGACGCCAAGGCTGCGGCCGAGAAAGCCGAGCTTGCAGTCGAACAGGCCACCGCGGACCTGGCGGCCCGCACCGCTCACGTGAAGAACGTGCGCCGCGCCCTCGAGGAACTCGACGCGGCCCGTGTCCCGGACGGCGGCGGGGATGAGCCCGAATTGGGTGGGGACGCCGGGTCGGTGCCGAGTACACGATCGGCCCAGCAGATCGATGCCGCCGGATGCGAGGTACAGGAGGCGGAGACGGTCGCCGCCGCACGTGCTGCCGAAGCCCAGGCTCTGATGGAAGTCGTCAGGCGTGCTGCAGAAGCCGGCCCGATCGCCGCGAAGGCACGGGGGGCGGCCGAAGTCGCGCATCGGGAAGCCGAAGAACGCCTTGCACAGGCGCGGGAACGCGTCGAAGCAGCGCGGAACGCGTTGCGTGGTGCGGCGGACGCCGACCAAGGCGCATCCGCGAGTCCGGCCGGCCCCCGCCCTTCGGACACGGAGACGTTGCTCGGGGCCGGTGTCGGGGGGTGAACCCCGGCCACTCACCCGGGGCCGGTTCATAGGCCCCCACAAAAATCATGTGCCGCTTTGGAGGTTTGGCTGAAGGTGTTGTTTTGGCTGTCGTTGACGCAGGTCACTCGCTTAGGCTCGGCCTCGAGCGGTCACACTTCGAGACGCTGTGACGACACCAATGGCAAGCGACAGTCGGGGGGACCAGTAGTGCGCGGTTCGGGGTCTTGGCGCCCGGTGGAGCGGGATTCAACTCCCCGACTGATCGACAAGCGCTTTGCTGATGGGGGCATGGTCGACCCGGCGGGGGCAGGCCCCGAATACCGTGAGAGCGGCGCCGCGTGAAAGAGATCCGTGTCGTTGCCGGCAAGCCCGTACGAGTACTCGGCGGGTTCTTCGCGATGTCTCTGGACACGTTCGTCCAGCTGGTCCGCGCACCGTTCGCCTGGCGTGAATTCTTGACGCAGACCTGGTTCGTCGCGCGGGTGTCGCTTGCTCCGACATTGGTCATGTCGGTCCCGTTCACGGTCCTGGCCGTGTTCCTGTTCAACATCCTGCTGAACGAATTCGGGGCCGCCGACTTCTCCGGCACGGGTGCGGCGCTGAGCACTGTTCTGCAGATCGGCCCGATCCTGACGGTGCTGGTGGTCTCAGGCGCCGGAGCGACCGCGATCTGCGCGGACCTCGGAGCACGCACCATCCGGGAAGAGCTCGACGCACTGCGGGTCATGGGTATCGACCCGATCCAGGCGTTGGTCATTCCGCGGGTGCTGGCGGCAACCCTGGTCGCATTCCTGTTGTCGCCGTTGGTCATTCTGGTGGGCCTGTCCGGCGGGTTCGCCTTCTCGGTGTTCACCCAGCACGTCACCCCGGGTGCCTTTGTGGCAGGCCTGACGTTGCTGACCGGAATCTCCGATGTCGTCATCGCCTTCATCAAGGCGACGCTGTTCGGCATGACCGCCGGCCTGATCGCGTGTTATATGGGCATCTCGGTTACCGGCGGTCCGGCCGGTGTGGGCCGGGCCGTCAACGAAACCGTGGTGTTCTCCTTCATGGCGCTGTTCGTGATCAACATCGTTGTCACCGCACTGGGATTCCGGGTCGGGTTATGAGCCAGCCAGTCAACCGCACCACGTCGCGACTGACCCGGCGATTGGACGATTTCGCCGAGCACTGGGACCGGCTCGGCTCGCAGATCCAGTTTCATGTCAAGACACTGTCGGCCAGCCGGGATGTCTTCACGCATTACCGCGTCGAGTTCCTGCGGGTCATCGCGCAGATGAGCCTGGGCTCCGGTGCACTTGCGCTGATCGGCGGCACGATCGCGATCGTCGCCTTCTTGACGCTCACGACGGGCGCAATCGTTGCGGCCCAGGGCTATAACCAGTTCTCCGAAGTCGGTGTCGAGGCGTTGACGGGATTCGCCTCGGCGTACTTCAACGTCCGGATCATCGCCCCGCTGACTGCGGAATTCGCGTTGGCCGCGACGATCGGCGCCGGTGCGACCGCCCAACTCGGCGCCATGCGCATCAATGAGGAGATCGACGCACTGGAGGTTATCGGGGTTCGATCGATCGCGTACCTGGCCTCGGCCCGTGTCATCGGCGGGCTCGTGGTGGTCGTGCCGTTCTATTGCGTGGCGGTTGTGATGGCGTTCTTCGCCGCCCGGGCCGGAACGATCTACGTCTACGGGCAATCCGCGGGCGTTTACGACCATTACTTCCGCACATTCCTGGACCCGACCGACTTGTTGTGGTCGTTTGCACAGGTGGCCGCTGCCGGTGTCGTCATCATGCTCATTCACACCTATTACGGATTCACCGCCAGCGGCGGGCCGTCCGGGGTGGGCGAAGCGGTGGGGCGCGCAACCCGCGCCTCGCTGCTCGCGTCGGTCGTGGTGACCGTCGCGATCACCCTGGCCGTCTACGGTGCGGCTGGCAACTTTCACTTGGCAGGTTGACATCTTGGATATCGCACCGGACGAATCCCGCATCTCCCCACGATGGTGGCCCCTGATCTTTCTTGTGGTGATGGCGTTGACCACCTGGGTGGTCGCGAACCTGTTCACCGGGTCGTTCCACCGCTACAAGTCGCTGACGCTGACCTCGGATCGTTCCGGCCTGGTCATGGAGACCGGCGCCAAGGTCAAACTCCGCGGCGTACAGGTCGGACGCGTCGGCGACATCACCAGCGTCGGTGATTCGGTACGGATGAAACTGGATATCGAACCGGCTCAGCTGAAGAACATTCCGGCCAATGTGGAAGCCAGAATCGCGGCGACCACCATTTTCGGCGCCAAATACGTGGACTTGATCTATCCGGCTCATCCCAGCCCCAAGAGCGTCGTAGCGGGCGCCACTCTGCGATCACAGAATGTGTCGACCGAGGTCAACACAGTTTTCGAGAACCTGGTGGGGGTGGTCCGCCAAATCGATTCGGCGAAGCTCGACGCGGTGCTGTCGGCCCTCGCCGAGGGCGTGCGAGGCCAGGGCGAGAACATCGGTCGGGCGATCACCGCGACCGACCAGGTCCTCGAGGCGGTCAACGCCCGCACCGACACGATCGCCGGCGACTGGCGAACGTTCAGAAGTCTCAGCGGGACCTACGCAGCGGCGGCTCCGGATATCGTCAGCACTCTCGACGCGCTCGCCACGACGAGTAAGACGCTGACCACGCACGTCAATGACGTCGATGCGCTGCTGCTGGAATTGTCGGGTTTCGCGAGGGCCGGCGACAATCTGATCGGGCCGAACCAGCAGAACCTGGCCCACAGCATTGAAGCGCTTCAGTCGACCACAAGCCTGCTGCACAAATACAACCCGGCCCTGACGTGCACACTCGTCGGTTCGCAGGTTCTGATCGATGACTATGACCTGCCCGGTTACATGGGGGGACGCGACGGAGCCACCCTGATCGTGGATGTCGCGCTGCTGCTCGGTGACGAGATCTACCGCTACCCGGACAATCTCCCGATCATCGCGGCGAAGGGCGGGCCGGGCGGAAAACCGGGCTGCGGCTCGCTTCCGGACGTCAAGAACAACTTTCCGGTGCGCTATCTGGTGACCAACACCGGATGGGGAACGGGCCTCGATCTGCGGCCGAACCCCGGAATCGGCCAATTCTGCTACGCGGACTGGTTCCGTGTCACACGCGCGGTGCCGTTGCCGCCGGCGGTCAGGCAGTGTCTGCCCGGACCGGCCGTCGGGCCGCAACCGACGTACGGGCCCGAGACGCCGCCCTACGGCGCTCCGATGTACGGGCCCGGCGGGGTTCCGCTCTTCCCGCACGTACCGCCGGCACCGGAACCCGTGTCATCGGTCGACCCGGCGCCTGCACCGCCACCGGCACCGTGATGAGCCAGATGAAACAGCCAGGGGAAGGGACACAATCGCTGTGAAGCAGACGTTGTCGGCCACTGCTGTGCGGGTGGGGCTGTTCGTGCTCGTCATGTCTCTCGCGATGTTCGCGTTGGTCACGGTTTTCGGGCAGTTCCGATTCGGGGGAGCGAATTCGTACTCGGCCGAGTTCAGTGACGTGACCGGGCTGTCCCGACGGGATTTCGTGCGCATCGCAGGTGTGGAGGTCGGGCAGGTCCAGCGGCTGTCCCTCAACGACAACGGGACTGTGAAGGTCGACTTCACCGCCGACCATTCGGTGGCACTGACTGAAGGCACCCGGGCGGTGATCCGTTGGGACAACGTCATCGGCGGCAGGTACCTCGCACTTGAGCAAGGCGCCGGGGGCACAAAGCTGCTCGCCCACGGCAGTGCCATCCCGCTTTCCCAAACGGCGCCCGCGCTCGATCTGGATGCGCTGATCCAAGGCTTCCGGCCGCTTTTCCGGGCGTTGGACCCCGAGCAGGTCAACATTCTCACCAGTCAGCTCGTCGGTGCCTTTCAAGGTCAAGGGGTCACGGTCGGTTCGCTACTCGACCAGACGGCGATGCTGACCGACACCCTGGCCGACCGGGACATGCTCATCGGTGAGGTGATCACCAACCTCAACACGGTGCTGGGGTCTCTCGGTGACAGCAGTCAGCAGTTCGGGCAGGCGGTCGACTCGCTTGCCGAACTCGTACATGGACTGGCCGAGCGCAAGGAGGACATCAGCCGCGGTATTCGGTACGCGAATGCGGCGACGGCCTCTATCGGCAGGCTGTTTCAGCAGGGGCGCGCACCCGTGCAGCGGATCGTCAATGCGACCGATCAGGTGTCGAACAATCTGCTTGCGCAGAAGGAGGACCTCGAGTACGTGCTCGAGCAGATGCCGGAATCGGTCCGGGCACTCAACCGGCAGGGGCTGAACGGAGACTATTTCTCGTTCTACTTCTGCGAAGTCGTGCTCAAGCTCAATGGCAAGGGCGGCCAACCGATGTACGTGAAGGTGGCAGGCCAGCCGTCGGGAAGGTGCACCCCAAAGTGACGTCATTTCAGGAACGCAATCATCTGACGATCGGCATCGTCGGCATTGCGACGCTCGTGGCGGTCGTCGTGGGTACCTGGTACTACGATTCGATTCCGCTGGTCTCGGCGACGAAGCGCTATACCGCCTATTTCGCCGAGGCCGGGGGCCTGACTCCGAACGCGGAGGTACAAGTCGCCGGTATCACCGTCGGCAAGGTCGGCGACGTCGAACTCGACGGGCAGCAGGTCCGGGTCACCTTCCGGGTCTCCGGGAAGGTGCGGCTCGGGGATCGCACCGAGGCGGCAGTCAAGACCAAAAGCCTGCTCGGTACCAAGATGTTGGGGGTGACGCCGCGGGGCGACGGCTGGCTGAAGGGCCCGATCCCGCTCGAACGGACCACGCCCGCCTATCAGCTTCCCGATGCGCTGGGTGACTTGAGCGCGGCGATCAGCGGGATCGATACCGATCGATTGGCGGACTCGCTGCACACGCTGGCGGAGACCTTTCAGGACACGCCGCCCGACTTGCGGGTCGCGGTCCAGGGCGTGTCACGCTTCGCGAAGACGATCAGCAGGCGCGACAACGAGCTGCGCACGTTGCTGGCCAACGCCCGGAAATCGACGAACGTGCTGGCGCAGCGCAGCGACCAGATCGTTCGGCTGGTCGGCGAGATGGATGCCCTGCTCAGTCAGATCAACGCCGAAAGCGCCGCGCTGGGCCAGTTGTCGGCCAACATCTCGTTGTTCAGCCGGGAGATCAGCGGGTTCATCGATGACAACCAGGAGTCGCTGACTCCGCTGCTGGACAAACTGAATGGTGTTCTGACGATCGTCGAGCAGCGCAAAGAGAAGCTGCAGGAATGGCTGAAGAGATTCAACTGGCATGCGCTCGGCCTCGGTGAGGCGGTCTCCGCGGGCCCGTTCTTCAAGGCCTATGTGTCAAACGTCGTGCCCGGACAGTTCATTCAGCCCTACATCGAGTCGGCGTTCTCCGACCTGGGGCTCGACCCCAACGTCCTGCTGCCGTCGGACCGCACCGATCCGCAGGTCGGTCAGCCCGGTACGCCGCCGCTACCGGTGCCGTACCCGCGGACCGGCCAGGGCGGGCCACCACGGGTGTACCTGCCCGACGCGATCACGGGTAACGCCGAGGACCAACCGTGTCCGCTCAACTGGGGCACCGGCTGCTATCCGCTTCGTGATGAACCGCCCGCCCCGCCGCCCGGAGGTGCGCCGCCCGGGCCGCCCGCGCCGGCACCCCCGGACCAGCAGTCCGCGCCGGTCCAGCCGCAGAAGCCGATTTTCCAGACCGCCCCCGGCGAGGTAGTGCAAGGAGGTGCGCGGTGAGCGTCACGCGACGGACCGCCAAGCGGGTCGCGGCCGGTGTTCTCGCCGTCCTCGGAGTCGGCGGTGCGGTGCTGCTGTTCGGATCTGACCATGGGATCGGCCGAACCCATGCGTCGGCCTATTTCGACAGCGCCAACGGGATCTACTCCGGCGATGAGATACGGATCCTGGGGGTGCGCGTAGGGGAGATCACCAAGATCACCCCGGAACCCGAACGCGTGAAAGTCGATTTCTGGTTCGACAACAAGTATCGCGTCCCGGCCGAGGTCAACGCCGTCATCTTGTCGCCCTCACTGGTCAGCGCGCGGGCGATCCAACTCACGCCCGCCTATTCCGGGGGGCCCGTATTGGCCGACAACTCGGTGATACCCCGGGAGCGCACCGTGGTTCCGGTGGAATGGGACCAGTTCCGCGAACAACTGCAGCGGCTGACGAAGACGCTGCAGCCGGTCAAACCGGGCGGTGTCAGCACACTCGGTGAATTCGTCGACACCGCGGCGGACAACCTGCGGGGCAGGGGCCCCGAGATTCACGAGACGATCATCGAGTTGTCACGGGCGATATCCGCGTTGGGGGATCACAGTGACGACGTGTTCAGCACCGTCAAGAACCTGTCGATCCTGACGACGGCGCTGCGGGACAGCGACGACGTGTTGCGGCACCTGAATCGGAATCTCGCGACAGCCAGTTCCGCCTTGGCCGCCGACCCGCAGGGGATCGCGAATGCCGTCGCGGATCTCAATGTCTTGGCGGAGAAGGCGGGCGCATTCGTGGCCAAGAACCGGGAGCCGTTGGGCGCGGTGGCGGATAGGACCGCCTCGATTTCCGAGGCGCTGGGCCAGAGCATCGGCGACGTGAAGCAGTTCCTGCATGTAGCTCCCAATACCGCCCAGAACTTCCTCAACATCTACCAGCCGGCCCAGGGGACGTTGACGGGCGCGTTGTCGCCGAACAACCTGAGCGACCCGATTTCGTTCGTCTGCGGTTCAGTCCAGGCGGCCTCGCGCCGCAATTCCGAGCAGGCAGCGAAACTGTGTGTTCAGTACCTCGCGCCGATCGTCAAGAACCGTCAGTACAACTGGCTACCGCTCGGCGAGAACCTGTTCGTCGGAGCCAGCGCCCGGCCGAACGAGATCACCTACAGCGAGGACTGGCTGCGCCCCGATCACGTACCGGACCCGCCGGCGGCGCCAGCGGCTCCGCCCGCGCAGTCCGGTCCGTCGGCCGGCGACTTCTGGGCGGCGCTGCCCGGCCAGGTCGATGCGGCGCCGGCCAATCCGGAAGCCGGTCTGACCGGCTTGTTGCTTCCCGGGGGTGCGCAATGAGGCCGGCGAGTCGCGCCGGGTTGGCGATCGTGATCGCGACACTGCTGATGGCGACACTGTCGGGTTGTGGGTGGCGCGGCCTCAACACGCTCCCGATGCCGGGCACCGAGGGGCGCGGCCCGGGGTCCTACACCGTCTACGCACAGCTGCCCGACGTCAATAATCTGCAACCGAACTCGCGGGTCCGGGTCGGCGATGTGACGGTCGGGACGGTCACCCGCATCGAACGGCAGGATTGGCATGCGCTGCTGACGATCCGCCTCAACGGGGACGTTCAATTGCCGGCCAACGCGACCGCGGGACTGGGCCAGACGAGCCTCCTGGGATCGCTGCACATCGAACTCGCGCCGCCCAAAGACGAGGCCCCGCAAGGCAGGCTCCGTGACGGCGGCATCATCCCACTGGCGTCGGCGGCCAGCTATCCGACGACCGACCAGACGCTCGCCGCGGTGTCCACATTTCTCAACGGCGGCGGTATCCGGCACGTGGAGGAGATCACGAAGGCGTTCGCCACCGCGGTCAATGGCAGGGAGCAGGATCTGCGTAGCCTCATCGCACGACTGGACACGTTCATGAGCGATACGAACAAGCAAACCGACGACATCATCGGTGCCACCGACAATTTCAACAACCTGGTGGATAAGTTCGCCACCCAGAAAGACGTCGTCGACACGGCGCTGCGGACGATTCCCGACGCGCTGACCGTGCTCAAGGATGAGCGGGAGAAACTGACCGAGCTGGCCGATCAGCTGAGCAAATTCGGTGAGTCCTGGTCGAACTCGATCGGTCGGACACGGGAGACCCTGGTCGCCGAACTCAACGACCTCGCCCCGGTCGCCGAGTCGCTGGCGAACGCCGGGCCCGCGCTGTTGCGTTCTCTGCATCTGTTCCCGAGCTATCCGTTCTTCCTGGATACGGTCCCGAACTTCTTTCGGGGCGACGCCGCGAATCTGACGGCGATCATCGACTTGACCCTGAGTCGCTTGGACGCGTCGTTCTTCACCGGGACGAAGTGGGAGTGCGATCTGACGGAGCTGGAATTGCAGTGGGGCCGCACCATCGGACAGTTCCCCAGTCCCTGCCTCAACGGCGGTCATTTCAATCAGGGCAACCCGCTCACCGTCCCATACCGCACCGATCAGGGGGCCTGACGTGCTTTCCAAGAGGATCCGAGTGCAGCTGGCCGTGTTCGCGGTGATCAGTGTGATCGGCGGTTCGATAATGGGCTTCGGTTACATGCGGTTGCCGGAGATGCTGTTCGGCATCGGGCATTACCGGGTGACCGTCGAGTTGGCGAACGCCGCCGGCCTGTACCCGACCGGAAACGTGACCTACCGCGGTGTCGAGGTCGGTCGCATCAAGGACGTCACGTTGACGCCGCGGGGTGTTGCGGCGGTCCTGGCACTGGATTCCGCTGTGCCGATCCCCAAAGACCTGGATGCCCACGTCCACAGCGAGAGCGCGATCGGCGAGCAGTACGTCGAGTTGGTGCCGCGCAGCGGCGATGGCCCCACGCTGCGGAACGGCGACGTCATCGCAGCGGATCGCACCTCGATACCACCGGATATCAGCAAACTGCTCGACGCCACCGACAAGGGGCTGATGGCGATTCCGCGGGACAATCTCCGGACGGTCGTCGATGAGTCCTACGCCGCATTCGGAGGTCTTGGACCGGAGCTCGCCAGGCTGGTCAAGGGCTCCACCAAGCTGGCGATAGACGCCCGCACCAACCTGGATTCGATCACGAACCTGATCGACAACTCGCGACCCCTGATGCAGTCGCAGGTCGACACGTCCGATGAAATCCAGCGTTGGGCCGCGAGTATCGCCAGTGTCTCGGAGCAGTTGAAGTCACGTGATTCCGAACTCGTGTCGCTGGTCAAGAACGGGCCGGGTTCGTCGGCGCAGGCACGCGAGCTGTTCGACCGCCTGCAGCCCACCCTGCCGATCCTCCTGACGAACCTGGTGAGTGTGGCCGATGTGGGGGTCACCTACTCCGCGGGGCTGGAGCAGCTGCTGGTGCTGGTGCCGTCTCTCGTCGAGGTCCTGCAGGCCGCCGGGACCGCCGCGCACAACACCAAGCAGGGGATGCGCGGGGCGTATCTCAGCTTCAACCTCAACGTGAATCTCCCGCCGCCGTGTATGACCGGTTACCTCCCGGCGCAGCAAGCACGGGTGAGCGCGCACGAGGACTATCCGGACCGGCCGGAAGGCGAATTATATTGCCGCATACCGCAGGACGCGATGTTTAATGTCCGCGGCGCGCGCAATCTCCCGTGCGAGACACGTCCAGGAAAGCGTGCGCCGACGGTTGCGATGTGCGAAAGCGACGAGGAGTACGTCCCCCTCAACAATGGATTCAACTGGAAGGGAGATCCGAATGCGACGATCACCGGGCAGGACATCCCCCAATTTCCTCCGGGGGTGGTAGGCGTGGCCGAATACAACCCGGCCACTGGCACCTACGTGGGACCCGACGGGGTGATGCGCCGGCAGTCGAACCTCGGCAAGGGGGCGCAGCAGGGGCAGTCGCTGGAATCCATGCTGGTACCGCAGGCAGGTCTGCAGTGACCGCGGGTGCCGAGACGGCGGTGGCGGCGCCGGAGGAAACGGCCGCCGGCGAGACGGTGGCCCGGAATCGCCGGCGACCCAACAAAACGGTGGTAGTCGGCCTGATCGCAATGGTGGCGCTGGGGGGCCTGGTCGGCTGGCTGGGAATCCGACTCCACGGCTACCACCGAGACGATGCCGAACGCGCGGAGTATCTCCAGGTGGGACGGCAAGGTGCGTTGAATCTGACCACGATCGACTACGAGCACGCCGAGGCGGATATCCAACGTGTCCTCGACTCATCGACGGGCGGGTTCTACGACGATTTCAAGAACCGATCCAACGCCTTCCTGGAGGTAGTCCAGAAAGCGCAGGCGAAGTCGGTGGGAACCGTGACCGAAGCGGGTATCGAATCCATCGATGCGGACGGAGCGACTGTGCTTGTCGGGGTGAACGTCGAGACGACGAACCTGGGATCGAAAGACAAGACACCGCGGACATGGCGGATGCGCGTCTCGGTGAGTCGGGTAGGGGGAGAGGTCAAGGTGTCCGATGTCGCCTTCGTCCCATAATCGACCGGCGCCCGGCATCAGATCAGGTGAGTCATGGGAGTGGATTCGATGACAGACGCAACGCAAGTAGTGGACGACGTCGTGTCCGATGCGGACCGGGAGGACGCGTCGGGTGACACGACCGCGGAGACCGCCGCGGGCGAGGTGACTTCGGCGGACGACGCATCCCACGAGGAGATGTCATCGGAGGTGTCGACGGAGACAACAGATCCCGAGGCGGGCCCGGGGGCCGGGCGCCGACCGCGGTCCTGGCGGGGCGTTGTTGCCCGGTGGACCCTCCCGGCAATCCTGCTGCTGCTGGCGATCGCAGCGGGGGTCATGGCGTGGCTCGACGCTCAGGCGCGCGCGGTCGACGCCGCACGCGCGGAGTCGGTTCGCGCCGCGACGGAATCGACCGAGGCGATGCTGTCCTATCAGGCGTCGACCGTCGCGGATCAGCTCAAGGCGGCAGAGGAACGGCTGACGGGTTCGTTCCGGGACTCGTTCCGAGAACTCGTCCACGACGTCGTCATCCCGGGTTCGGAGAAGAAGCACATCTCGACCGTCGCGACCGTCCCGGCTGCAGCTTCGGTCTCGGCGACTCCCAAGCACGCCGTTGTCCTGGTGTTCGTGAATCAGGCTGCGGTCGTCGACACGGAGGCGCCGACGGACACGGCGTCCATCGTCAGGGTCACGCTCGAGAAGGTCGACGGGCACTGGCTGATCTCCGCATTCGAACCGATCTGATGAATCGAGGCTGACGGTGAGCGATCCAGCTGCGCGCGGGCAATGCGGCCCGTATTCGAAGCCGGGGTGGCTTCTCGGGTTGGTTGCCGCGGGTCTGTGTCTCGCGGGCGTCTGGGCCCCGGCCGGTGTCGCCGACGTCGAATGGGACAAGAAAATGGCATTTCTCATTCAAGTCACGGCGCGGCCCGGCTACAACTTTCCGAACTCCGAGGCGGCGTTGGCATACGGGGAGGCGCTATGCGAGAAAATAGCGTCCGGACGGCCCTATCCGGTAATGATCGGCGAAGTCCAGAACGACTTCAACACCACCGATGATTATCAGGCGTCATATCTCATCGATCGCGCGGCGAATGAATTGTGCCCCGAACAGATTTGGCAGCTTCGACGGTCGGCCGCACATTATCGGCCGGCGCCCGTCGGGCCGTGATCAAGGAGATGGGTCAGATGGGTCATCAGCTGAAGTTGCGGCCGGCGCTTGCGTTGCTCGGGCTCGCTGCGGTGCTCGGCGGCACGGGAGTCGCGGCGGCGGACAACGACGTCAACATTCTCATCGCGAACAACAAACGGATGAACGACAGCGTCATCGCGAACGTGTTCACGATCCAGCACAACAGATCCGGGTGCCGAAATGACGTGCGCCCCGATGGCCGCCTGATACTGGCCGCCCAACGGCACGCCAGGGATCTCATCGACAATCGGGGCCTGGACTCCGACATCGGGTCCGACGGCTCGAATCCGCAGGAACGCGGCGAGGCGGCGGGCTACCGGGGCAAGGTGAGCGAGACGGTCGCTGTGCATCCGGCGATCGCGATCAGCGGCGTCGAACTGATCAACCGCTGGTACAACGATCCGGCCGCGTTAGCCATCATGGCCGACTGCGCCAACAGTCAGATGGGTGTGTGGACGGAGAACCGGATAGACCGGACGGTTGTCGTCGCGGTGTACGGGCAGCCGGCGGACCCGATGGACACCACCGGGCAGAATGTGCCGCTCGATCCCTCCCCTGACTACGACATGAGCGATGAGCTCGAGTTCGGCAACAGGTGGTGGGCATGGATTCTGCGCGGTGTGTACCCACCGCCGGGGCAGGAACCGCGCTGAGGCGCAGATCGCATTGCTGGGTTGCGGCGGGCGCGGAAGAGGTCGAAAGGGGATGTCGCATGGGTAGTTCAGCTCGCAGTGATGGGGTAGCGGGGCAGACGGCCGACGGTGAGCAGACGGGCGGCCGCCGGAGGTACCCCGCTGTGCTGGCCGCCTTGGTCTTGCTCGCCGGGCTGTGGTCGGCCGGTTTCACACCGGCGCGGGCCGCGGGCGTCGAGGAGCTGATGGTGCCGTCGGCGGCGATGGGCCGCGACATCCCGGTGACTTTCCTGCCGGGCGGACCACACGCGGTGGTTCTGCTGGACGCATTCAATGCCGGTCCCGAGGTCAGCAACTGGGTGACGGCCGGCGGGGCGATGGACCGGCTGGCGGGGAAGGGCATTTCGGTGGCCGCTCCCGCCGGCGGTGCGTGGAGCATGTACACCAACTGGGAGCAGGACGGCGGTCGCCAGTGGGAGACGTTCCTCGTGCAGGAACTGCCGGACTGGCTGGCGGCCAACCGGGGATTGGCGCCCGGCGGGCACGGCATCGTCGGCGCCGCGCAGGGGGGAACCGCCGCGTTGGCACTGGCCGGGTCGCACCCGGAGCGCTACCGGTACGCGGGGTCGCTGTCGGGTTTCCTGACACCGTCGAGATCCGATGTCAACGGAGCCATCACCGCGGGGATGGCGCAGTTTGGTGGCGTCGACACCCAGCACATGTGGGGTCCCGCCCAGTTCGGCCGCTGGAAATGGCACGATCCGGACGTGCATGTGGCAGCGCTGTCGGCGAACAACACCCGGCTATGGGTATACAGCCCGTCCACGCCGACCTGCAGTGACCCGCCCGCGATGATCGGTTTCTGCGACGTGGCCCAAGGCAGCAACCGCGCTTTCTATCAGCATTACCGCACGGTCGGTGGGGCAAACGGCCACTTCGACATCCCGCTGCAGGGGGAACACGACTGGTCGACTTGGGGTCCGCAGCTGGGGGCCATGTCGGGTGATCTCGCAGCGACGATCAGGTAGACCGAGCCGGGGTCGACTTGTGTCGTGGAGACGAAGATCCGTCCCACCTTTGGTCGCCGGGCACCTATGACGAGGCGCCGGGGGACGTAGGCTTTAGAGCCGGATCAAGGTCTAAGCGATGGGGGAAATCGGTGGACAAGTTTCCGGTAAGTAGACCTTCGGCTGCTCATAGCCCCGGAGGGGGTGCATACCGAGGCGCATCTATCACGGAGCCGTCCTCGTGAGCGGCCATCTTGTCGTCGATGGGGCGGCCCTGAATGGGACGATCGGCGGTTCGGACTGCAACCCGCTGACACTGTCCGCGGATTGCCCGGCACCGCTGGTCGATGCACTGCTGCGCCGTGTCCCCGATGTCGCCGCAATGACCCGCGAAGCGATCGTGGGCGAGCTTCCGGTGTATTCGTCGCTGGAACCGACGGTCCTGGAACGTGACCTCGCCCGTTCGATCGAATGCTGCCTGCGCTCGGGCAACGGTGCGTGTGCGGTGATCGATGGCGTCAAGTGCGACGAGCCGGCTGCTATCGGCGCTGCACGCGTGCGGCAAGGGATCTCAGTGGATGAGATGCTGCGAGAGTGGCGCATCGCGGTCGGGATGGTGATAAGTCACGCCCAGCTGTTGAGTCAGAAACTCGGTATCGCCGATGGTGCGGTGTTGGCGTTCGTCCAGGGTGCTCTCACGTGGTCCGACCTCGCGATGGTGGCCGCCGGTGATGCGTACCGGCGGACCGAGGTCGCGTTCCGATTCGCTGAGGAAAAGCGTGCGAGCTTTGTGCGCGACGTCTTGCTCGGAACCATTTCCGGCGCCGAGCTGGCGATTCAGGCCGATGCTCATGGCCTAGACCCGGCCGGTAGCTACGTTGCGATTCGCGCCTTGCCGATGCCCGGCATGTCGAGGCGAAAGTTGGAGTGGGCGCTGGGATTTCATGGCGCGAGCGAACAAACGTCGGGTCTGTGCGCGGTAGTCGACGGATGTGTGGCCGGCTTCTTGAGTGAACGACCAACCCGGGACCTGGACGTCGTCGCCGGCGCCGGGCCGGCACTGCCGCTCGATGAGATGGCGGAGTCCTATCGACTCGCGACGCGGGCGCTGATCACGGCTCAGAAGTTCGGTATGCGAGGGGTGCAAGACATCTCGTCGGTCGGGCTGCGTGCCGCCATGGTGGCTGACACCGAGGTCGGGAAGGCGATGCAGACGCGTTACGTCGGCCCGCTACGGGACAGTGGGTCCGCTCAAGAGTTGATCACGACCATTGATGCCTACCTCGAATGTGGAATGAACGTAGAGCGGGCCGCGAAGCAGCTGTATGTCCACCAGAACACCGTCCGGTACCGATTGGCGCGATTCGAGGAACTGAGCGGCTGCGACATCCACGAGGTGGAGGATCTCTTCGGGATCTGGTGGGCATTGAAGTACCGATAGCGAGTTGGCGTCGGCCCGGCGAGGGGACCTGTTCACCGGGGTCCGAACAGTCGTCGCAACAGCAGCGCCACCTCGACGTCGAGGCGGTCGCTGCCGATGGGTCGGCCCCGCCGTAGCTCGGCCCGGCCGATGCGGTACCGGACCGAGTTGAAGTGCAGGTGCAATTCTGCAGCCGCGGCAGTGAAACTCGATCCGGTGCGCAGGAACACGCTCAGCGTCTCGCGAAGCCGTTCATCGCTGTCAGTGTCTTCGGCAAGCGGGCCGAGCACCTCTGCGATCCACTTGTGCACCGAGTCTTGTCTCTCTTTGAGTATCGCCGCGAGCAGAATCCCCGGTTCATCCGCCGGGGTGAACCGTTTGTTGCGTGCATCCGAGGCGACCACGACCGAAAAAGCGGCGGCAGCCTGTTCGTGAGAGCGGCGGAACCCGGCCACGCCGGCCTGGGGTATGCCGGCAGCAAGATACGGTGCACTGGGTTCGCTACGGACGAATTCACCGACCCGCTCCAATGCCGACGTGCCGTCGCACGTGGCCAGCGGAATCCAGGCCCATCCGGTCAACCGATCCGCGGAGATGAACAACGGCTTCTCTTGTACCCCAAGCAGTTCTGCAACACGGTGCACGAACCGCTCCAAAGTGGCCAGTTCGTCGTTGTTGCCGGATTCGGCAGTTGACAACACCAGCGCGAGATGCGTCCGTTTCAGTGGGTATCCGATCGAGGCGACCATCAGGTCGGTATCGACGTCGCCACCTTCGAGAAGCTCGCGAACACGCAAGGCGCGCAAGCTGCTTCGCTTATCCTGCCAACGATCGTGCTCTTGTTGATACGTGGCTATCGACAGTTGCGTCACCCAGTCGATATATCCGAAGGACAGCTCGGTAATCAGCTCGAAAGTGTCCAGCTGAAGTTGGGTCTCCAATCCAGACGCGCGGATAGCGTCCAGCATGATGCCCAGGACTGTCTGATGACCGAGGCGATAGGCCCGAACCAATGCCGTGGACGCCACTTCTCGCTGAGCCAACCTGCGCGCGTATTCCATGGCCGCGGTCGGCGGCTCAAGACTCTCCAAGGGAATGTTGTTGCGAACTGCGGTGAAGAACGTATCGATGTTGGCCGCGGTGTTGTCACGCAACAGCTGTAGCAACTGCGTGTCGCCACGCAACTCCGAAACGTCGCGCAGGAGAACCTCCTGCGTTGCCTGAGTGACCGCACCCAACTGGTCTCCGAGACGAGCGATGATGCCGGCTGCGGACTCGGCCACGCGCTCGGTGTATTCACGGTTTTGTGCCGTCATGACCAGGAACCCTAGTAGCACGTCCGGGATATCAGCCGCGGATTTGTATGCAGCATATGAAAACACTCCCCGAGTTGGTCAGATCGCTACGTCGTCTCGGGGCGGTAATCGCCGTACCTTCGTCTATGCGCCGACAAACTGTCAGCTCGGCCATAAGTCATTTCTCGGGCGCTGGTCTATCGCAGGCCGTACACCCAGCCGTCAACACCTCGACCGGAAATGGAGCCCCCATGTCGATCACCGATTCCGTCGACAGCATCGAGCAGGAGCCCGCGGGAAGCCGTGCCCTCCCGGACCCCGGCGCGTTGGTCCCGACACTGGCATGGCCGACGGTAAGCCTATTCACCGCCTCACTCGTCGCATTCGTCCTCGCTACGGTCGGCTACGTCCAGGGCTGGCTGCCGGCCTGGGTGACCATTGCGGTCAACGCGACGGTCACCTTCACGATGTTCACCGTGCTGCACGACGCCATCCACTACGCGATCAGCACAGTGAGATGGGTGAACGGACTCTTCGGTCGATTGGCCATGCCGTTGATCGTGCCGATCCTGTCGTTCCCGACTTATGCGTTCCTCCACATCGAGCACCATCGGCATGCGAACGACGACGACAACGATCCCGACGCCTGGGCCTCCCACGCCCCGAACTGGCAAGCGCCGGCACGCTGGGCGTTGGCCGAACTGTTCTATGGCAAGTACCTCATCCCCGCGATCCCCAACCGGCCGAAGGCTGAGGTCGCCGAGACCCTCTTCGTCTTAGTACTGAGCGTCATCGGAGTGGCCGTGGCGATTGTCACCGGCTACGTCTGGACCCTCGCCGTGGTGTTCCTCATCCCGCAGCGCATCGGAATCTTCTTCTTAGCTTGGTGGTTCGACTGGATGCCACATCACGGACTGGAAGCCACGCAGCGCAGCAACCGATACCAGGCCACCCGCACCCGCGTCGGGATGGAGTGGCTGTTCACCCCGCTGATGCTGTCGCAAAACTACCACCTGGTGCATCACCTGCACCCATCCGTACCGTTCTACCGCTACGTCAAGACCTGGCGGCGTAACGAGGAAGCCTACCTGGACCGCGACGTCGCGATAGCCACTGTCTTTGGCCAGCAATTGAATTCGGCTGAGTTTCGAGAATGGAAGCAGCTCAATAGGAGGCTTGGGCGCCTGGTGCCGGTGCATATGCCGGTCACGTCGAGCGCGACTCACGCGGTGCTGCACCGGATTCCGGTGGCATCGGTCGCCCCCATCACCGATGACAGCACCCTGGTGACGTTCGCGGTGCCGGAGGCGCTACAGGACGAATTCCGATTCGAACCGGGTCAGCACGTCACGGTATGCAGCAACCTCGGCGGCGAGGGCGTGCGGCGTAACTACTCGATCTGTGTGCCGGCCACAAAAACCCAACTGAAGATCGCGGTCAAACACATTCCCGGCGGGGCATTTTCAAGCTTCGTTGCCAACCAATTGAAGGCAGGAGACGTACTCGAACTGATGACGCCGACCGGCCGGTTCGGCACCGGACTGGATCCACTGGCGCGAAAGCACTACGTGGGATTAGCAGCCGGCAGTGGCATCACTCCAATCCTGTCGATCCTGGAAACGGTTTTGGAAATCGAAACCGAAAGCCGCTTCACGCTGATCTACGGCAACCGCACCAAAGAGTCGACCATGTTCCGCCGCGACCTGTGCCGCCTCGAATCCTGCTATGCGGACCGTCTCGAGGTCCTGTACGTGATGTCGTCGGAGCCACGGCATACTCCCGAGCTGAGGGGCCGGATCGACGCGGCAAAGCTCGACCGCTGGCTCACCACCTCGCTGCGGCCCGGCACCGTCGATGAATGGTTCGTGTGCGGACCGGCGGCAATGTCGACGGCTGCGCATGACACCTTGCTCAAGCACGGCGTGGATGCGGAACGGATTCACGTGGAGCTGTTCACCGGCTTTACGAAAACCAGGTCGGCAGCGCATGATTACGCCCCCGCCACGTTGACGTTTCGGCTGTCGGGCCAAGAGCAGACCGTCGATCTGGCAGCGGGTGATTCGATCCTGGAGGCCGCGCTGCAGGTACGCGGCGATACGCCTTATGCCTGCATGGGCGGCGCCTGCGGTACCTGCCGCGCCAAGTTGGTGACCGGGACCGTCGAGATGGATCAGAACTTCGCTCTCGGACGGGCTGAATTGGACGCCGGCTACGTGCTGACCTGCCAGTCACACCCGAGCAGCCCCACGGTGTCTGTCGACTACGACGCATAGCCCTGGCCGTCGTTGAATCATCCGCTGCTGCGTCGACGACTGGAGCCAATCAGCCGAACACGAAGTAGCGCAACCACAGATAGATCGCCGACAGCGCTACCGACACCGCGGTCACCACGATGCCCTTACGGGTGAACTCCCAGAACGAGATGGGATTGCCGGCGCGGCGGGCGATTCCGAGCATCACCACATTGGCGCTGGCCCCGACCGCGGTCAGGTTGCCACCGAAGTCGGCGCCGAGCGCCAACGCCCACCACAATGCGTCGGGATGCAGGTCATCGGGCAGCGTGGCGCTCAACTCCGCGACGATCGGCGTCATGGTCGCCACGTAGGGAATGTTGTCGATGATTCCCGACACCGGAGCCGAGATCCCCAGGATCCCCATCGTGGTCAGCAGCGCATTGCCGCCGGTGAGCTCGGTGGCGGTCTTGGCCAACGCGCCGATCGCGCCGGTGTCCACCAGGGCGCCGACCATCACGAACAGGCCGGCGAAGAACAGCAGGGTCTCCCACTCGACCCCGGACAGGTAGTCCGAACGCTCCAGCCGGGAGATCACGATCAGCACGCCGGCTCCGAGCAACGCCACCACCGACGGTTCCAGGTGCAACGCGCCGTGCCCCAAGAACCCGGTGAACACCGCGGCCAGTACCACCCCGCACTTGATCAGCAGGCTGCGGTCGCGGATCGCCTCACGTTCCTCCAGGGCCATCACGTCGGCGACGCGGTCGGCCTCGACGGTGAACGATCCGGGGAACAGCCAGCGCAGCATGATGACGAACACCACCATCACGATGAGCACGATCGGCGCCAGGTGGATCAGAAACGCGTTGAACGTCAGCCCCGCACGGCTGGCGATGATGATGTTCGGCGGGTCGCCCACCAGGGTGGCGGCGCCGCCGATGTTGGAGGAGAACACCTCGGCCATCAAAAACGGCGCCGCGCTGATTTCGAGGCGGTCGCAGACCAGCAGCGTGACCGGGGCGATCAACAACACCGTGGTGACGTTGTCCAGCAGCGCCGAGGCCGCCGCCGTCACCAGCACCAGCAGGATCATGATCCGCAGCGGGGACCCGTTGGCGCGTTTGGCGGCCCAGATCGCGATGTACTCGAACACCCCGGTCTGGCGCAGCACGCTGACGATGATCATCATGCCCAGTAGCAGGAAGATGACGTCCCAGTCGATCCCGGTCGAGTGCGAGTAGAAGATGTCATCGGAGCTGATCACCGGTAGGACGACGACGGCCGCCGCCCCGGCCAATGCCACCAGGGTCTTGTTGACGCGGTCAGCGGCGATGAATGCGTAGGCGATCACAAAGACCGCTACCGCGAAATAGGCCATCCGGGGGAGATCAGACTTTCAGCGCCGTAGCCAGCAAACGCGACGCGGTGATCACGCCGTGCAGTTTACCGTCCTTGACGACGGCGACCAGCGGGCTGCGCAGCCGGGCCATGGTCGAGGCCACTTCGATCACCGTCTCGTCGGCCCCGGCGGTCGGCGCTTCGGGCAGATGTTCGGGCAGCATGTCGCGTACCACCTTGGTGCCCAGCTTCTCGGCGGCCTGGTCGGCCATGGACTCGTTGAGCACTCCGGCCAGCGACGGGTCGTCCTGGATGTAGCCCGGCACGATGAATCGCACTACCTGGGAGGCCGGCAGCACCGCGTACGGTTTGCCGGCCGCGTCGATGACCACGATGCCGGGTAAGCGGTGTTCGGCCAACAATCTGGCCGCATCCAGGGCGTTGGAGTCGATCGCCACCACTGGAAATTCTTCAGCTATCTCCTCGGCGCGCATAGGACGACCATACGATGGCTACCCACCGCGGTGCGTAGACTGGCCGAATGCTTGAAGGGATCCGCGGCCCCGCCGATCTGCAGTACCTTTCGCAGGCGCAGCTGACCGGTCTGGCGGCCGAGATCCGCGAGTTCCTGATCCACAAAGTCGCCGCGACCGGCGGGCATCTGGGCCCCAACCTGGGCGTGGTGGAGCTGACGCTGGCGCTGCACCGGGTGTTCGACTCCCCGCACGACCCGATCATCTTCGACACCGGCCATCAGGCCTACGTGCACAAGATGCTGACCGGACGCGGCCCCGACTTCGGCACCCTGCGCAAGAAGGGCGGGCTCTCGGGGTACCCGTCGCGCGCCGAGAGCGAGCACGACTGGGTGGAGTCCAGCCACGCCAGCTCGGCGCTGTCCTACGCCGACGGGTTGGCCAAAGCCTTCGAGTTGACCGGGCACC
>Ga0182747_1001073_pt1 | contig 22367 bp, 24 predicted proteins | sample eDN3rd30CBELigBY_FD_128526 | JGI IMG/M metagenome (GOLD analysis project Ga0182747, IMG submission 128526) | Enriched backyard soil microbial communities from Emeryville, California, USA - eDNA 3rd pass 30_C BE-Lig BY (version 2) (version 2) | ecosystem: Environmental > Terrestrial > Soil >...
CTCGTCACCGACGATCATCTCGACGTGCTCGGCAAGGTTCTGCTCGCGACCGGACTGATGACCGCCTACGGCTATGTGTTCGAGATCTTCGACACGCTCTATTCCGGCAACGTTCACGAGTTACAGACGCTGACCGACCGCGTCACCGGACAGTACGGATGGAGCTATTGGGGCGCCATCGTCTTCAACTTCCTCGCTCTGCAACCGCTCTGGTGGAAGACCGTGCGACGGTCGCCATGGGCCCTGTTCGCGATCTCGACCAGCGTCGTCATCGGCATGTGGCTGGAACGCTACATGATCCTGGTGACCAGTCTCTATCGCGACTTCCTGGTATCGTCCTGGGGCGAATACCACGCGACATTCTGGGATTGGGCGATCTTCGCGGGCACCATCGGCCTGTTCTTCGTGCCTTTCCTGCTGCTGATCCGCCTGCTGCCGGTGATCTCGATCTTCGAGACCAAGGAGGTGCTGTACGAGGAGCAGCAGCAGGCGACGCTCGCGTCACCGGCGGAGGTCGCACATGGCCGGGCCTGAGCTTTATGGCGCGCTGGCGCAGTTCGAGACGCCGGAAGCCCTGATCGCCGCGGCGAAGGCCGCCCGGCAGAAAGGCTATCGCCGCCTCGACGCCTTCACGCCGTTCCCGGTGCATCAGCTCAATTCCATCCTGCGGCTGCACGACCGGCGCGTCCTCTGGCTCGGATTGATCGGCGGCTGTTTCGGCTTTTTCGCTGCGCTCGCAATGCAGATCTTCACCAACTACGATTACCCGATCAATGTCGGCGGCCGCCCGCTCTACGCCTTGTCGGCCTTTGCAGTCGTCGCCTTCGAGCTGACCGTGCTGTTTGCCGCACTCTTTCCCGCCTTCGGAATGCTGGCGCTCAACGGACTCCCGAGACTCAATCATCCACTGTTCGCCGCGGCAGCGTTTCCGCTCGCGTCGCGCAACCGGTTCTTTCTATGCGTGCTCGCCGACGACGCCCGGTTCGACGAGAAGGACACGGTTTTCTTCCTCAAAGGTCTCGCGCCGGTTTCGGTCGAACTGGTGCCGTCATGAGAGTTCACGAACCGCTCATCGTCGCGCTCACGCTGCTACTGGCTGGCTGCACGCGCTCGGGCATGGATTCGCAGCCGAAATACAACGAGTATAAGCAGGGCGCGCTGTTCCAGGACGGGCAGGTTCTGCAATCCGCGCCGCCCGGCGCGGTTGCGCGCGAGGATGCCGCCCGCGCGCGGGAAGCCGGCAACAAGCCCGCGATCACCGCCGACCTGCTGGCGCGTGGTCAGGACATGTTCAATACATTCTGCTCGCCCTGCCATGACCGCACCGGGACCGGCAACGGCATGGTGGTCCAGCGCGGCATGCCGCAGCCGCCGAGTTTTCATGAGCCACGCCTGCGGACCGCCGACGACGCCCATTTCTACGATGTGATCTCGCACGGCTACGGCGCTATGTATTCCTACGCCGCCCGCATTCCGCCGCGCGACCGCTGGGCGATCATCGCCTATCTGCGGGCATTGCAGCTGAGCCAGCATGCGCAGCTTTCCGACCTGTCCGCCGACGACCGCGCGCGGCTGACGGCGGAGACAACACCATGAATGCGCGGCTCGACCGTCGCTTGATCGTCGGTGCCGTCGTCGGATTGGCCGGCTGCCTTACCGGATTGCTGATCGATCCGCGCGCCATGCTGGCCGCATATCTCGTTGCCTGGAATGCGCTGGCGGCGATCCCGATCGGAGCGCTGGCGATCCTGCTGATCACCTATCTGGTGCGCGCCGGATGGACCCAGGATCTCCACGATCCGCTCGCCGGCGCGGCGCTCACGCTTCCGATGACCGCGATCCTGTTTCTACCGATCCTCATCGGAGCCGATGCGCTGTTTCCGTGGGCGCATGATCCAGGCACGCTCACAAGATTCAAAGCCATTTACCTCACGCCCACATTCTTTGCGTTGCGCGCCATCGTCTATTTCATCGTGTGGACCGGGCTGGCGATCTGGGCAACGCGCACCTATCGGCAGGGCCGCGATACCCGGCCCGTCGCCGCCATCGGGCTGATCGTATGGGCGCTCGCCGCCTCCTGGGCCGGGGTGGATTGGTTCGAATCGATCGAGCCACATTTCCACTCGTCGATCTATGGTCTGCTGATCGTCAGCTTCGATCTTGCCGCCGGCTTTTCATTCGGTCTCTTGATGCTACTTGGCGTCAAGCGTGGCCAGACGATGAGCAACAGCGCCTATGCCGGCGTGCTGCTCTCGGTGCTGCTGCTGTGGGCCTATCTGCATGCGATGCAATACATCATCATCTGGGCCGGCAATATTCCCGACGAGGTGATCTGGTATCAGGCCCGCACCACCAGCGGCTGGGGCGCCGCGCTCGCCGCGCTGTTCGCGATCCAGTTCGTGGTTCCGTTCTTCCTGCTCCTGTCCGCGCGATTGCGCGCCAATAGCCGGTTCCTGCTCCGCCTCGCCGGGCTTACGCTCGCCTGCCGCTATCTGGAAGCCGCGCTACTGATCCTGCCGCCGCTCCACTTGTCGCCGCTCGCGACCACATTCGGCCTCGGCGCAGCCGTTCTCGCGACGACCTGTATCTGGCTGCTGGCCCTCATCTTCGCAATCCGCCGCTTACCCGGGCGGACGGCGGAGCGGCTGGCGGCGGCCGACCAGGATCAGTCCCCCGATTAGCAGAGCCAGAATAACGACGGTCGCGCCGCCGGTCCCTGCCATCAGCCGCGACACGGCGACGTTATAAGTGCCCTGCGCGGGATCGAAATGCGAGCAGAGCAACCGGATACGGTCTGCGGTCGTGCCAATCCTGCCGTCGCCCGCTTCCACCAGGGCGAGCCGCAGATCGGCGCCGGACAGACCGATGCCGGTCAATACGCGGGACACAGCGCCATCCCCACGCAACACATACGCCGCCGCCGGATGAAGGTACTGATCGTCGGCCGCGTCGTAGCGATATCGGTATCCAAGCGCATCGGTCAGCGAGCCAATGGTTCCGGCATCGACGGTGACGAAATGCGCGGCTGCATTCAATGCCGCATCGTCGCCGAGATGGTCGCGGCGCTGGCGCGCCGCCGCCTCGGCATCGTCTTTGGGATCGAGGCCGACAACCAGAAGCTCGAATTGCCCCTCACTCTTCAGCCCCGATTGCCGCAACGCTTCAGCCACGAACGCGACGACCGGCCCGCACAGCGTCCGGCAGGTGAAGTCCGAAAAGATCAAAATCGTCGGTCGGGATATGATGTCGTGCAGCGCCCGGCGCGCTCCGCTCTCATCGGTCAGGACCGCTTGCATCGGCAATTGCGCAGGCACAGACAGACGAACCCCGACCGCGCGGTAATCGTCCGGCGTGGGTCTCGCTGAAGCCGGCACCGCGACGATCAGCAGCGCCAGTGCACCGATGAGATCAATGACTCTGCTGCGCATCGACCCGCGCCCCCGTACCGACGGTCTGCGGCGCGGCTTTGCGGGCATTGATCGCACCCCGCATGCGCGAAACCGTATCGGATGCAACCGGACCTGCTTTGTTGCCCCAGCTGTTGCGGACATAGGTGGCGACGGCAGCGATCTGCTGATCGTCGAGCTTCCATCCATAGGCCGGCATGGCGCTCGTGGTCGGCCGTTGCGCTGTCGCCGCGGTCTTTGCCCCTTCGAGAATGATGCGCAGCACCGTGGTCGGGTCCGCCTGCTGCACCATTGCATTCCCCTGTAGCGGCGGGAACATGTGCGGAACGCCGGTACCGTTCCCCTGATGACAGGCGGCGCATGAATCCCGATAGACCGCTTCGCCCGCCTGCATGAAGTTCTGCGCCGGCGCCGAAACGCTCGGCGCGGACGATGGGCCAACATCCTTAAGATAGACGGCAATCGCCTTCAGATCGGCATCGCTCATCTTCGATGTCGAGTTGACCACCACCTCCGCCATCAGTCCGGTGGCGCCACTCAGCCGATTGCGGCCCGTCTTGAGGTATTCGGCGATATCCGCCTCGCTCCAGCCGCCCAGCCCCTCGCTCGTCTGCGCGGTGAGGTTCGGAGCGGTCCAGTCCTGGATCACGCCGCCTTGCAGCGCTTTGCTGGCTTTGTCGGCGCCGAAAATGTTTTTCGGCGTGTGGCAGGCACCGCAATGCCCCGGTCCTTCGGCGAGATAAGCGCCGCGATTCCATTCGGCGCTCTTGTTAGGATCGGGCTGATAAGTGCCCTTGTTGAAGAACAGCATGTTCCAGCCGGCCATGAAGGTCCGGATGTTCAGCGGCCAGATCAGCTCGTTCGGCGGCGGCGTATTCGAGACCGGATCGAGACTCATCAGATAAGCGCGAACCGCCTCGACATCGTCGCGGCTCATTCGCGTGAAATACGGATAAGGAAACGCCGGATAGAGACGCTCGCCATGCGGTCCGACACCTTCGTGCATGGCGCGATAGAAATCGTCCGCCGTCCAGGCGCCGATGCCAGTGTCGCGATCCGGCGAGATGTTCGCCGAATAGATCGTGCCGAACGGCGTCGGGATCGCCCGCCCTCCGGCGAACGGTTTTGCCTTGTCCTGCGTGTGACAGGCGACGCAATCGCCGGCATTAACCAAAGCGCGACCCTTCTCCAGCTTCGCATAGTCGAAATCGGTTGCACCGCTGACACCCGTCAGCAAAACCATCGCCGCCAGTGTCGTGATCGAGGTCCGGGTTAGCCGCCGCATGACATTATGCCTGAACGAGAGGGCCTGGATTTTTGAGATATTGCGAGCGGATCGCTTCCGCTGCCCAATAAGTGAGTGCGCCAACGGTGCCGGTCGGATTGTAGCCGGGGTTCTGCGGAAACGCGCCAGCGCCCATGACGAACAGATTGGGTACATCCCAGCTTTGCAAATAGCGGTTGATCACGCTGTCGCGCGGATTGTCGCCCATCACCGTGCCGCCGGTATTGTGCGTCGTCTGGTATGGCACGATCGAGTAATGTCCCTTGCGGCCATTGATCTTGATCTCGCGCGGCTTCATGGCGCGGGCCAGATCGGCGGCCCGCTCCGTGAGAAATTCCGACATCTTCATCTCGTTATCGGTGTAGTCAAACGTCATCCGCAGCAGCGGCTGACCGTAGGCATTCCGATAGGTCGGATCGAGATCGAGATAATTGTTGCGGTGGCTCATCACCGCGCCGTGGGTGGAGACTGATGCCGTGCGCAGATAATTCTTGGCGACGGCGCTCTTCCACTTCGCTCCCCATTTCGGAGTGTTTTCCGGTATCGGGCTGTTTTCGATCGGCCGCCCATTGGTGTTCCAGCAAGCCAGATAACCGCCGCCGATGAATCCCTTCCCCGCATGGTCGAAATTGTCGCCGTTGAAGTCGTCGATGGCGATACCGAGCGCGCCGGCGCCGATAAAGGGATTGAACAGCTTGTCGTCGAAAAATGCGTTGACCCCGGACACGATCTGGTAGGCGTAATTGCGCCCGACCGTGCCCTCGCCGCTCCGCGCGTCGTATGGCGTGCCGATGCCGGAGATGAGCAACAGATGAACATTGTGCAGAATATAAGCGCAGAGGATGACGATCTCCGCCGGCTGCTCATATTCTTGTCCCTGAATATCGACATAGGTGACGCCGGTCGCTCGCTTCCCCGACGGATCACGGTTGACCAGCAGTACCTCGCTGTTGGTGCGCAGCTCGAAATTATCTTTTCGCAACAGGACGGGAATGACGGTGGTTTGCGGGCTGGATTTTGAATAATTGCCGCAACCGTATTTTTCGCAGAAGCCGCAATAGGTGCACGGCGCGAGCGTTACGCCGAGCGGATTGGTATAGGCGCGCGACATATTCGCCGACGGCGCCGGAAACGGATGATAACCCAGTTCCTTCGCGGCAGCTCCGAACAAGGTCGGACCGTAGACCATCTTCATTGGTGGATTGGGATAATCGCGGCGGCGCGCCCCCTCGAACGGATTGCCGCCTTCGACGATCTGACCGTTGAGATTGCCGGCCTTGCCGCTGATGCCGCAGAGATACTCAAACCGATCGTAATACGGCTCGAGTTCATCGTAACTGACCGGCCAATCCTGGATCGTCATCGTTTCCGGGATCGCCTGCGCGCCATAGCGTTCGGTGTTGTGGCGGCGCGCGGCGAAATCGCTGGGCAGAAACCGCCAAGTCTGTCCGTTCCAGTGAATGCCCGCGCCGCCGACACCTGTCCCTGGCAGAAACGAACCAAGCCTGCGCATCGGCAATGCCGTCTGGTCGGGACTGTTGCGGAAGGTCAGCGTTTCCCGCACCGGCTCCTGAAACAGAGCGTGCCGGTAGTAATAGCGCAGTTCGTCCTGCGCAAAGGTCACCGCGAAGTCGGTCGGCGTATCGCGCCAACCGCCGCGCTCGATGGCGACCACATTCAAGCCCGCATCGGTCAATTCCTGGCCGAGAATGGCGCCGGTCCAGCCGAAGCCTACCAGCACGACGTCGACAGGCGGCAGCTTCTTCGCCATTGTACGGCTCCTTTTTCAGCTTTTTGCGGGGTTCCAACCGGGGCGGCCGGTGATCCCGACCGGCTCTAAAGCGAGCTTCTCGTTGTGTCTGCCGACATAGTCCCGGTAATCATAGCGCGCGCCGGGAAAGCCGATCAGCTTCCAGCCGACCATGTCCCGATTGCCGCCATATATCGGATCGGAAAAATAACCTTCGATGGTGTTTTGCAGCAGCGCATCGAAGAAGGTCTGCGCGTCGGTATTAGCCAGCCTGATCTCGCCTTTCTCCAATCCCGACAGGACCTTGTCCTGCTCGTCCGGAGAAAGTGCGGTAAATTCGCGACCACCCAGCGTTGAACGGCAGTGCTCATCCACCGCCTTGATGGCGGCACGATAGAGTTCGGCAGGCGTCATCCGTGATTGATAGCCTTGTGTTTTCTCGCCACTCGCCCAAGGCCCCTGCATATACCAATGCGCCGCCTGCCCGTAGGGTCCCGCAAGCTGGCGATCGATAAAGAAGGTAGCGCCGGCTTCCTTGGCGCCGGGTCCGAGGTCATCGGCCGGAATAAGGCGGGCCACTGCGGCGTCCAGAAACGCAACTTCGGCGGCCGTCAGAAACTGATAATCGCCGCTTCGCGCGAAGTCGGGAGTATTGGCGTCTCCGGCCGACCACGGCACCGTGCCAGAAACTTCGTGTCCTTGGCTGATTGGGGGATTGATGACCGCCGCAGCACCGGCCGCCACGCCGGTCGACAATAAATGGCGCCGATTCAATGCCAACGGCACGTCCTAACTCCGTGGTTCCTGCCGTCGCCCACACCGACAAAGCGTTAAACGAGAAAAAGTTCAAAATACCCGCGTTGAAATCTCGATCGGCGCCCTGAAAGAAGCAACATCGTCGGAACGTAGCGCGGCGCTCATACGTTCTCGCTGGGAAACCCAAAGCGAGCATCCAGAATGAGCACCGCGGGAACCGGCTGGACTCGCCGCAACTTTCTCGCGACGACGATGATGACGACTGCCTCGGTCACGCTTCTCGATCAGCGCGGCAACACCACAACAGCCGCGAGGACAACCGCGCTTGGAAGCGACCCGCAGTCCGTGCCCCGACAATCGCTGAATTTGCACGTCAACGGCAACGCGCACACGCTCGCGCTAGACATACGCACCACGCTGCTGGACACGCTGCGTGAGCATATCGGTCTCACTGGCACAAAGAAGGGCTGCGACCACGGACAATGCGGCGCCTGTACGGTGCTGATCGATGGACAGCGCGTCCTCTCGTGCCTGACGCTGGCCGTCAGCGCCCAGGACCGCGATATCGTGACCATCGAAGGTCTCGCCGGTCCCGATGGTGCCTTGCACCCGATGCAGCAAGCCTTCATCGACCATGACGCGTTCCAGTGCGGCTATTGCACGCCGGGGCAGATCATGTCTGCCGTCGCTTGCGTCAACGAAGGCCACGCCAGCACTGATGCGGAGATCCGCGAATATATGAGCGGTAATCTCTGCCGTTGTGCCGCCTATCCCAATATTGTCGACGCGATTAAGCAGGCGAAGCCGCTGATGGAGAAAGCCTGATGCGGGTGTTCGACTATTCTCGCGCCGCTGATGCGGCAACGGCCGTATCCAGCTATGCCGATAGCTCGGTCCTGCGCGATCCGCCCGATGTCTCCGCGCCGACCCAATATCTTGCCGGCGGCACGACGCTTCTCGACCTGATGAAGCTCGACGTGATGCGCCCCGCGCGCGTCATCGAGATCAACAGCTTTCAGCGGAACAAGGCGGATATCGTATTTTCGGATGGGGGCTTACGGCTTGGCGCGATGACCCGCATGGCGCAGGCGGCAGATCACCCCCAGGTGCGGGAGGCTTTTCCGGTGCTGGCACAGAGCCTGCAACTCGCCGCCAGCGCGCAGATCCGCAACATGGCCTCGCTCGGCGGCAATGTCCTGCAACGCACCCGCTGCTCCTATTTCCGCGATACATCCTACCCGAACTGCAACAAGCGTGCGCCGGGGTCGGGCTGTGCGGCGCTGGAAGGCTTCAACCGCCAGCATGCGGTGCTGGGTACCAGCGAAAGCTGCATCGCCACCTATCCAGGCGATTTCTCGCAGGCGCTGCTGGCGCTCGAGGCTCTGGTCGACCTCACCGGGCCCCTCGGATCGCGCACCATACCCTTTGCCGAACTGCACCGCGCACCACAACACACGCCCAACATTGAGACGACTTTGAAACCCGGTGAACTCATCACCGCGTTCACGATCCCGGCGATGCCGTGGGCACGCCGGTCGCTCTATCTGAAAATCCGCGACCGAGAATCTTATGAATTTGCGCTGGCGTCGGTGGCGATCGCGCTGGATTTCGACGGCCAGCAGGTCCGCCACGCGCGCATCGCGCTCGGCGGTGTCGCCACGGTCCCGTGGCGGGCGACGGACGCCGAAACGGCACTGACGGGACAGCCGCTGAGCGATGAAACGATCGTCAGGGCGGCGGACGTGGCTTTCGCGCGGGCGCAACCGCGTGAGCACAACGCATTCAAGATTGAGCTCGGCAAACGAACTCTGCGCCGCGCCATCCGCGAAGCCGCCGCGCTGGAGGTTCCTACATGAATCGCGCCGCGCCCGAACCGAAAGCGAATATGGGAAAGCCCGAGCCGCGCCTTGAGGCAAAGCTAAAAGTGACCGGACAGGCCCGCTACGCCTCCGATATGCCGGTCAACAATCCGGCCTTCGCCATGCTGATAACCAGCCCGATCGCCAAGGGTCGGATCACCGCCATCGATCTGACCGATGCCAGGGCGGTACCCGGCGTGCTGGCAATCTTCACCCACGAAGACACCGGCGACCTCAAGACGCTGCCCTACGGAGCCGGCGGCGGCGGCGCTTCAACCTCGATCCAGGATCTCGGTCCGGAGATCAGGCATGACGGGCAGATTATCGGTCTGGTCGTTGCCGATACGTTGGAAGCCGCGCGCGAAGCGGCTTATCACGCGCGGTTTTCCTACGACACCGAGCGGCCGGGCGCGACCTTCGACATGGCCGGCGTGAGCGAAAGCAGGGTCGAGAAGAAGCTGCCGCAGGCAGGCGATGCGCGGGGGGCCTTCGAGGCCGCGGACGTGAAACTGGATGTCAACTACGGTACGCCGACGCAGCATCACAATGCGATCGAGCTGTTTACCACGACGGTGGCCTGGAACGGCGATCATGTCACGGTCTATGAGCCGAGCCAGTTCATGTACGGACTCAAGAACAATCTGGCGAAGGCGCTCGACATCAAACCGGATCAGGTGCATGCGGTCAGTCCCTTTGTCGGCGGCGCCTTCGGCTCCAAGGCGCAGTTCACGCCGCGCTCGGCGGTCGTGGCGCTTGCCGCGCGCCGGCTCAACCGGCCGGTGAAGCTGGTCGCGACACGCGACCAGGGTTTCACCATCGCCACCTATCGCGCCGAGACCCGCCACCGCATTCGCATCGGTGCGGCGCGCGACGGCAAGCTCCTAAGCTTTGAACATCAAGGCTGGGAAGTGACCTCACGGCCGGATTCCTATTCCGTCTCCGGCGTAGAAGACAGTGCGCGACTTTACGACTTCGGCACAGTCAAGACCAGCGTGACACTGGTACATGCCGATCGCAACACGCCGGGCTTCATGCGCTCGCCGCCGGTGGTGCCGTATATCTATGCCTTGGAAAGCGCGATCGACGAGATGGCGATAAAACTCGACATGGACCCGGTCGAGTTGCGGCGCGTCAACGATACTATGACCGATGCGACCGGCAAGCCGTGGTCAAGCCGATCGCTGATGGCGTGTTACGACCAAGCGGCCGAGGCATTCGGCTGGTCAAAGCGCACGCCGCAGCCGGGCTCGATGGCTGACGGCGACTGGCTCATCGGCTGGGGCTGCGCCAGTGCCATCTATCCGACCCACATAGGCGCGGCGGCGGCACGCGTTCAGGTTAACGCTGACGGTCACGCAATCGTGCAGCTTGCCGCACACGAGATCGGCACTGGCGTGATGACTGTCGTCGGGCAGATCGCTGCCGAGCGGCTCGGCATTCCGCTCGATCAGGTAACGGTCGAGTTGGGTGACAGCGCGTTTCCGCCGGTACCGGTGGCAGGCGGTTCGAACCAGACGGCAAGCTGCTGTTCGGTCGTGGCCAAGGCATGCGACGCGATTCTGGACAAACTCAGCAATGCGCCGCTCCGCGAGACCGTTGGGTCAAGCAGCGGCGGCAACAGCCTTGCGGCGCGTTTCAATGCACTGGGCATGTCGACGCTGGAAGAATTTGCAGAGTTCATCCCGCGCGATGCCGAGCCTAATCTAGTGGCTGGCCTATTCGTCAATCCGATTAAGAAACTTTATGGTGGCACGCCGACACTGGTTGGCGGCTCACACAGCGATAAGCTGATGTATGCGCTTGGCGCCGAGTTCGTTGAGGTGCGCGTTAACAGATATACGCGCGAGATCCGTGTGCCGCGCATTGTCGGCGCCTTTGCCGCCGGTCACATCATGAACCCGCGTACCGCGCGGAGCCAGTATATGGGTGCGATGATCTGGGGCATCTCTTCGGCACTCCACGAGGCGACCGAGATCGACAGACGCAGCGGACGCTATGTCAACGACAATCTCGCCGACTATCTGGTGCCGGTGAATGCGGACATCCGGCAGATCGATGTCATCCTGGTTCCAGAGGACGACACCTATGTGAATCCGCTCGGTATCAAAGGCATCGGCGAACTGGGCAATGTTGGTACGGCTGCAGCAGTCGCCAATGCGGTGTTCCACGCCACCGGCACCCGGGTGCGCGAACTACCGATACGAATAGAAAAGCTGTTGGCTTGACGTTCTGATTTGGCGGGCGCTCAATTCTAGATGGCGATCCCGTTGAGCCTTAGCGCAAGCCGTAGCTGCCGACGCTTGGATTTCCAGCAACAACACTCTCTAGCAATCCCTGACACATTGCGTCCCCGCGTGACTATCATTGACACGGCAGCGGCCGCCTATGTCTTACCGCCGCTTTCCGCGCTGCACGGCTCGCCTCCTCTAGTCGACAGATTACCAAGGCTCTCTGAGACACGCGGAAGTTCCCGATTGACCGGCATTCATCCAGAATGCTGGCACACGACACACTACAAAATAGGCTTACCTCCAGTGACAGCGATGGTTGCGCCGGAAACATAGCTCGACAGCGGATCAGCAAGCATCACGAATGCAGTTGCTAGTTCGGCAGGTTGGCCAGGACGGTTCATCGGAACCGATTTTCCGAAGTCGACGACCGCTTCGTCAGGCAGGGTGCTCGGTATCAGCGGCGTCCAGATTGGCCCCGGCGCGACGGCGTTTGCCCGGATGCCCCTTTTCGCGAGCAACTGAGCCAGTCCTGCGGTAAAATTCTGAACAGCTCCTTTCGTCGTCGCATATGCCAATAGAATCGGGTTCGGCATATCCGAGTTGATCGAAGCGGTATTGATAATCGTACCCCCCGGCTTCATATGGGGAACTGCAGCTTTCGTAAGATAGAACATCGCATGGATGTTGACGCGAAATGTCAGTTCCCATTCATCGTCGTCGATATCTTCAATTTCCTTGAAACTCGCTTGGTGCGCGGCATTGTTAACAAGGATATCAATACCGCCCAGTCCATCGACCGCCGCCTGCACGACTTTTCTACAGTGCGCTGCTTCCTGCAAATCTCCGGAAATCAAAATACAGTTCCGGCCTTCTTTTTCGACCAGCCGCTTGGTTTCCTCTGCGTCCTCTTCTTCGGAGAGATAGGCGATCACGACCTCTGCCCCCTCGCGTGCGAATGCGAGGGCAACAGCACGCCCTATCCCGCTGTCCCCCCCGGTGATGATCGCACGCTTTCCGGAAAGACGTCCTGAACCAGAATATGAAGTTTCCCCATGGTCAGGTACGGGATTCATGTGACGAGTAAACCCCGGCATTGGCTGCCGTTGCCTGGCAAACGGCGGCTCGGGCTTTCCTAGCATATCACACTCCAGATTCTATCGCGCCAAAAACAAACGCGCGCAGAGTTTAAACCTGTGGGGTGGCTCTAAGTTCCTGGCAGCGGCAGCGGGAACGCCTCCGGGCGGCTAATGGTTGAATCGCGCCATCCACGTTCGCTGGAGCAAAGATGCAAATATTCCAGGATATGCTCAACTACGCTTTCGGATTTTCTACTCATGGCGCATTCGAACTCAGCGTGTGGCAGACCTGTGCACGCGCCCTGCTCGTTTATGGACTGCTGATCGGTTACGTTCGCTTCGGCAAGAAGAGATTTCTCGGTCAAGCGACGGCGCTTGATTTCATTCTCGCTATCCTGATCGGATCCCTGACGAGCCGGGCCATATCAGGAACTACGCCCTTTATCGCAACGATGCTGGCAGCAGCGTCCCTCATCGCAGCCCATTGGCTATTGTCGTATTGCACCAGTTCATCCAAACCGCTCAGCCAGTTGCTCAAGGGAACCGATACCCTTCTCATAAAGCGGGGGATAGTTGATCCTGCAGCATTAAGGAGAAGTCATATGTCAAATGATGACCTCAGCGAAGATCTGCGTCAGGCAGGCATCCGAAATCTTGATGAAGTCGAAGAATCTCGGCTGGAACGAAGCGGAAAACTCTCGGTAATCAAGAGGGATAAGCTGAGTTCTAGTCGAGAGAAGTGATGAGTTAGTTACTCAGGTCGATAGGTTATCGGCTCTTCGCCGCGACCAGAATAGTTCCTATCCAACATATTTAACGGACAAAAGATTCGAGGTTCAGAAACCACCGCATCCTCTTAAGAACGTCCGTGGAAAACCTTGCCGATGCCGCTACGATAAACTGTCGCGGAACCTTCCATCTTGCCTAGCGATTATCTTCTTTTCATATGGAGGTACGCATGGCTACGGAAGCTAGAGAAACTGCCGGTTTGATCGGCAGCGATAAAGTCGACGGCACTGACGTTTATGGGGTCGACAATAAGAAGATCGGCTCGATCGAGCGCGTGATGATTGGAAAGATGGACGGCAAGGTGGCGTACGCCGTTCTGAGTTTCGGCGGTTTTCTTGGCATGGGTGACGAGCATTATCCGCTGCCTTGGCAGCAACTTACGTATGACACCGCGATCGGCGGCTATCGGGTAAACCTCACAAAGGAACAACTTGAGGGCGCTCCGAAGTATACGGATAACTGGGACTGGGAAGATCAGAAAAGAACGCGAGCGGTCTCGGAATATTACGGCGTACCATGGATTGGGTATTGAATGAATAAAGCTCGGCTTCACCGCCGAGCTTTGTTGTCACAGCCAGACGCTCCGGTCTGGACAATCCCAGGATGAGGTTATGCACATACTCAGTCAAATCCCACATGAGCCAACGCTAACTCCTCCACCTCCCGCGTCTCAAACGCCACCTGACATAAAGGAGCCGCCACCTCAGGAATTGCCGGACGAGGCTCCCAATCCCAATCCCGATGAGAAGCGGAAACCGTCGAAGAAAACATACTGAGATCGATCTCGTAACGCCAGATCTTGCATCTAGCGTTTGATGACTGCTTGCATTTGGCGACACAAGAGAACTTAAATTAGAGGAGCGGACATGCGTGAAATACCCCTAAAGTCCTTTGCTCTGAATTGTTCTCTTAAAGCCAGTGCAGACAAGAAAAACTCTTCTACCGACAGAATACTAAAGGACCTAATCCAGGCCCTGACTAAATACGACGTCGAATCTTCCGCACCAGTCCGCGCGGCGGATCACAATATCAAACCTGGCGTTTTGTCTGACGAAGGGAAGGACGACGACTGGCCCTATCTTCGCCGCCAGATTTTGGCGGCTGATATATTCCTTTTGGGCCTGCCTATTTGGTTGGGGCAACCCTCAAGCATCGCCAAGCGAGTACTGGAACGCATGGATGCGTTTCTCTCAGAAACCGATGCTAGGGGACGCATGCCCGCCGCTGGAAAAGTTGCTCTCGTCGCGATCGTTGGCAATGAAGACGGGGCGCACCATTGCCACGCTGAATGTTTCCAGGCGTTGAACGATGTGGGTTTCACGATCCCTGCCAACGCAGGCGTGTACTGGGTTGGGGAAGCAATGGGTGACATCAACTATGTCGATCTTCAAAAGCCACCGAAGTCAGTGGAAAGTGTCATATCAATGGCTGCATCAAATGCAGCTCAGTTAGCAAGAGCGTTAAAGCACGAACCCATCTGACGGAGTTATATAGCGAACTCGCCGAGACGTCCTCAGCGCGGTGGTCCGGATCGGGAGGTAAGAATATTTTGCGTTGAAGCCAACCTCCATGGCAAACAGCCTTCTAACTCGGAGTTACCACCTCTGTTCGGATTTGTGACCCGTGGGCAGTGGTATGGATCTCGCCAGAGCCAGCGTCGGGACGGCCCTTTCGGCGCGCTTGGCCAGAAATTGCTTTGCCGGCATTTATTGTGGTCCCTCTGGTAATTGACGTCCCAACTAGCTCATTATTATGCCCCCCCGAAGCGCCCAACTAAACGGACCCACATGGTTGAGCTTGACAATCGGGACCAAAACCAACTTCGAGGCGGCACGCCTCCATGGAGTTTGACGTTAACAAGCCCGCCGCGGTCTTTTGTAAAGGAGAGTTTTTGCTGCGATATTCTCGTCGTCGGCGCGGGCATTACTGGGGCACTCTGCGGTGAATATTTTGCGATGCGTGGCTACCGAACGCGCATCATTGACCACCAGCGCCCCGGACATGGTAGCACGACCGCCAGCACCGCAATGTTGCTTTGGGAGATTGATCAACGGCTTGGCCATCTTGCCGACCTCTATGGTTTCGAGCGCGCGAGCAAAATCTATCAGACGTCGTTTAGGGCCACTGCTGGCCTTGTCGACCTCGTAGAATCTCGTGGCTTACCTTGCGGACTGCGCCGCCGCCACTCAGTCTATCTCTCGACCCCGGACGTTGAAGCCAGGCAGCTTAACGTCGAACATCGAATACGCCGTCGCGCAGGCCTGCCGGGCGAGTTCTTAGGCCGACGAAGTCTCAGCGAGTGGTTTGGCATAAACCGAGATGCCGCAATCGTCTCTCCGAATTCCGCAGAATCTAACCCGATCTTATTGGTTAAGGGCATACTCGCCGAAGCAATTGGACAACAAGCACAGATTCTCGACGCTGAAGCAATCGGCTATCACGACGCAAGTCGATCCGTAACTGTCGAACTAGATGATGGGCATGTCATCGAGGCAAAGTACGTGGTGCTGGCTACAGGCTACGTCATGCCCGATATGATCCAATCAGATATACATAAGATCGTATCCACATGGGCTGTTGCAACCCCACCACAATTACCCACCTCATTATGGAGGGGACGGGCTCTGATCTGGGAGGCCTCTGAACAATATAGCTATGTCCGAACTACGCGCGAAAATCGGATTATCATTGGTGGAGAGGACGAGGAATCTATCGTCGACCCTAACGCGCGCGATCAACTTATCCCGTCAAAGGCTAATATTCTGTTGGATAAGCTTAAAGCGCTCTGGCCAGACATAACAGCCTTCGCCGAATTCAAATGGTCAGGTGCTTTTGGGACGACTGCTGATGGCCTGCCACTGATAGGGCGTGTGCCGGGCCACCCGCGGATTTTCGCAGCATACGGGTATGGCGGGAACGGAATTACATATAGCTATCTGGCATCACGCGTGATCGGCGCGTTGATCGAGGGCAAGAATAAAGAATGGTTTGACTATTTTGCTATCGATCGAAGCCTCTAGATCATCGCTGCGTCCGCCGCCGCGGGATGTCGCGCGCCGCCGACGACCTTTTCGAACACAATTGCCTCGACTAACGCGGTCCTACCGGACACATCCGCATCGAAGCATGCGACCATCAATTTCCGGATCGGCCAGTCCGGCACGGCGAGCATTTCACCGTTGACCACAAAGGCAACGCGGAAGCGCCGCACGTCGAAGCGCTTGTCTGTTGACCGCGTCGCGCGCCGTGGGGGGCTGATGATAACGCTGCCGTCATTGGCCACGATGGTTCCGCTGTTGCTGACCAGCGGGCCGCTGCCGCCGGCCTCCGGCGGCAAGGCGACCTAGAGAAAGTCGTCGCGTGAGAAATCCAAGGTAGCGCGTTCGCTGGAACCGTGACCGACCTTGCCGAGCGGCACAAAAATGCTGCCGCTGTTCGACACCGAGCCGCCAATCAGCGCGACATAGTCGCCACAGCCAACGGTGATGACGCCGGCATTGCTGACCGCGTCGGACGCGCCGTTGCTGGTGAAGCGACGCTTGCCGCTCTGAAAGTCGGTATCCGGAATGTTCAAGGTCGAGGCGACAAAGCCGCCACCGGTGTTGACGATGCCGGTGCTGGTGATGGCGATCTCATTCGGATTGATGCCCCTCAATAAGCCAAATCTCACCCGTTCACGACGCCGTATAGCGGCTTTCGAACCGAACCTACCTTTCTCCGTAGATCGGCCTTAGCCCTGCTACCGCAATAGCTATTGCAATGGCTTCGTTGGGAACGAGATTCGCGATAGCCGGATTCGTACTTATCGGGGGATAATCTGCTGGCTGCACGATCGAGATGGAGCAGCACACCACATCCTGGAAGAAACCCGTAGCTGCTTTGCGGCGCACCTCAACTCAGTACAAAATACTCAAAATCTACTGAGTCCGACGGAAATATCGTCTCAGTAACATCTCGGCTAATAAACAGCGCCCCGATTAGTGCCCCTATGCCTTGTCATTTCAGAACGAGCGCGCGGCAGGACCAATATATCATCGATCCCACACCGTCGTCTCTGCAATGATTTGAGAGTGTAAGCCACACTTTGGCGGATACTATAAGTGACGTGCTCGACATGGATACGCGTTAAAAACGTATCGGATCGTATATAGGCAGAACGCTTTGCGCCCGTAAAGTGATCTACAATTCCGTGTTTTAGCCGATGATATGGTGGAACCAGCAATATTGCACCCCAGTGAGCACCCTCACCTGGCAAATCAGCTTTTACACGATCAGCCTTTCTACGTTTAAACACAGGCCAATCTGGGCACCCAATAAGAATTGGCTTGTTATGGGTATTATTGTCAGAGTTTGGATTGCGATGACATTCCGTTAAAAACCTTGAATATACCCGCTCAATTTCATGTCTCATAGCCCCTAGCCGATTAAGATCATCAAAGTGAGATCGAAACATGAAACTGAGCATGTACGGCTCAAATCCATTCCCTACACGAGTAGCTACTAGATCGCCTAAGCCGGCTATATATGCATCTATGTCTACTGAGGCGACACGCTCTTTATATTGATTCATATGTCCCTCCTGACCAGCGCGTAGGCTTTCCTATTGCGCGCGTACTGCTTTACAAAAATTAGCATTTCCAAAACGTGAGAGCTCTGTCGCCTGAGACGACACTGCATGGCTTCATTTCCATCCAGCGCCGCCTCAGCCGACATCCTTGATAAAATTGATATCAGCTACTTCCTGACTCGCGAGCGACCCGACACTCCACCGCCCTGCTTGAGCCAATCGCGCAGATCCTTCGGACGCACGCCGCCTTTAACGGCGGCATACAAAGCAGCCACCCAACGGCTTTTTGTTCGCCGATCGCGGTCTATTCCAGACAGCAACATTCCGAGTAGCTCGCGGCTACCAATCCCCCCACATGATCCGTGTAGATCGTAGTATGAACGTAGAGCCATCTTCAGAACCGGGACGAACCACGTTCGCGCTTTTCCCACCCTTGCTGTATTCGTGATTGCATTGTTAAATTTCTCCGTCACTCGATTTTGGCACCTCGACATTTTGACGCGATTCATTATCGTCTCCCTTCCAGACGACGCACCGTCTTTTTTAATGCGCGCCGCAGCCTCGGAAGCTCCTCGAGAGGGAAACGTATCCCTGCTCTACTCGGGTGCAAGCAACCCTGTAGATCCACAAACCAGCGCCGAAAATCGACCTTCTGCTGGCTTCCGACTCGGAATATCGTCACGAGGAACAATTCATTCTTGCTTGCTGGCCATCGCGCGATTTCAGTCGTGTCTTTATACTTTTCCGATATTCTTGACATCGTCATCTCCGTTTTTACGGAAGCGATGTACCCCATCCATTGCCCACGATAATCCTAAATCCACGATAGGATTCGTTCGGCGCAAGTGATCTGAGGCCGTTAAGCCGGATCGTTTTTGGCTAGAGCTTTTCACGCCGATTCCCTGGCCGGGAGAAGCGTGGAACGATGAAGGCATCGAGATTTTCAGATGCTCAGAAGGCATTCATCCTGAAGCAAGGCGCCGACAACCGGTGGCCGACGTTTTGTCGGAGGACTGGCATCAGCCAGGCGACCTACTTCAACTGCAAAAAGAAGTACGACGGTCTGCTGCCAACCGAGATGCGGCGGCTGACGCAGCTTGAGGACGAGAACGGTAAGCTGAAGCGGATCGTCGCCGACCTGTCGCTCGACAAAAAACATGCTTCACGACGCCATCCACCGAAAACTCTCAGGTCTGTCCGGAATCGCAAGCTGGTCGACGAGATGCGTGGCGAGTGGGATGTTTCGATCCGCCAAGCATGCGGCGTGTTCGAAATAGACACCTCGACCTTTCATTACAAGCCTCGCCACCCCGAACAGGCCCATTTCCAACAACGGATCAGGGAGATCTGCCAGACGCGTGTGCGCTATGGCTATCGGCGGATTCATGTCTTGCTCCGCCGCGAAAGCTGCCGCCATGGCCAGAACAAGACGCGTCGCATCTATCGCGAATTGGGCCCGCTATTGCGCAACAAAGCACTCAAGCGCCGGGTCAAGGCTAAACTGAGGGACGGTCGCCGACCTGCGACGCGATCGAACGAGATCTGTGCGATGGACTTCGTTCACGACCAACCCGCGACAGGCCGCAAGCTTCGTGTGCTCACCATCGTCGACACGTTCTCTCGATGCTCACCCGGGCTGGAGCCACGATTCACATTCCGCGACGCTGAGGTCGTGGATGTGCTCGAAAGAGTCGGCCGACAATGAGATTCCCTGCAACGATCCGCGTTGACCAGGGCACGTTTGTCTCACGCAATCTGGATCTGTGGGCCTATCGGTGCGGTGTTATGCTCGACTTCTCGCGCCCAAGCAAGCCAACGGACAACGCCTTCATCGAAGCCTTCAACAGACGCTTGCGAGCCGAATGTCTGAACGCTCACTGGCTCCTGAGCCTTGCGGATTGCCTAAAAAAATTGGAGGATTGGCGTAATACTACAATAAAGAGTGCCCGCATGACGCGATTGGCAACAAGACGCCGATTAGCTTGCTCAATCACGTTGGTGCAATCAGCCGCCCTCGTGACAGAGCCGAAAAACTCTACCCGCCGGCGATCCAAAGTTCGACCTCACTGCACATTGGCTTGGCTCTAACCGTCGCTGGAGGGAAGCTCAGCGGCAGGTCACAAGATCTGCAATGCGGACAGGTGATATGATGAAAAAGAGTTTTAGTGTTCGAGCTTCGATACGCTCTTTATTGAATACCAATAAGAAGCCATCCGAGCGAGAGTTTCATTTACGACGAATCCTAGCGTGGGGTTTTCTCGACCAAGCGCTGGACAAAGGAAAGAAGATTAAGAAGCGACCCAAAGCTGCCTTAGCAGCAGGCCGAACTTTTTTAGGAAAGAGAGGGGCGCGTGAACTGATCATGACCGATAAAAAGGCCATCGTTATCGAGCGTCAAAAATGGCTCCCTCTATACCTCCAGCACGGGGGCATAGCCGCAACTCTCCGTGACCCTTCATCCGCAGATCAGGTGAAATCTGTAATCAATACCCTTGAATCAACGATGATTGTTACGTCAGTCGTTGATTATCTCGTTCGAGCGAGATCTAAGGAGGAGAAAATATATAGAACAACAAAAATGGCATTCGCCTTCTTGCAGAATCGCAAGCTCATTAATAACAAATCTATTGGGATAAAGTCATATGAAAAAATTTGGGGAGAGTACGCTCGCGGGTCAGCAATTGTTTATGCCGCACACAAATTCTGGCCCTGCCTCGTTCATCTTCATCAGTCTGAAAACCCACTCAAAAAGGTCGAGGCGACGTTAAAATCCCTTTCCCGTAACCCGAAAGATCTGAGGCGATTTTTGGAGCTTATTGCGGAAGCGGCGGATTCTCTCGTTGGACGCAAGGCATATAGAAGTAAATCTTTCGCAGATATCCCTCGTATGCAGGTAGACATACACGCCTTCAGCGAAGCGGATGACAAACTGTTGCAGGAGCTAGCGCTCGATCTTCGGCCCTCGGGCCTCATAGTGAGACACATGCGTAAATCCTAGCGAGGATTTAGGATTCACAAAAAACGATAAGGCGCTATCCGGGAGTATCTCGAGGGCGCCATGCATACACGTATTTACCTTGCATCGATTCGCGTTTTTTACCGGCTCTTGTATCGCGAGCGGCTAGAAAAAAATCGGAAGCACTTAGATTCTAAAGTGCTGCGCCTTTGCCATTTTATGGGTTTCGCATGAATGGCATTTTTAACAACCCCTCATCTATAGAGAAGCGACTACTGACACGCGAAGAGGCGGCAGCTTACTGTAGCCTATCGGTTCAAGGATTTTCCCGTTGGGTTAGGCTCGGGAAGCTACCCGGCCCGATCAGCGGCACATGCCGTTGGGACTTGCGTGCAATCGACGCCGCTTTAGACTCGGCGAGCGGCATCGACCAAATGCCACCAACCAATCCATTAGATGAGTGGAGGCGCAGCCGTGCGCGTAATCCTTAAGGGCATTCACCGAGTACGGATACGTCGTCCCTCTGGAGAGGAACAGCTCTATTACTATGCATGGCGCGGCGGTCCTCGCATCAAGGCTATTCCGGGAACAGCAGACTTTATCCGGCAGTACAACGAAGCATATGCCTCAATCAGAAAACCAACTATAGACACCCTGATGTCGCTGATCATGGAGTACAAAGGATCCACCGATTTTCAACGTCTCGCCCCGTCGACAATGAAGGCCTATCTCAACTACATCAAAATTATTGAGACTGACCTAGGCGACATGCCGATTAAAGCGCTGGAAGATCGTCGGGTTCGTGGAGAATTTAAAGCTTGGCGAGATCGGTTTTCCAATACACCGCGAAAAGCTGACTACTGCTGGACGACGTTGTCGCGCATTTTATCCTTTAGCAAGGATCGCGGCTTGATTTGCACGAACCCTTGCGAGGGTGGTGGTCGCCTATATGTGGCCGACCGTACCGACAGGATCTGGCGGGATTCAAATGTTGGCGCCTTTCTGGAAATCGCGCCCGATGAACTGGCGTTAGCTCTGATACTCGCATTGTGGACCGGGCAGAGACAGGGAGATCTGCTGCGGCTATCATGGTCCGCATATGATGGCAGTCATATTCGCTTGCAGCAGTCCAAGACGAAGCGTCGACTCGTGATTCCCGCCGGAGGCCCCTTACGCAGTTTTCTCGACAAGACTGAGCATCGGAACCCGCTCATCCTGACCAACCGGATGGGACGCCCGTGGACATCAGATGGTTTTAGATCATCCTGGAGAAAAGTGACGAAGGATGCCGGCCTTACCGGCCTAACATTCCACGATCTTCGCGGCTCCGCGGTTGTCCGCTTGGCCTTGGCAGACGCGACGGTGCCGCAAATTGCAACCTTCACCGGGCACAGCCTACATAACGTCGAGGCAATCCTCGATGCACATTATCTCGGCCGCGATGCGAAGCTCGCCGAGATAGCGATCATGAAGCTCGAAGCACGAACAAAACTGTAAAATCGATTGTAAAACGGCCTACGCCGTTCACCCATCGTTCCCACCAACAATCAGCTAAGTGACTGATTTCTTTGGTGGGCGCACCAGGGCTCGAACCTGGGACCCGCTGATTAAGAGTCAGCTGCTCTACCAACTGAGCTATGCGCCCGAATGCCGCGCGGCAACGCCGTGAGGCGCGGGTCGTTTAGCAAAGC
>Ga0182747_1001075_pt1 | contig 22329 bp, 25 predicted proteins | sample eDN3rd30CBELigBY_FD_128526 | JGI IMG/M metagenome (GOLD analysis project Ga0182747, IMG submission 128526) | Enriched backyard soil microbial communities from Emeryville, California, USA - eDNA 3rd pass 30_C BE-Lig BY (version 2) (version 2) | ecosystem: Environmental > Terrestrial > Soil >...
GCGACCATCGTCATGCCGGTGACGACGCCGCATGTGAAGGTCGCGGCGACGCGCTCGCACGGCGCCGAGGTGGTGCTGCACGGCGAGACCGTGGCCGACGCGCAGGCGCGCTGCGAGGCGATCATGGCCGAGCGCGGCATGACTTTGGTGCATCCGTATGACGACGAGAAGGTCATCGCCGGGCAGGGCACCATCGCGCTCGAGATGTTCGAGGACGTGCCTGATCTCGACATGATGGTGATCCCGATCGGCGGCGGCGGGCTGATTTCGGGCAACGCCATCGCCGCGCGGGCGCGCAATCCGAAGATCGAGGTGATCGGCGCCGAGGCGCTGCTTTATCCGGCGGTGTGGAACGCGCTGGAGCACGGCAATCGCCCGGTCGGAGGGCCGACCTTGGCCGAAGGCATTGCCGTCAAGAATGTCGGCAAGCTGACTTTGCCGATCATTCGCGAACTCGTCTCCGACGTGATCCTGGTCGACGAGGCGCATCTGGAGCGCGCGGTGAACGCCTATCTCACCTTGCAGAAGACCATGGCCGAAGGCGCCGGCGCCGCGGGACTGGCCGCGCTGCTCGCCGAGCCGGTGCGCTTTGCGGGCAAGCGCGTCGGCCTCATTCTCAGCGGCGGCAACACCGATCCGCGCATTCTCGCCTCGATCATGGTGCGCGAACTGGAGCGCGAAACGCGCATCGTTGCCTTCCGCCTCATCATCCCGGATCAACCGGGCGTGCTCGGCATCATCGCCACGCGGCTCGGCCAGCTCGGGGCCAACATCCTGGAGGTCGAGCACCGCCGGCTGCTGCTTGACGTGCCGGCCAAGGGCGCCAGTCTCGACGTCACCATCGAGACGCGCGATGCCGCCCATGCCCGCGAGGTCATGGAGGCGCTGGCCGCCGATGGCTACAAGCCGAAGCGGCTGGGGTCGGGCCCGCAATCGGTGTAAATTGTGGAACCTGTCCGGCGCCCTCGGCGTTTGTCGCCGATGCGCTCTCCACGGAGATGAGACATGTCGCACGCCATGACGCCGGTCGGTCCGGCTTACACCACGTCACCGCTTGCCGATACCACGCTGCTGATCGGACGCATTGCGCTGGTCGCGATCTATCTGATGTCCGGCTTCCAGAAGTTCACCGACTTGGGCGGCGTCGCCGGCATGCTGGCGGCGAAGGGCCTGCCGCAGCCGATGATCCTCGCCACGCTTGCCGCCATCACGGAAGTCGGCGGCGCGCTATTGATCGCGGTCGGCCTGCAGACCCGCCTGGTCGCCATCGGCCTGCTGATCTTCACGGCAATTGCGACTTACTTCTTCCACGACTTCTGGAATGAGCCGGCCGGCCCCGAGCAGGCCAACAACATGATTCACGCCATGAAGAACCTGTCGATCTGCGGCGCCTTCCTGATGCTGGCCGGCATCGGGGCAGGGCGCTATTCGATGGACGGGCGGGTTCGCTGACCGCGCTTACTTGAGGTCGCGCAGCATCGAAGCCACGCGCGGCGCGAAATAAGTGAGCACGCCGTCGCAGCCGGCGCGCTTGAAGGCGATGAGGCTCTCCATCATCGCGCGCTCGCCGTCGAGCCAGCCGTTATTGGCCGCGGCCATGATCATCGCGTATTCGCCGGACACCTGATAGGCGAAGGTCGGCATGCCGAAGGCATCCTTCACCCGGGCGCAGATATCGAGATAGGGCATACCCGGCTTGACCATGATCATGTCGGCGCCTTCCTCGATGTCGAGCGCGACTTCGCGCAGCGCCTCGTCGGTGTTGGCCGGGTCCATCTGATAGGTGCGCTTGTCGCCGTTCAGCGTCTTCGACGAGCCGACGGCGTCGCGGAACGGACCATAGAAAGCGGAGGCATATTTCGCCGCATAGGCCATGATCGAGACGTCGAGCAGCTTGGCGGCATCGAGGCCTTCGCGGATGGCGGCGACGCGGCCGTCCATCATGTCGGATGGCGCGATGATGTCGCAGCCGGCTTCGGCCTGCACCAGCGCCTGCTTCACCAGCACCGCGACGGTCTCGTCATTGAGAATGACGCCGTCGTCGCGCATCAGCCCGTCATGGCCGTGGCTGGTGTAAGGATCGAGCGCGACGTCGCAGAGAATGCCGATCTGCGGCACTTCCTTCTTGATGGCGCGCACGGCGCGGCAAACCAGGTTGTTTTCGTTGAGCGCCTCGCTGCCGTTCTCGTCGCGCAGGCTCGGATCGGTGTAGGGGAACAGCGCGATGCAGGGGATCGTGAGTTCGGCGGCGCGTACCGCGGCGCGCACGGCCTGATCGACCGATAGGCGCTCGACGCCGGGCATCGACGGGACCGGCTGGCGCGCATTGTCGCCATCCATCACGAAGATCGGCCAGATCAGGTCGTCGGTCGTGACGACGTTTTCGCGCACCATGCGGCGTGCCCAGTCGCTGCGCCGGTTGCGGCGCATCCGCACCGTGAGGTCGAGCGGCGGCGCGCTCGCTTCGCCGGGGGCAAAGCGCGCGGTATGCTGCAAGGGGCGTCCGTACTTGATGGCCATGGGCTGAAACTCCAGACGGCACCCTCATAGCCGCTTCGCGCCGTGCCCGCCACCCGGACGGGAGCCGCCTGCCATGCGGACCGCCATCTTGACCCGGCCGGGCGGTTTTCTACATTTCCCGCGAGGCCACGACCTCGAGCGCGCCGAAGGCGCGTCGTCACCCTGTCCGGGACGGCCCGGCGCTCATTAATGAGGGCCGTCATGGTCTGGATCATTCTCGTTGCCGCGGGTCTTCTCGAAATCGTCTGGGCTTTGGCGCTGAAAGCGTCGGATGGGTTCACCCGTCCGATACCGTCGGTCATCGCCGTTGTCGGCATGATCGCCAGCGTCGTTCTGCTCGCGCTGGCGATGCGCAGCCTCCCGGTCGGCACCGCCTATGTGGTGTGGACCGGTATCGGCGCGGTCGGCGCCTTCATCGCCGGCGTCGTCTACTTCGGCGAGGATCTTGGCACCATGCGCGTCATCGCCGCCGGGTTGATCGTGTCCGGGCTGGTGCTGATGAAGGTGGCGTCGCCCGCCTGATCCGGCGCCCACAGGGTGTGCGCCGGGGGTCTTGGTCGCCGCCTTGCGTCCTGCTAGCAAAGCGGCAGGGAGGCGACCGGGCCGATGGATTTTTCGCTCACCGAAGAACAGCAGGCCTTTCAGGCCACCGCGCGGCAGTTCGCCCGCGACGCCATGATGCCCCATGCGCGCGACTGGGACGCCGGCTCGGTCTTCCCGGTCGAGACCTTGCGCGAGGCGGCGGCGCTCGGCTTTGGCGGCATCTATGTCCGCGACGACGTCGGCGGCTCCGGCCTGACCCGGCTCGACGCGGCGCTGATCTTCGAGGAGCTGGCGCAAGGCTGCACCTCGACGGCGGCTTATATCTCCATCCACAACATGGTCGCCTGGATGATCGACACCTACGGCAGCGACGACGCGCGTCAGCGCTTCCTGCCGAAGCTGTGTTCGATGGAGCATTTCGGCAGTTACTGCCTGACCGAGCCGGGCGCGGGCTCGGATGCGGCCAGCCTCACCACCAAGGCGCGGCGCGACGGCGATCATTACGTCCTCGACGGCGCCAAGGCTTTCATCTCCGGCGGTGGCATGTCCGATGTCTATCTGGTGATGGCACGCACCGGCGAGGGCGGTCCGCGCGGCATCTCCTGCATCGCGGTGGAGAAGGGCACGCCGGGCCTGTCGTTCGGCGCGCAGGAGAAGAAGCTCGGCTGGAAATCGCAGCCGACCGCCATGGTCATGTTCGAGAACTGCCGCGTGCCGGCATCGAACCTGATCGGCAAGGAAGGCGAGGGCTTTCGCATCGCCATGGCCGGGCTCGATGGCGGCCGGCTCAATATCGGTGCCTGCTCGATCGGCGGCGCGCAGTTCTGCCTCGACCGCACCATCGAGTACATGAAGGAGCGCAAACAGTTCGGCACGCGGCTCGCCGATTTCCAGGCGCTGCAATTCCGCATCGCCGACTACGCCACCGAGATCGAGGCCGCGCGCCTGCTGCTGCACCGCGCCGCCGTCGCGGTCGGCGACAAGGAGCCGGCGGCGACGCAGCTTGCGGCCAAGGCCAAGCGGTTGGCCACCGACACCGGCTTCGAAGTGGTCAATGGCTGCCTGCAGATGTTCGGCGGCTACGGCTATCTCAACGATCATCCCATCGAGCGCGTGCTGCGCGATGTGCGCGTGCACCAGATCCTCGAAGGCACCAACGAAGTCATGCGTGTGATCGTGTCGCGGAACATGTTGGGGAATTGAGTTTGCGGATGCTGTGCAACGAGAAGGCGCTTCTCTCTTTTTCCTCCCCGCGCGCAGCGGTGGGGAGGGTCGGTTTGCGATCGCGTGCGATTGCAAACCGGGGTGGGGGGTATTTCTTCGCCTCACCAGCGTGCTCTGCACTTGAAGTTTTCCCCCCACCCCTGACCCCTCCCCACCACGCGCAAGGGCGCGCGGGGGGAGGGGAAAGGAAACGCCGATGAACGACGCCCCCGAAATCCTGTTCGAGCGCCGCGGCGCGGCCGGCCTCATCACCCTGAACCGGCCGAAGGCGCTGAATGCCGTGTCGCACGGCATGGTGCTGGCCATGCGCGCGCAGATCGACGACTGGGCCGACGATCCAGCCGTCACCCGCGTCATCGTCATGGGCGCCGGCGAGAAGGCGTTCTCCGCCGGCGGCGATATCCGCCAGCTCTACGAGCTCGGCAAGGCGAAGCGCTTTACCGAGCAACTTCAGTTCTGGCGCGACGAGTATCCGCTCAATGTCGCCATCAAGAATTATCGCAAGCCCTATGTGTCGCTGATCGACGGCATCGTCATGGGCGGCGGCGTCGGCGTGTCGGTGCACGGCTCGCACCGCGTCGCCGGCGACAAATACTCCTTCGCCATGCCGGAAGTGTCGATCGGCTTCTTCCCGGACGTCGGCGCCACCTGGTTCCTGCCGCGCATGCCGGGCGAACTCGGCACCTATTGCGCGCTGACCGGCGAGCGGTTCGGCATCGCCGACGCGCTCTATGCCGGGCTCGCCACCCATCGCATCTCGTCGGCGCGTTTTCCCGATCTCATCGATGGCCTCACTGGCACCGTGTCGGTCGATGCCGTGCTCGCCGCCTTCGCCGAACCGGGCGGAGAGGGGCCGATCTGCGCGCGCCGCCACCAGATCGACCACTTGTTCGCCGGCCACGATGTCGAGGTCATCCTCGAGCGCCTCGATCATGAAGCGGCCACAAACAGCGCCGATGCCGAATGGGCCGGCAAGACGGCGGCGATCATCCGCACCAAATCGCCGACGTCGTTGAAGCTTTCGCTGGCGCAGGTGCGCTTCGGCGCGATCCACGATTTCGAGACCTGCATGCGGGCCGAGATGCGGATCGTGTCGCGCATCGTCAAGGCGCACGATTTTTACGAGGGCGTGCGCGCCGTCATCGTCGACAAGGATAACAAGCCGACATGGAATCCTCAGATTTTGAGCGAAGTGACGACCGAGGCTATCGAGGCTTACTTCGCTTCCTTGGATGGCGGCGAACTGATCCTGCCCTAGGCGGGGCGGGCGCGGCCGATCCCTATGCCGACCCTTACTCGGACCTGCGCGACCTCGAGCCGGTCCACGAGCCCGAGGGCGAAGCCGGCGTCGGGCGCTGGACGCGTCGGCTGGTGCTGTTCCTGCGCATCATGGCCGGCATCTCGATGCTCAAGGGCCTCTATCACTGGTCCAATATCTGCGGCGTCGGGGCGGGCGACGACGATCTCTATTCCACCCATTCGATCGCCTGGCAGACCGCTACGGTGTTCTTCGCCGTTATCGATCTGGTCGCCGCGGTCGGGCTGTGGCTGGCCGCCGCCTGGGGCGCGGTGATCTGGCTGACCGCGGTCGCCTCGATGATCGCGGTGCAGATGTTCTTTCCGCAGGTGTTCGGCCGCGGCTTCTTCACCATCCTGTTTGAAGGCGGCATGCTCGGCATCTATCTTTATCTGGCGCTGAAGTCGGCGCGCGAACAGCCGGTCTGAACGCTGCGACGAGACAATACGGCAAACCGATAAGCCGGTAACGAGACAAGAGGGAGAGCAAGACATGGCGCGCATTGCATTCATCGGGCTTGGCAATATGGGCCTGCCGATGGCGGTCAATCTCATCAAGGCCGGCCATCAGGTCGAAGGCGTCGATGTCAATCCGGCTTCGGTCGCCAAGCTGAAGGAAGCCGGCGGCACGCCGGTCGAGTTCGCGCATGTCGCCGCGGGGCGCGCGGATGTCGTCATCACCATGTTGCCGGCCGGCCAGCATGTGCGCGATGTCTATCTCGGCACCGTCGGTATCGTCGCCACCGCCAATCCCGGCACGCTGCTGATCGACTGCTCGACCATCGACGTCGAGACCGCGCGCGCCGTGGCATCCGCTGCCGAAGCCAAGGGTCTGTTCATGGTCGATGCGCCGGTGTCCGGCGGTGTCGGCGGCGCCAGCGCCGGCACGCTCACCTTCATGGTCGGCGGCACCGCGCAGGCTTATCAGCGCGCCGAGCCGATCCTGCAGAAGATGGGCAAGACCATCGTTCACGCCGGCGGGGCAGGGACCGGCCAGGCCGCGAAGATCTGCAACAACATGATCCTCGGCATTTCCATGATTGCGGTGTCGGAGGCTTTCGTCATGGCCGAGAAGCTCGGCCTCGATCACCAGAAGCTGTTCGACATTTCGTCGAAATCGTCGGGGCAGTGCTGGTCACTGACCACATACTGTCCCGTTCCGGGACCGGTTCCGACGTCACCGGCCAATCGCAATTATGAACCGGGATTTACCGTAGCGATGATGCTGAAGGATTTGCGGCTCGCGCAGGAAGCGGCGCGTGCGGTTGGCGCCAATGCCGAAATGGGCGCCGAAGCGGAAAGACTCTATTCAGCCTATGCCGACAGTGGCGAGGCAGGCCGCGACTTCTCCGGTATCGTGCGTTTCATTCGCGGTTAGGGCGTTTTTCATCGGCAAACGCATCCGATTCAGCGCGGCACGGCGTGCCGTGCCGGCATGACGGCCGAGAGGAGAGGGTGAACGAGTTCTTGCCGCGACGATTGCAATTGATTTTGTGAACCAAGGATTCACCCTCGCAAATAAACCTAATGTTTATGCTGTTATTTAAGCCGATTTTAGAAGGCCCCGAATAGGTTGATGCACATAAGGGACGAGGAAAACAGGGCCTCGTCACCTCGGCCACAAAAAACGGCCGGCGTACAAAAACTAAGGGGCGTTAGACATGAAAGCCGTAGCGAAGACGGTCGAACCCGCAGAACGCGAAGCGCGGTTCGACACCATCCGTCCTCTGTATCAGGAGGCGCTCACCTTGGTCGAGCGGCTGCATCGCCGTCTGCTCGATGTCATCAAGGACGAATTCGACCGCCGCGGTCGCTCCGACATCAACTCGGTGCAGGCGCTGTTGCTCTACAATATCGGCGACAAGGAATTGACCGCCGGTGAGCTGCGCACGCGCGGTTACTATCTCGGCTCCAACGTCTCCTACAATCTCAAGAAGCTTGTGGAGATGGAGTTCCTCGATCATCAGCGCTCGCGCGTCGATCGCCGCTCGGTCCGCATCAAGCTGACCGCGAAGGGCCAGGAAGTGCGCGACATCGTCGATACGCTTTACCAGAAGCATGTGCGCACGGTGGAGCAGGTCGGCGGCATCAACTCCGAGGAGTTCGCGACGCTGAACAAGTCGCTGCACCGGCTCGAGCGTTTCTGGACCGACCAGATCCTCTATCGCCTGTAAGCATTCGGAGTTTGCGGACGCTCAAGCCCGCAAACACCTTCAGGTTCGCAATCCTTCAAGTCTTTAAGCCTTCAAGTCTTCTGCCTCTTCTGGCGAGTGACGACTTGCCCCGGCCGGGAAAACCTCCCCTGGCCGGGGTTTTGTCGTGGCCACCGGCGCCATCAATGGTGGTATGGTTGTCATAAGCAAGTAAAGGTTGTGAACGGGGCCGTATGCCATTAGGCTGCTGTGGATTGCAGACTTGGGAGGGTCTCATGGCGAAGAAGAAGCGAAAGACCACGGCGTCGAAGAGGGCTGTCACGACCAAAGCGGCTGGCGAAGAAATGACGACCATGGCGATCGGCGAGGAAACGCCGCCGGTGACCACCATGGTCGTCGGTGAAGAAGGCGGCGCCACGACGAGAATGCTGGGCGAGGAAGGCGGCGGGTGGCCGACGACACCCTTGCTCGGCGAGGAGCACGGGACGTGGCCGCCGACCACGCATCTGCTGGGCGAAGAGCATCACGGCTGGCCGACCACCATGGCGATCGGCGAGGAGGGGCTGCCGACAACGCATATGTTCGGAGAAGAGGGCGGTGGCCTGCCGCCAACCGCGCCGGTCGGCGAATACGATCCGTCGGCGCTTGTCGGCGAGGTCTTTCCGGGCGATCCCGGCGGCCCGGTTGAGAAGCCTGCGGTGAAAACTCCGGCGCGCCGCAAACCGACAAGGAAATAGCCGCCCCGTACTCATGACCTTGGCGGGCCCGATGATCCTGGTGGCCGGTGGGCAACTCGACTTCAATCTCGGCGCGCTGCTGCGGCGAATGCTGCGGCGGCGCGTCGCGTTCGTCGACATCCTCGTCGGGCCCGGCGAGCCGCCCCGCCTCACCATCGACTTGCGCCGCGACTGCCTGCGGCTCAATGGCAAGGACATTCGGCCGAGCGCCTGTTTCATGCGCCACGATGTCTTTCTGGCGCAATCGGCGCCGGGACCGCTCGCGAGTGCCGCGGCGCTCAACTGGTTCGCCGCGATCAAAGGGTGGGAGCTTGCGCATGACGACGTGCGCGGTTTCAACAAGAACACATCGGCCACCGAGTCCAGCAAGCTGCGCAATCTCTATCTCGCCGCCCGCTGCGGCCTTGCCGTGCCGGCGACGCTGCTGACGAACGAATTCAAAACCGTTCGCCGTGTGCTGCGCGGGCCGCTCATTCAGAAGCCGGCCGCCGGCGGCGAGTACACCGGCGACTTCGCCGAGTTCGTCGCTTCGATCGATCGCCGTGACCCGGTTGGCCGCTATCCGCGTTTCGTCCAGCCGCGTCTGTCGCGGCCTGAACTGCGGGTCTATCGCATCGGTTCGGCCATGCTCGCGTTCTCGCTCAACTCTCCCGATCTCGACTACCGGACAAAGCAGAACGTGCGTCTGAAGCATGTGGCGGTGCCACGTGCGCTGCGCGATCCGCTGACGGACCTGTGCGATCGTCTCGGCCTCGACTTTGCCGCCGCCGATTTCATGCGCGCGCCGCGCGGGAGAGGGCTGCACTTTCTCGAGGTCAATTCGCAGCCGATGTTTGCTGCGTTCGATCAGGCCGCCGGCGGCAAACTGTGCGACGCCATCATCGATCACCTCTCCCCGCGTTGACGGCAAGCCTTCAAATCGTGCGCGCGATGAGTATGATGCGGCAGCTCATGCTCAAGGAGATCGCATGCCTAAAGCCTACTGGGTCACGATGTATCGCTCGGTGTCCGACCCCGCTGCGCTCACCGCTTATGGCCAAGCGGCCGGCCCGGCGCTCCAGGCGTTCGGCGCGCGCATCCTGGCCCGTGGTGAGCCGGCGGTCGCGCTCGAAGGCGCCAGTCATCGCACCGCCGTACTGGAGTTCGACAGCGTCGATACCGCGATCGCGGCCTATAACAGCCCGGCCTATCAGGCGGCGCTGAAGTTTCTCACGCCCGGCGCGGTCGATCGCGACATTCGGATCATCGAAGCGGCGTGAGCGCCTTGTCGCTCAATGCTTCCCTGGCTTCGTATCGCCGAAGGTCCGCTCCAGCGCCAGCGCCTCGCTAAGGTCGGCGCAGGGCACGGCGGTGGTGGTGTAGCGGGCGAGGTCCTCGTCGGAGGCGCCCGGCACCAGCGGCTTGCCCTTGATGAGATATGTATCGAAGCCGCGCGGGCTCTCGTCCGGGTAAAGCGCAAACACGATCTCGTGCGCCTCGATGGCGTGGCGCAGCGCTTCGGCCGGCGCCGGCGCGGCGGTGAAGCGGGTGAGGTTGTCCCGCGCCATGGCGAGAAGCTGGGCGTTGGTCATCGTCGTCCTCGGCGCCGCCACGCGGCGGCCGACGCGGCGTAATCTTTGTTTCGCCGCCGCGCAAGCGCGCGTCAGGCCGTGCCGAGCACCGGCCCGAGCCAGGCGACGCTCGCCAGCGCCGCCGCCAGCGCATCGGCCTCGCTCGCGAAGACATGGCCGGAATGGCCGCCGATCGCAAACCAGCCGAGCATGTCCTCGGCGTCGCGGCGGAATTCCTCGAAGCCGACACTGCCGTCCGGTCTGCGAAAGATGTCGACGCAGCGGTCGGCGCCCTGATCGTTGATCGATCGCAGGACCTTGTTCACATGCGCCATCGGCGGCTCCTGCGCGCTCGTGGCGGCCGGTCCGCCGGCCGTGTCGTCACGGCGATGAGCGGTTATAGTGCGCGGGCGATGGCGGACAAATCCGAAGTCTATTTCGAGGTCACGGTCCTTGGCGGCAGCGCCAAGGTGGCGGCCGTTGACGCCGCGACCGCGATCGAGGTGGCGGTCGTCGCCCCGGCCGGTACGTCCATGGCCGATCTGAAAAGACTGGCCCTGGGCAAGCTGAAGGCGCGTATTGCCCGCGAACGGCGCGAGGGGCGGATTCCCTGAGGAATCCCTATATCTTGCGCCTGGCTGCTCGCACCCCTGCCATCGCTTGGCGGGTCGGGGGCGATATGCTATTCGCAGGTGCGAACCGGAACCCCCGGAAATCCCCACGAAAACGGCGCCGATTCTCTCCGTTCGGCGCCCGGAGACCAAAGGCATGTCGGCAACGACACAGACGTTCTTTTCCGCCCCCCTCAAGGATGTGGACCCCGAAATTTTCGATGCCATCGGCAAGGAGCTCGGTCGTCAGCGCGACGAAATCGAGCTGATCGCGTCCGAGAACATCGTTTCCAAGGCCGTGCTGGAAGCGCAGGGTTCGGTGCTGACCAACAAATATGCCGAAGGTTATCCGGGTCGCCGCTACTATGGCGGTTGCCAGTTCGTCGATATCGCCGAGACGCTCGCCATCGAGCGCGCCAAGAAGCTGTTCGGCTGCAACTTCGCCAACGTCCAGCCGAATTCCGGCTCGCAGATGAATCAGGCCGTGTTCCTCGCGCTGTTGCAGCCGGGAGATGCCTTCATGGGCCTCGATCTCAACGCCGGCGGCCATCTCACCCACGGCTCGCCCGTCAACATGTCGGGCAAGTGGTTCAAGCCGATTCCTTATGGCGTGCGCCGCGACGACCAGCTCATCGACATGGACGAGGTCGCGAAGATCGCGCGCGAGACGAAGCCGAAGCTCATTCTCGCCGGCGCCACCGCCTATAGCCGCGTCTGGGACTTCAAGCGCTTCCGCGAGATCGCCGATGAAGTCGGCGCCTATCTCATGGTCGACATGGCGCACTTTGCCGGTCTCGTCGCCGGCGGCGAGCATCCCTCGCCGATCCCGCACGCCCATGTCGTCACCACGACCACGCACAAGTCGCTGCGCGGCCCGCGCGGCGGCATGATCCTGTGCAACGACGAAGCCATCGCCAAGAAGATGAATTCGGCGGTGTTCCCGGGGCTTCAGGGCGGCCCGCTGATGCACGTCATCGCCGCCAAGGCGGTCGCCTTCGGCGAAGCGCTGCAGCCGGAGTTCAAGACCTACGCCAAGAACATCGTCGCCAATTCGCGGGCGCTTGCCGAGACGCTCAAGAAGGGCGGCCTCGATATTGTCTCGGGCGGCACCGATAACCATCTGATGCTGGTCGATCTGCGCCCCAAGCGCCAGACCGGCAAGGTCGCGGAAACCGCGCTCGGCCGCGCTCACATTACCTGCAACAAGAACGGCATCCCGTTCGATCCCGAGAAGCCGATGGTGACGTCGGGCATCCGTCTCGGCACGCCGGCCGGCACCACGCGCGGCTTCGGCACCGCCGAGTTCAAGCAGGTCGGCGAAATGATCGTCGAGGTGCTGGACGTATTGGCGCAGAAGGGCGTGACCGAGGACTCGCTGGTCGAGGAAAAGGTGCGCGGCAAGGTGAAGACGCTGCTGGATAAGTTTCCGATTTATCAGTGAGTGGCCACACCGTGTCATGGCCGGGCATAGCCGTTCGAAGAACGGCGTTCTAAAGATCGCCTATGCCCCGGCCATCCACGACTCGAGGCGAACGAAGCAAAAGACGTGGATGCCCGGCACAAGGCCGGGCATGACGGAGCAGGGAGGCTAAAGCCAGATGCGTTGCCCAAGCTGCGGTAGCCTCGATACGCAAGTGAAGGACTCCCGCCCGACCGAAGACTCGGCCGTGATCCGCCGCCGCCGCGTGTGTCTGTCCTGCAATTTCCGCTTCACCACCTTCGAGCGCGTGCAGTTGCGCGAGCTCACCGTCATCAAGCGCAACGGCCGCCGCGTGCCCTTCGATCGCGACAAGCTGATGCGCTCGGTGCAGGTCGCGCTGCGCAAGCGTTCGGTCGAACCCGAGCGCATCGAGCAGATGGTCTCCAAGATCGTGCGCGAACTTGAAAGCATGGGCGAGAACGAAGTCACCTCGGAGACGATCGGCGAGGCGGTGATGGCGCATCTGCGCGAGATCGACGACATCGCTTATGTGCGTTTCGCCTCGGTCTATCGCAATTTCCGCGAAGCGAAGGATTTCCGCGCCGCGCTCGACGAACTGCGCGGCGACGACGATGGACCGGTTCGGAAATGATTTTCTTCGTCATTCCGGGACGGCCCGAAGGGCCGGGCCCGGAATCCAGACATATGACGGAAGCAACGCGATGAACGATCAATCGCTGGATTCCGGGTCCGCGCCTGACGGCGCGTCCCGGAATGACAATCAGCAAGACAGCCAGCCTGACAGCCAGGACGAACGTTTCATGCGCCTTGCGCTGGCGCTCGGGCGCCGCGGTCTCGGCAACACCTGGCCCAATCCGGCGGTCGGCTGCGTCATCGTCAAGGACGGCGTCATCGTCGGTCGCGGCTGGACGCAACCCGGCGGCCGCCCGCATGCCGAGGTGGAGGCTTTGCGCCGCGCCAAGCGCGCCGCCAAGGGCGCGACGCTCTACTGCACGCTGGAGCCGTGCTCGCACGAGGGCAAGTCGCCGCCCTGCGCCGACGCCATCGTCAAGGCCGGCGTTGCCCGCGTCGTCTCGGCCATCGAGGATCCGAACCCGGAAGTCGCCGGGCAGGGCCATGCGCGGTTGCGCGAGAACGGCATCGCCGTCGATGTCGGCCTCTGCGCGGACGAGGCGCGCCGCGCCCATGCCGGCCACATCGAACGCATCACCGCGGGCCGCCCGCATGTGACTCTCAAGCTCGCGATGTCGGCCGACGGCAAGGCCGGGCTCGCCGGCCGCAAGCAGGTCGTCATCACCGGCGACGAGACGCGTGACCGCGTGTTCAATGTCCGCGCGCAAAACGACGCCATCCTTGTCGGCCTCGGCACGGTGCTGGCCGACAATCCGCAGCTCACCGCACGACTGCCGGGCCTCTACGAGCGCTCGCCGGTGCGCGTCGTGCTCGACGCGCAATTGCGCGTGCCGCTGTCGCTGTCGGTGATCTCGACCTGCCGCGACGTGCCGACCTGGGTCTTCGCCTCGCACAAGGCTTCGCCCGTCGCCGAGGAAATCCTGGTGGCCAAGGGCGCGCGCGTTTTCCGCGTCGACGATACGCAAGGCCGCCTCGACGTCGAGGAGGTTCTCAAGCTGCTCGCCGCCGAGGGCATTTCGCGGCTGATGGTGGAGGGCGGCCCGACGGTGGCGGCGTCCTTCGTCGCCGCCGATCTGGTCGACGAATTCGTGCTGCTGAAGGGACCGAAGGACATCGGTGAGGGCATCGCCCCGCTCGAAGGCATGCCGCTCGACAAGCTGACCGGCAAGCTTGAGCTCGATGGCATGGAGCAGCTTGGCGCCGATACGCTCGAGCATTATGTACGGGCGTGATGAGGTTGAACCGCGAGGCTATTCATACCCCGTTCGTCCCCGCGAAAGCGGGGACCCAGAAGCGGCTTGCACCGCGCAAAGACTGGGTTCCCGCTTTCGCGGGAACGAACGGAGTTTGTTGTACCGCCTGAGAAGAGATTCAATATGTTCACCGGCATCGTTACCGACCTTGGCGAAATCCGCAGCGTCGATGCGCGCGCCAATAACCTGTCGCGGCTGACGATCTATACGCGCTACCCGCGCGCCGAGCTGATTGAGGGCGCCTCGGTTGCCTGCAACGGCGTCTGTCTCACGGTGGTGGACACCGGCGAGGAGGACGGCCGCACCTGGTTCGCCGCCGATGCCGCCGCCGAGACGCTCGCCATCACCACGGTCGGCCGCTGGCACCACGGCACGCGCATCAATCTCGAACGGCCCTTGAAGATCGGCGATGAGCTTGGCGGCCATCTGGTCGCCGGCCATGTCGATGGTCTCGCCAAGGTCGTGGCGCGTGACGACATGACCGATATGGCGCGCTTCACGCTTCGCGCGCCGCCGGCTTTGTCGCGCTTCATCGCGCCGAAGGGCTCGGTCGCGCTCGACGGCGTGTCGCTGACCGTGAACGACGTCAAAGGCGACGACTTCACCGTGCTGATCATTCCACACACGCTGAGTGTAACAACTTTCGGTGCACTCAAGGCCGGCGATGACATCAACCTCGAAGTCGATACGATGGCGCGCTATGCGGCGCGGCTGATGGATCGTCGATAGGGCGCGTCCGATCGCGCGATGGCCGCGCGGCAATGTCCGGCTGTGACATTCAGCTTTGGTGCCACACGCGGTACCCTGGTAACCCATTCATAACTTCCAATATGTAATTTGACGTTCGTCAACCATCCGGCTGACGGTCGTCAGGCCGCACGCCGACTGTTCTTCCCCGGAAAGCCAAGGACTCTTGCCATGCGGCTCAACACGCCTGTGAGCAACACCGAACATGCGCTGCAGGACGGCAAGACCATCGTCTCGACGACCGACCTCAAGGGCCGGATCACCTACGCCAATCCGTATTTCATCGAGGTCAGCGGCTTTACCAAGGAAGAACTGATCGGCGCGCCGCACAACATCCTGCGCCATCCCGACATGCCGGCGGCCGCCTTCGCCGATCTGTGGGCCACGGTGAAGACCGGCAAGCCCTGGACCGGCATGGTCAAGAATCGCTGCAAGAATGGCGACTACTACTGGGTCTTCGCCAATGTCACGCCGGTGGTCGAGAACGGCCAGCCGGTCGGCTATGTCTCCGTGCGCACCAAGCCGAGCCGCGCGCAGGTCGAGGCGGCCGATGCGCTCTACAAGCAGACGGCCGCCGGCGTGCCGCTGAAATTGCGTCAGGGCGAGGTGATGAGCGGCGGCTTCCTCGGCGCCGTGGCGCGGGCGATGCGCCTGTCGCTGCGCGGCCGCATCGCGGTGACGATGTCGCTCATCCTGATTGCACTCGCTGCCTTTGGCTGGACGGCATGGTCGTCGGACGATCTGGCGCGCGCCGGACTCAATGGCTGGGGCGCCGGTTTCGCCGGCGCGGTGGCGCTCGCTACCGCCTCGTTCTGGCGCTATCTCGATCGCAATGTCGTTGCGCCGGTGCAGCAGGCGCTGAAGGTCGCGCTGTGCATGGCCGGCGGCGACATGACCGCCAATATCGAAACGACCCTGACCAACGACGCCGGCCAGTTGCTGCGCGCGCTGCGTCAGATGAACATCAACCTGCACAGTATCATCGGCGACGTGCGCAACAATTTCGAGGCGATGCAGAGGGCGACCCACGAGATCGTCGAGGGCAATGTCGATCTGTCCGGCCGGTCGGATTCGCAGGCCGCCGCGCTCGAGCAAACCGCCGCCAGCATGGAGCAGCTCGCCAGCACGGTGCAGTCGAATGCGCAGCGCTCGACGCAGGGCAATCAGGTGGCCGCCGCCGCGCTCGCCATCGCCGAAAAGGGCGGCACCGTGGTGCAGCAGGTGGTCGATACCATCGGCGAGATCAGCGAGTCCTCGTCCAAGATCTTCGACATCGTCGACATCATCAACGGCATCGCATCGCAGACCAACCTCCTGGCGCTCAATGCCGCGGTCGAGGCCGCGCGCGCCGGCGAGGCGGGCCGCGGCTTTGCCGTGGTGGCCACCGAAGTGCGCAGCCTTGCCCAGCGCAGCGCCACGGCGGCGAGCGAGATCAAGCAGCTCATCGAAGTGTCCTCCGCCAAGGTCAATGCCGGCACGACGCTGGCGCATCAGGCCGGCGACACCATGAAGGACATCATCCGCTCGGTGAACAGCGTGACCGCGATCATGAGCGAGGTATCGGCGGCGTCGATGGAGCAGAGCACCGGCATCGGTGAGGTCAATCAGGCCGTCACGCAGATGGACGAGGTGACGCAGAAGAACGCCGAACTGGTCGAATTGTCGGCGCGCGCCACGGCCGGGCTCGATGACAGCGCCCGGACGCTGATGGAAGCGCTCGCCATCTTCAAGCTTGAGGCCACGAAGGCCCAGCCCGTCACGCGGCGGGAACGCCCGGCGTCGATGCGGCGCGCCGCGTAACGGGCGTATTTCGCGGTCGTTTTCGATGCGATTCCGCGTCGCCGCGCCGCGGCTGCGCAGAGCCCTTGTTCGCGCTTCGCGCCCTTGCTACGACGCGCCCGAACAGGGACAGAGAAATAATGGCCAAGAAGACAGTTGCCGCGAAATCGGGCGGCAAAACCGCCGCGGGCAAAACGGCGGCGAAGGCGAAGCCCCCGCATGTGCTCATCGTCGAAGCGCGTTTCTATGACGCGATCGCCGACGAATTGCTGCGCGGCGCCAGGGCCGTGCTCGATGAAGCCGGCGCGACCCACGAGGTTGTCACGGTTCCCGGCGCGCTCGAAGTGCCCGGCGCGATCGCCATGACGCTCGCGGCGCCGAAGAACAAGGGCGCCTTCGACGGCGTCGTCGCGCTCGGTTGCGTCATCCAGGGCGAGACCTACCACTTCGATCTGGTGTCCAATGAATCGGCGCGCGGCCTGATGGACCTGAGCTTGCAGGGCGTCGCGCTCGGCAATGGCATCCTCACCGTCGATGACGAAGGCCAGGCGCGCGCGCGTCTCGGCGGCCTGCATGGCCACAAGGGCGAGGGCGCCGCCAAGGCCGCGCTGACCATGATCGCGCTCAAGCGTTCGCTCAGCGGAAAGTAATGGCCGGCGCTCACCATGGCTAAGGCTCCGACCAGCGACAAGGAAGCGCGCAAGGCCAACAAGCGCGGCGCCGCGCGGCTCGCCGCCGTGCAGGCGCTGTACCAGATGGACATGGCCGGCGCGGGCCTCAACGACATCCTCGCCGAGTTCGAGAGCCACTGGCTCGGCCGCGAGGTCGAGGGCGCGCAGTATCTGCCGGCCGAGGCCGCGTTCTTCCGCGACATCGTCACCGGCGTGGTGCGCGAGCAGCGCGTGCTCGATCCGATGATCGACGAGGCGCTGGAGCGCGGCTGGCCGCTCAAGCGCGTCGAGGCCGTGATCCGCGCCGCCTTGCGCGCCGGCGCCTATGAATTGTCGCACCGCCGCGATATCCCGGCCCGCGTCGTCATCACCGAATACGCCGACGTCGCCGCTGCCTTCGTCGAACGTGACGAAACCGGCATGGTCAACGCCGTGCTCGACCAACTCGCCCGCAAGCTGCGCGGCGAGGAGTTTACCTAGCTGTCATCACCGGACCGGCGCGAAGCGCCGTGATCCGGTGATCCCGCTTAGGTGGGCATGGTGCATTTCCTAAGCGGGATGGCCGGGTCAAGCCCGGCCATGACAGAATAGGGTCATGGCAAACGACTCCCCCTCCGGCGAAGACAGACTGATCGCGCGTTTCTTCGGGCCGGTCGCCACCGATCCCGGCGCGCTGGGGCTCACCGACGACGCCGCCTTCATCAAGCCGCCGCCGGGCACCGAGATGGTGCTCAAGACCGACGCCATTGTCGGCGGCATTCACTTTTTCCCGGAAGATCCCGCCGACGCGGTGGCGCAGAAGGCGCTGCGCGTGAACCTGTCCGATCTCGCGGCGAAAGGCGCCAGGCCGCTGGGCTTCCTGGTGTCGCTGGCGCTGCCCAAGGAAATCGACGAGGCCTGGCTGTCCGCTTTCGCGTCCGGCCTGCGCGAGGATGCCGCCGCCTATAAATGCCCGCTGTTCGGCGGCGACACCGTGCGCTCGCCCGGGCCGATCATGGTCTCGGTTGCCACCTTCGGCGCGGTGCCGGAAGGCCGCATGGTCAAGCGCGCCGGCGCCAAAGCGGGCGATCATGTCTTCGTCACCGGCAGCATCGGCGACGCCGCGCTCGGGCTGAAGCTGCGGCAGGGCGCAAGCTGGCCGCTCGACGACAAGCAGCGCGAACATCTCAAGTCGCGCTATCTGTTGCCGCGGCCGCGCAATGCGCTGGCGCAGGCCGTGCTCGATTACGCCTCCGCGTCGATGGATGTGTCCGACGGTCTCGCCGGCGATCTCGCCAAGCTCGCCCGCGTCTCGAAGGTCGCCGCCGAGATCGAGGTCGCGCGCGTGCCGCTGTCGGATGCGGCGCAGGCCGCCATCGCGCACGATGCGGCGCTGCTCGAAACGGCGCTGACCGGCGGCGACGATTTCGAAATCCTCTGCACCGTGCCGCCCGCCAATATCGACCGCTTCCGCGTCGCCGCGATGATGGCGCGCACCGCGATCGCCGATATCGGGGTCATCGGCGACGGCGAGGGCGCGGTCTTCCGCAACCGCGACGGCGCGGCGATGAGTTTCGCGCACGCCTCGTTCAGCCATTTCTGACTGTCGGTCATTCGCAGGCACGGCTCGCGCCGCGCCGGGGCTGTCTCTATAGTCCCGCCCAACAATCTCGGGCGAGGAAGCAATGAGCGACGACAAGATCCGGCGGTCCTTCATGCCGGCAGGGCAGACACCGAACTTCCTCAAGCACCTGCGCCAGTTTCCGACCTCGGCCTATTTCCGCCGCATGGCGCCGCGCCGCGTGCCGCGCTTCGCCTTCGAATATTGCGACACCGGCGCCGGCGACGATGTCGGCATCGCGCATAACTGGGCCTCGCTCGACGGCGTCAAGGTCGTGCCGCGCTACGGCGTCACCGCGGTGTCGCCGCCGGTCGAGGTCGATCTGTTCGGCACGACATACGCGGCGCCCCTTGGCGTTGCGCCGATGGGCGGGCCCTCGATGGTGTGGCCCGGCGCCGATCTCATCCTCGCCAAAGCCGCGCAGGCCGCGCGCGTGCCCTATACGCTCGGCGTCGTCGGCGGCGCCACCATCGAGGAGGTGGCGAAGGCCGCGCCCGATGTGTTCTGGCTGCAGCTCTATCGCTTCGCCGGCGACGATCACAAGATCGGCTTCGACTTGGTGCGCCGCGCCACCGCCGCAGGCGTCAAGGTGCTGACGCTCACCGTCGATACGCCGGTGCGCACCATCCGCTCGCGCGAGGCCTATGCGGGGCTGGGCTGGGAGTTCAAACCCGACGCGCGCATGATCGCCGAGATGCTGATGCGGCCGCGCTGGCTGATGGCGCTGCTCCGCAACGGCTATCCGCGTTTCGCCAGCATCCAGCAATATGCCGGCGGCCTGACCGCGACCAACGACATCATCCGCTTTGCCCGCAGCCAGATGGGCGGCGCCTTCCTTTGGGACGAGATCGCGCGCTTCCGCGACGCCTGGAAGGGCCCGATGACCCTCAAGGGCATCATGCATCCGGCCGACGCCGAGAAAGCGTTGTCGCTCGGCATCGAGGGCATCTGGGTGTCGAACCATGGCGGCCGCCAGATCGAGGCTTTGGCGCCGACCATCGACGTATTGCCGGCCATCGCCGAGGTCGTCGGGACCAAGGCCACCATCCTGTTCGACAGCGGCATCCGCTCCGGCCAGGACGTGATGCGCGCGCTGGCGCTCGGCGCCCACGCCGCCTTTGCCGGTAAATCGTTCCTGTGGTCGCTGGCCGCGCTCGGCGAAGAGGGGCCGGCCCAGCTCATCGACCTCTACATGAACGACCTGCGCGCCTCGCTCGGGCAGATCGGCGCGGCCTCGCCGGCCGAGGCGAGGGCCGCCAAGGTCGTGCACCCGTCCCGGATCGCGTTCTGACGGCATCCGGGTATTCCGGCCCGAACAGGGAAAACATCCCAGCTCTGCGCCTTTCGGAGTAGCGGCGTCCTATTCTGCCCGCTAAGAGGGGAAGAATATTGCCCGGGAAACGCCTTCAGGAAACGCCTTGATGTCGGCTGCCGCCGAACCCCAGCCGCATGTCTTCGACGACAATCTGGCCAAGCGGAATGCGCGCGTGCTCGCCGTGGCGCAGGCGCTCGCCGGCGGCAACAACACCGTCATCGTCTCGACGGCTTCCATCGTTGGTTCCATGCTGGCGCCCGACAAGGGCCTCGCCACGCTGCCGGTCACCGGCATGGTGCTCGGCATGTGGGCGGGCACTTTGCCGCTCGGCTGGCTGGCGCGCCGCTACGGCCGCCGCAATGCGCTTCAGGCCGGCTCGCTGTTCGGCGTGTTGTCGGGGCTCGTGTCCTACAGCGCGGTGATGCAGGGCTCGTTCTGGCTGCTCATCCTCGGCACCTTCTTCGGCGGGCTCTACGCCGCCGCGCATCTGTCCTATCGCTTCGCCGCCGCCGACACCGCGAGCGAGCGTTACCGCGCCAAGGTGGTGTCCTGGGTGTTGGCGGGCGGCGTCTTCGCCGCGGTGATCGGGCCGCAGCTCGTCATCTTCACCAAGGACATGCTGTCGCCTTACACCTTCGCCGCCAGCTATCTCGGCCAGTCGGCCTGCGCGGTGCTGGCCGCGATCGTCCTGTCCTTCGTGCGCATTCCGAAAATGGCGCGGGCGCACGCCAGCGCCTCGCGGCCGCTCGGTGAGATCCTGCGCGCGCCGCGCTTCATCGTCGCCGTGGCCTGCGGCGTGGTCAGCTACGGCGTCATGAATCTGGTGATGACCTCGGCGCCGCTGGCCATGGTCGGCTGCGGCCATTCCGTGACCGACGCCGCGCTCGGCATCCAGTGGCATGTGCTGGCGATGTACGCGCCGAGCTTCGTCACCGGCGCGCTGATTGCGCGCTTCGGCGTCGAACGTATCACCGGCCTTGGTCTTCTATTGCTCGCCGTCTCCGCCGCGATTGCCGTGGCGGGTCTCAGCGTGGCGCATTTCTGGGGTGCGCTGATCGTGCAGGGCGTCGGCTGGAACTTTGCTTTCATCGGCGCCACGACGATGGTGACGCAGTGCCACCGCCCGGAGGAACGCACCAAGGTGCAGGCCTTCAACGACTTCATCATCTTCGGCTCGATGGCCGTGACGTCCTTCTCGTCGGGCCAGTTCCTCGCGCTGTTCGGCTGGGCGACGCTGAACGAGCTGGTGTTCCCGATCGTCGGCGTTGCCGGCGCCATGCTGGTCTGGCTGGTCCTGCGCAGGCGCGCCGAGGCGGCGGCCGCGGCTGTTTAGCGGCTATATTGGTGTCATGACACAGACGCCGTCCTTCACCATTCTTCACGTTGCGAGCGCCGCCGATCTCGCCGACGCCATCGTGCTGTTCCGCGCCTATGCGCAATCGCTGCCGGTCGATCTGGCCTATCAGGGCTTCGAGGCCGAGATGGCGGCGATGCCGGGCAAGTATGCGCCGCCGCAGGGCGTGCTGCTGCTGGCGCGCGACGGTACGGGCAGGGCGGTGGCCTGCGCCGCGCTGCGGCCGCTCGACCAGGACGGCGTCTGCGAGATGAAGCGGCTCTATGTGACGGCGCAGGGGCGGGGCCTCGGCCTCGGCAAGCGTCTGGTCGAGACCTTGTTCGATGACGCCCGCCGCATCGGCTATCGCGAAATGCGGCTCGATACCTTGCCGTCAATGCACGAGGCGATCGCGCTCTACCGCCGCTTCGGCTTCGAGGCGATGCCCGCGTATTATGATACGCCCATTGCGGGCACGTTGTTCATGCGGAAGATGCTTTGACCGTCATTCCGGGGCGCTGGCGCAGCCGGCCAATCTTGTAGCCCGGATGAGCGCAGCGAAATCCGGGGCGGCAGTCCCGGGTTGCGCTTCGCTCCACCCGGGCTACAGACCATCGAAATCACAGAAAATAGTCCTTGCCTATTATTCCTATCAGGACTATAAGCAGACTCGTCCTGTTCCGGCCGGGGGCGCTGTCATGAGGCGTCGTTTCAGTGGGAGGAGGATGCGGTGCCCGCGGCCGGAGGAGGTTACGCAACCTCCGGGCTCGGGCGGCGACGGGGCTCCGCCCGGAGGCACAAGGACCTCCTGCAAGGAGCTTGCTGACGGTGCGTGCTAGCCGCGAAAGCGGCCCAGCCGCCGAAAGCGCGGCCCGTGCCGTAACGACACCGCGATGGAGCGCCGCGGGGCGCATGTGTCCTCC
>Ga0182747_1001076_pt1 | contig 22325 bp, 16 predicted proteins | sample eDN3rd30CBELigBY_FD_128526 | JGI IMG/M metagenome (GOLD analysis project Ga0182747, IMG submission 128526) | Enriched backyard soil microbial communities from Emeryville, California, USA - eDNA 3rd pass 30_C BE-Lig BY (version 2) (version 2) | ecosystem: Environmental > Terrestrial > Soil >...
ATGCGCTCAAAACCGACGCGACGCTGGTGCGCGGCTGCTCGGCGAGCGTCTGGGTCTATCCGGTGCCGCGGGGCGACGACCGCCTCCACTTCCTCGCCGACAGCAACGCCGCGATCACCAAGGGCATCGTCGCGCTTGTCCTCGCCGCGGTGCAGGATCAGCCCGCGTCCGAGGTCGCCGGCATGGATATCGCCGCCGCGCTCGCTCCCTTCGACCTGACGCGCCAGCTCTCGTCGAACCGCACCCAGGGCGTCCCCAACATGATCGCGCTGGTCCAGGACACGGCGCGCAGGATCGCTGCAGGCTGAGCATGGTTTCGCGGTGGGAGCATCGCTGGTGACCGCTTCGGGGGGGGGTGGCCGTTCTCCCTCTTTCGTCACTCCCGCGAAAGCGGGAACCCAGAGCGTGCGTCGGCTGACCCCACTCCGGGTTCCCGCTCTTCACCATCTCCATGGGGCTTTGCCGGGTCTCCGAGGGGTGTGCTTCATCGCGCGGGGACGATCGGCCGCGACTATATCATCCCGCAGAAGGGGGGCGGGCTTTCGGTGGAACAGATATCGGGTTTGATCCGCGTGGTTTTCCAATAGGTCATGAGACCGAGCTTGTTCGCGATAGCTGGAAAGCCCGGTTCGCTCAGCACTCCGCGCATGCTTCGACGCCAGAGCAGCCACGGTCTTTGGCTCGCAACCTCCAACGCCTCCCGGTTCGCGCCCAGAGCCGCCAGCATCGTTGCGACCGTCTCGCTCTGCTTGTCCTTGGGCAGCGCTATCAGCGTTTGGATGGCCTGTGTCTTTGCTTGGGCACTCCCCGATGCCAAGGCCTGATATCCCGACAACAGGCCGGCGCGTGTCTCTTCGGGCATCCGAAATTGTGGGCTGCGAAGAGCGGACATGGCAGCCGCATAGTCACCCGTTTCGGTGCCCTCGGTAACAGCGATCCATTTGTCAGAATTCGGATCTTTGCTGATATCTATAGCTGCAGCGAAGTGCGGCTTCGCCTCTTCGACCCGGCCCGTTGCGACAAGCGCGTCAGCCAAAGCGAACTGGGAGTCCGACCAAAGGGCAAGCATGTCGGTGGCGGCAAGAAATTGTTGGACTGCGTCATCAAGACGTCCCACGCCTACCAGCTTCCAGCCGTAACCGTAATGTTCGCAGCCGCAATCGAGCGGCTTGGTCGCAATGGCGCTTTTGAACAGCGCCTCCTGGCCGACCCAATCGTGCCGATCGATCAGCAAGGCCTTGTGGCCCAAGGCTTCGCTGTTGGTGCGATCGAGGGCCAGTGCCCTGTCCTCCGCCCGTCGCCCGGCCGCGCGCAGCTCTTGAGCGCGCCGACTATCGGGCTCTGCCTGCGCGACCTGCATGAACCCGTTCCCGACGGCGGACCATCCCCAGGAGAAGTCGGGAACCGCCGCGACGACCAGCTGCGCGAAACGAAGCGTCTTGCTTCCTCCGTAATTCCAATATTCCTGGCAATATTGTAGGTAATTGCTGAGGACGGCGTCTGGCAGCGATTTGTGATAGGTCGAGGCGCCGAACAATCCGCAGCGGATGACGATACCGGCGTCGACCGCGATTTTGTGGGGAACTTTCGGGGCCTGATCGGCGGCATAGTCGACACTGTCGGACCATAGAATCGCGCCGGTGCGCTCGTTGGTGAATCGCGTAATGACGCGGATGGAGTTGCCCACGCGATAGATCGTTCCGCCCAGAGCATAGGCCGGCGCCTTGCCGGGCGGCGGCGCGGACACAGTGGAAACGCCGATAACGCCATCGGCGTTGAACGCGGCCGTGATCTCGGCATCGACAGCCTCGCGCAGGGTTGGAGGCAGGCCCGCTGACAAAGGCCGGAATCCGGCTAGTCGAACCATCATGCTGTGGACGGGGGCTGGCCGGAGGAACCACCAACCTCCGATGCCGATCATCAGGAAAAGCACCGCAGCTATGGCCCAACGTTTGGCGCGGCGGGAATTATCCGGAGACTTGCGCTGGAGCGGCTCCGCCTGAGGAGATGGCGAATTTGAAGAGGACGAGCCGGGAACCCCGCCGGCATGATCGCCCAACTCGACAAGCCGGTAGCCGATTTTGGTGATCGTCTCGATCCGGAACGAATCTTCGCCGATGCCCTCCGCGACGCGGCGCAGGCGGGAAAGCACGCGATTGATCGCATCTTCTCCGACGATGCGCCCTTCCCAGCAGCGCTCGGTCAGATCTTCGCGGCGAACGATCTCGTTTCGCGCTTCCGCCAGCGCGAGCAGCACCTGCATCACGCGCGGCTCGATAATCTCTTCGGCACCGTCGTCGCGCCGGATTTCGCGTAGCGCAGGATTGAGCACGAGCCGACCCAGCCGAACCGGCGCGGTCAGACCAAGATTGATGCGCATCGTCGCCATGCGGCGATCTCCCCCTGGCACCGCCTTACCATATTGCGCGGCGACCGGGAATCGATGCAATTTCATGTCGTCAGCCCAAGATCGCCGCGCTCCCGCCGGAACGGCAATGTTGGTCGAATGCTATCGGTGTGGATCGGTTGCTGGCTCGCGGCAGGAATGCGCCCAATTCCCGCCGCTCCAGTAGGCGTGACGCTATTTAAGGCCGTCTGCTTTGCTGCGGCTGGAGTAGGACATTAAATCCGCCCATAGCCCCCGCCGCGGCAATCACGGCTGGATGCTCGCGCGCCTCGTGTCCGCTCGAGCATAGACTGGCGTCGCGACAAGTGCGGCAATTTGCTGGTTGGCGCCCTTGATTGCATGCTTTCGGCAGCGCATGTTCACCATCATATCGTCCATGCTGCCGCCCACTGGCATGGGACAAATGGTATTCACGGCCATCGCCACTCGATGACGCAGCACCTTCATGCCGTCGGGCTGCGACAGATCGAGATCGGTATAACGAACGTGCACGGTAGGGGCGCCGCCGGTTGTTTGCGCTGACGTGGTGGTCGAAGCGGCCATGCCGACGAGCGCGGCAGCCGCGATAGCGGTTCTGATCATCGAAAATCCTTCCCATGTCGCCGAAGCAGGATCGCATCGACGACCGCAGGATCGCGCCGTTGTCGTCCTGACGACAGGATGACGAACTGATGATTTGCCGATGATTGCCTAATGAAGCGCCGAGATTCGGCAATTTCCGACCTCTGGCACGGAGAACGGCTGCTTCGATGCTAGTCTGGGATACGAAACGTCGCCTTCCGGTCGATTACCGCCCAAAGAAAAGGGCGCGGGAGTTGCCTCCCGCGCCCTGATCTTTTCCGGCGATGCCGCGGCTTAGAAGCCGACGATGATCGAACCGATGAAGGTGCGCGGTGCACCGATCTGCACGAAGGGCGCCGAATTGGTCGCCAGCTGCCCGTCGAAACCGCCGACATAGAGCTTGTCGAACAGGTTGGAGACGTTGAACTGGAAGTAGGTCTTGTCGCCAAGGCCCGCCCATTCGAGGCCGACGCGCGCGTCGAGGTCGACCAGCGTATAGGCCGGCGTCTTGGCGCCATAGACATCCACGCCGCCGATGGTCAGCGGCAGATTCTGGTCGTTCACGTAACGCGGGCCGGTCCGCTTGACCTGCGCACCGAGCTGGATCGGACCGAGGTCGCCCTGCACGCGGCCGCCGAAGGTATAGACCGGCGCACCCGATTCACGCTTGCCGGCGGTCGGCGCATAGATCGGGTCGCCGTTGCCGTCGATGCCGTTCAGCACGTCGTCCTTGATCTTCGACTTCAGATACGAACCGAAGGCGTAGATCGAGAACTCGGGGATCGGACGATAGGAGATGCTGCCGTCGATGCCATATTTGTCGACGCGGCCGAGGTTGCGATAGACGTTGCGCTCGGTCTCGGGGTCGAACGACGAGGCGAGACGATCGTTGAAGATCGTGTACCACAGCCCGACCTGCGCCTGCACCTGGCTGCTGCTGTAGCGCAGACCCGCGTCGAAGTTGTCGGTCGTTTCCGGGGCCGGGTTGGCCGATTCCGTGTCCGCCGGGAAGTAGAAGGCATTGTAGAGGTTGTCGGTGCCCGGGACCTGCACGCCCTTCGAATAGTTGGCGAAGATGCTGAGCGCGTCGGTCAGGTCATAGGTCAGGCCGACGTTCGGCGTGAACTTGTTATACTTGCGCACGCGGCGCTGCGGGCCCTGCGTATCGAAGGTCACGCCCGCGACCGTCTGGGTCGGGTTGGCCGCCAACCAGGCTTCCAGACCGGCGGTGTTGGTGCCAAAGCATTCGACGAAGCCGGTCACGCTCGAGGTGGCGCAATTGTTGGTCAGGTCGCGCTTGAACATCTTGTACGCGCCGCCGACCTCGATGGTCAGCGCGCCGAACTCGCCGCGATACTGGCCGCCGAACATGTTCAGCATGGCGATCGACTTGCGGTCGCGCTTCTGCAGGACATGGCCGTCGACGTCGGCCAGCGGGTCGTTGACCGGGAAGACGTCGATCGGCGAACCGTCGAGCTTCAGGAAGCCGGTCTGGCCGGTCTGACGGTGGCTGGCGCGGTCGTAGCTGTAGAAGATGCGGAAGGTGTTGCTCTCGTTGAACTCGTAGCGCAGGCCGGCGATCACGCCGATGCGGTCGGTCTGCGTCTGGCTGGGCGCGAGCACGCGGACGGTGTCGAGGATGTCGCCGTCACCGTTGAGGTCGCGGCCATAATAGGGCGAGCCCGAGATATAGCCGGTCTGCAGCGAGACGCCCGCGCCCGGATCGACGTCGCGGAAGCCTTCGTTGCCGGTCGCCGTGCCGCCGCCGTTCGCCTTCACATATTGATAGCTCGGGTCGATCGTCAGCACGAGGCCGTCCGACAGGGTGAAGCGCGAGTTGACGCGGATGTTGCCGGTGTTCGACGGGTTGAAGCGTTCGTCGAAGGTCGAGCCGCAGCTGTTGGCCGTGTCGCGGACGCCGGGGGTCGCCACCGTGTTGATCTGGCAGCGCGCGATCCCATAGTCGCGTTCGTCCTTGGTCTGCGGGAAGCCGCTCGGGACGTCGCGGTCGTTGCGCAGGCCGACCGAACCGAAGAAATTGTTGCGGTTCTGGTTATAGTGGCCCGAGATCGCGACGAAGTCGCCATTGTCGCCGATCGGCTGATACAGCTTGGCGTTATACTGCTGCTTGTTGATCTGGCCCTTGTGCGACGGGACGCCCGGCAGGTCGACGTTGCCGAACACCGTGTCGTTGGTCGCGCTGCTGGCCGAGAAGAAGGCGCGCGTGCCCCAGGGGGTGAAGACGCCGGTGTCGACCATGCCGAAGACGCGGAAGAAGTCGAAGTCGCCGGCCGAGCCGACCAGCTTGACGCCGAAGTCCTCGCCCGGGTTGCGGGTGCGGTAGTTGACGGTCGAGCCCGAAGCCGCGGCGGTCGGGCTGTCGACGTCGGTCGAGCCCAGGTTGACGTTGACCTGCTCGATCAGTTCGGGGTCGAGCTGCTGGTTCGAATAAAGCGCATAGTTACCCGAATCGTTGAGCGGGATGCCGTCGAACGTCTGGTTGATGCGGGTGTTGTCGAAACCACGGATCGACATCTTGCCGCCGGCCGAGCCGAAGGGGTCGTTGTTCTGGAAGCTGACGCCGGGGAGCTGGTTGATGATGTCGTTGACGGTCTGGCCCGGCGCCTGGTGCGCGATGAATTCCTGGGTCAGGACGGCCTTCGCCTTGGTCGTGTCGGGCGCGATGACGCCGCCGACGCCCTGGTTCGAGCGCGAACCGGTGACGACGATTTCATTGTCGAAATCCTGCGAACCCGTCGACTGGGCAAAGGCAGGCGTGGAAAGCAGCGCGACCGGAATCAGCGCGACGCTGGCGGCAAGCGTGTGACGAAATTTCATGACAGGATGTCCCCTTGGTGGTTGGCTGTCGGCCGTAGCGTGCAACAGGCACGCGATAACCTGGCCGGGCCCCTGACGCCCCTCTATGGCATGATTGTGACAGTGCAACCCCGCAGCCGCCCTCAGCTGCGAAGGGGGTCGCGGAAAACCAAGGTTTTTCTGTTACAACAGAAACTTGCCCATCGCGGTTCGAGGGCTTTTTTTCCGTAACTGTTGCTGCAATGCAACATCGTTCGATGACGACTCGGACGGCGCGGCGCAGCGCGTCCATTCGGTGCTCGGGCGAAGACGCGCCGCCGGCACCGGGCGCGCCGGTGCCGGCTGCATGTCAGGCGGCGTCGCCCGCTTCCTTCGCCTTGTCGGCATAGACGCGAACCGGCTGCTTGCGGCCCTCGACGACATCCTTGTCGACGACGATCTCGACCACGTCGGTCAGGTCGGGCAGGTCGAACATGGTGTCGAGCAGGATCGCCTCGACGATCGAGCGCAGCCCGCGCGCGCCGGTCTTGCGTTCGATCGCCTTCTTGGCGACCGCGACCAGCGCATCGTCGGTGAAGGTCAGCGCGACCTCCTCGAGATCGAACAGCTTCCTGTACTGCTTGACCAGCGCATTCTTGGGCTCGCCCAAAATCTTGACCAGCGCATCGACATCGAGGTCCTCGAGCGTCGCGATGACGGGGAGGCGGCCGACGAATTCGGGGATCAGGCCGAACTTGAGGAGGTCCTCGGGCTCGATCTGCTTCAGCACCTCGCCGGCACGACGCTCGTCGGGGCCGGCAACATGCGCGCCGAAGCCGATCGACTTGCCCTGCAGGCGGTCGCCGATGATCTTTTCGAGGCCGGCGAAAGCGCCGCCCGCGATGAAGAGGATGTTCGTCGTGTCGACCTGCAGGAATTCCTGCTGCGGATGCTTGCGCCCGCCCTGCGGCGGGACGCTCGCGGTCGTGCCTTCCATCAGCTTCAGCAGCGCCTGCTGCACGCCCTCGCCCGACACGTCGCGGGTGATCGACGGATTTTCGGCCTTGCGGCTGATCTTGTCGATCTCGTCGATATAGACGATGCCGCGCTGCGCCTTTTCGACGTTGTAGTCGGAGGATTGCAGCAGCTTGAGGATGATGTTCTCGACATCCTCGCCGACATAGCCCGCCTCGGTCAGCGTCGTCGCGTCGGCCATGGTGAAGGGCACGTCGAGGAAGCGCGCGAGCGTCTGCGCGAGCAGCGTCTTGCCGCTGCCGGTCGGGCCGACGAGCAGGATGTTCGACTTCGCCAGTTCGACATCGTCGCCGCGGCCGCTGTTCGCGAGGCGCTTGTAATGATTGTGCACCGCGACCGACAGCACGCGCTTCGCGGTGTTCTGGCCGATCACATAGGCGTCGAGATGCTGGCAGATCTCCAGCGGCGTCGGCACCGCGCCGTCCTTGCGCGCGGCGACCCCGCCCTTGATCTCTTCGCGGATGATGTCGTTGCAGAGCTCGACGCATTCGTCGCAGATGAACACGGTCGGCCCGGCAATCAGCTTGCGGACTTCGTGCTGCGACTTGCCGCAGAAGGAGCAGTAGAGAGTGCTCTTGCTGTCCGAGCCGCTCAATTTCGTCATAAATCTTCCTTTGGCCGGCGCCAGAAAGGGCGCCGCCGCCTATATCCTAGCCCCCGTCCACCCAATTACAATATGGCAATTGGGTGACACGGAGACAATGTTTCGCCTAGCGCCAAGGCGTGGGGCAGACGTCAAGAAACGCGGTTACCGCGATCTTGCCGCGCCCGCGTTCAGGGCGTCGGGCCTTCGCCCTTCTCGCCCGCCGCCTCGGCGTCGGGCATGCCCGGGCGGCGGTCGAACACCTGGTCGACGATGCCGAATTCCTTGGCTTCGTCGGCCTCGAGGAAGGTGTCGCGGTCCATCGCCTTCTCGATCTCTTTCAGCGACTTGCCGGTATATTTGACATAGAGGTCGTTCATCCGCTTGCGGATGCGCAGGATTTCCTTGGCCTGGATCTCGATGTCCGACGCCATGCCGCGCGCACCGCCCGACGGCTGGTGCACCATCACGCGCGCGTTCGACAGCGCGACGCGCATGCCGGGCTCGCCCGCGGCGAGGAGGAAGCTGCCCATCGACGCCGCCTGGCCGATGCACACCGTGCCGACGCGCGGGCGGATATATTGCATCGTGTCGTGGATGGCCATGCCCGCCGTGACGACCCCGCCCGGCGAGTTGATGTACATATAGATGTCCTTCTTCGGATTTTCCGATTCGAGGAACAGAAGCTGGGCGACGATCAGCGAGGCCATCTGGTCCTCGACCTCGCCGGTGACGAAGACGATCCGTTCGCGCAGCAGGCGGGAGAAGATGTCGAAGCTGCGTTCGCCGCGGCTCGTCTGTTCGACGACGACGGGAACAAGGGCGGCGAGCGGGTCGATCATGCGGATTTCGTCCTTATTTATCCGGGTTGCCGCGCCGAGGACCGGCCGGCTGCCCCACCGCGTTCTACATCGGCGGCAAGGCGATGGGTTTCAAGGGGGCAAATCGGGCCGAATGGTTCAAGAGGCGGATCGTTGACCTTCGCTTCCGGGCAGGAGGCGATGAAGGGGATGACCCGCGACATTTTTTCAAAGTTCAGGAAAGTTCAGCCTATCGCATTCCCCCGATGTTGGCCTTGCGGTGCGCTGAATGCTCCCGGCACGCCTCACCGTAGCGCGCTCCGCAAGCTGGACCGCTCCACCGACTGAAAGCTGGCACAGCCGGATAATGTAGGAAAGACCTATTTGAAGCCGATGCCGGCTTTGGGGTGGGTTTGAGCCATTCCCCTCCCTTTTAGGGAGGGGAGAAGAATGACCGCAATCGGTCGGTTTTAGATATTCGTCATCCCGGACTTGATCCGGGATCCATTCCTTCAACGGAGCGTGAGTGGACCCCGGATCAAGTCCGGGGTGACGATGTAAGATAGGTCTGCTTCCGGTCGTTAGCGGCCCTTGCGAACCATCGCCCCGGCCAAAAGAAAAGGGGCGGGAGTGACCCCGCCCCGATCGCCCGTCGCTGGTTCCGCGACTCAGTCGCCCTCGCCGGGTTCGGCCGAGAAGAATTTCTCATATTTCCCTTCGACGCCCTTATATTCGTCGGCGTCGGCGGGGCTGTCCTTCTTGGTCGTGATGTTCGGCCATTCGGCGCTGAACTTGTTGTTCACCTCGAGCCATTTCTCGAGGCCGCTCTCGGTGTCGGGCAGGATCGCTTCGGCCGGGCATTCGGGTTCGCAGACGCCGCAGTCGATGCACTCGTTCGGGTTGATGACGAGCATATTCTCGCCCTCATAGAAACAGTCGACCGGACAGACCTCGACGCAGTCCATATATTTGCAGCGGATGCAGGCGTCGGTGACGACATAGGTCATGGGTAACGGCTCCCTTATCGCGGCGCATCGGCGCCGTTCGACTGTACTGATTCCCCGCCTCTATGCCGCGCGGCGGCGGCGCGTCAACGCTTTCGGGCAGTTGCGAATCACTCTCACTCCATAGGCTCCGCGGCGCCATCATGGGCGACAGCTTTTCCTTCGCCGCTGATAGCCGCGTTGGGGGCGGCCGGCGGGTCGGGGGCCAGCCGCCGGTAATGCGCCTGCGCCTCGCTTGCCGGGCCGCGGCGGCCGGGGAGCGACAGGAGGCGCAGCACCTCGATCCGCTCGCCGATGGGAAGGACGAGCGTCTGTCCCGCGTGCACCGCGCACGAGGCGCGAGTGACCCGCCGCCCGTCGAGGCGGATATGCCCTGCGGCGATCAGCGCCTGGGCGAGGCTGCGCGAGCGCGCGAAGCGCAGGTACCACAGCAGCTTGTCGAGCCGGATGCTCCCTGCCGCGCCGGGGCTCGCCATCAGTCCTCCCGCGCGCCCGCGAGCAGGTCGGCGAGCCCGGCGAAGGGGCTGTGCGGTGAAGGACCGCGGCGCGCGGGGCGGTCGGGGCGCGCCGGACGGGGCGCGGCGGACGGAGGCTTGCCGTTCTTGCCTTTCTTCGGCCTCGGCGACTTCGCGGCGCGGGGCGCCTGGGCGTTCCGCGGGCCGGGGCGGGGCTCGGCGCCCTTGCGGTGGTGCCGGGGGCCGCGCCGCTTCTCGCCACTGCGGCGGCCGAGCCAGCGCCAGCGCTCGAGCGCCGGATCGCCGACGCTGCGGAAGCCGAAGCTGCCGAGCAGCGCGCGGCGCGCCTCGGCGTCGAGGCCGAGCGAGGTGGCGAGCGCGGGGTCGATCGCAAAGCCGGGTGGCGGCGCGGCCTGCGCCTCGTCCCCGTCGTGCGCCCCGGCGTCGTCGTGCGGCTCGCCGCCCGCGATCGGCGTGGTCGGCGGCGCGACCGCCTGCATCCGCGCCGCATGCGCCTGGCGCGCGAGCTTTTCGGCCATGTCGATGCGCAGCCAGCCGGTGGCGCAGCGGCGAAAGCCCGCGATGCGCAGCCCTTCGGGACTGCCCTGCTTCTGCAGGACCGCGCCGTGCGGCGGCAGCGCGGGCATCGCGCCGCCCTGCTGCGCGGCGATGAGCGCGGCGCGCCAGCGCACCGCCTCGGGCTTCAACAGCTGCGGGTGGAAGATGTCGAGCGAGCCGATGGTCAGGCCGAGCTTGCGAAGCTGCGGCCGCTCCTCGGCGCTCATCGCCGCGAGCTGCTCATCGACGGCGGCGCGCTCGACGAGTCCGCTGCCGTCGGCCATCGCCGCGAGCAGCGCGCGGACGCGCGGCGGGGTGAACAGGTCGCCCGCCGCCGCGCCCATCGCCGCGAGCGGCGCGGCATGGCGCGCGAGCTGCTCGGCGACGAACGCCTGCAGCCGCTCGGCGATCGCCTGCACCTGCGGCGGTTCGAGCCGGCGCAGCGCGGGTTCGAGCAGGATCGCGGGCTGGACGAGCGTGGTGCCCTTGGCGAGCGTCGCGATGATATGGCCGTGCCAGGCGAGCCGCGGCGGTGCGCCCGCCTCGCCGACCAGCGACAGCGCGCTACCGTCGCCCTCGGCAAGCGCGGTGGCGCGCCGCGCGAGTTCGGCGCGCAGATGCTTCTCGGCGGCGGCGAGCAGCAGCCGGTGGTCGCTCGCCCGCGCCTGTGCATCGACCTTGAACTGGAATCCGGTCAGCGTCCCGATGGGCTCGCCGTCGACCGCGACCGTGCCGTCGGCACCGACCGCGACGGGTAGCGCGGCGTGACGCTGCCCCGCGTCGCGGATCAGCAGCGCGAGCCGGCGGTCGACGAAGCGCTGCGCGAGCGCCGCGTGCAGCGCGTCGGAGAGGCGCGCCTCGAGGTCCTGCGTCCGCGCCGTCCAGCCCGCGGCGTCGGCGATCCAGTCGCCGCGCTGCGCGATGAAGCAGAGGGTGCGCACCGCCGCGATCCGGCTCGCGAGTTGGTCGATGTCGCCCTCGACGTCGTCGAGCCGCGCCAGCCGCCGCGCGAACCAGTCGGGGTCGATCATCCCGTCGCCGCTCGTCCGCCATTGCCACAGCTTCAGCACCGTGCGGCTGTGATGCTCGGCGCCCAGCTGCTCGAAGTCGGGCAGGCCGCACGCATCCCACAGCCGTTCGACCGCGACGGCGTCGGTCGCGCGCGCCAGCACCTCCATGTCGCCCGCGAGATGTTTCAGCACCGCGAGGTCGACCGCCTCGGGCGCGGCGCGCAGCGCTGCATGGGCGGGCGGGCGGCCGAGGTCGCCGATCAGCCGGTCGAGCGAGTCGAAGCGTGGGCTCGGCTCGCGCCAGAACAGGCTGGCGAGCGGCGGGAAATGATGCCCCTCGATCGCCGCGATTTCTTCGGGCGCCATCCCGCCCTGCGGCAGGCCGATGGTGCCGAAGCTGCCGTCCTGCTGGTGCCGCCCGGCGCGGCCCGCGATCTGCGCCATCTCGGCGATGGTCAGCCGGCGGAGGCGGCGCCCGTCGAACTTCTGGAGGCTCGCGAAGGCCACATGCTGGACGTCGAGGTTGAGTCCCATGCCGATCGCGTCGGTGGCGACCAGATAGTCGACCTCGCCCGCCTCGAACATCGCGACCTGCGCGTTGCGGGTGCGCGGACTGAGCGCCCCCATCACCACCGCGGCGCCGCCCGCGAAGCGGCGCAGCATCTCGGCGATCGCATAGACCTCCTCGGCCGAGAAGGCGACGATCGCCGATCGCTTGGGCAGGCGCGACAGCTTCATCGGCCCGGCGTAGCTCAGCGTCGAAAAGCGCGGCCGGGTGACGATCTCGGCCTCGGGCACCAGGGCGCGGACGAGACCGGTGATGCTCGCCGACCCCAGGATCATCGTCTCCTCGCGTCCGCGCGCGCGCAGCATCCGGTCGGTGAAGACATGGCCGCGCTCGGGGTCGGCGCCGAGCTGCGCCTCGTCGATGCCGACGAAGGCGACGTCGCGTTCCACCGGCAGCGCCTCCATCGTCCCGAGCAGATAACGCGCGGCCGGCGGCATGATTCGCTCTTCGCCGGTGACCAGCGCGACCTGGTTCGCGCCCTTGATCCGGGCGACCCGGTCATAGACCTCGCGCGCGAGCAGGCGCAGCGGAAAGCCCATCATGCCGCTGGCATGGGCGGTCAGGCGCTCGACCGCCAAATGGGTTTTGCCGGTGTTGGTGGGGCCAAGGACGGCCTTGACCGGATGGGACGAGGGAGATGGCATATTCTTGTGGCGCGATGCTGGCATGGGCGGCCTTGCGGTGCAACCGCCGATCGTCGAGCGGCGGCGATTTCGGCGTGTTCGGCCGTCCGCGCCGTCGGGGCGCGAGTCACCCCGCGCGCGCCACGGCTCGCCGCAGCACCCAGCGGCGAAACCCGCGTTAAATTGACTTTAACGGCCTTTGTTTACACAAAACGCGACGGAGACACATCGACGCGATCGCAAAATGGGCGCGCCGAGCGGGGGTTGCATCTTGTACCAGCGCCACGAACCCATCGCGGGGATGACCGGCAATGCGGCCGCGCTGGCGATGTCGCAGGCGATTCCCCTGCAACGGGGGCAGGCCGCCGCCGAGCCGTCGCTGACATGGCGCGAACGCCTCGCCCAGCTCGACCTCGTTCCCGACCTCGGCGCCGACATCGGCTCGGGCGAATGGTGGCGCGGCCTCGCGACGCTGGCGCTGCTGTGCGGCGCGGCGATCTCGACCTTCCCCGGCGTCCAGCCGCTCGGCGTCGGCGGCGCGCCCGCGCTCGACACCGCCGATTTCAACGAAGCGCGCGCGCAGATGATCGTGCCGCTCGCGCTCGGCGCCGACACCGGCCGCCACATGGCGGCGACCGACGCGGTGCGCCCGCTCGCCCAGACCCCCGAACGGCCGCAGATCGAACTCACCGCCACGCTGGGGAGCGGCGACAGTTTCGCGCGCCTGCTCGAACGCTCGGGCGTCGGCAGCACCGAGGCGCAGGCGCTCGCGAGCCAGGTCGCGGCCGCCGTCCCGCTCGCCGATATCGCGCCGGGCACGCGCATCGACCTCATCCTCGGCCGCCGCGCGGCGCGCACCATGCCGCGCCCGGTCGAGGCGCTCGCGATGCGCGCGCGCTTCGACCTGAGGATCGAGATGGAGCGAGTGGGCGATCGCGTGGTGATGCGCCGCATCCCGATCGCGGTCGACGCGACGCCGCTGCGCATCCGCGGCCGGGTCGGCGACAGCCTCTACCGCTCGGCTCGCGCCGCCGGGGCGCCGCCCGAGGCGATCCAGTCCTATCTCCGCGTGATCAGCCGGCAGACGCCGGTCTCCGCGATTCGCGCCTCCGACGAATATGACATCATCGTCGAGCATCGCCGCGCCGAGACGGGCGAGAGCGAGACCGGCAAGCTGCTCTATGCCGGGCTGATCCGCGGCGGCAAGCCGAAGCTGTCGATGCTCGAATGGACCAAGGACGGCCGCGCGCAATGGTTCGAGGCGTCGGGCGTCGGGCAGCAGCGCGGCGGCATGGTGCGCCCGACCAACGGCCGCGTCACGTCGACCTTCGGCATGCGCCGCCACCCGATCCTCGGCTATCGCCGCATGCACAGCGGCATCGATTTCGGCGGCGGCTACGGCGCGCCCATCTATGCCGTCAGCGACGGCGTGGTCACCGTCGCGGGCCGCACCGGCGGCTTCGGCAATTATGTGAAGCTCAACCACGGCGGCGGTCTCGGCACCGGCTATGGCCATATGAGCCGCATCGCGGTGCGCGCGGGCCAGCATGTCCGCCGCGGCCAGGTGATCGGCTATATCGGCACCACCGGCCTGTCGACCGGCCCGCATCTCCACTACGAGCTCTATCGCAACGGCCATGCGGTGAACCCGGCGTCGGTGAGCTTCGTCACCAAGGCGCAGCTCGAGGGCAAGGAACTCGCCGATTTCCGCGCCCGCATCCGCCAGCTCACCGCAGTCGCGCCCGGCGCCGCGCTGGCGCCGATCGCCCCGAAGCAGGTCGAAGGGCCAAAGCTCGGCAGCCTCGCCGACGTCGCGTCGAAAAGGGTGGGGGACGGCATCTAGCTGCCTCCCTCCCGCAAGCGGGAGGGATAGCGAGACTTGCGAGCTTGCTCGCTAGTCGCAGCAGGGTGGGCCATACGCTCGGTCTGCTTTGCCCACCCCGCTGCGGCTAGCCGGTAAACCGGCAAGCCTCGCTGCCCCTCCCGCAAGCGGGAGGGGAGGTCCGGGCACCAATATCCCTTTCCCCCGCCGTCAAAGCGCGGCTATGCACGCGCCATGACTCATGCCGCTTTCCCCGACCTTCGCCTCCGCCGCACCCGCCGCACCGGCTGGAGCCGCGCGATGGTGCGCGAAACGCGGCTTTCGCCCGCGAACCTCATCTGGCCGCTGTTCGTGTGCGCGGGCGAGGGGACCGAGGAACCGGTCGCGAGCCTGCCCGGCGTGTCGCGCTGGTCGGTCGACCTGCTCGTCGAACGCGCGAAGGATGCGGTCGCGGCGGGCATCCCCTGCCTCGCGCTCTTTCCATACACCGAAGCCGAACGCCGCAGCGAGGACGGCGCCGAGGCGCTCAACCCCGACAATCTGATGTGCCGCGCGACCGCGGCGATCAAGGAGGCGCTTGGCGACGCCATCGGCGTGCTCACCGACGTCGCGCTCGACCCCTATACCAGCCACGGGCAGGACGGGCTGCTCGACGAAGCGGGCTATGTGGTCAACGATCCGACGGTCGAGGTGCTCGTCGGACAGGCGCTGAATCAGGCGCGCGCCGGCGCCGACATCATCGCGCCCAGCGACATGATGGACGGCCGCGTCGGCGCGATCCGCGCCGCGCTCGAGGCCGAGGGGTTCGGCCATGTCCAGATCATGAGCTACGCCGCCAAATATGCCTCGGCCTTCTATGGCCCGTTCCGCGACGCGGTCGGCTCGCGCGGGCTTTTGAAGGGCGACAAGAAGACCTATCAGATGGACCCCGCGAACGCCGAGGAGGCACTGCGCGAGGTGGCGCAGGATTTGGCCGAGGGCGCCGACAGCGTGATGGTCAAGCCGGGCCTGCCCTATCTCGACATCGTCCGGCTGGTGAAGGATCATTTCGCGGCCCCCGTCTACGCCTATCAGGTGTCGGGCGAATATGCGATGATCGAGGCCGCGGTGGCCGCCGGCGCGGGCGAGCGCGACGCGCTCGTCCTCGAAACCCTGCTCGCCTTCCGCCGCGCGGGCGCGTCGGGGGTGCTCAGCTATCACGCGCTCCACGCGGCGCGCCTGCTCGGCGCATGATCGAGACCGAGCGGCTCCGCATGCGGTCGTGGCGTCGCGACGACATCGCGTCCTTCCAGAAGATTTGCAGCGACCCCGAGGTCATGGCGACGCTCGGTCCGCTGCTCGATATGGACGCCGCCACCGCGCGAATCGAATGGATGCAGCGGCACGAAGCCGCATATGGGCACTGCTTTTGGGCACTCGAGCGCCGCGACGACGCCCGTCTGATCGGTTGGTGCGGCGTGATCCGCGGCGACATGGCACCCGTCGCGAACAGGGTCGAGATCGGCTGGCGGCTCGCCCGAGACTGCTGGGGTGCCGGTTTCGCGAGCGAAGCCGCGCGGGGCGCAGTCGCGTGGAGCTTCGCCCATCTTCCCGACGATGCGATCTGGGCAATCACCTGGCAGGGCAACGCGCGCAGCCGCTCGGTGATGGAGCGGCTCGGCATGCGGTATCGCGAGGACCTCGATTTCGATCATCCGAAGCTTGCCGAAAGCGACCCGTTACGGCCGCACGTCACCTATGCGCTGTCACGCTCGACATGGGGGGCCGCATGACCGCGACCCCGCGCCGCTGGCTGTTCGTGCTGACGATCCTCGTCGGCAGTTTCCTGCTCTTCCTCGTCCAGCCGATGGTCGCGCGCATGGTGTTGCCGCGTCTCGGCGGCGCGCCGGCGGTGTGGAACAGCGCGATGCTCGTCTATCAGGCGCTGTTGCTCGGCGGTTACGCCTATGCGCATTGGCTCGGGCGCTTCGCGGTGCGGCGGCAGGCGGCGATCCATGTCGCGCTGCTGCTCGCCGCGGCGCTGTGGCTGCCGATCGGCATCGCGCAGATCGCGCCGCCCGCGCCGGGGCAGGAGGCGCTGTGGGTGCCGCTGCTGCTCACCGCGTCGATCGGCCCGGTCTTCTTCGTCGTCGCGGCGCAGGCGCCGCTGATGCAGCGCTGGTTCGCCGCCGACAGCCGCGCGGGCGACCCCTATATCCTTTATGCTGCGTCGAATCTCGGCAGTTTCGCGGGGCTGATCAGCTATCCGGCGCTGGTCGAGCCGACGCTGCCGCTCGCGACGCAGAGCCTCGGCTGGGCGGGGGGCTATGCGCTGCTCTTCCTGCTCGTCGTCGCGAGCGCCGCCGCGCGCTGGCGCGGCGCGGTGGAAGCGCCGCACGGCGCCCCGGCAGCGGCGGGCGAACCGCGCCCGGCGCTCGGGCGCCAGATCCACTGGCTGCTGATCGCCGCGGTACCGTCGGGGCTGATGCTGTCGACGACGACGCACCTCACCACCGACATCGTCGCGATGCCGCTGCTCTGGGTGCTGCCGCTCGGCCTCTATCTCTTGAGCTTCGTCATCGCCTTCTCGAATCTCGACGGGCTCAAGCAGACCTTCGCGACGATCGCCCCCGCGGTGCTCCTGATCGCGGGCGGCCAGGCGCTGCTCAGCACCGGCGGCGGGACGATGCTGGTCGCGCTGATCAGCCTCGTCATGCTGTTCGTCGTGTCGACCGCGCTGCACGGCTATCTGCATCATCTGCGCCCCGCGCCGCAGCATCTGACGCTCTTCTACCTGATCATGTCGGCGGGCGGGGTGCTCGGCGGCGCCTTCGCGGCGCTCGCCGCGCCGCTCCTTTTCAACTGGGTCTACGAACATCCGGTGCTGGTGCTCGCCGCCGCCGCGCTATTGCCGCTCCCCGCGCTGCTGCCGTGGGACCAGTGGCTGAAGGTCGCGCGGCCGGTGCCCTATGTCGCCGCGATGATATTGCTCGCGGCCTTCGCCTGCTGGCACCTCGCGTCGGATTGGGACGGCACCTTCGACGGGACCAACGCGCTGTGGGCCGGGGCGATCGTCGCGGTCGGGCTGCTCGTGATCGCGTGGCGCTGGGCCTATATTCCGGTGATGATCCTGCTGATGCTCGGCGTCGGTGGCATCGACACGCTCGAAAAGGGCGAGCATGGCATGCGCGTGCGCAGCTATTTCGGCGTCTACACCGTCACCGACGATCCCGCGCACCAGCAGCGCCGCCTCGCGCACGGCACGACGCTGCACGGGCTGCAGCGCACCGACGCCGCGCACCGGCTCGATCCGACGACCTATTACGGCCACCAATCGGGGGTGGGGCTGACTCTCGACGCGGCCGACCGGCTCGCCGGGCCGAACGCGTCGGTCGGCATCGTCGGACTCGGCGCCGGAACATTGTCCTGCTATCGCCAGCCCGGACAGCGCTGGACGATCTTCGAGATCGACCCGGCAATGGTCGATATTGCCCGCGACCCCGGCAAATTCACCTTCCTCTCGCGCTGCGCGGGCGACACGCCGATCGTGATCGGCGACGCGCGGCTCGAAATCGCCAAACAGCCGCCGGGGCGCTTCGATATCCTCGTGATCGACGCCTTTTCGTCCGACGCCATCCCGCTTCACCTGCTGACCAAGGAAGCGGTCGGCATCTACGCCCGCGCGCTGAAGCCCGACGGCATCCTGCTCATCCATATCTCGAACCGCTTCTTCGACCTCGAACCCGTGCTCGCGGCGGAGGCGAAGGCGCGGGGCTGGTCGGCGGCGATCCGCATGGACCCGTCGGGGCAGGACGATGAATTCAGCGCGCTCACCGGGTCGAACTGGGTCGCGCTGACCGCTACGAGCGACCGGATGCGCCAGTTGACGGGCGGGCTCAGGCCGCGCGACAAGGCGCAGGAGGACGGCGCCTGGGTGCCGCTCGAGGCGCGGCCGCATTTCGACCGCTGGACCGACGATTATGCCTCGACGCTGCCGGTCCTGCTCTGGAACCACCTCATCGGAGGCCGCGAATGACCCGCACCGACATTTCGATCATCAGCGTGAACGGCAAGACGCCCCGGATCGACCCGAGCGCCTTCATCGCGCCCGGCTGCCGCATCATCGGCGACGTCGAGATCGGGCCCGACGTCAGCATCTGGTACAATTGCGTGCTGCGCGCCGACGTCAGCCACATCCGCGTCGGCGCGCGCAGCAACATCCAGGACGGCAGCATCGTCCATTGCGACGGCCCGATGCCGCACCGCCCCGAAGGCTATCCGACGATCATCGGCGAGGATGTGCTGGTCGGCCATCTCGCGATGGTGCACGGCTGCACCCTTGCCGACCGCGCGTTCGTCGGCCTCAAGGCGACGGTGATGAACGGCTGCCGCGTCGGCAGCGACGCGATGCTCGCGGCGGGCGCGCTGCTGACCGAGCACAAGGAAATCCCCCCGCGCGAGCTATGGGCGGGCGCCCCGGCGCGCCGCGTGCGCGAGATCGACGACGCGCAGGCCGCGGGAATGCAGGCGGGGGTGGCGCATTATGTGCTGAACGGGCGGATGCACAAGGCGGCGGTGGAGGGGGATTAGAATCGTCATTGCGACCCCGGCGAAAGCTGGGGGAGCAATCTCCAGCCATCGTCCGGAATGAACCTACGCTGGAGGTTGCTTCGCTTCGCTCGCAATGACGACGGGAGAATTTGGTCGGGCTCAGCCTTCGGCTTCCTCCGCCACCGCCAGCCCGTTCTTCAGCATCACCGGCAGCTGGGTCAGCGTGAAGAGGAAGGAGAGGGCGGTGACGCCCCAGACCTTGATCGTGAGCCAGAGGTCGAAGCTCATCCGCCCCGCCTGGATCAGCTCGTACATCACATGGTTGGCGACGCCGAGCGCCGCGAAGAACAGGCCCCAGTTGCGCGACAGCGCCAGCCAGCCCGTCTCGGTCAGCCCGTCGAGCGCCGATTGCAGCAGATATTTGAGCATCGGCTTCTTGAGCGCCCAGCCGCCGAGCAGAAGGACCGCGAAGGCGGCGTAGATGATCGTCGGCTTCATCACGATGAAGCGCTCGTCGTGGAACCAGACGGTCAGCGCGCCGAAGCCGAGGACGAGGATTCCCGACATCCACAGCATCGGCGAAATCTTGCCGAGCTTCCACTTCGACACCGCCATCGCGATGACGATCGCGACCATGAAGGCGAGCGTGCCCTTGATCGCGCCCGCCGTCGCCGCGAAGGCGCCGGTGCCGCCCGAGGTGAATTTATAGGTCAGGAAGAAGACGAGCAGCGGCCCGAAATCGATCGCGAAATTGAGCCAGCCATGCTTGGCGGGTGGCGGCGCGGGGACGGCCTCGGGGCCGCCGGGGAGGACGTCGCTCATCTTATGTTTCCTGCAATGATGCCCGCGATCTCGTCGGCGTCGAAGGGGCGAAGGTCGTCGATCGTCTCGCCGATGCCGATCGCGTGGATCGGCAGGCCGTGCCGCTCGGCCGCGGCGACGAGGACGCCGCCGCGCGCGGTGCCGTCGAGCTTGGTCATGACGAGGCCGGTGACCCCCGCGACCTCGCGGAACACGTCGATCTGCGACAGCGCGTTCTGTCCCGTCGTCGCGTCGAGGACGAGGACGACGTCGTGCGGCGCGGCGGGGTTGAGGCGGCCGAGGACGCGCTTGATCTTGGCGAGCTCGTCCATCAGTTCGCGCTTGTTCTGAAGGCGGCCGGCGGTGTCGACGATCAGCACGTCGATGCCGGTCGCGGTCGCCTGCTTGACCGCGTCGAAGACGATGCCCGCGGCGTCGCCGCCCTCGGGCCCCGCCATGATCGGCACGCCGAGCCGCTCGGCCCAGACCTTCAATTGCCCGATCGCGGCGGCGCGGAAGGTGTCGCCCGCGACGAGCATCACGCCATAATCCTGTTCCTGGAACAGGTGCGCGAGCTTGGCGATCGTCGTCGTCTTGCCCGATCCGTTGACGCCGATCACCAATATGACCTGCGGGCGCGGAAAAGCGTCGACCTCCAGCGGTTCGGCGACGGGGCGCAGCACCGCCGCGATCTCGTCGGCGACGATCTTCCGGAGCTCCTCGGTGCCGCCCGCGACCGCGTCGCGCCGAGCGGCGAGCCGCTCGCGGATGCGCCCCGCCATGCCGGGGCCGAGATCGGCGGTGATCAGCGCATCCTCGATCCGGTCGAGATCCTCGTCGTCGAGCCGCGCCTTGCCGGTCAGCCCCGCGAGATTCTCGCCCAGCCGCTCCGACGTGCGCTTGAGGCCGCCGAACAGCCGCTCGCTCCAGCTCGCGCCGCTCATGCCGCAATCCTTTCGGCGATCATCCGCTCGCCGTCGCGCGCGACAAGGCGCACCGGCACGACGGTTCCGGGCGCGGCGGAGGCGGCCAGCGTCAGCGCGGCGAAATTCTCGCCATGGCCGGTCAGCCCGTCGCGTTCGACCAGCACCGACGCGGCGGCGCCCGCCTGCGCGTCCAGCCACGCATGGCGCCGCCGCGCATTGGCCGCGCGCAGGGTCGCCGCACGCTCGCGCGCCACGCTGCGGCCGACCTGCGGCATCCGCGCGGCGGGGGTCCCGGCGCGCGGGCTATAGGGAAAGATATGGCCGAAGACGATGTCGGCATCGTCGATCAGGGCCAGGCTGTTGGCGAACATCGTGTCATCCTCGGTCGGAAATCCGGCGATCAGGTCGGCGCCGATCGCGATGGCGGGACGCGCGGCCTTGAGCCGTTCGACCAGCCGCACCGCGTCGGCGCGGCGGTGGCGGCGCTTCATCCGCGTCAGCATCATGTCGTCGCCCGCCTGCAGCGACAGATGGACATGCGGCATCACCCGCGCCTCCTCCGTCAACAGCGCGAACAGCGCGTCGTCGACCCGGTCGGGGTCGAGCGACGAGAGGCGGAGGCGCTCGACGGGCAGCGCCAGCAGCGCCTCGACCAGCGCGGCGAGACTGGTGCCGCTGTCGTCGCCATAGCTGGCGAGATCGACCCCGGTCAGCACGATCTCGCGCTGCCCGCGGTCCAGCGCGATGCGCGCGGCGGCGAGCACGGCGTCGACGGTGGCCGAGCGCGCGGCGCCGCGCGCAAGCACCGTGGCGCAGAAGGTGCAGTCATGCGAACAGCCGGTCTGCACGCCGAGGAAAGCGCGGGCATGGTCGGCGCCGGAAAGGGCGGGGGTGTAGGCACCCTTCGACGGGCTCGGGGCGAACGGTTCAGGGAGAGATGCTTCGTAGCTTTCCGTCGCACCCTTGGCATCATTCGACACCACCCGCGCGCCCATGTCGGCAAAGCGCTGCGCCTCCAGTTCCGCCGCGCATCCGGTCACCACGACGTCCGCGCCCGGCCGCTCGCGCAGCGCGCGGCGCACCGCCTGTCGCGCCTGCCGCACCGCTTCATCGGTCACCGCGCAGCTGTTGAAGACGATCGTATCGGCCGCGCCCGCGCGCAGCGCCGCCGCGCGCACGGCCTCGCCCTCGGCGATGTTGAGCCGGCACCCGAAATTGACGACCTCGACGCCCGCGGCAGCGCTCATCCGAAGCGCGCCCAGTCGGTTTCGCCCTCGAACACGCGCGTCGCCGCGCCGCTCATCACGATCGGCTCGCCCTCGGCCCAGCGGATGACGAGGTCGCCGCCGGGCAGCGAGATGGTGACCGGCGACTGGACGAGCCCGGCGCGGATCGCCGCGACCGCGGTCGCGCAGGCGCCGGTGCCGCACGCCTGGGTCAGCCCGACCCCGCGCTCCCACACGCGCAATTGCAGCTGGTTCTCGCCATCGAGGCTCGCGACATTGACGTTGACGCGTTCGGGGAACAGCGGGTCGGTCTCGATCCGCGGCCCGAGGTCGGCGAGCGCGACGGCGTCGGCCTCGGGCACGAAGAAGACGATATGCGGATTGCCGACGTTGACCGCGGCGCCATGTTCGAGCTCATCCCACGCGACGGGCATGTCGCGCGTGTCCATCGGCATCGCGAGCGGGATCTGCTCCCATTCGAACGCGGGTTCGCCCAGCGTCACCTCGGCGCCGCCGTCGGCCGGCGTGACGCGCAGCATGCCGCCCAGCGTCTCGATCACCGCGGGCTGGCCGATCAGCGTCGCGACGCAGCGCGTCGCATTGCCGCACGCCTCGACCTC
>Ga0182747_1001087_pt1 | contig 22181 bp, 12 predicted proteins | sample eDN3rd30CBELigBY_FD_128526 | JGI IMG/M metagenome (GOLD analysis project Ga0182747, IMG submission 128526) | Enriched backyard soil microbial communities from Emeryville, California, USA - eDNA 3rd pass 30_C BE-Lig BY (version 2) (version 2) | ecosystem: Environmental > Terrestrial > Soil >...
CGGATACCGCCGAAAGCGCCGGTCCCATACTGGAGGGCGTGGGTGCCGATGCTGACCCTGGCCTCGGAAAACGGGACAATCTCCCCCTCAAAGAATGCGAACTCCAGTGTCGTATCGAACGCCATGACCGATGCTCCAGAATATGCCGTGGGTGGCAATAACCACCTGCTCGAATGTGCCGTCCAGAGCGTGTTTCACTACGTATGAAACCGCCCGGTGTGTTGATCGATAGCGATCAGGGAATATCATCCAGCCGTGAGGTGGGTCACTCTCCTGAGCGCCGCAAAATCACCCCCGGATAGCGGGAGCCAACTACGCGTCAGTATCGCACAGGATTTATTGAAATCGCTGCACGGCGACGCCGGAGAATTTCCCTTATTCTGCTGGCAGGGTCTGGTTCGCGATCGATTCCGGCGGTCGTTCGGCGCGCAGGTGTTTTGCCCAAATGATCACCACCAGTGCCGAAAGGAGACCGCCAACCATCCCGATGGCCTGACCGCCGCGCATCCCAACCTCGTCCAGGACCACTCCGGCCACAATCGAGCCAAAGGCGGCGCCGGTGGCCAGCGCGGAGCCAAGCCACGAAAAGGCTTCGGTGAGCATATTCGGCGGCGCCAGGTGTTCCACCACGGTGTTGGCGGCAATCATCCCCGGCGAAATCGCCAGGCCGGTCACCAGCACCGCCAGCGACATCGTCAGGACCGAATTGGCCAGCAGGATCGGGATCGTGCCCAGCGCAATCCACCAGATGGCGATCTTCAGCCGCTGATCTACCGGACCATGCCACGTAATCGCGCCATAGACGATCGCACCGATCAACGATCCGAAGGCGAAGGTCGCGGCCATAATGCTGGCCATATTGGGGGTATTGAGATGCTCGGCAAAGGCCACGATCACGATTTCCACCGCGCCAAAGATGATGCCCATAAACAGCAGGGACCCAATCAGGACCTGGATGCCCGGAATCCCGATCACCGTTTTACCTTCACCCGCATTGTTGTCGACCGGAGCTATCCGGACATTTGTGCCCGGAGCATTTTGCAGGATCAACATCATGGTGGCGATGATGGTGAAGATGAGCGCCGCGATGAGACCCGCTGCCGCATTCACACTCACGGAAAGCGGCACCACCAGCATTGGACCGATGATGAATCCTGTTTCATCGGCCATGCTTTCCATGGCATAGGCTTTTTCGAGTTTTCGTCCCTTACCCAGGGTTTGCACCCAACGAGCCCGGCTCAATGAGCCGAAGGGCATGCTGGAACCACCGACAAGTGCTGCGCCGATCATCAGGACGATGGCGCCCATATCCTGATAGGCGGCCACAATGAGCCAGGCCATCCCGATCGTTTGGATAAAGATGCTCCAGAAGAGAATCGTGCGCTCGCCGTATCGATCCGCGAATCGCCCCAGACGTGGCGAGGCGAAAGCGGAAACCAGGGTCTGGGTTGCACCGACGATACCGGCGAGTGTGTAGGAGCCGGTGAGTTGCTCGATGAGCAGGACGCAACCGAGCGCCTTCATCGCCAACGGGACGCGGCCGAGGAAGGTTGCCAGAAAGAAGACGGTGGCGCCGGGCGCATCGAACAGGCTCTTGTAGCTCACTTTTGGTGCGGTTGCTGACATGTGGAGTACATCCGGAAGGGGTGTGCGAAGCGTCACCGGCTCATGCGCCGGTGCAGTTCGAACGGTACTCGAAACGGCGCCGGAACGCACGGAAGAAGCCAAGTTCCCATAAGATGCGCGTCATGCTGGACGTAAATATGGGGAGCGCGCTCGCTTTTCGGCGGCTCATGCTGAATCCGGATGATTTCCTGCAGTAGATCCGGGATCGACCTCCGGTCGCTATCTCGGGCACCGGCCGCAACTGCGGGGCGCCGAGACTACGCCAAGGCATCGTCGAGTGTTCATCCGGATTCCGTATCAGGTGTTCGTCCTACCTTGTTCCCATTTTACCCGTCTGCAGGACGCGTGCGGGATTCGGGTGTTCGCTGGATGCGGTCTCCCTTCCTCATCCCTAGTGTGAATGCATGCCGCCGGGAGGTTGCCCGCGTTGGCAAGACGTTCCCGAGAGGAGAGGAGTATGAGGCAAAACGTATCCCACGGTTTTTCTGACAGGCTCGTGTCGCGCCGGGCTGTCGTCAGCCGGTTTGCTGGCGCGAGTGTGGCCGCCATGGTGGCGGCATCAGGTTCTGTCAGTTTCCCAATAGCAGTGCAGGGAGCTCCTGCGCATATCACGTCGTCCGTCGTCGACGGCAAGAAAGGATTCGTTATGAGTGATGTCACTCCCACATCCAGCAATGCATCGCCCACCGTCGTGCTTGTCCATGGCGCCTTCGCCGATTCTTCGGGTTGGGCCGGTGTGATCGAGCGGTTGCAAGGTGCCGGTATCGCGGTCACGGCGGCGGTCAATCCACTACGCAGTGTGTCCCATGATTCCGCCTATGTCGCCAGTTTCGTGCAGCAGATACCGGGCCCGGTGCTTTTGGTCGGTCATTCCTACGGCGGTGTGGTGATCTCCAACGCGGCGTCTGCGGCCGGCAACGTTGTTGGGCTTGTCTATGTATCGGCGTTCGCGCCGGACGAAGGCGAGAGCCTGATGGATATCGAGGCGGATTCGAAGGATAGCGTCCTGAACTCTTCCTTGCTGCCACTGCAGTACCCAACCGGACAAGGTTCGGAGACGGCGGTGGAACTCATCATCAATCCCGAGCATTACCACGAGGCCTTCGCGGCTGATTTGCCCGAGGAGCAGACAAAGGTGATGGCGTTGTACCAGCGTCCCGCCGCTGCTCTGGCTTTCTCCGAAGTATCCGGGGCTCCGGCCTGGAAGTCGCTTCCTTCCTGGGCGGTGGTCGCCACAGGTGACAAGGCTGCGGGCACAGACGTCTTGCGAACCATGGCTACCCGGGCCGAAGCCACCATCACCGAGGTTGACGGTTCGCACGCGATCATGATCTCCCAGCCCCAGGCGGTCACCGACGTCATTATGGCTGCGTTCGATATGGTCTCTTGATTTTTCGAATTCAAACCGCTCACATCCATCGAGAAAACAACCGGAAAGGCAAACCAATGAAAGTCGTTGTCATCGGCGGAACAGGACTTATCGGATCAAAAGTGGTGACCAATTTACAGGAACATGGTCATGAAGCCGTGCCTGCTTCACCCCGGCTCGGCGTGAATACCCTCACTGGCGAGGGGTTGTCCGAAGCCCTTCAAGGCGCTTCCGTTGTGGTCGATGTCTCCAACGCTCCCTCATGGGAAGACGATGCGGTACTGGAATTCTTTGAGACATCGACCCGGAACCTGCTGGCCACGGAAGTGGCCCAGGGGGTCGGGCATCACGTTGCCTTGTCGGTCGTCGGGACCGATCGGCTTGCCGAAAGCGGTTACTTCCGCGCCAAGATCGCGCAGGAGAAGCTCATCCGGCATTCCCCGATTCCCTATTCGATCGTTCACGCCACCCAGTTCTTCGAGTTCATCAAGAGCATCGCGGATGCCGCCACCGAGGGCAACACGGTCCGGCTCCCGTCCGCGCTCTTCCAGCCCATGGCGGCGGCGGATGTCGCCAAGGCGGTTGCCCGGACCGCTGTCGGTGATCCAGTGAACGGGATTGTCGAGATTGCCGGTCCCGAGCAGTTCATGCTGCACGAGCTTATCCGCGACCGCCTCAGCGAGCTTGGCGATCCCCGTGAAGTGGTGACGGATCCCAACGCCAGGTATTACGGCATCCGGCCGGGGATGCGGACGCTTCTTCCCGACGGTGACGCCTGGCTCGGAGAGACTCGCTTCGAGGATTGGGTCAAGGCATCCGTGGTGACGGCATAACCATGATGTGGTGGATTCACCGGGACCATGGTGAGTTCACCACGTCAAACCACGTTGACCCCACCTGTCGCACACCTGATGAGGAGAGACGACATGACTGATACAGCCACCGGAACCATGACAACCTGGGCGATCGATGTGAACCATTCGGCGCTCGAATTCGCCGTCAAGCATATGATGTTCACGACCGTTAAGGGGCGTTTCGAGGATTTCTCCGGCACCATCCGGTTCGATCCGGAGAATGTCGGGAACTCCAGCGTCGAGGTCATCATCCAGACCGCAAGCATCAACACGAACATTACTGCCCGCGACAATCATCTGCGTAGTGCCGACTTTTTCGATGTTGAAAATTACCCAACAGCAACATTCCGAAGCACCAGCGTTGAGGGCACCGGTGAGGACTTTGTGATCGCTGGCGATCTCACCATCAGGGGTGTCACGCGTCCGATGACGCTCAGAGCGGCCTGGCAGGGCAAGGGTATCAATCCGTCTGGTGTCGAGGTTGTTGGCTTTGAGGCGCAGGGACAGCTTAACCGGACTGATTTCGGGCTGACCTGGAACCAGGCGCTTGAGGGTGGTGGTGTTCTCGTCAAGAATGAGATCAGGCTGAGCTTCGACATCCAGGCAAGATCCATCTGATCATCCTGCCATCAGAGACAACGCCTCCTCGAAACCCGGGCATGGCCCGGGTTTTTCCATGCCATGGCTCATACGCAATCCGGGTGATTTCCTGTGGCTAACCCGGGATCGACCTTCGGTCGATTTCTCGGGCACCGGCCGCAGCTGCGGGGCCCGAGACGACGTAACGACCGGGCTGATACAACGCCGGGTATTCATCCGGATTCGGTATCACTCTTCAACATGTTCGCTTTCCGCCAAATCCAACCTCGCTACGAGCGTCATTGCGCCGCGACTTGCGAGGCAGGCTGATTGACAGTAACCCAGGCGCGTGTATAGTGGATTCAACAGGATTTACGGGCCTTGAAGGTTCCTGAATAGTGATCGCCCTGGAGCCGGGTGCAATGCCCTTCCCGGTGCATCGTCCCTCCCGTGCAGGTAACCGCCGACGTTTTAGGTTTCGGAAGATGGGCCAGTGCCAAACGGGATGTCTCCCGCTCCGTGATCCACATCGGCCACCTGCCGAGGCAGCCGGACTGGTAAGTAGGGAATCCAACGGCGCTTCTCCGGGTGCCCCCGATCTGACACCCTCCCGTTCGCTACGTTTCGTCCCCTCATACTCTCGAGCAGGAAACATCGTAATACGTAAATACTGAAGCGAAAGGAAGGCCATGAACGAGGCGGCTGGGCGCCAGTCGGAATCCGGAAGTCCCCTCGATACCAGCGCGGTGATGTCCGTCCTGGCGGCTATCGGAAAGGTGCCGTTGGTTGGCCGTGAGGCGGAATGCGCCCTCATTGACGCCCGGCTCGCCGACGCGACCAATGCTCCGGGCGGTGTTATCGTGATCAGTGGCGAACCGGGTGTGGGCAAAACACGCCTCGCCCAGGCAACCGCTGCCGGATCCGGACGGACGGTTGTGAACCTCCGATGCGACGAGCATCTGCGTGATGTGCCGTATTCACCCTTTCTCAATCATATCGACGGACTGGGTGATCTTTCCTCATTGCTCACATTCCCTGCATCCCCGGCGGAATCCGCAGCCACCCGACTGGATATGTTTGAGCAGGTTCATCGCCTCCTGATGCAACATGCAGGGGAGCATCTCTGCGTCCTGGTTGTCGATCAACTGGAATGGATCGATGCTGCTTCCCTCGATCTTCTCCGTCACCTGGTTCGCCGTAGTCAGGGTGGTGGTTTCATCCTCCTTGCCACCATGCGGATTGGGGCTCCCCTGGTCGATGAAGCTCTGGGTCATCTGCTCGCCGAGTGGAACCGGGAGCGTCTGCTTCTGGATATCCCGCTCGGTCCCATCGGTCGCCCGGAATCAGCAGAATTGGTCATCCGGCTCCTGGGACAAGTTGATGATGAGGTGCCCGAGGTCGTGTATGCGCGGACCGACGGGCTTCCATTTTTCATTGAGGAGTATGTCCGCCAACTTGTGACGGAGGGCAATGCCAGCTACACCGGGGGAGTCTGGTACAGCGATGATCTTGCGGTACGCGGCAACGGAAGTATGCCGTTTGGTATTGCGGCGGGGATCATGCGCCGGCTCGATTACCTTCCTGCACCGACCAGCGAAGCATTGCGCATCGCTTCGGTGTTGGGTACGCGCTGTTCCCTGTCCTTGCTCGCCTCCCTGGCCGGCTGCCTGGAGGACGAACTGATCGAGGATCTTGCACCGGCGGTGGCCATGCGCTTATTCCAGATTGAAAGTAACGGCGTACATACAAAGCCTACACATGGCAGCTTCACTCATGCGCTTGTCCGGGATGGTCTGTATGCCGCCATGCCACGTGAGGAGCGACGAGAGATTCATGGTCGTGCGGCAGCCATGCTGGCGCAATCAGCAGCCATGCGTTCGTTCAAACTCTCGGCAGGTACCGATGCCGCGCTGGTGGCCTATCATGCCGAACGGGCACACGCCTGGATGCTCGCGTATGAAGCAGCGTTGGCGGCTGGCGATGCGGCGGTGTCCATCCTGGCCGGGCAAGATGCATTGGCTCATTTCAACCGGGCCCGTGGCTTTGTTCATGCCGGGCATGTTACCAGCGATGCCGCAACAGAACTGGCCCTTGACTACCGTCTTGTTGCGACGCTGCGGGGAATCGGCCATCTCGAAGAGTCGGCAAATGCCGCGCGGGAAATGGCCGTCCGTGCCTCGGAGGCTGGCGACCGGGCAGCCGAGGCCTGGGCGCTGATCCAGATTGCGGGTGCCGACACGTTCTCCGATCGCTTCAATGATGTGGACACGGTCCTCCAGCAGGGGAGCAGTATCGTCGATAGTCTCGATGACGAGGGCTTGCTTGCCACCGCGCTGGCCACACGTGGTGTCCTGTCCAGCGCCCGCGGTCGTCTCGACGAGGCGGACCAGGATTTCCAGCGGGCGATTCCGCTGGCGGAGCAGGCTGGTAATCGAAAGATCGCCTTGATGGGGATGACCTATGTCGGCCTCACGGCGTCCTGGCGCGGACAGTATCGGGAGGCTATCGCACGCTGTGAGGAGGCCGTTCACATGGCTGAATCCTTGCACGATGCTGCTGCCCTTGCCGATGCGCGCTTCAGCCTGGCGCTCTCGCTGGGAGGTTGCGGTGAGTATGAGGATGCGCTGGTCACCCTGCAACAACTTCTGGATCTCGCAAAAACATCGGGCGAGCCCTATTATGCGGCCCGTGTGCCGAATACGGTTGGCTGGATTTACCGTGAGATGGGGCTCGTCGAGCAAGCATTACCGTGGGACGAGCGCGCCTGTACCGAACCGGACGATTACGGCGGGATTTGCCACTTCAAGGCTACGGCCAACAGCCTCATCAACCTGGGGATGGATCTCATCATACTTGGCAAACCGGATCAGGCTGAGGATGCGCTGAAACGGGCCGAGAATGCCGTGAACCAAAGCGACTACTTGCGCTGGCGAAGCGACAATCGGCTCACGTTGGCCTGGGGGGAGTTGGCGTTGGCACGCGGCGATGCCTCCCACGCTCTCGATTTGGCGGCCGATGCCCTGGCCCAGGCGACGGCGACGGATTCAGCCAAACATGCGCATCAGGCGCACGACCTTGCCGGACGGGCCCTGGCCGCATTGGGGCGGTATACGGAAGCTACAGCGCGTTTCGAGCACGCCATCGCTATTTCCGGGGAGATCGAATATGTCGCCGGACACTGGCGTGCCCTCAGCCATCTGGCGGACTCCCTGATCCGGCAACGGAACACGGATTTGGCCCGTGAACGTGTTGTCGAAGCCAGGAATGTCGTTCATGCCATCGCGGCGAGGCTACGGAATCCGGAATTGCGTCGCGATTTCCTGGCGGCACCGGAAGTCGCCGCGTTGCTGGCGCCGGGGGAACCCGGCACATCGGCATCGCAGGCATACCCGATGGGGTTGAGCGAGCGTGAAGTGGAAGTCCTCCGCCTCGTTACCGAAGGACTGACGAACACCCAGATTGCCGCGCGCCTCTATATCAGCCCCAAAACCGTCAGCTCTCATCTGGTGAGCGTGTTCGGCAAACTTGGCGTCACGTCCCGTGCAAGTGCCACGCGCTTTGCGCTGGAGCACGGGCTAGTCTAGCCTGGCGTCCATCTGATACGGAATCCGGAAGAACACTTCACCGTCGTCTCTGGTGATCGACGCCTGCGGCGCCGATGGGCAGCAATGGGGTCGCTTGCGCTTTTCGTCGGCTCTCGCCGTCTCACCCTACCGCTTCGGCCGTCTGCACCTACACCACCCGCAACGGATTATCCGGATTCGGTATTACCGGGCGATTACCCTACTGAGTCATATCGATCCCAACAGGAGCCACGTCGCATGCAAATGCGGCGTTTGCCTGATGTACTGCGACAAACCCGGGCATAAAGTCAAACCATGTCCTGGCGCTCGACCGCACGGGCAGGAATCGATTCCAACACATCCGGTACCAGATGTATTTGTCAGCGGCCTGTTTCAGGGACGCATAGATGATACGCATGATTCAAGAAGGAGAGATGATATGAGTATGACAAGTCCACGTCTCGAAACGATCCCCGCTGTAGTTCTGGAGCCTGCCGCACAGGCGGTGGCCGATGCGTTGGCGGCCAGCGGCGGCCCGCCCCTTTACACGCTTTCCCCGGAGGATGCCCGCGCGGTCCTCGATCAGGCACAGGCGGGCGATGCGGTGATGGCTCCGGTCGAAATTCGGCAGCGCATGATCCCCGGTGGCCCGGATGGCGAAGTCTCCATCGCCATTGTGCGACCCGACGGTGTCTCAGGGCTCCTGCCCGCGGTCCTCTATATCCACGGCGGCGGCTGGATTCTTGGAAACTTCGGCACCCACGAGCGGCTGGTCCGGGATCTGGTGCAGCAGACTGGTGCCGTCTTTGTCTTCGTCAACTACACACCCTCCCCGGAGGCACGTTACCCTGTCGCGATCGAACAGGCGTACGCCACCTTGGCGTGGATGGCCGGGCATGGGGAAGAAATCGGGATCGACAGCGATCGCCTGGCCATCGCCGGTGACAGTGTCGGCGGTAACATGACGGCTGCGGTGACTCTGATGGCGAAGGAACGTGGCGGCCCGGCGCTCCGTTATCAGGCGCTGCTCTACCCGGTCACCAATGCCGCGCTCGACACCGAAACCTACGAGCAGTTCGCCGATGGTCCCTGGCTGACGCGTAAGGCGATGGCCTGGTTCTGGGATGCCTATGCGCCGGACATGGCGGTGCGTACCGAACCGACAGCTTCCCCGCTGCAGGCTACCCGCGAGCAGTTGACTGGCCTGCCTCCGGCCCTCGTGATCACGGACGAAGCCGATGTCCTGCGCGATGAAGGGGAGGCCTACGGGCGCAAACTCCGTCAGGCCGGCGTGGATGTGACCGCCATCAGGTATGAAGGTGTGTTCCACGATTTCATGATGCTCAATGACCTGGCCGGAACCCATGCTACCCGGAATGCCATCTCGCAAACCGCGCAAGCATTGAAGGCCGCATTGAACGGCTAACGTCCTTGCATGGAAACCAGTTGATTGCGATGAGGATGATGCTGTCTTCGTTACGGCGCATCATCCTCATCGGAGACACTGATGAATGTCACGGCGCTGATCGCACGGTAGTCGGTTTCCAGTTCGCGCCGGAGGGGAGGCAGGGCGGTGATAATCGTGGTCAACCCCGATCGCATCTGGTGAATCTGCATCGATGTCCGGTTCGTGTTCTGGACCACCGGGGAAACCGTCGTCGTCAGCGCCTGGCGGAAGGTCGCAATGAATTGCTCGATCTTGTCCGCCAGGTCGGGGTCGAGAACGATCCGTTCCCGATTGAAGACATCGCCAAAGCTGTAGGCGCGATCCCCAACCTCGTTCCAGTTTTCCGAATCCAGTGTCCCCTCAAAGAACTCATCCGGCACGCGCAGAGGTTCCCCCGGCAGCAACATCGGATTGATCACCGCCGCGAGGGCGGATTCCACCTGCGCCAGATGCCCGTAAAGCTCGGCCAGGGCATCGGCCCGGCGCTGTCCGTACGGGCTGTCGGCCTTGCGCGCTGCCTGGAGATCGCTTTCCAGCCGCGAAAGCTGTTTGCGCGTCCGGGTCTCCACCTTCTCGACAGATTCCTGCACGGATTTTCCGAGCTCCTCCGGGATTTGCTTTGAAAGCGAGAGATCCGCCTCCATCCGGGTGAGACGGGCGTCGAAATCACGCGTCAGGCCGGCGGCACGTGTGAGTTCACCGTGCAGTTCCTCCCGCAGGTTTCTCAGGGCAGTGTCGTCCAGTGCCAGATGCACCGGATTGATGCCGGTGTCGCGCGGGTTGTGGAATCGCTCGGTAAATGCGGTGGTTTCTGCGGTATTGCTGGTCCCGCGGGGTGGCGACATGATCCGGCGCACCTGCTTCGGCCCGGTGAGCCAGAGGCGGGCGTTTTCCCAGCCGGTCTCCCGCACGAAGAAATAGGCGGCACCACCAAGGAGTACCAGCAATACGAGAAGGACGAGTGTGACGATGACTGTATCCATAGAATATTGCGCTTTCTGGACAGACGTTGACTGGCAAGATCACTCTCAGGTATCACCACTTGAGAGTATAGGGGCTTGGCGTCGATGCCGGGCAGCATTCCGGACCTCAATCTGCGGTGCTACACTCGAAGCCATTGCATCCGTAACATCGTGTTGCCGCATCCACAGTGCTGAAGGAGTAATTCCCCATGGCGATCTTCCGCAGATCGGCGACGACATCCGCCGCCCCACCCATGCTTCCACCCATCTCGGATCAACCGCGGCGTGCGGAGGTCGAGACAGCCAGTGTGCTGGAAGCTGAGCTGAGGGCGCGGATTCACGGTGAGGTTCGTTTCGATCGCGTCAGCCGGATGCTGTATTCAACCGATGCGTCCAACTATCAGATAGATCCCGTTGGGGTGGTCATTCCCCGCACGATGGACGACGCGATCGGTGCCATCGATCTCGCGGCAAGTCATTCCGTTCCGGTGTTGCCACGTGGTGGCGGATCGTCGTTGGCCGGGCAGACGGTCGGTGCCGCGTTGGTCATCGACATGTCGAAATACATGAACAAGGTACTTTCCTTTAATCAGGAAGAAAAGACCGTTACCGTTGAGCCCGGTATCAATCTGGATGCGTTGAACCGACGGATGAAGAAGAACGGGCTCATGTTTGGCCCGGATCCTTCATCTGCGAACCGCGCGACCATTGGCGGCGTGGTCGGGAACAATTCCGCTGGCGCGCACTCGATCCTGTACGGCATGACCTCCGATCACGTTGTCTCTGCCAAGGTGCAGCTCTCCACCGGCGAGACGGTCGATCTGGCTCCCGCCACGATGGAGGAACACCTGCAGCGGGCGACGCAGAACGATCCCACGGGACGCCTGCTGAAGGAGTTGCTGGCTTTCCGCGAGCAACATGCCGAATTGATCCGGCGCGATTTTCCTCCGCACTGGCGCCGGGCGACCGGGTACTCTCTCAACCAGTTCATCACCGAGGATGATGCCTTCAACCCCGCGCGCCTGCTGGCGGCGTCGGAGGGGACGCTGGGTACCATCCTGAATGTGACGATGGGTCTGGTGGATTTGCCGGAGCGCACCGCCTTGGTGCTGCTGCAATTCGATGACCTGATCCCGGCGATGGAGGCCACCAACGCCATCCTTGAGGTTGAACCCTCCGCCATCGAACTGATGGACCGGATGCTGATCGACCTCACCCGCGAGCAACCCGGTTACGCGAATATGATCTCCTTCATTCATGGCGATCCGGCCGGTATCCTCGCGGTCGAGTTTTATGGCAGTACGGATCAGGAACTCCAGCAAAAGTGCGATAACCTGAAAGCGCATTTGCAGCGGCGTGGTATCCGGATGATGACCGAGCCGCAGGTTCTGCTTGACCCGAAGCAGCAAGCCAACGTCTGGAATGTCCGCAAGGCGGGACTTGGCCTGCTGATGAGCGTCCGGGGCGATGCCAAGCCGATTCCGGTGATCGAGGATGTCTCGGTTCCGCCGGAATATCTTCCCGAGTTTGTGGCCGCGGTGCAGAAGATGGTGGCGAAGCACAACACGACCGCCGCTTTCTACGCGCATGCGTCAGCGGGGTGTCTCCACATTCGGCCGCTCATCAATCTCAAGACCATCGAAGGTGTGGAAGCGATGGTGGAGCTTGCCCATGAGGCGGCCGAGATGGCCCATCGCTTCGGCGGGGTGATGAGTGGTGAGCATGGCGATGGCTTGCAGCGGTCCGAATTGAACGAGGTGATTTTCGGCACCGAGCTGTATCAGGTTATGCGCGATCTGAAGACGCTTTTTGATCCGGCGGGGATCATGAATCCGGGGAAAAAGGTCAACGCGCCGTCGATGACCGAGCACCTGCGCTACGGCCCAACCTATCGTCCGCTTGAGATTAAGACGAAGATGGACTTCAGCCGTGAAGGTGGCTTCATGGGTGCCGTCGAGATGTGCAATGGTGCGGCTGTTTGCCGGAAGACGCACGCCGGAACGATGTGCCCGAGCTACATGGCCACCCTTGATGAAAACGACACCACCCGGGGCCGGGCCAATGCCTTGCGCAATGCGCTGAATGGCAACCTGCTTACGCCGAACGACTTCGCCAATGATGCGACGATGGAAACGCTGGATCTCTGCCTCTCGTGCAAGGCCTGCAAGACAGAATGCCCGTCCAGCGTCGATATGGCCAAGATCAAGACCGAGTTCATGGCGCATTATTACGATCGACATGGCGTGCCATTGCGCTCCCGCCTGATGGGGCATATCCACACGCTGTCGAAGGTGGCTGCCCCCGTTGCGCCGTTGGCCAATGTCATGTTGCAGACACCGCTCGCCAAACCGATGATGTCGATGATCGGTATCCATCGCGAGCGCAAGATGGCCACCTTCCAGCGTCGCACCTTCCTCCACCGCTGGCGATCCTACCGGCAGCACAACCCGGTTCCTCCGGTGACGCGAGGCAAGGTAGTCTATTTCCACGATACGTTCACGACTTATAACTATCCCCGCATCGGTATTGGCGCGGTGAAATTGCTGGAGGCTGCGGGATTCGAGGTGGTGATCGAACCGCGACGGGCCTGTTGTGGACGCCCGATGTTGTCCAAGGGCCTGGTCGAGGCTGCCCGGAAGAGCGCACGCAAGAATGTGAGCGTGCTGGCCGATTACGCGAAGCAGGGTATCCCGATTGTCGGGACGGAACCGAGTTGCATCCTGACCCTGCGTGATGAATATCGCGATTTGTTGCCGGGCGATGAGGACATGAAGGCGGTCGCTGCGCAAACCTACATGTTCGACGAGTTCCTCGCCAAGCTGGAAGCGGATGGTGACCTGGGGATTCCCTGGAAGGAATCGACCGGTCCGGAAGTCTTCTTCCACGGACATTGTCACCAAAAGGCGCTGATCGGCGTCGAGCCTTCCATGGTGATGTTCAAGGCCGCCGGTTGCCGTCCGGTGGAGAGTGGCGCTGGTTGTTGCGGTATGGCCGGGTCATTCGGATATGAGACGGAACACTACGATGTTTCGAAGAAGATTGGGGAAGAGCGGCTCTTCCCGGCCATTGAGGAAACCGCCATGGCGGTGCAGATTTCAGTGGCGGGAGTCTCGTGCCATCAGCAGATTGAGCACTTCACCGCGCGCCGGACCAGGCATATCGCCGAGGTGCTCGCCGACCGCATCGATACCCGCCGTTCATGGCAGCCAAAGGCAGCGCCCGCCATTGACGTACCCGAAATGGACGACCCCGCCGTGCAACAATCCGCCCCGACATCCGAAGGCACTGTGCACGCCAAGGAGCAAAGCGACGGCCCGGCATAGGCTGTCAATCTTGTCAGGGCGTTCGTGGAACTGGTCCTCGCAGCTACCGAAGCCGGTCACGTGACGCGTGTTTCGTCTTTCGGATTGATGTCTGCGTGCGCCTGGTTTGCCATCCATTGCGTTCGTAGAACTGGCCCTCGCCGCTGCGGACAGTGGCCAGCCTGGCTCCCGGTTTTGAACTCTGCAGCACGCGTCTGTAGCGGAGGTACGAAGGCCGGTTTTACGGGGTGCCTGATACGGAATCCGGGAGAACACTTCACCGTCGTCTCTGGTGATCGACGCCTGCGGCGTCGATGGGCAGCGAGCCTTCGGCCGTCTGCCCCTACACCATCCGCAACGGATTATCCGGATTCGGTATGATACAAAAAAGCCAGGTGCGATTGCAGAGGGATGGAACTCCGCGATCGCACCTGGCGTCCTCAGAAGGGAAGGCTGAGGTGTACGTACTCTATCAGTCGTGCGTAGCTGTGTCAATGAGGCACAGGTGTCCTGATAGCGTAAAGATCACCGATTGTCCACCCCAAATGCCGGAATCATGATACGATTTGGCCTATATTCGCCAGCATGCTGTTCGGCTTCTGCCCCGTGTGGATTGTGCAGCACGCATGAGCGTTCACAATGCTATTTGGATGTCGAGCCTACGGCTGTGCCGTGGCCGTCCGGCGAATCGTCCGGGACAACAAATGAAATGCATGCTATGGACGTGAGTCGTCAATGTCGACAGGCTCGCATATTGAGGAGGATTCCCGACAATGACCCAGACCGAGATCGAGCGTCCCAAGCCTAATGGCCTGGAAGGCGTTGTTGCCGCATCGACGGAATTGAGCCACGTCTTCGGCGATATCGGCAAGCTGGTCTACCGTGGATATGATATCCACGAGCTTGCCGGTAAGGCTTCATTTGAAGAGGTGGCCCACCTGCTCTGGATTGGTCACCTGCCGAACCAGGAGGAGCTTCACGAGCTTGAGCGCAAGTTTGGCGAGAACCGGGTCCTGCCGGAAGCGGTGATTGAGGGCCTGCGGCAGGTGCCAAAGGGCGCCAATCCGATGGATGCGCTGCGCACCGGCGTCTCGTTGCTAGGGGCTGTCGATGAAGATCACTTCAACGACGAAGCTCCCACGCTGGATGAAGCGATTGAGCTGGCTGCCCGCTTCCCGGCTATCCTGGCGACGTTCTCTCGCCTGCGTGATGGCAAGGAGCCGGTGCAGGGACGTTCCGACCTGAACACCGCCCAGAATTACCTGTATCAACTGACGGGTGAAGAGCCGGAAGAGAAGCACTGGAAGTCGCTTGAGACCTATCTCGTGCTCCTTGCGGACCATGGCCTTAACGCCTCGACGTTTACCGCGCGGGTGATCGCATCTACGGATTCTGACATGGCATCGGCACTCACCGGTGCCATTGGTGCGCTTAAGGGTCCTGCCCACGGCGGCGCGCCAGCCAAGGTGCTCGATATGCTGAACGAGATCGGCACCGCCGAGAACGTCGACGCCTGGCTGACCGACGCGCTGGACAATGGCAAGCGCCTGATGGGCTTTGGGCATCGCGTTTACAAGGCGGAAGACCCGCGCGCCGAAATCCTGCGTGGCATGGCGGAAACCGCCTCCACACCGGAGTTCTTCGCGCTCTCGAAGACTACTGAGGATCGTGCCCTGGCGATGCTTGATGAGCGCAAGCCGGGTCGCAAGCTTTACACGAATGTCGAGTTTTACAGTGCCGCCGTGTTGGCGGCGGTTGGTCTGCCGGGCGATATGTTCCCGCCAACGTTCGCCGTTTCCCGCTCCGTCGGCTGGAGTGCGCATGTGCTGGAGCAGGCCTCCAACAATCGCCTCATTCGCCCGCAGAGCGAATACATCGGGCCCACGGATCTGAAGTACAAGCCGCTCGACGAGCGCTAATTTCAGGCCGGAGTCAGGAAGCGGGGGATCCCAACCGGGCCCCCCGCTTCCTGTGTTTCTACGGAGACCGGGCCGATTCTCCCTACGATTCGCTTGATTCCGAATCGTGCGGACCGGGAGCATGCACCTTCTTCGCCCGGAATATCCATGAATACCCAACGGCGAGGAATCCTGCGATGGTGCCAATCAGTATCTTTGCACCGGTGGTCATGAGGGCACTCCTTGCGAAAACGAATGTGTCCCCAGTGTACGCCGTCGGGTTATTCTGCGTTGTTCCGTCTATCCCCGTCACCTCAGGTAGGGGAAGTGGGGAAACGCCTCGCTGCCCATGCCGCGAAGCGGCATCATCGGCGGGTCATCTGTCGAGTGTACGATTCCGGTCAGGCCTCGGGTGATGCTAGAGGAGTACCCATGTTCTCACCCCAGAAGCTACTGTCGCAATCAGCCCCCTGGCAGAGATAGAGTTGTTCGTCCAGTTTCCAATTGCCCGATATATTGGTCATAATCAGCATGGCTCGTACCGTTTGGGTTTCGGCATTCACTTCTTCCATAGTCGGGGCGTTGGGATCTCCTGCCCAGTAGAGGACGGTGGTCGGAATGGCAACCCTGCCATCTGCAAGCAGCATCGCATGGTCCGGGTTGTAGGCAGGTGCATAGATGGGACCGTCTTCACGATTCGTGTCTGTTTGCCACGCCGTGAGGATCTCCTCCGAAGGCTCTTCCTGGACAATCGCCACGTAATCCGCCGGTGTCATGACCGGCATTTGTTGGGAGAGTTGCTGGCCGTGCTCGTTGTCTCTCTGGATGATGTCGTTGGCCCGGATAGAACCGTTGACCGTCGCGATCCGGTAATAGACAAATGCTGGCGATTGGAACACCCTCGCCTGATCGCGTGACCCGAAGGTCAGACACGCCTCGCGGGTTCTTGCGGCTGTGGCGGCAGCTTCTGCCGTTTCCGGATCGGCTGGCCCGACTACGTCGTACGAGCGGCCGGAGATATCCGGCTCCTCCCGCACCATGTCGTCAAACTCCCCGGTGGTCATCGGCTCGACTGTGCATTCTTCCGGTCGCACCCACGTGAGCCAGTCAGAGGTGATTGTGGCGGCGGCCATCGGTGTGCCTGTGTGCTCCGTCCAGAAGTCGTCGCAATCAACTCCGCTACAGAAGAGAAGCTGCTCGTCAAGCTTCCACTGCCCTGATTCGTCCGTCAGGATCAGCATGAACCCTGCAGGTCGGGTAGATGAATCGATTTGATCCTGGGTGGGCGACACGATCCAGGGATTCTCGTCCCAGTAGAGTGAGACAGCGGGGATGGCAATTCGACCATCTTCCAGCACCATTGCGTGCTCCGGATTGTATGCATAGAAGAAAAGAATATTGAGTGATGGGTTCGACTCAATGATCTCTGTGCGGATTTCCTCGGGTACTTCATCAGAATGGATTGCTGCGTAGTCAGAGGGTGGTCTGGTTGGCATTTGTTCCGAGATCTGCTCGCCATGCTGCAAATCTATCTGGTGTTTATCATCTGCTGTGAGCGTGCGATCAATGCTTACGGATCGGTAGAAGACAAACGCTTGCGATTCCAAAGCTCGCACCTGATCATAGGTTCCGAAATTCAGGCATGCTTCATGCGCCCTCGCTGCAGTGACCACAGCATTCGCCGTCTCTGAATCAGCTGGCCCGACCACGTCGTACGAGCGGCCGGAGATATCCGGCTCCTCTCGCATAATGTCGCGGTATTCGGTAGCCGTCATCGGCTCAACCGTGCACTCCTCTGGCCGCACCCATGTCAACCAGTCTTCGGTGGACTCAGATGTACCGATGTACGCATTTCCGTTCCACGGACCACCGTTGAGATAGGCATCGCACTCCCCGATGCAGACCGACAATGAGTCATCCAGGAGCCAGGTTCCGGATTCATTACTGACCACGAACAGCGTCGTGTAAAGTGCTTCGGGTATCTCATATGATGTCCCGGCCGGGATCAGGTAGGCCATGGGGATACCGATGCGCCCATCCGGAAACTGGATTGCCTGATCCGGAAGGAATGTCACCGGCATCTCTTCCTGCGCCTGATCTGGCTGGATTCCCGTCCTGACAAGAAGATCGGCAGGGGAGAGATCACTGAGATCGCGCGAGACGTCGCGTCCGTTGCTCTCCTGATGCTCGACACTGGCTTCAGGGGTGAAGAGCGGGGAATTCGGGCTGGTGTATCGCCAGAGAAATGGCCCGCTCGAGTAGTTGCCGTCGCTTCGATACATGAAGCATGAGGTCAACGCCCGTGCTGCCGTGGCCGCGGACTCGGCATCGGTTGATGCTGGCGAGGTGCCGGGGCCGTATGTCGGGATGGGCCAGCCATCCGTTTCGGCTTGCAGTTTGGTGACCTCACTGGGTGCCTTGCGCTCAAGCGTGCATTCCTCCGGCTGCACGTATGTCAGCCACGCATCGTTGCTGGCAGATCCTTCCGGGGTCGCGTCCAGCACGGTCGCGGCAAGCCGAATTGGCTCATTATCCCCGCCAGGGTGACGGGAGTTCCAGGCGCCGCCGATCAACCCGACGAGCAGGGCAATCATGGCCGCAATCGAGAACCAGGAACCGAAGCGAGTTGCCCTCTCACCCGGCGGGACATTCGGGATTTCGCCCCGGAAGGCCGTTCCATTCGGTGAAAACGGGGTGAACGGCGTTTGGGCGGGAAGTGCGTGTGATGGCGATTGCATGACATTCCTCCAGATCGTGTCGAGCGTTTCGTCGGACGGATATTCCCCCGGTTTGGCGGATTGCCCATTGATCAGGTGGGCGGTTGCCGCAAGGGCGTCGGTGTTCGATGCCGTGCCGGTTTCCGGGGCGCGCTGCCCGGTGACCATGGCATCGAGGGTGGTATTCAGGTGGTCGGTATCGTCGATGGGCTGGAATGGATGTTTGTTCATGACGACGGTCCTGTCTGGTCGGATATGGCTGGCAAAAGCACCTGGCGCAGGGTGGCGTAGGCCCGGAACTGGGCGGATTTCACCGCCGAAAGCGATGTGCTCATGGCCTCGGCGATCTCGTCCCCGGTGAGTCCGGCGAGTCGCAGTTCGACGATTTGGCGCTGACGGTCCGGCAGCGTTTCGAGCGCGTTCCAGACCGCGCGGGAATCTTCCGCTGCGATCGCTATCTCCTCTGGCGGGCGAGCCGGATCAATGAGTTCCCGGGTGAGATCGTAGCCATCGTCCGGGATATCCAGCGAGCGGTGGGGCCGTTGTGTGCGGCGGACATCGATGACGACATTCGAGGCGATCCGAAAAAGCCAGGCCCGGAATGTCCTGCCGGGATGCTCCGGATGCGGGTGGAACGACTTCAACGCCGGAATTGCCTTGATGAATGTCTGCGATGTCGCATCGGCGGCGGTTTCCGGATGCCCCAGGCGCCGGTAACAGAAGCGATAAATGGACGGCGCGAACTGACGGTACAGTGGCTCGAACGCGGCCGGATCGGCGATTGCCGCCTCGATCAAGGCGGCACCCAAAGCTGGATCATCCATCATGGCTGGATTGGGTGATCGGGAGGAGGGCACTGTCTGTCGATCCAGTCATTCAACGTTGAAGCATCGTCATTCCCGCTGCTGGATACTGGAAACGATGAAGTCCATATTGAGTTGCGGTGTGATGATGGTAACAGGGGAAATAGCGACGGGATATCCAGACGCGTTTTGAGAACCTGGCAACACAGAAGCCGTCCCTCGTGTTGAAGGACGGCTCGTACGGGATGGTGGAGGAACGCGGTCAGGCTGCCGGAGGTGAATTCGAACTGGCGACCGACATGGCCCGTTACGGTGCGGGTTCACATCCGGAATCCAGGAACAACTGGAGCTGGACCTCACCGGTCGGCGATGTATTCGGCAGGGCTATCGATTCACTCGCGAGTTGGGGCTGGCCGCCAGTCGGAGGCCCGGGGAGGAGTTGCGGGAATTCTGCCTCGATCATCTGCCCGATCCGGGCCGAGAGTTCCACTCCCTGTTGGATATCCGGGGCGCGTGACGCGATGTTCACGAACCCGATGTGGCAGGATTGCCCCTGCCCGTATGGATCGAGGATCGTATGGAGCGTATCCCGGGGATCGGCGAGGGCCGCCTCATCACCGCTGGGGACCCCATCCAGATCGACCTGGATCGACTCGGTAACGGCGTCGGGATTAAGCGAATTACGCTGGTCTTCCGGTGTCGCGGCTGGTGATGCTGTTGGCCCTACTGTTGTTGCCATCGATTCGGCCCAGTAATCATCACAATCGCCGACACAGAGATTCAGCGCCTCATCGACCAGCCACTTACCGGATTCGTTCGACAGAATGATCATGCCACCCGGTAAGTAGACGTTCTCAGGATTATTCGCAAAGACCTTTGTCGCCGGGATCACAATGCGACCATCGCTCAGGAGAAACCCGTTTTCCGGCAGGTAAAAATTGCCAAGGAGTTCGGGTGTCTGATCGCCTTCCCGTTCCGATACGGCAATGTAGTGGAGCGGGTCCTGAATCGGCAACTGTGCGGAAAGCTCGCGGCTGTGCTGTGTGAGTTGCAGACGTTGTTCTTGCGGTGATGTATCGGCGACAAACCCGTTGTTGCTGACATAGATGTAGGAAGGCGACTCCAATGCTCGTTTCTGGTCTGTCATCCTGAAGGAATCACAAATCTCATGTTCGCGAGCCACTGTTGCAGCTGCATGTACCATATCTTGATCGGGCACACCCACAATTGTGTACTCGCGCGACGGCCACTTGGGCTCGTTTCGCATGATCTCGGCATACGCTTCCTGGCTTATTGGTTCAACCGCACATTCTTCCGGTGTCATCCACGCGAGCCAGTCGGTTTCAGTAACCGGAGATGCTTCCGGTGTCGATAGGGGGGCAGCGGATTGCTCAAAACTTGCCCAGAAATCACTGCACTCCCCGATGCAGACGGTCAGTTGCTCGTCGACCTTCCATTCTCCATCCACGTTTTTCAGAATCGTGACCCACCCGCCCACATATTGGTCAGATGGTGGGGTCGCGTACTGCGCTGCAAGTTCTGGCGTCCTGAACCATGACATGTCGGTTTGTGGGATCAGCACCCGGTCATCCTCAAGTGAGACCGCCAGTGTCGGGTTATAGATTCTGTTGGACGCCATTGGTGCTGGGCCTCTTGAACTTTTTCCCCATATCGCCAGGACATCTTCAGGCGGTTCATTATCTGTCACGACCATGAAGTCTTCGGGCGTAAGCGTCTGGAGTTGTGCCGAGATTTGCCTGTACTTTTCCAGTTGTTCCCGTTGGAAATCGGCTTCGGAGAGCGGCCAGTTCATATTTGCGGTCCGGTAGAAGATGCGGGCGTCGGTCTCCGAGCCCCGTCGCTGATCTTCCAGGCCGTAGTCGCTGCAGGCCTCATAGCTACGTGCCGCCTGAACTGCACCCTCTGCCGACTCAGGTGGAGCAGGCCCCTCTACTGTGTATGAGCGATTGGCAGTATCCGGCACCTTTGACAGGATCGCGGCGTACTCTTCCTGGCTCATCGGATCAGCCATGCATTCCTCAGGTCTGAGCCACGACATCCAATCCGCATCTCCCTCCGGCGTTGCCTCTTGTATCGCAGCCGAAGGCGTGCTCAGGGCTAGCTGCTGAGAGAGCTGATTCCAGGATTCCTCACAGTTTCCTATGCACCCCCAGGGAGTCTTTTCGTCAAGAACCCAGGCTCCATCAGCCTCACGGTAAATCTGGATCTCAATCGCCAGGTCGGTCGCAGCCGTTGATGGCCACGGGGGATACAGGTCGGTCGGTGTCGAATCTTCACTCAATGGGATGAGATAGCTCATGGGGATCGCGATTCGGCCATCTCCAAGCTGTATCGCCTGTGAGGGCAGGAAGATCAGCTCCGGATTCAGTTCCAGATCAGCGTTAGTTGTGTGTATGTAATCTGCCGGGTTTTGGCTGGGCAATAGTGGTGACAACTCCCTCGCTATATCCAGTTGATGCTGCACCATGACATCTCGCGCGGAATTGGGACTGGGGCTGACATTGGTGTTGAAGTAGACTTGCCAACGATCTCGAATTGGTAACCGTTCTTGCGAAATGTCGCCCGAGCCACACGCTTCATACAGGCGTGCTGCCTCGGCAACAGCTTCGGCGTCGGATGATGCCGGCGTAGAGGCTGGCTGGTAAACCCCGGTTGTTGCAAGCGTGCTGTTCGCATACGGTTCGACGCAATCTTCCGCACTGATGGGCTGCACCCATGGATTGTTTTCATCATTTTCGGGCGTTCCATCCAGCGCCGTCGCCGCCAGCCGGATGTCATCACCAGTTCCGTTTCCTCCTGTCTCCCGCAAAGCCCAGGCGGCGGCGATCAAGCCAGCGATCATCAGCGTTACGATGGCCGCAGACAGCAATCCGTTCCACCATCCGAAGGTTGGTCTCGGTGGCACCGGGATCACTCGCTGGTGAATGCGTTCTTCACGACCCGGCGAGTCGTTTGCCAACGGGGTTAGGTTGGTAACGGCGTATGCAGACATCATATCCTCCCAAATCGAATCGAACGTCGTGTCGGTGGCACCAGCGGC
>Ga0182747_1001088_pt1 | contig 22174 bp, 12 predicted proteins | sample eDN3rd30CBELigBY_FD_128526 | JGI IMG/M metagenome (GOLD analysis project Ga0182747, IMG submission 128526) | Enriched backyard soil microbial communities from Emeryville, California, USA - eDNA 3rd pass 30_C BE-Lig BY (version 2) (version 2) | ecosystem: Environmental > Terrestrial > Soil >...
ATGACCGCGTACAACCTGGACCTTTCACCAGCAGATCCGATCCCGGCATTCCACAACGAGTGGGAACTCTCATTCGATCACGAACCCTGGAGACAGGTGACAGGTAACGTAACCTGGTCTACCGGCGAAACGGCAAGTTTCATCGTTCGTTGCAACCAGGATCCGTTCGCGCCTGAATTCACAACTGCGATGTTCCCGGCTGGCAGCGATGTGGAGTTGGCGAACGACGAAACGGTTACGCCGGGTTCGGCGGTGTACGACACCACCCAGGTGGTGGCAGGAACCAGTACCGTCATCATGACGGGCACCCTGACCTACCAGCTCTTCTCCGATGCCGATTGCTCAGTGCAGGTGGGTGCGAGCCAGGTAAAAACCCTGGACAAGACGCCGATCGGTAGCCTGCCGGCATCCGACCCGATCACCGTCAACGATCCGGGTACCTACTACTGGATCGTGACCTACGCGCCTCCGGCGAACGACACGTATCCAGACAACAGCACGGTCTCAACGACGTGTGGCCAGGAATACTTCAACGTCTCCGCGTTCGACACGGCACTGACGACCCTGATCGTGACCGAGAACGGCTCGAGCACGGCCGCCGCGACCGGCGAGGATGTGCATGACACGGCAACGCTGACCCATACGCCAGCAGTGACCACCACCAAGGTGCCAACCGGCACGGTGACGTACTACGCCTTCGAAGGAACCGGGGCAGAGGTCTGCGCAGATCCGGCCACGGCGGTCTTCACCTCCGGACCGCACGATCTCAACGATGACGGTACCTTCCCGCCCTCGAACACCACCCAATTCCTCGAAACGGGTGCTTACGAGTGGCAGGCGGTGTACTCAGGCGATGACAACTTCAATGGCTCTACCAGTGACTGCGGCGACGAGCCGTTGCAGATCACTGCACCGACGCTGACCATCGCGAAAACGGCTGACCAGTCACCAGTCAACGCTGGCGATCCACTCGGCTTCACCGTGACGGTAACCAACCCGGGGCCGGGTACGGCAACCGATGTGGAACTGACGGACAATCTCGAGACGTTCGCCGGGGTGACCTGGAGCGTCGATGCGGAGAACAGTGACGACAGTTGCGCTCTCAATGGCTCCACGGTCACCTGCGGCCCTGACACGCTGGCGGCAGGAGAGACCCTGAGCGTCCATATCACCGGCACGACGTCCGGTGAGACCTGCGGTCTTGTCACCAACACCGCATCCTTCACGAGCGGCAACAGCAACGATGGCGATTCGAACGAAGCGTCGGTGACGGTCAATTGCCCGTCGGTGACGATCGCCAAGACGGCCGAAGCGGGCACCATCAATGCCAGCGATCGGGCAGTCTTCCATCTCGCCATTACCAATGGTGGTCCCGGCACGGCAACCGATGTCCTGGTCACCGATGAGCTACCTGGCGGTATCGTCTGGACCTTGGATTCGACCGAGTACGCCGACGATTGCGCGATCGACGACGACGGCGTCCTGACCTGCACCTTCGATGAGATGGCGCCAGAAACGGCACACACCATCACGGTCAGCGCCCCCACCACGACGGAGACATGCGGTCAACTGGAGAACTCGGCCTCGGTCGGGGCCTCCAACCAGGTTGAAGATGACGATTCCGGCGCGACGATCTCGGTCAACTGCTCGGATATCGACCTGCAGAAGGTTGCCGACGATGATGAGGTTTCCGCTGGCGACCAGATCGGCTTCACGATCACGCTGACCAACACCGGCGAGGGCGATGCTCTCGACACCGTCATCACCGACACCCTGCCGACCAACGCCGGTCTCGACTGGACGATTGAGAACACCAATCCGGAAAATAGCGACTGCAAGATCGAAGACGGTGTCCTCACCTGCGATTTCGGGACGGTGGGGAACGGAGATTCCGTCAGCGTCCACATCGTCTCGCCCACGACCGCAGAATCCTGCGATGTGATCGATAACTCGGCCGTCGCGACATTCCGCGAAGGTAACAACGAGGACGCCAACGCCAGCGACCAGGTCACCGTGCTCTGCCCGGACGTCCAGGTCGTCAAGACGGCAACCAACGCGGCCATCTCCGCCACGGAGGCGATCGGCTTCAGCATCACCGTCTCCAACGTTGGCCAGGGCGATGCCGATGGCGTCACCCTCACCGACACCTTGCCAGCCGACTTCGACTGGACGATGAACCCGGACGTCGATGGCTGCACGATTGAGGATGGTGTCCTGGAGTGCGACTTCGGCACGATGGCATCACAGGCCGCGATCACGGTCACCCTGACCGCGCCGACCACTGCCCAGCAGTGCGCGATCGTCAACAACATCGCCTCGGTCACTGCCGACAATGAGGCGGAGACGAGCCTCACCAACAATGAGGATTCGGCATCAGTCACCATCGAGTGCGCCAATGTCGAGTTGGAGAAGACCACCAGCACGGGTACCATCTCCGCCGGTGAGGACATCAACTTCACCATCACCCTGACCAATGACGGGCCAGGGAAGGCATTCAACGCCACGTTGACGGATACGCTGCCGACTGACGCTGGCCTCGACTGGACAATCGATCCTGCCAACGACGACTGCGACATCGATGACGATGGTGTCCTCGACTGCAACTTCGGCACGCTTGAAATGGGAGCGACCGCCAGCGTAACCTTGGTCTCCCCGACCACCGCTGACACCTGCGGCGATATCGTAAACGCAGCATCGGCAAACTTCTCGAATCACGTGGATCTCGAGGATGATGCCACCGTTACCGTCCTTTGCCCGGATCTCGAAGTCGAGAAGACCGCTGACACCGGCGTCGTTTCCGCTGGCGAAGACATCGGCTTCAGCATCACCCTGACCAACACGGGCGAGGGCGACGCCACCGATGTCACGCTGACCGATACGCTGCCCGCCGGCTTCGACTGGAGCATGGATCCGGATGTCGACGGCTGCGAGATCGGGGACGACGGTGTCCTGACCTGTGACTTCGGCACCATGGCACCGGATGCCAGCCACACCATTCACCTGACGGCTTCAACCTCCGGTGAGCAGTGCGACCTGGTAGAAAACACGGCTTCGGCTTCCGCCACCAACGAAGCGGAGGACGCCCTTGAGAACAACGAGGACGACGCCTCGGTGCGGATCAACTGCCCGGATGTCTCCATCCTCAAGACGGCTGAGAACGGCACCGTCAACGCCAGTGAAGACATCGTCTTCAACCTGGAAGTCCGCAACATCGGCAACGGCACCGCCTTCGATGTGGAAGTCTCCGACCAGCTTCCGGCTGGCCTGGACTGGACCATCGACCCGGCCAATGACGACTGCGCCATTGACGAGGACGGCCTGCTGACCTGCGAACTCGGCACGATGGCGCCACAGGACGTCATCACTATCACCGTCCGCGCCGCGACCTCCTACGAGACCTGCGGCACCTACGACAACACGGCTGAAGTCACAGCTTCGAACGAAGCGACCACCACACAGCAGAACAACTCGTCCACGGCATCAGCCTCGGTCAACTGCTCGGATATCGACCTGCAGAAGGTTGCCGACAATGATGAGGTTTCCGCTGGCGACCAGATCGGCTTCACGATCACGATGACGAACGATGGCGAGGGCGATGCCTTCGAGGCGGTCCTCACCGACGTGTTGCCGACCAACGCTGGCCTTGACTGGACAATCGATCCGGCCAACGACGCCTGCGCGATCACCGACGGCACGCTGGAATGCGACTTCGACACCGTGGCCAGTGGTGACACCGTCAGTGTCCACATCAGTTCGCCCACCACTGCGGAAACCTGCGGGGTCATCAATAACACCGCCACCGTGACCTTCCGCACCACCAACACCGAAGAGGTGGAGTCCAGCGACCAGGTCACCGTGCACTGCCCGGATGTCCAGGTCGTCAAGACCGCCGGAAATGCAAATGTCTCCGCTGGTGAGGACATCAGCTTCAGCATTACCGTATCGAACATCGGTGCAGGTGTTGCCGCCAATGTCACGATGACCGATACCTTGCCAGCCGACTTCGACTGGACGATGAACCCGGACGTCGATAGCTGTACGATTGAGGATGGTGTCCTGGAGTGCGACTTCGGTACGCTGGCGCCGCAGGCGGCGATCACGGTCACCCTGACCGCGCCGACCACTGCCCAGCAGTGCGGGATCGTCAACAACACGGCGTCAGTTGGTGCTGACAATGAGGCGGACACCGCCCTCGACAACAACGAGGACGACGCCTCGGTTACCATCAACTGCCCGGACCTTGCGGTCGAGAAGACGGCCGATTCTGGCGTCGTCTCCGCTGGCGAGGACATCGGGTTCAGCATCACCCTGACCAACATCGGGGCGGGCGATGCCTTCAACGCCACGTTGACGGACACGCTGCCAGCTGGCTTTGACTGGAGCATGGATCCATCCGTTGACAATTGCGCGATTGAGGACGGTGTCCTCACCTGCGACTTCGGGACGATGGCGCCACAAGCGGCGATCACGGTCCACCTGACGGCTTCGACCACTGGCGAGCAATGCGGTCTCGTCGAGAACACCGCTGAGGCTGCTGCCGACAATGAAGCAGAAACCGCGCTGGGCAACAATGAGGATTCGGACAGTATCACGGTCAATTGCCCGGATCTCGCCGTCGAAAAGATCGCCGATGCTGGCGTCGTTTCGGCTGGCGAGGACATCGGCTTTTCCTTGACTGTCACCAACAATGGTGAGGGCAAAGCCTTCGAGGCAGTTCTCATCGACACCTTGCCCGCAGATGCAGGGCTCAACTGGACGATCGATCCCGAGGTTGAAGGCTGCTCCATCGACGAGGGTGTGCTCACCTGCGACTTCGGCACCATGGAGACGGGTGCGTCCATCTCCATCCATATCACGTCGCCAACCAACGCCCAGACCTGCGGCATGGTGACGAACACCAGCACCGTTACCGCCGGAAACGAATCCGATTCAACACTCGACAACAACGAGGATTCGGACAGCATCACGGTCAACTGCCCGGATGTCTCCGTCCTCAAGACCGCCGAAAGCGGCACCGTCAATGCCAGCGAGGATGTGGTCTTCAACCTGGAAGTCCGCAACATCGGCAGCGGCACCGCCTTCGACGTGGTTGTCACCGACCAGCTTCCGGCCGGCCTGGACTGGGCCATTGAGCCGGCCAATGACGATTGCACGATCGACGAGGATGGGCTGCTGACCTGTGATCTCGGCACGATGGCGCCGCAAGATGTCATCACCATCACGGTACGCGCCGCGACCTCTTACGAGACCTGCGGCACCTACACCAACACCGCCTCCGTGGATGCCTCCAACGAGGCTGAGTCGACCAAGACGAACAACTCGTCCACGGCATCAGCCTCGGTCAACTGCTCGGATATCGACCTGCAGAAGATCGCCGATGACGACACCGTCTCGGCTGGTGACCAGATCGGCTTCACGATCACGATGACCAACACCGGCGAGGGCGATGCCTTCGAAGCGGTCCTCACCGATGTCCTGCCGACCAACGCCGGGCTTGACTGGTCGATCGATCCGACCAACGACGCCTGCGCGATCACCGACGGCACGCTGGAGTGTGACTTCGGCACCGTGGCAACCGGGGAAACCGTCAGTGTCCACGTCGTCTCACCGACCACTGCGCAGACTTGCGGGGTCGTCGATAACACAGCAGAAGTGACATTCACGAATGCTGACGGAACCGAAGCCAGCGACCAGGTCACCGTGCACTGCCCGGATGTCCAGGTCGTCAAGACCGCCGGAAATGCGAATGTCTCCGCCGGTGAGGACATCAGCTTCAGCATCACCGTATCGAACATCGGCCAAGGTGATGCCGACGGCGTCACCCTCACCGACACGCTGCCAACCGGCTTCGACTGGACGATGAACCCGGACGTCGATGGCTGCACGATTGAGGATGGTGTCCTGGAGTGCGACTTCGGCACGATGGCATCGCAGGCGGCGATCACGATCACCCTGACCGCGCCAACCACCGCCCAGCAGTGCGGCGTCGTTGAAAATACGGCGTCGGTCTCCGCTGACAATGAGGCGGATACGGCCCTGACCAACAACGAGTCGGGAGACTCGGTGCGAATCGACTGCCCGGATCTTGAAGTCGAAAAGACCACCAACAACGGCACCGTCTCTGCTGGCGAGGACATCAGCTTCACCATCACCGTTACCAACACCGGTATGGGCGATGCCTTCGACGTCACGTTGACGGATACCTTGCCGACCGATGCCGGACTCGACTGGACGATCGCTCCAGAAAACGACGCTTGCGACATTACTGAAGGAGAACTCAACTGCGACTTCGGCACGCTTGAGATGGGAGCGACGGCCAGCGTGACCGTGGTCTCCCCGACCACCGCCAGCATCTGCGGCGAGATCACCAACACGGCATCGTCCACAGCGGGTAATGAGGCGGATTCCGCCCTCGAAAACAATGAGGATTCGACATCAGTCACCGTGCTCTGCCCCGACCTCTCGGTCGAGAAAACGGCCGTGACGGGTGTTGTATCGGCTGGCGAGGACATCGGCTTCAGCATCACCCTGACCAACATCGGGGCGGGCGATGCCACCGATGTCACACTGACCGATACGCTGCCAGCTGGTTTCGACTGGAGCATGGATCCGGCTGTCGACGACTGCGCGATTGAGGACGGCGTCCTCACCTGCGACTTCGGGACGATGGCGCCACAGGCGGCGATCACGGTCACCCTGACCGCGCCGACCACCGACCAGCAATGCGGCATGGTGGAGAATGCCGCCGAGGCAAACGCCGGCAATGAGGCGGACTCCGCCCTCGAGAACAATGAGGACTCGGACAAGATCACGATCAACTGCCCGGAGGTCGACCTCCAGAAGGTTGCGGATGACAACACTGTCCAGGCCGGTAACGACATCGGCTTCAGCATTGAAGTCAGCAACACCGGAGACGGGAATGCATCGAACACGGTAGTGACCGACAAGCTGCCAGCAGCAGACGGTCTGGCGTGGGTCATTGACGGTGGAACCGGCGCCGAAGACTGCGCGATTGAGGATGGTGTCCTCACCTGCGACTTCGGTACGGTCGTTGCCGGAGAAACGGTCGGAGTGCACATCACATCCACCACAACGGAAGCAAGCTGCGGCGTAATTCCGAACACTGCCACGGCGACGTTCGGGAATGCCGATGCAGACGAATCCATGGCGGAAGTGACGGTGAACTGCCCGGATGTCACGCCAGAACCGACGGACCCGGCAACACCGGAGCCGACCGATCCAGCGACACCGGCTCCGACGAACCCCGTGACCCCGACGCCGACCGGCGAGGACCTGCCACCAGTCCACAAGTTGCCCACCACGGGTGATGGTTTCGGACCTGGCTCAGGAATTGGTATGAGCGTGCTCATCGTGAGTATGCTGGCTGTCGTGGCCGCACTCCTCTCCGTCATCATACGACGGGACGAGATGAAGAAGCACTAGCCCTGGCACCGTCAGGAGAAAGGAAGCAAAAGGGCGGCCCGACGGGCCGCCCTTTTGCTTTTCGGGTAAACCCGGCACCGCAAACGAGCCGGGAACGCTTACCAGACTCTACACGTGCGCCCCGCGTAGTCCCGATTCGTGGATTTCCAGGCAGCAACATTGCATACTCCGGCCGGGTGCTGGAGTGTCATCGTGGAGGATGAATATGGCGAACGTCATTCAGACCTATGACCTGACCAAGACGTACGGTGCCAACCGCGGTATCCGGGACATCAATCTTGCGATCAATCAGGGAGAGATTTTCGGTTTCCTCGGTCCAAACGGGGCCGGAAAATCCACGACCCTGCGGACATTGCTCGGTCTGATGAAGCCCACCAGCGGTCGGGCGGAAATATTGGGGCTCGATGCCCATTCGCAAACCACTGAAATGCTGAGGCATGTCGGTAATCTACCAACCGAGTTCTCGCTCGGAGACCGGATGACCGGCCGTCAATTGATCTCCCTCTTCGCCCGGATTCGCGGGCTGGCCGACATCTCGTACGCCGATGAACTGGCGGAACGCCTGGACGCCGATCTCGATCGTCCCATGCGACGCTTGTCACGCGGGAACAAGCAAAAGATCGGCATCATCCAGGCGATGTATCACAAACCGGACGTTCTCCTGCTCGATGAACCGACCGGTGGCCTTGACCCCCTCGTCCAGGAATCCTTCCTGACACTGCTCACCGAAGCGCGGGATCGCGGTCAAACCATTTTCTTCTCGTCGCACGTGCTGTCCGAGATCGAACGGGTTGCGGACCGGGTTGGTATTATCCGGCACGGTCAAATGGTGGCGGTGGAGGATCCCCACGTGCTCACCGGGCGTGCCCAACGGCATGTTCGGGTGGAGTTTGAAGCACCGTTGGCTGACAATTCCTTGTCACGTCTCAGGTCGATTCCCGGTGTGGAGGATGTCTCCATGGAGGGGACGATTGCCCGATTTTCCGTTCAGGAGAATATGGATACCGTGGTCAAGATGCTGGCAGAACAACGTATCCGTGCCCTGGATATCGAAAGACCGTCGCTGGAAGAAATCTTCATGACCTTTTACGGTCCATCTGAAGATGGAAACGAATCATGACCCATCACCCAAACACGCTGCGCATCTATACTTCCCACCTTATCCGTCAATACTGGCGTACCGGCGCCATCTGGGCGATCGCGTTCGGCCTGTATGTCGCCATGATGGTTCTCGTCTTCCCCTCGTTCCGGGATTCCGGCGCTTTCGATGCGCTGGACAGTTATCCGGAACCCTTACGCAAGGCGTTCGGAATTGAGGAGATGACCTCGATCGGACCGTTCCTCCAGGCCGAAATCTATTCCTACGCACCACTGGTATTGGCCTTCTTCCCGATCATGACCTTCGCCTCCGCGCTGGCGGGTGCCGAGGAGCAGGGTGCCCTGGATATCCTGTTGGGTAACCCGCTCCCCCGTCACACCATCGTGCTCTCCATATGGATCGCGCTGGCGGCCGTCCTGCTTGGTGTCCTGATGGTTGTCGGTGGTATCAGCTGGCTCATGGCTCTGGCGATCGATGCCGGACTCGGGGCAGGACAGGCCTTCCGGGCTGCCTGGAATCTCTTCCCGATCTGTATGGCATTCGGCAGCCTGACCCTGTTACTTTCGGCCCGGCTGCGCCGGCGCGGCACCGTGATCGGCCTCAGCTTTGGCATCATGTTCCTGATGTATCTGATCGACATCATCGGCAAGATCGCACCCGATTACGATGCCCTGCGCTGGGCATCCGCCTTTCGCTTCTACGGCGATGCGATCTCGAACGGGATTCCCTGGGGAGGGACAGCCATCCTCATTGCCGCCTCGCTGCTGCTGCTCGGCGCGACCATCCCCACGTTCGACAAGCGGGATGTCTACACTTGAAGCGAATTGCATGATGGTTGACATGGGCGCCTGATGATCGACGCCTGCGGCGCCGATGGGCAGCGAGGCGTCGCCCGACTGCCCCTACACCATGCGGTACGTATCCCTGTCAACAAATCTGCGATGCGTTGTTCCGTAACCACCCCGGGTATTCCGGGGTGGTTGCGGACCGGTCTTGCCGGAAAGCTTAAATCAGTCGCCAACGATGACGAACACGGCACCCATTGGGTCGGCAACCGTGGCCCAGTTGCCATAGGGGGACGGCATCGGCGGGGTAATCACCGATCCGCCAAGCTCCTGGATTTTTGCCACGGCCTCATCGGTCTTCTCCACCAGGAAGTAGACCGTCCAGTACGGTGGCACCTCGTCGGGCATGATACCGTTGGCGGCCATAAGTCCGGCGTAGGACTCCCCATCAATCTGGATCGTCTTGTAGGGCGGACCATCTTCCCCGGTATCTTCATCGTTGATCGACACACCGAAGACCTGCGGGTAAAAGGCACTGGCTGCATCCAGATCCCGCGTCAGCAATTCGAACCAGGCGGGAGCCCCCGGCTCACCCCAAACCTGGAAGCCACGGTTTTGATCCGGCTGCCAAAGTCCAACCGCCGCCCCGGTGGGATCACCAATCATCCCCATGGTGCCATGATTGCCAACCTGCATCGCATCCAGCATCGACTGGCCACCGGCCGCCTTGGCCTTCTCAATCGTGGCTGCCGCATCTTCCACGCCGAAATAGACGCTCCAGAAATCCGGCATTTGCTGCATGTCGTCCGGCTTGGTCATCATGCCGGCAACGAGATTGTCGTCCTTGAAGATTGAGGAGTAGAATCCGAATTCCTCACCGGATTCCTGCTCGGTCCAGCCAAAGAGCGCACCATAAAAGGCCATGGCGCGCTTTTTGTCGGTGGTCATCAGGTCTATCCAGCCGGGGGTGCCAAAAATCATGTCTTCGCGTTGCGGCATGTTCATCTCCGTGTGCACGTTCAGATGCGAGTCCATCCCACGATGGGCACACATCACCCTGAATCAGGGTGTACGTCCACGGTATCACGCTGCCGGGCACCGATGTTTATTCAATATTGCGATTGGATTTGCCGTTGGTGACGAGATCAGTCAGCACCAACAAGCGCCTGCAAATGATCGGTGTTATTGACCTCACCGATGGTCCAGGTATCGCCGTCAATGTCGATGGTTGTCCGGCTGGTATTATCGATGACGGTCTTGCCGGTGCCGATCTCGCCATGGGAAATGGTCGCCAGCATGGCGTTGATGATGCCACCGTGGCAGACGATGAGAATGCGCTTTCCGGAATTCTCCTTCACCGCCCGATGCAGGGAAGTCATTGACCGGGCCGCCGCCGCTTCCCAGGTCTCAAGTCCTGGCCAGTTGCCCTCCGGCCATTTTGCCTCCCGTTCGGCAGCCATCAAGCCTTCGGCGACTCCATAACCGCGCTCCATGAACGCCGCATCCTTGATGATGTCGTCTTCCGGCATGCCAAGCCCTGCCGCGACGGCCTTCGCGGTGTCAAAGGCGCGTTGGGATGGGCTGCTGTACATCACATCCCACGACTCTCCACGCATGGACTCACCGAGCAGTGCCGCCTGCCGGCGTCCCTTCCCGTTCAAGGGGATATCGGATGTTCCCTGATACCGACGTTCGACATTCCAGTCCGTCTCACCATGACGAATGAGATTCACATGTGTGATTGCTTGTTGACTCACGAACAATAACGACCTTTCATATCAAGGAGCCACGAGCGTTGTCGCGGCTCCCACGAATTCTCCACCCTTACCGTACCCGAACCGGCAAGAGCGCGGGTTAACCTTGTCTTACTGTCCGCCTGCATAAGCACGGAGCTTCTCTACCGCCAGATCCACTCGCTGCACCAGGCGTTCCTTGCCGACAACCTTGAGTGTCTCGAACAGCCCGGGGGATTGTGTCCGGCCCGTGGCGGCTACACGAATCGGCATGAACATCTGGCCAGCTTTCAACCCCAGGTCGTCAGCCACCGCCCGGAGCTTCGTCTCGGTACCTTCGAGATCGTCGAGATCGAGATCCGGCAGCGCTTGCTGGAACGCTTCGAGAGCGATCAATGCCTTTGTCGGTTCCACCTTCTTCGGCACGAGCAACGCGGCGTCGTACCCTTCAAGCGCATCCTGCAGGAAATACGACATGAGATCGGGCGCTTCGGTCAGGAACTTGATCCGGTCCTTGAGAAGCGCGCTCACCTCCATCACCTGAGCGAACCGGGGGTGCGTATTGTCCGCCGGACCATCCTCCACGGTGCCAGCCGCAATCAGCCATGGCAACACCCGCACCGCGAGATCCTCCACACTGAGCTGGTGGTTGATCCACTGCTGGTTCAGCCAGTCCAGCTTGTCCCGGTCAAAGGTGCTGGGCGAGGCGGAAACCCGCTCGATGGTGAAGTATTTAAGTAAATCGTCGAAAGAGTAAATTTCCGTCTTGCCATCCAGGCTCCAGCCCAGCAAGGCAAAGTAGTTCAACAACGCCTCCGGCAGGTAGCCTGCTTCGCGGAAATCATTGAGCGAAACACCGCCATGCCGCTTGGAAAGCTTGCCCCCGTTGGGTGAGAGGATCAGCGGCATATGCGCAAAGATCGGCGGAGTCCAGCCAAATGCCTTGTAAAGCTGGACGTGGATGGGTGCCGTTGGGATCCACTCCGGACCGCGCGTCACATGCGTGATCTTCATTTCGTGATCGTCGACGACCACGGCGAGATGGTAGGTGGGGAAGCCATCCGCCTTGAGGATCACGAGGTCATCGATCTTGTCATTCTGATAGACAATCTCGCCCCGAAGCAGGTCCACAAAGCGAGTCTCGCCATCAAGCGGCATCTTGAAGCGAATGACGGATTTCTCACCGGCGTCAATCTTCGCCCGGACCTCATCTGCCGTCAGGTTCCGGCAATGGCGATCGTATCCCGGCGGCAACTTCTTCCGCTGCTGCTCTTCTCGCACCTGCTGCAACCGCTCTGGCGTACAGAAGCAGTGGTATGCATGTCCTTCCGCGACCAGATGCTCGGCTGCTTCCTTGTAGGAATGCTTGCGCTCGCTCTGGATATACGGACCGTAAGGGCCGCCGATATCAGGACCTTCATCCCATTCCAGTCCCAACCAGCGCAGGCCATCCATCAGGTTCTCGACGGAACCTTCAACCAGCCGCTTCTGGTCGGTATCCTCGATCCGGAGGACAAACGTCCCCTTCAATCCATGACGAGGGACCTCGCCATGGGCGAAAAGTACGTTGTACATAACCAGGCGAGCGCCGCCGATATGCAATGATCCGGTCGGGCTCGGCGCAAACCGGACCCGCACCTCATCCAGGCCAGCGGGGATACCCGCCGGGCGCTCCGAAGACGTCACGGTATTCCCGTCACTGGCGGCGATATTGTCAGACATGCAGGGGTGTTCCTTTGGTGTTGGGTCTTGTACGGGTACGGTCAAGGGTGTTCCATGCCGCATCTTCATCCTTAAAGTATACCCGGCTGTGGCAGGGACCGATTCGGGCACCAGATCCTAGTGGTGTGTCAGGGATCAAACGCAAGCTACTGGTATGAGAGACGGCCCTGGCCGATATGGCGAAGCCAGTGAGAAGCGGGAGCGGGCCTTTGAGGCCGTCCCGCCGTTGGCAACCATTCTGGTCGTCTTTGGCGGGAGACCACCGGCCGCAGCTGCGAGGGTCCTGGGGTGAGGCCCCCGGCCGAAAAGCGCAAGCGGCCCCTTCCCTACCTGGTATGCCAGACGCACCCGGCAAATGAGCATTGACAGGACACTACGTTCGTTTGTCGAGCGTCCACTGACCGGCGAACCCATTGGCCCGCAGAATTGCCTGCAGGGTTTCTTCCGCTGAAGCGGCGTCTTCACCCGTCGATGGCAACAGGACCATAATCTGGCCCGGCACGTCGACTCCTGAGACGATCTCCAACCCGGCCTCGCTCACGATCGTCTTCAGATCTTCAATCCCGGTCTCAAAATCCGGGGTCAACACGGCCGCCCGGCGCATTCGGACCCGCTTGTATCCTGCTGTCCATTCACGCAAGAGGTGCTGGAGTCCATCAGGAAGTGGATGGCCGCTCTGCTGTTCCAGATACCGGATGATCTGATCGAGATCGAATCCTGCCCCGAGTGCCCGGCCGATCGAGCCCGGTCTGAGTTGATATGTCGCCTTCGGCCGTAACTCCCCGGCATCGCCAAACGCCGTCAGCGACCAGATATGGACCGGTGCAGGGCGATGCAACGTCACAAGTCCGTGATCATCAACCGAGAGCACGGCTTCATCGCGGATACGTTCCGCCGGAACTGCGCGTGTATCTGCCGCTGCCATTCGCGCGGCGTCAGTGACGCGCATGGCCAGCCCCTTCTTCGGGATATGCGCCTGTTCGATGAACCCAAACCACCACATCGCGGTTTCCAGTTCGATTTCGACAATCTGGGCAATTACCGCCGTGCGGGCGCTCCCAGCCCCACGACTTCCCCTGGCTGAGGCAGCGGTAAACGTGGACCCCACCAGTCCAGGATCCTGCTCGGCGAAGCGCCGGGCGATGTCCGTCACCAGGTACCACGTCCCGGCCTCAAGCTCGCGGAGGGCTCCGAGCAAGCGTCGCCGGAATCCCTGCCAGTCAGCACCCCAAACATCGATTTGCCCCCGCTCGCGACCCTCGATCCATTGATCGGCCACAAGCCAAATATCGCGCAGGGAGGCGGTTTGGCTGGCGAAATCCTTGCTTCGCCATTGCCGCACGGAACCGGAGGGGACAGGACGAACCGCGTGGCGGTCTCCTCCGGCTCCGGCAACATGCGGCCCTGGTTCAAGCACACCAACACCCAATGCCAGGTAAAGCAGCAGACCAACATACCCGTCCGGGGGGACATCCTCACGGCTAAACCAGAGCCGACGATTCAGTTGCCGCAACCAGGTCATTGACAGCGGCTCTCCCGGCACCCACACCGGAGCACCGCGACTGATGATGTCCCGCACCACGGTCAGGACATCCCACGCCAGGGCGAAGGGATGCATCAACTCCGGTTCGGAAATCTCATCAGCCGCCAATGGCTGCAACATCCGTAACGGGGTGGTCGTGACTACGGTTCCGGGATGCAGGATTTCCTGCGGCACAAACAGGATGCGCTGTTGATCCGCAGTGTAAGAGTGAAGGACGAGTGCGGCGGTTTCCAGTTCGGTCAAGGCATTCCGTACTATCGATCCCGCCGCCACGGCCCGGCCATCCGGTGCATCGGGGACGGTCAGCCCGGCCCGTGCAATGGCTTCGTCATACCCGACCGCATCCCCGGCATCAGCACCACGCACAACATCGAACACTGCACGCGCGGGACGTCCGAGGCTCCCCACCACTTCGTCGATACGCTGTTTGCTGCCGAGTTGCTGGAGGATATCGTCAACGAGTTCCTGTCGCCGCCGGAGGCCGGGGATGATCTTCAACCCCCAAATCACCGCTGTGTCTTCGAGATCGGGGATATCCCGGCCTTCAAGCAGGGTATGGAGCGATGCGCCGGACTGATCGCCAGCGTCAAGTTCATCGAGAATGCGCCGATAATCCTGCCCGAGCTCCCGGGGAAGGAAGAGACGCGGCAATTCGCCAATCGCCAGTTCCTGATTGTCTCCCTGCACCGCCAGGACGCCGATCCGGAAAAGGCTGATGGCAGAGTCCCGGACGACCGTTTCGGAAAGATCCAGTCGTGTGGCAATTTCCGCAATCGTCAGCGGGTCGGTGGCGGAGGCGGTGAGAAGGCGAATCATGGCGCGGGCGATGGGATCGAACCGTTGCCAGGCATCCCGGCAGGCCCGGATATCGGTCATCACCCGATACATCGCCCCGACATGCCGTCCACGATCTGTTCCCGGCAAGGGAACCAGCCAGAAACGGGCGATCCTCACCAGGTCATCGGATGAACGTGCGTTCAGACGCCCGAGCAGGTTTCGCATGGGTGCGACTCCGGCGATGCGCTACCAACGGCGACGATCCGCACAACACAAACGGTTCAGGTGAACCGAATCACCGGCGGACTGGCGCGGCTGGCAGACGTTTCAAGGCTCACGCAAGAGGTGAGCATGTCCACTTGCTGTGGAACACGCTCTAGCGTACCAGACACCGAATCCTTGAGGATCATCGGATCGTTGGAGGGTGCAAGGCAACGTTTTTCAAGCAGTAATACGGAGTCCGGGTGAACACTTCGCCGTCGTTTCCGGTGATCGACCCATTCGACTCGCTGCGCTCGCTCAGGGCAGGCTGGCGCCGATGGGCGATGACGGGCATCGCCCCGTACGGAGGATACGGATGGGGTAGCATGGGACGTTTGGCTGTTAAGCCGGCTCACCCGGCACCAAACTGATCGTCATCCCGAGCCGGGGCGGCGAGCGCCGCGAGACGTCTCCGTGTCGAGGGATCTCTGGGTACGCCCTCATCCCGTCCCGGCGTTGCATCCTATAGGGAGTTCGGATGATTTCCTGTAGTTAACCCGGGATCGACCTCCGGTCGCTCGTCTCGGGCACAGGGCGCCGAGACTACGGAGGACCCTCCCGCAGGACGGGTTAGCTGGCAACCCGGCGTGGGGGATCCTCCCGATCCTCGGGATCTTCATCCCAATCGGAATGGGTGGCGTAGTCCTTGGTGACGTTCAGGGTCAGATGATGCTCATCCGCACCGCAGATAGCGCTCTTCGGGACAAAGACGTCTTCAGGGATGAAGAATCCCTTCTCGACGACGACGTAGTCATCCCGCACATCCACGACTTCCCCGATTTTGTGGCCGCAGGAGCCCACGACGTCAACACCAACATCGACCGTCCACTTTTCGTGGGGACCGCCGTGTGATGGATCGGTTTCATGGGAATGAATAACGCCTGCTGTTGTGGCATCAGACCGCTCGTTCTCAGGAGATGCAATCTCGTTGAGTGCGGCGTGATCGTCGCCACGGAGTTTTTCGGCGTGTTCTGACTGGCTCATGGTGCTCGCTCCAACAACGTCATCACGCGTTGTGCGCTCTCCAGACATGGTAGACCTCGTTCACTACACGAATACGGGTCAACAATCAATGCGGACCAATCTCCGCTGACGCGTCAATCGCATGGTTACGCGCAACGGCCCGATGTCGTGCAGCAGCGCATAGTATGTGCCCAACCACAGAAAATTACCACCTTTTGCCGGTTCTGGTTGATAAAGGCAGGTCCGGCAGCCCGCCCGCATGGCATCCTCAGGAGAGCAAGATCAGGAAAATCCGCGTCGTGGCGCGGATTTTCCTGATCTTTGGCTACACGACATCCCGGCGTTCAAGCAGCCAGGCGGATATCCCGAGAAACACCACGATATAGACCATCATCACGACGAGTGCCTGCGTGCCACTCACGAACGGACCAGCAAACGCGCCGGGGCCGTCAGCATCCGCACCACTGACACTCCCCAGGGCCCGGACCAGCGAGTAGGCATTCGCCCGAACGAAGATGTTGGCAATGGGTTCCAGCCAGGATATCTGGTTGGAGAAGGCGCTGAGCAATCCTTCAATCACCAGCGTGTACAGCAACCCAAGACCAATCGCCAGCGAGGTACCCCGGGTCACCACCGCCAACAGCACCCCGACCGCCGCCCAGACGGCCAGGATCACCCAACCGGCCAGCATCGCTTCCACCACGCTTTGGGCACCCGGCCAGGCAATCTCGACACCTTCCCTCCAGGCAACAAACGAACTGGCAACCGCACCGACAGCAAACACCAGGATGGAAAACGGCACAAGGATGATACCGATGGCCGCCATCTTAGCGGAGAAGACCTGGATCCTGCCCGGCCGCTGGGTGAACAGCGTCTTCCAGGTTCCCCAGCCGAATTCGCTTCCCACAGTCAGGACACCAAGAATCAGGGCGATGGCGCCTCCGTAAAACGGAAAGCCTCCAGACATCACGTTGACGAATTGATCGGGCATCAACAACCCGAACGCGCTGGATTCCCTGCCGGAGGACGATCCCACATCGTCCACGAGGTACGGAAGCACGTAGTTAAAGAAGAGCGCCGCCGTCCCCCAAAGGGCAAATAACACCCAGGTACTTACACGATGACGCATCTGAAAAAGTTCCACCGAGACCATATCAATGCCACGCTTAAACATGAGTTACCTCCCGCAGTCCCTTCAGATACCCGTCAGGATGGGCGTCTGCCATTGGCCGATCGTCGCCGTGACCGTGTTCGCCGGTCAGTTCGAGGAAGACAGATTCCAGGGATGACCGGTCCCACCGCAGTTCCTGCACGCCTATGCCCTGAGCCACCAGCCGGCCGTTGATATACGCCGGATCGATATCGCCACGGTTCCCCGCCGAGACATGCAATACACCATGATCCGCTGTCACCGATGTGACGCCATGGAGTCCGCTCACGATCTTTCGTGCCTCCGATGCGCGATCAACCCGGATCATCAGGGACTCGTCGCCACGGAGCTGGTCGACCGTTCCTTCTGCCACCAAGGCTCCCCTGGCGATCACCCCGACGCGATCGCAGATTTGCTCGATCTCGGTCATCAAGTGACTGGAGAGCAGGACCGTACGATCCCCGGTCCCGAGTTGGCGAATGAGTGACCGCATCTCGGCCATCCCGGCCGGATCGAGCCCGTTGGTCGGTTCGTCAAGAATCAGGAGCGCCGGATCCTTCAGCAATGCCGCGGCGACACCAAGCCGCTGCTTCATGCCCAGGGAGTAGGTCCGGAAGGGATCATCCGCCCGCGCGGCGAGATCTACCTCCGCCAAAACCTCACCGATCCGGGTCACGGGCGCTCCCGTATACTTCGCCAGCACAACCAGATTGTCCCGGCCAGAAAGGTGCGGGTAAAAGGCCGGGGTTTCGATCATCGAACCTACCTGCACCAGGCTCTCGGCCGACCCCGGTGCCGCGCCCAGCACGGATGCGGCACCGCTTGTGGGCCGAATCAGGCCAAGCAACATCCGCAGGGTCGTCGTCTTTCCGGCGCCGTTGGGACCAAGGAATCCATAAACTTCCCCGCGCCTGACGGTCAGGTCGAGATGATTGACGGCGACAATCTCGCCATAGCGCTTGGTAAGTTGCCTGGCATCAATGACGTTCTTCTCGTTCGTGACATTTGTTGTCATGCGTCTTCTCCTCTTTCTCCCCCGTTGGGCTGGTGATATCCAACCCAACGGGACACGATCCACCTACTTCAGCGTCTCGCTGCGCTGGCGATATTCCTCGGCGTCGATCTCACCCCGGGCGTACCGTTCGGCGAGAACGCCCCGCGCCTGGTCCATCGGTGATGGGCCACGGAACCTGCCGCGAACGACGAAGCGGAAGAACAGGAAGACAACCGCGATCCAGATCAGGAACATACCGAGCCTCCAGAGCCACCACCATTCACCGGGTCCGTCTTCGGACCATGTGTGGATCGCGGCCGTTGGTACAAGAGTGAATAACGTCAACATGTGTCTATCCCCTGCTGAACCCGTGGCTGCCAGGACGGACATCTTGCCGGCATCCGCCACGGATCGATTGCCGACGTCCCTATCGTAGGAAGCAGAGGTCACAGCTCCGTCAGGCGTTTCTCAACAAAGGGTCAACAGCCTGTTGCCAACCACTCATATGACCCAAATCGAGCTCGTAATGATGGATACGGCGGTTAATACTGGGAACCAGACAGCGTCGGAGTGATCGACGCCTACGGCGCCGATGGGCAGCGAGCTTTCAGCCGCCTGCCCCTACACCACCTCTCACGCATCGTCCGGGAATGCACATCGGCGCCAGCCAGAAAGAAGGAACGTATGGATCTGACCACAACCGTGCTGGTCGTGGACGACGAAGACGACATCACCACACTGATGCGCGACTTTCTCGAAGCTGAGGGATACCGGGTGCTCACCGCATCGACCGGCCGTGATGCGCTGGAAGCCCTCGAATCCGAAACGGTCGATTGCGTCCTGCTGGATGTGATGATGCCGGGTCTCTCGGGGTTCGATGTCCTCCGTCAGGTGCGCCAGCAGAGCGAGGTGCCCGTGCTCTTCCTCAGTGCCCGTCAGGAAGATAGCGACAAGATTCGCGGTCTTGGCCTCGGTGGCGATGACTACATCGTGAAGTCCACCACGCCGGGTGAAATCGTGGCCCGGGTCAAGGCGGTCTTGCGGCGCACGCGTCGTGGAGATACCTCGCCGGACGCCGTGCTCGATTTCGGCGACCTGAAGGTCGATCTCCGGGCGCGCGAAGTTTGGGTCCGGGGCGAACTGGTGTCGCTGACCGCCCGGGAATTCGAGCTCCTGCAGATGTTCACCGAACATCCTCGTCAGGTCCTGACCCGGGACACCTTGTTCGAGAATCTCTGGGGGCCGTTCGGCGACCGTCACTCCCTCACCGTCCATATCGGGCGATTGCGGGAAAAGATCGAGGCCGACCCCTCCGATCCCAAATACATCGTCACGGTCTGGGGTGTCGGATATCGCTTTGAAGGCAGGGACGCACGGTGACTACCCGGCGGCTTCGTCCCACCCTGCCCATCCGGCGTTGGCTGGCACTGGCGCTTGTCGCGCTTTTCCTGGCACCGTTGCTGACGCTTGGCGTTATGGGCTTCTTCCTCTTCCGGGACCAGCAAGGCCCATGGGACCCAACCCGAATCGTCGAGACCCGGATCACCGACCAGGCGGACCACTGGCAGGATCCCACCTGGCAATCAACCCTGCAAGACGACCTTACCGACGATGATGTGGATGTCGTCTTGCATATCGGGGATGAGGAGGTTTTCCGGACATCATCCAATCCGTTGGGTGAATCCGGAAACGGATCCAGGCTGGTTAAGCGCATCACGGTGCCGGACACAGCTTCACTCCACACCGCCGAAATCTATTCCGACCCGCTGAATGGTCCTCCCGAGGAATTGCGGGAATGGTTCGTTCCGGTTGCGGTGCTCTCCGCACTGGTGCTGACACTGACGGGGATCGCCTGGTTCCTCGGACAATCCATCGTGCGCCCACTCACCGCAACAAGTACGGCCGCACGCAAGATTGCCGATGGCGATCTCGCTATTTCCCTTCCTGCATCCCGCGTCAGGGAAGTTGCCGATCTTAACCAGGCGTTCGCATCCATGAGCGATGGCCTTCGTTCCTCCATTCAGGCCCAGGCCACGATGGAACAGGATCGCCGGTTATTCATCAGCGCCATCGCGCACGATCTTCGCACCCCGTTGTTTTCCCTGCGGGGTTCACTGGAGGGCCTGGAGAAAGGTATCGCCAATACGCCGGAGAAGCGCGCACGGTACATCGCCATCGCCCAATCCCGGGCCGATGCCCTGGAACGCCTCATCTCCGACCTGTTCGCCTTTACCCGAATCGAATACATGGAAGAGGAGCCTGCCCGAACCCGAGTGGAACTCGATGCACTGCTCACGGAGTTGATCGAAGAACTCCAGCCGCGGGCAGAGGCGCGCAACATTCGTCTCCTGCCGCAAGCCAGCCCCACCCCGGTGACGGTGCTGGGGGATGGTCATCTTCTGACAAGGGTGGTGGAAAACCTGCTGGATAACGCCCTGCGGCATACACCGGAAGGCGGAACCGTGCGGGTGGCCTGGCAAGCCTCCGGCACCGCCGCCAGCATCTCCGTCACCGACACCGGGGTGGGGATTCCCGAGTCTGAACTCCCCCACCTCTTCGAACCCCTGTACCGGGGAGAGTCGTCACGCAACCGGCAAACAGGTGGGGCCGGGCTGGGCCTGACGATCGCCCGGCGAATCATGGAAGCCCACGGAGGAACACTCGTTGCCGGAAATAGTGCGACAGGCGGCGCGGTGTTCACCGCGACCATGCCGAAAGGGGGATGATTGACACAGGTATCCGACGATCGATCCGCCCGCCATCTCCCGCCGACCGACATTCCCGCTGACGTCAGCTGGCGCTCATGATATTGGGGGGATCTGCATAACCTGTATTGATGCTGTCGGGCGCACCGCCAGGACCGGGTGAGGGCAGACACAAGGATCCCTCGACACGGATGCGTCTCGCTACGCTCGCCGCTCCGGCTCGGGATGACGAACAGTTTGGTGCGAGGTGCGGCCGGATCAGGCAAATCGACCGTAGGGCGGGAACGGGTTTTCACCAAGCAAGGGGCGCATGTATTCGTGGAACGCGGTGGTCATGGACATGCCGTCCGGCCCGATGAATGCATCGTCCAGATGCCGCACCCGGTTGGCGATCTTCTCCAGGGGAACGCTGACAATCTCATATGCGTAGGGATCGTCTGACAGGCGGGAAAGCGCCGTCATGAAGCCAGATTCACCCTCGACGATCCGCCGCACCGCCGCCGAACCGAGCGCGTATGCTTCCTCCAAATCGACCTCGGACGCAAGGGCTATCGACATCCGGGCCGCTGTACCCGGTTTGTCGTATCGGCCCCGCAGATGGAGCTTCTGGGACACCAGCCGCGTCATGGCCGCGCCGGTGCTCGGGAAGTAGGGATGCCCGAAGCCATCGACATACTCCGGCTCATCGCCACCGAAATGCTGGCCGGTGGCCGTGGACATGGTTTCAGGTACCACGACGATGGAAAAGCCCCGACGCTTCACATCGGACTCAATGGCGGCAAGAACATCATCAACCGATTGCGGCGCGCGCTCCGGCAACAGCAGCAACGGCATCAGGTCGGTCTCTTCCGGAGAGAAGCCAAGCGCGCCGGTAGCGGCTACCCAGCCAGCATCGCGTCCCATTACCTCAATGAATTTCACGGGGTAGAGCTGGGGCGAAGCAATCGAATCGTACGTCGCATCCCGCACAGCATTTCCCAGGAAACGGGCGATTGACGG
>Ga0182747_1001095_pt1 | contig 22034 bp, 17 predicted proteins | sample eDN3rd30CBELigBY_FD_128526 | JGI IMG/M metagenome (GOLD analysis project Ga0182747, IMG submission 128526) | Enriched backyard soil microbial communities from Emeryville, California, USA - eDNA 3rd pass 30_C BE-Lig BY (version 2) (version 2) | ecosystem: Environmental > Terrestrial > Soil >...
CATCCACCACGCCAGTCTGCAGCGCCTGATAGACTTCCGAGAACGCCATGACCTGCGGAACCGCGCCGAGCGCGCGGAATTGCGCTTCCAGCACCTTGGACGATTGAATACGGAATTTCAGGCCCTTGTAATCCGCCGGCGTCTTGAGCGGCTTGTTGGCGCTCATCTGCTTGAAGCCGTTATCCCAGTAGGCGAGGCCCACCATGCCCTTGGGCTCCATCAGCTTGAGCATGCGCTTGCCGATCGGGCCTTCGGTCACCTTGCGCAGCGAGTCGAGGTTCGGCAGCAGGAACGGCAGGTCGAACACCTCGAATTCCTTGATGCCGATCGGGCCGAACTTGGAGTTCGACGGCGCCAGCATCTGCACCGCGCCGAGCTGCAGCGCTTCGAGTTCTTCCTTGTCCTTGTAGAGGGTCGAGTTCGGATAGACTTCGACCTTCACTTTGCCGTTGGTGTACTTCTCGGCGAGTTCCTTGAACTTCTCGGCGCCCTTGCCCTTCGGCGTGTCCGGGGCGACGACGTGGCTGAACTTGATGACGATGGGCTGCTGCGCCAGCGCAGCGGCCGGAGCGGTGAGCAGAGCGGCGGCCGCGGCGGCGCCGACAAGCCACTGGCGTTTGGACATCTCGAACATTCTCAATTCCTCCCTTGGGCGGCCGTTTGCGGCCTTATTGCTTAATCTGCGACAATCTCGCTCAGTGACAAATTGACACCAAAACCTGCGCTCCGGCAAGGGCGAAGCCCCTGCCCAACCACGCGAAAACGGCCGCATCGCAACAAAAAAAATACCGCGCCCCGAAGGACGCGGTATCAATTATGAACTTGCCTAAATCGAAGGCGGTCGAGACTAGCCGACTTCGTTGGCGTGGATGCGCTTCTCGATGCCCGGCGTCTTGCCGCGCTTGCTCATCATCTTGTTGAGCGCGCCGAGATAGGCTTTGGCCGACGCGACCAAAGTATCAGGGTCGGCGCCCTTGGCGGTGAAGGACCGCCCTTCGGACGACAACCGCACCGACACCTCGGCCTGCGCGTCGGTGCCTTCGGTCACGGCGTGCACCTGGTAAAGTTCCAACTTGGCCTCGTGCGGGACGATGGCGTGGATGGCGTTGAAGATCGCGTCCACCGGACCGTTGCCGGTCGCCTGGTGCGTGGTGTGCTTGCCGTCGATATCGATGGTGAGCGTCGCAGTCTGCGGGCCCATGGTGCCGGCGATGACCGTGAGCGACACGATCTTGGCACGGTCATGCGCGGTGGCGATTTCCTCGTCGACCAGCGCCTCGATGTCCTCGTCATAGATTTGCTTCTTGCGGTCGGCCAAGGCCTTGAAGCGCACAAAGGCGTCCTGCATCTGGTTGTCGGCCAGTTCGTAGCCCAACTCCACCAGCTTGTGCTGGAACGCGGCGCGGCCCGAATGCTTGCCCATGACCAGCGAGGTCTGCTTCACGCCGACCGACTCCGGCGTCATGATCTCGTAGGTCTGCGCGTTCTTGAGCATGCCGTCCTGATGGATGCCGCTCTCATGCGCGAAGGCATTCCGGCCGACGATGGCCTTGTTGTACTGCACCGGGAACGATGTCGCCGCGGCCACCAGCTTGGACGCGCGCGTCAGCATGGTGGCGTCGATATTGGTGGCGTAGGGAAACACGTCGTTGCGCGTCTTGATCGCCATCACGATTTCCTCGAGCGCCGCGTTACCCGCGCGCTCGCCGATGCCGTTGATGGTGCATTCGATCTGGCGCGCGCCGCCCATGACGCCGGCCAGCGAGTTGGCGACCGCCATGCCGAGATCGTTATGGCAGTGCACCGAGAACACCGCCTTGTCGGAGTTCGGTACGTTCTCGATCACGCGGCGGAACAGGTCGCGGTATTCCTCCGGCGTGGTGTAGCCGACGGTGTCCGGGATGTTGATCGTGGTGGCGCCGGCCTTGATCGCGGCCTCGACGCAGCGGCACAGGAAATCGAACTCGGTGCGGGTGCCGTCCTCGCTCGACCACTCGACGTCGTCGGTGTGACTGCGGGCGCGCGTCACCTGCGCGATCACCATCTCGTAGACTTCGTGCGGCTCCTTCTGGAGCTTGTACTTCATGTGCACCGGCGAGGTGGACAGGAAGGTGTGGATGCGGTTGCGCTTCGCCGGCTTGATGGCCTCGGCGCAGCGGTCGATGTCCTTCGGGGCGGCGCGCGACAGGCCGCAGATCACCGAGTTCTTGGCGCGGCGGGCGATCTCGTTGACGGCGGCGAAATCGCCTTCCGACGCGATCGGGAAGCCAGCCTCGATGATGTCGACGCCCATCGTGTCCAGGAGTTCGGCGACCTCGAGCTTTTCCTCATGGGTCATGGTCGCGCCGGGGCACTGCTCGCCATCGCGCAAGGTGGTGTCGAATATGACGACGCGGTCCTTTTCGGACGGGGTCTGGGTAGCCATTGGATTTGTCCTTCTATCGCTCATGCGCCGCTTCGGGCGCTCCTAAGGGGTGTCTCCGCCAGTCCCCCGAGTGCCAAGGCGCAAAGCCCTGCCGGCCCTCAGGGGCGGGTAAGGAGAAGGAGCGAGCCCAGAATGAGGGAAGCCGCCGGCCGGCCCTGAAAGGCCGCCAGGTCGATCGCGCAGAACTGCTGCCGCGTCGGCATTGGCTCAAGTACCCTCGTTTCGACCGTACGGTCGGCGATTCCGGTAAAACCCGCGCTAAGCGGCTCCGGACGCGAAGCTTCTAGCCGATGGCGGCGGCAGCGGGCAAGCACTCAATAGGTCAGCATAGCTGTCCGTTCGCACCTACACAACTTAAGCGATATTCTGCGCGCAGGCGGTTGTGGGGGGCTCCATGCACAAACTGGGGATCAGCGCGTCATGCGCGGTGTTGCTGTTCGCCGATCTCGGCTTAGCCCAAACCTCCCTTGAGCGGGCCGTACGCGATGAGATCGTCATGGTCGACCCTGACGATCCGGACATGACGGCCGCCTTCGCCAAAGCGCGCAAAGGCCGAGCAGAATTCCTTCGCCTGGCTCGCAAGCCACGTCCCGGCATCGCGCACATGTCGGTCAAGATCGGCATTCGCGATAAGCGAGGCTATGAATATTTCTGGGTGGGCCCCTTCGCCCGTCGTGACGGGAATTTCATCGGCCTCATCGACAACGTGCCCCGGATCGTCGGAAACGTTCGCAAAGGCGAGATCATCAAATTCAGGGAAGCCGATATCGTCGATTGGTTCTACATCGCGCACGGACGCATGATCGGAAATTTCATGGTCTGCGCAATGCTGAAAAAGACACGCAAGCCAGCCGCGAAGAATTTCAGAAGGAGTTCGGCCTTACCTGTGACGACTGAGGCAAACGCTCAGGACTTCTCAGACTTGAGTGCCGCCCGCGCCTTTTCCAGTTCCTCAAGTGCGGCACCTTCCACCTTGGGGTATTCGATCTTGAGGCGTTCCAGCGCATCGACCAGCGCGCCGGCGACCGCTAGCCGCGTGAACCACTTCTTGTCGGCCGGGATCACATACCAAGGGGCATCAGGCGTCGACGTCTCGCGGATCGCCTCCTCATAGGCCGCCATGTACTGCGGCCACAGCTTGCGCTCCGCGACATCGCTCATGGAAAATTTCCAGCGCTTGCCCGGCTCATCGATGCGGTCGAGGAAACGCTTGCGCTGCTCGTCACGCGAGACGTTGAGAAAAAACTTCAGCACCAGCGTGCCGTTGCGCGCCAGATGCGTCTCGAAAGCGCGGATGTCATCAAAGCGCTGGTGCCAGATATCTTTGCCGTTCTTCGCGTCCGGCAGGCGCTGGGCCTTGAGGTATTCGGGATGCACGCGCACCACTAGGACCTCTTCATACTGCGAACGATTGAAGATGCCGATTCGGCCGCGCTCCGGCAGCGCGCGATTGATACGCCACAGAAAATTGTGGTCGAGCTCTTCGGCGCTGGGTTGCTTGAAGGACACGACCTGCACGCCCTGCGGGTTGACCCCGCTCATGACGTGCTTGATCAGGCTGTCCTTGCCCGCGGCATCCATGGCCTGCAGCACGACCAGAACCGACCAGCGGTTCTCGGCGTAGAGCCGTTCCTGCAGTTCGGCGAGACGCTCGACACCTTCCTTGAGCAAAGCCTTGGCATCGTCCTTGTCGATGGTCAGGCCGCAGCAATCGGCCGGGTCGTGATCGGCGAGCTTGAACTTTTGCGGCTCGTCGACGCGATAGCGTTTAGCGATCTGGTCGAGCTTCATGAGGCGCCTCCTCTCAGGCGGCAAACCGGTTGGCCAGATAGATGCGGGCAAAGGATCGCATCGCCGGGCTGAAGTCTTTCGGGCCGCGCATGATCTTGATGTCGGCGAGTTCCGGCTGGCGCGTGCGCGCCAGATGCTTCAGCATTTCCGCGCGCAGCATTTCCGCCGGCAGCGGCGAGCGCATCGTCTTGATGGCGCTGATGAGATCACCATCGATCACCAGGGTCCAGCCGGGTTCGTCGGCCAGTTCGCCCGCATCGAGCCCCGTCTCCTCCTTGAGCTCACGGCGCACACTGAGATCGAAGTCGACACGGCGACCGACAAGGTCGCTCAGATCCGGCGTGCCGCAGGGAAAGTAGACCTGCCCGGCATTGAAGGTATGCGCGCCCATTTCGCCGAGCAGGAACGCGTTGTCGGACGACATCACCGCCGCGGCGCCGAAGCAATCGTAAATGCCTGCCGCCGGACGCCCCGAGGCGATCCAGAAGGTGAAGCTGGCATAATCGGCCTCCATGAAGCCACCGCTGAGCGCGCCATCGGCTATCTCGCTACGGTGCATTAGCAGCACGCGGCCATTGAACAAAGCCGGCTTCTTCTTCCGCATCTCGGCGAACAGCGCATCGATATCGCGGCGGTTGGCATCGGCAAAAGCCCATGGCTGCGGCTCGAGCGTCAGTTCGAGGCGATCGACATGAACGACCCTGGCGCTGTCCGTCATGCTTCGATGACGCCTTCGCTGACGACCACGGCATCGCCGCCGATAAAAGCCTCGCGCAGGGCCCCGGTTGCGATCTTGAGCGATAGCCGTATCTCGCTCGGCCTGCCCATTTCGTAGCCTTGCTCGATAATGATTTTGTGGTCGCCGTCGGCGAGCTTTTTGTGCGCGGTATAGAGCCCGGCAAAAGCGGCCACCGCGCTGCCCGTCGCCGGGTCCTCGGCAATGCCGCGCGATGGCGCGAACATGCGGGCGTGGATCTGATGCGCAGTATCCACCGTCTCCGTGCAAATGACATAAACCATCGCGTGGCCGCCCAAGCCGAACACCTTGTCGAACAGCGACGGATCGGGCCTGACGCGCGCCGCGGCGTCCAGCGAGCGCACCGGGACCATGCTGAAAGCGACACCGGCCGACCAGCGCGACGGCGGAAAGGCGTTCGCATCGATATCCGCTGCATCAAGGCTCAGCGCCGCGGCCATGGTCGCAGCATCTGGCAGATCGCCGGCCCGCTCGGGCAGTTGCGGCAGCCTGAATTCGGCAGAGCCGGAATCGGCGTCATGCATCTCGGCGACGCAGGACACGGGGCCGACCTTTTCCTCAATGACGAGGCTCTGGCGGCCGCCGCCGGAAGCGCGCGCAAGCCCAACCGCAGCGCCAACCGTCGGGTGGCCAGCGAAGGGAAGCTCCGAGGCTGGGGTGAAGATACGCATCGCCACCGTATGGCTGGGGTCCGTCGGCGGTAGCATGAAGACGGTTTCCGGATGGCCGATCTCCCGGGCGATGGTCTGCATCGCCTCGGTGTCAAGGCCTTCGGCATCGAACACCATACCGAGCGGATTGCCGGCAAAGCGCCGGCGCGTGAAAACGTCGAGGGTGATGAAACGGCGGCGCATGGTCAGACTGTCCCCAAATCGTGCAACGGCTCGCCCGCTTCCACGATCTCGAAACTGCTGGTCGGCGCCATGATTTCGTCTTGCGCCAGCACCGTCTGAATTTCCCGGGCGCCCGCTTCCACGGTCTTCTGCAGGATGCCGAACACGGAATTGCCGGCCCGCGCCAGGGCTTCGCTGGCGCCGCCCTGGCGCAAATAGTGCGCGAAGAACAAGGCGGCGATCAGATCGCCGGCGCCGTTGGCGGCGAATTGCAGCTTAGGCGTCCGCAGCAAATAACAGCCGGTGTCATCGGAGGCGAGCATGTCGATCGAACCCTCCGGCGTCTCGTCGGTATGCAGCGACGTCACCAGCACCGCGCGCGGGCCAAGGTCGTGCAGCGCCTTGACGGCATCGCGCACCTCGGCGCGCGTGCCCGACTTGCGGCCGGTGAGGTAATCGAGTTCGAACTGGTTCGGCGTGACAATGTCAGCGGCCGGCAGCGCTTTGACCTTCATGAATTCGGGAATGCCTTCGCGCACGAACACGCCGCTGTCGATATCGCCGATCACCGGATCGCAGCAGTATCGCGCCGAAGGATTGGCGCGGCGGACGGTGGACACGGCCTCGACAATGGCTTCGGCGATATCGGGGCTGCCCATGTAACCCGACAGCAGGCCATCGCAGGCGGACAGCACGCCGAGCTCTTCCAGGCCTGCCATCAGGCCGCGAATAAGCGGAGCGCCGAATACCTCGCCCTTCCACGCGCCGTAGCCGGTGTGGTTGGAGAACTGCACGGTATGGATCGGCCAGACCTCGACCCCCATGCGTTGCAACGGGAACACCGCCGCCGAATTGCCGACATGACCGTAGACGACGTGCGACTGGATCGAGACGAGGTTCATGCCACCCACACTAGCAGAAACGGCGGGGAAATTCCCCGCCGTTTCGCCGATCAGCCTTGTGAGCCGCGAGGGTGCGCGTCAGTTGGACTTGCCTCAGTTCGACTTGCCCGCAGCCTCGACATACTTGTTGGTGTAGGTCTTGGACAGGTCGATCTTGGCGTCGCGGACGGCCGGCACCGACTGGCTGAACACCGCGAGCACGGCTTCGGCGCCCTTGGGGTCCATCTTCCCGGTTTCCGAGAACATCGGCAGCGTGTTCTTGAGCGCCGCGATGTAGCCGGCCTTGTCCTTGCCGACCAGCTCCGGCGGCATCTTGTCGGCGATCTCTTCCGGCGTATGCGAGTGGATCCACTTCAGGGTGGCGACGATGGCATTGGTCATCGCCTGCACTTCCTTCTCGTGCGACTTGATCCAGTCGGCCTTGGTGTAGAGCGCGCCGCCCGGATATTCGCCGCCGAACACCTCCAAGGTGTCGTGCGCGCTGCGCGTGTCGCTGAGGATCTTGAGATCCTTGTGGCGGCCCTGCAGCACGGTGATCGCCGGATCGAGCATGATCGCGGCTTCGATCTCACCCTGCTCCATCGAGGCGACCGCCGTCGCGCCGAGGCCGACGCCGATGACGCCGATCGAATGCGGATCGACCCCGTTCTTGTTGAGGATGTATTTGAGGAAGAAGTCGGTGGACGAGCCGGGCGCCGAGACGCCGACCTTCTTGCCGGCCAGGTCCTTGATCGACTTGATGGTCGCGGTGTGCTTGGGCGACACCACCAGCGCGAAGCCCGGATAGCGGTCATAGACCACGAAGGACTGCAGGTTCTGCCCCTTGGCCGCGAGGTTGACGGTGTGATCGAAATAGCCGGAGACAACGTCGGCCGAGCCGCCCATGACCGCCTGCAGCGACTGCGAGCCGCCCTTGAAGTCCACCACCTCGACATTGAGGCCGGCCTTCTCGAATTCGCCGAGCTGCTTGGCCAGCATGGTCGGCAGATAGCACAGGCAGGCCGCGCCGCCGACGGCGAGCGTGATCTTGGTCTGGGCGAGCGCGGAACCGGCCATCAGGCCGGCCGAGACGACGAGCGCGGCGGCCGTGGTGGCGGCGCGGCGGAACAGCGTGGACATACGTTTCCTCCATTTTCTATTTGGTTGGCGCGGAATTTAGGCCAGCAATCAGCGATTGCCTAGGCCGAAATGGCCGCGCCGCGCCGGGTTACGGCCGCTGATCGGCGACGTTCGGCCGCCAGATGAGCAGCCGCTTCTCGACCACCGTCACCAGCATGTCGATGACGATGACGAAGGCCGCGAGCACGAACATCCCCGCGAACACGCCGGCGACGTCGAACACGCCTTCGGCCTGCTGGATCAGATAGCCGAGGCCGGCCGCCGCGCCGAGATATTCGCCCACGACCGCGCCCACCACGGCGAAGCCGACCGAGGTGTGCAGCGACGAGAACATCCAGGACAGCGCCGACGGCCAATACACATGGCGCATCAACTGGCGCTCGTTCATGCCCAGCATGCGCGCATTGGCGAGCACGGTCGGCGAGACTTCCTTGATGCCCTGATAGACGTTGAAGAACACGATGAAGAACACGAGCGTGACGCCGAGCGCCACTTTCGACCAGATACCCAGGCCCAGCCACAACGTGAAGATCGGCGCCAGCACGACGCGCGGCAGCGCATTCGCCATCTTCACATACGGGTCGAACACCGCCGCGGTGCGCGGCTGACGCGCGAACCAGAAGCCGACCACGATGCCGCCGATCGAGCCGATGATGAAGGCCAGCGTCGCCTCGACCAAAGTCACATAAAGATGCTTCCAGATCACGCCGGAGGCGAACCAGGCGACGATCTGCTTGGCGACGTCGAACGGGTTCGAAAAGAAGAACGGCGGCAGGATCGTCCGGCCGAAGATCGGATAGCTCGTCAGCACGTGCCACAGCAGCACGGACACGACGGCGACCAGGACCTGGAGAGTGATGAGCGTTACGCGGGACATCACTTGCCCTCCGCCTGCTGATAGCCCTTGATGACTTCTTCCTTGAGCATCTGCCAGATCTCGCGGTGCAGGTCGTGGAAGGCCGGATCGAGTTTGACCTCGGAAATATCGCGCGGCCGCTGCAACGAAACGCGCCAGTCGCCGATGATGCGCGACGACGGTCCGGCCGACATGATGACGACGCGGTCCGAGAGCGCGATCGCCTCCTCCAGATCGTGGGTGACAAACAGCACCGCCTTGCGGTCGGCGCTCCACAGATCGAGCAGCAGGTTGCCCATGATCTGCCGGGTCTGGGCATCGAGCGGCCCGAACGGCTCGTCCATCAGCAGGATTTTCGGATCGCGAATGAGCACCTGGGCAAGGCCGACGCGCTTCCTCTGGCCGCCCGAGAGCATATGAGGATAACGGTCGCCGAAGGCGCCGAGACCGACCTTGCCGAGCCACTCCTTGGCGCGCGCACGCGCCTCTGTCGGCGCCGCGCCGGCGACCTCCAGCCCGATCGCGACATTCTCCAGCGCCGTCTTCCACGGGAACAGCGAGTCGGCCTGAAACAGGTAGCCGGCCTGTCGGTTGAGGTCGGTCAACGGCGCGCCGAAAATGCTGGCCGAGCCCGCGGCCGGCGCCAGCAGACCTGCGGCGATGTTCAAAAGCGTGGACTTGCCGCAACCCGTCGGCCCGACGATGGCGACGAACTCGCCATCGGCGACCGAAAGCGAGGCATTGTGAACGGCGCGAAACACGCCGCCATCCGCCAGGCGGAACGCCACATCTACATCGGTCAAAGCAACCGCGGCTTCGCCTGCCGCCGCTGTCGCGCTCATCGCCGCCGTCATTCCCGAATTATCCCTGCGTTTTTCTACCCGGCGGGCGCAAACTAGCGGCTCACGCGCACAATGCAAACGGCACACAGAGGCGGCAGTTTGTCTTCTTGTCATCGCCGGGCATAGCGCGTCCAAGACGGGCGTAACCGCCCTTATGTCCCGGCCATTCCGTTCAGGGAGGCACGGCGTTGCCCCGCCAACGAGATGGCCGGGTCTCGGCGCTTGCGCGCCGGCCCGGCCATGACAATCTTTAGCTCTGTGCGACCAGGCTTAGTTCTTGCTCTTGTCCACCATGGCGCGTTCCTTGATCCACGGCATCATCTCGCGCAGCTTGGCGCCGACCTGCTCGATGGAGTGCTCGGCGAGCTTGGCGCGCGTCGCCTTGAACGAGGTCTGGTTGACCTTGTTCTCCAGCATCCAGTCGCGGGTGAAATGACCCGACTGAATGTCGTTGAGGACGCGCTTCATCTCCGCCTTGGTCTCGGCCGTGATGATGCGCGGGCCGGTGACGTATTCGCCGTATTCCGCGGTGTTGGAGATCGAGTAGTTCATGTTGGCGATGCCGCCTTCGTAGATCAGGTCGACGATCAGCTTCACTTCGTGCAGACACTCGAAGTAGGCCATTTCCGGCGCATAGCCGGCTTCGCACAGGGTCTCGTAGCCGGCCTTGATCAGCTCGACGAGGCCGCCGCACAGCACGGCCTGTTCGCCGAACAGATCGGTTTCGCACTCTTCCTTGAAGGTGGTCTCGATGATGCCGGCGCGGCCGCCGCCGATGGCGGAGGCGTAGGACAGGCCGAGGTCATGGGCATTGCCCGACGCATCCTTGTGGATGGCGATGAGGCACGGCACGCCGGCGCCGCGAGCATATTCCGAACGCACGGTGTGGCCCGGGCCCTTCGGCGCGATCATCAGCACGTCGAGGTCGGGACGCGGATCGATCAGGTTGAAGTGCACGTTGAGGCCGTGCGCGAACAGCAGCGCCGCGCCTTCCTTCATGTTGGCGTGCAGGTGGTCGCGGTAGATGTCGCCCTGCAGTTCGTCCGGGGTCAGCATCATCATCACGTCGGCCCACTTGGCGGCCTCGGCGACTTCCATGGTCTTGAAGCCCGAACCCTCGGCCTTCTTGATGCCCTGCGAGCCCTTGCGCAGCGCGATCACGACATCCTTCACGCCGGAGTCGCGCAGGTTGAGCGCGTGGGCGTGGCCCTGGCTGCCATAGCCGATGACGGCGACCTTCTTGCCCTTGATCAGGTTGAGGTCGGCGTCGCGATCGTAATAAACCCGCATTGGTGTTCCTCTACTTGGACTAGCTGTCTGTTGCCCCGGGAAAATTCGGCCTGCTTCTAGGACGCCCGGCACCGCCCTACAAGCCCTTTAGCCGTTAGAGAACCATGGGCACGATGCTGGCGACCAGCAGCAAGGCCATGATGATATTGAAGGTTCGGGCGTGGCGCGGGTTGCTCAGGAGCCCCCGCAGCGCCACGCCGAAACCGGTCCAGGTGACGACGGTCGCCACGGTGAACACGACATTGATGGCGATCAGAACGGCGGCGTCGAGAACCCGGCGCTCCGGGCGCACGAACAGCGCGACCATGGTCAGGCTCATGACGAGGGCCTTCGGATTGACCCACTGGAAGGCCACCGCCTGCCAGAACGTCATCGGGCTGGCGAGATCGGCGTCTCCAGTCGCCGACGTCGGGCGCGAATTCGCAACCTTCCACGCCAGCCACAGCATATAGAGCGCGCCGGCGATCTTGAGCCCCGTTTGCAGCACCGGTGCCGCCGTGAAGATCAGGCCGAGGCCCGCCGCCGCAGCAAGCAGCAAGACGACGAAGCCGGCGGTGATCCCGGCCATGTGCGGAATGGTCCGCACGAAGCCGAAATTGACGCCGGAGGCCGTCACCATGATGTTGTTCGGCCCTGGCGTGAACGCGGTCGCGAACACGAACACGACCAGGGCCGCGAAGACGTCGTACGGCATTTACATCGGGTCCGGCCCGCGCGCGATCGCCGCGATCCCCGTGCGCGACACTTCGACCAGGCCGAGCGGCAGCATCAACGCCACGAACTGCTCAATCTTGTCGCTCTTGCCGGTGATCTCGAACACGAAGCTCTCGGTGGTCGCGTCGATGACGCGGGCGCGGAAGGCGTCGGCCAGACGCAGCGCCTCGACGCGATTGTCACCTTTGCCGCGCACCTTGACCATGGCCAGCTCGCGCTCGATCGCCTTGCCCGACGTCGTCATATCGACGACGCGGTGCACCGGCACGAGGCGGTCGAGCTGGTTCTTGATCTGCTCGATCACCATCGGCGTGCCCGTGGTCACGACCGTAATAAGCGACTGGTGCTTGGCGTGTTCGGTCTCTGACACCGTCAGCGACTCGATGTTGTAGCCGCGGCCGGAGAACAGGCCGATGACGCGGGCGAGAACGCCCGGCTCGTTATCGACCAGCACCGACAGAGTGTGGGTCTCCGGCTTCTGCACATTGGTTGCGGTCGGATAATGCGACGTCGATGGCGGGGTGGCGTTGGCGTTCATCTCGCAATCCTCACTTGCTGTCATCGTCCGCGTAGGCGGACGATCCAGCAATTAATAACAAAGGGCTGGGTCCCCGCCTTCGCGGGGACGACGGGTCTCAAACCAGCATCTTGCCTTCCTCGGTGATGGCGTCGTCGAGAGACACGCCGGAGTCGCCGAGGATCATTTCGTTGTGCGCCTTGCCCGACGGAATCATCGGGAAGCAGTTCTCCGCCTTGTCGACGACGCAGTCGAACAGCACGGGGCGGTCGATATCGATCATCTCCTTGATGGCGTGATCGAGATCGCCCGGCTTCTCGCAGCGGATGCCGACGGCGTGCATCGCCTCGGCGAGCTTGACGAAATCGGGCAGCGCCTCGGAGTAGCTCTCCGAATAACGGCTGCCGTGCAGCAGTTCCTGCCACTGCCGGACCATGCCCATGTAGCTGTTGTTGAGGATGAAGATCTTGATCGGCAGGCGGTACTGCACCGCCGTCGACAGTTCCTGCATCGTCATCTGCACGCTTGCCTCGCCGGCGATATCGATGACCAGCGCCTTGGGATGCGCCAGCTGCACGCCGACCGAAGCCGGCAGGCCATAGCCCATGGTGCCGAGGCCGCCGGACGTCATCCAGCGGTTCGGCTCGTTGAAGTGATAGAACTGCGCCGCCCACATCTGATGCTGACCGACCTCGGTCGTGATGTAGGTGTCGCGATCCTTGGTCAGCTCGAACAGCCGCTGGATGGCGTATTGCGGCTTGATGACCTCGTTCGACGGCCGGTAGGAGAGCGACTTGCGGGCGCGCCACTTGTCGACCTGCTTCCACCAGTCGCCGATGGCCTTCTTGTCGGCCTGCTTCTTCTCCGACTTCCACAGATGCAGCATGTCCTGAAGGACGTGCGCACAATCGCCGATGATCGGGATATCGACGTGGACGTTCTTGTTGATCGACGACGGGTCGATGTCGATGTGGATCTTCTTGGAGTTCGGCGAGAACGCGTCGAGGCGGCCGGTGATGCGGTCGTCGAAGCGCGCGCCGACGCAGACCATGACGTCGCAATCATGCATCGCCATGTTGGCTTCGAGCGTGCCGTGCATGCCGAGCATGCCGAGCCACTGCGGATCGGCCGCCGGATAGGCGCCGAGGCCCATCAAAGTCGATGTGATCGGGAAGCCGGTCGCCTGCACCAGTTCGCGCAGCAGCTTGCTGGCCTGCGGGCCGGAATTGATGACGCCGCCGCCGGTGTAGAAGATCGGCTTTTTGGCGCGGGCCATCAGCTCGATCGCCGCCCTGATCGGCGCCGGATCGGCTTTCACCTTGGGGTGATAGCCGGTGTGCGGGAATTCCGTCGGCCGCGAGTACATGCCGGTGGCGAACTGGATGTCCTTCGGGATATCGACCACGACCGGGCCCGGCCGGCCGCTGGCGGCGATGTGGAAGGCCTCGTGCAGGACGCGCGGCAGGTCCTCGATGCGCTTCACCAGGTAGTTGTGCTTGGTGCAGGGCCGCGTGATGCCGACCGTGTCGCACTCCTGGAAGGCGTCATTGCCGATGAGATGCGTCGGCACCTGACCGGTGATGCAGACCAGCGGGATGGAGTCGCACAGCGCGTCGGTGAGGCCGGTGACGGCATTGGTGGCGCCGGGGCCGGAGGTCACCAGCACGCAGCCAACCTTGCCGGTCGAGCGCGCATAGCCTTCGGCGGCGTGAACCGCGCCCTGCTCGTGGCGGACCAGGATGTGGCGGACGTCCTTCTGCGCGAACAGCGCGTCGTAAATCGGAAGCACCGCGCCGCCCGGATAACCGAACAGGTGCTTCACGCCCTGATCGGCCATGGCCTGGATCACCATTTCGGCGCCGGTCATCTGCCGGGGCTCGGTGGTGTCGTTCGTCGCCGTGTGTTTGGTCATGATCGGCTTCCTTTTCCGCTCGTCCTGCCGCTTCTGCTGCTCTGCTGCGACCAATAAAAAAGGCCCTCGAAGGGCCATGTCCGGACACTCACCGAGGGTAGCGGTGGGCTACCCGGCCAGTGTCCGAACCTTAACTACGAGAATAATAATATTGCGCATTGCCCAGATCGTCCGAACTTTCGTTGCGCGCGTTATAGGGGGGCCGTTTTTCCCGGTCAAGCGCGAAAACGCAGGGTAATACTCGCCCTGCAGACCGGCAAGGGCGGCGCTGCAGGGCTCCCCGGCCCCAAAAGCACAAGGGCCGGCACGAGGCCGGCCCTTGCTCATTTTCTGGCTCCGGGCGCGGTCAGGCGGCGCGGGCCGGCCTTACCCGCGGTGCGGATACCTCGCTCGCCGCGACTGGGCGACGAGCCGCGGTGGCTTTGGCGGCCGGGGCTGTCGCCGTCTCACCCTCGACCTGGAAGAACGCGACTTGCTCGTTCATCGTCCGGGCCTGGCTTTCCAGCGTCTGCGCCGTCGCGGCATTTTCTTCGACCAGCGCCGAGTTGCGCTGGGTCAGTTCGTCCATCTGATCGAGCGTGCGCTTGATCTCCTCGATGCCGGTCGCCTGCTCGGAGCTGGCATTGGCGATCTCGGCGACCGCATCCGCCACCTGGCGTATCGACTCGACGATCTCGTTGAGCGCGCTGCCCGCCTGATTGACGAGGCCGACGCCCTCTTTGACCTGTCCGGTCGAGTTGGTGATCAGTTCGGCGATGTCCTTGGCCGCTTGCGACGAGCGCTGGGCCAGGCTGCGGACTTCCGAGGCGACCACGGCAAAGCCGCGACCGGCCTCGCCGGCGCGCGCGGCTTCCACCGCCGCGTTGAGGGCCAGCAGATTGGTCTGCCGGGCGATCTCGTCGATCACGCTGATGATGTCCGCGATCTTGCGCGAGGACTCTTCGATCCGCGCCATGGCCTTGACGGCTCGGCCTGCGACCTCGCCGCCCCGGTCCGCCACTTCGCTCGTCGCGCGTGCCGACCGGGTCGCCTCCTGAGCGTTTTCGGCATTGCGACGAACAGTGTTGGCGATCTCCTCCATCGACGCGGAGGTCTCCTCCAGGCTCGCGGCCTGCTCTTCCGTGCGCTGCGACAGATCGGCCGTGCTCAGCGAAATCTCCGCCGACGCGCTGGTCACCTCGTGCGACGAGTTCTTGATCTGGAAGATGGTGCTGCGCACCTGCTCGATCATCGTGCTGGCGGCATTCACGATCTGCCCCACTTCATCCTTGGCTTCCATGCGCGGCAGCGTGACATTGAAGTCGCCTTCCGCCACCCGCATCATGCCGCTCTCGATCATGCGCAGCGGCCGGGTGACACGGCGCGAAATCATCAGCAGCGTCACGGTCGAAAAGCCGATGGCCGCAATCAACAAGGCGAACTGCAGGCCGAGCTTCCACTGAGCGGCCGTGCGCAGTTCGGCGGCGTGCTCCTTGATGCCGTCCAGCGCAGCGAGTGCCACGTCGAGAACCGACTTCAGACGGACATTCGACCGCTGATTCCAGGCTGGCGGATCAACCCAGGCCAGGTCGCCCGCGATCGCTTTCTTGAGCGAGGCGAGCCGTTCCGCGACGACTTCCGGCGCGAAGAATTCCCGCTGGGCCGTGTCCATTGCCTGATTGAAACGAGCAGACAAAGGCAAGCCGGTGGCCATGTCCTGAATGGCGGCCCACTGAGCATTCGTTTCCAGAAGGTGCCCGCTGTATTTGGTCAGCGCATCGGGCGCCATTTTGAGACCAAGCAGGCCGTTATAGAGGATCAGGTTGGCATTGCCCGCCGAGTTACGGGCCGCCCACGCCAACTGTTTGATCTGCATCAGATGGCCGACGTATGAGTTATCCAGCTTGACCAGATCGACGAGGCCCGCCGACACTTTCTCCACCGCGGCGATAAGCTCGTTGGAAGAGTTGAATATTTCCTGATCGAGCCCAGCCTTGCGCGATGCCTTCGGCAGCGCGATCGCCGCTTCGGTTTCCTTGTGCAGGGCGGCCTGCTTCTGGACGGCCCTCTCGAGTTCGGGAACGCCGGTTTCCTTCTGACCCAGGTCGTGGGCGTGGAGCACGGCCAGCGCTGAACTCAAAGCGTCCATTTCTGCCTTGCGCAGATCGCGCAGCGTCGAACTTATTGGCCCATATTGATCGGATCGCATGTCGCGGAACGATGTCGAGCGATCGGGGCGCAGATTATGCAGGGCATTGAACAATCCGTCGGACGCGTCGGCGACATGCACAAGACGCGTTGCCTTCTGCAATTCCCGCCATGACTGCCAGACGCCGAACGTCAAAACCACAACAAGGGCCGCGGCGAGGCCACCCACAACGAACTTCAGAAGCGCATTGACCGACAAACGATTGAGCATGTTCTACCCCCAAGTCGACTGGACTTTGGACCCAATCTCGCGGGAAGAACTGAAGAGTTTATGAGTACCTCCGCCCGCAACCCCAGATTTTAAGTGCGGCGGTTTATTCAAATGGATTAAGAAACGGCGCGGCCACGAGGCCGCGCCGTGCTCCTTGAGGCCTCGCGACGGCCTACGCCGCCTCCTCGATATCGGCCGCAGCAGCCCGCTGGGGTCGCGCGGCACGCCCGGACTGGCGGCGCGCGTCGGCGGTCGAGGCCGCTTCGTCGCCGAAGCGGAAGAAGCCGATCTGTCCATCCATCATCCGCGCCTGCTGCTCCAGCATCTTGGCGGTGGCGGCGTTTTCCTCAACCAGCGCCGAGTTCTGCTGGGTCGTGTTGTCCATCATGTTCATCGCCTTGTTGACCTCGTCCACGCCGGTCGATTGCTCGGCGCTGGCGCTGGCGATGTCGTTGATAAGGCTGGTGACCTTCTGGATCGAGTCGGTAATGCGGCCGAGCGCGGCGCCGGCCTTGTTGACCAGATCGACACCTTCCTGGACCTGTCCGCCCGATTTGGTGATCAGCGCTGTGATGTCCTTGGCGGCCTGCGAGGACCGTTGCGCCAGGCTGCGCACCTCGGAAGCGACAACCGCAAAGCCGCGGCCAGCCTCGCCGGCGCGCGCGGCTTCCACCGCCGCATTGAGCGCGAGAAGATTGGTTTGACGTGCGATCTCGTCGATGACGACGATGATCTCGGAGATGCTCTTGGACGATTCCGCGATCCGCGCCATGGCTTCGACCGCCTTGGCGACCACTTCACCGCTCTGGTTCGAAATCGCCCGCGTCTCGTCGGCCGAACGGCTCGCCTCACGGGCGTTTTCGGCGTTCTGCTTGATGATGGAAGAAATTTCCTCCATCGCCGCGGTGGTTTCCTCCAGGCTGGCGGCCTGCTCCTCGGTGCGCTGCGAAAGATCAGTCGTGCTGGTCGAGATCTCGATCGAGGCGTTGGTGACCTCGCTCGCCGCCGACTTGATCTGCAACAACGCCGCACGCACCTTGTCGGCCATGCCGCTCACCGCCACGGCGATCTGACCGATCTCGTCCGGTCGGTGGCGATACGGTACGTCGACGGCAAAGTTGCCTTCGGCGATCTGGCCGAGCGGCCTGGTCAGCATGCGCAGCGGCCGCGCCACAGTGACGACGCTGAAGGCGATGGCACCGAAGAAAATGGCGACGCAGGCCAGCAGCAAGGCGGCATTGATCGCAAGATTCCACAGGCCGCTCGATTGCAATTCGGCGGTGTAGATTTCGCTGGCCTTGCCGGCGCCGTTCATCACGTCAAGAATGGTCGCCAGCAACGGCGTCGTGGCGTCAACCCACTGGTCATTGTTCACCGGGTACTTGCCGCCTGCGGCGGAGACCTTCCGGATCTCATCGGCCATCGGCTGAAATTTGCCGAAGTAGCCGTCGGTCGCTGCCTTGACGCCGGCGGCGATGGCCGCGTGCTCGCCGTCGATGAGCGAGGCTTGCAGCAACCGCCACAACAGCGCGACCTGGTTGCGGATCACCTGGATGCGTTCGAGATTGGCTGTCGGGATGGCGGCGCCGGACGAAATCGACTGCGCCAGAGTCGAGCGCTCGCTGCCGCCGATGTCGCGCATGTTCCAGGCGTAGATGCGGATATTGGCCAGACGCGCCAGTTCGGGATCCATGGCGCTGGTGCTGCTCAGCACACGATTCCATAGCTTCTGCGCAGTGCCGACGAAGGCCGACAAGGCCGGAACGGTGTTCTTGACGGTGTCTTCGTCGCGCTCCGCCTTGGGTTTTCGGGCCGCATCGTCGGCCTTTTGCCGGTACTGCTCGGCCTTGGCGCGCGCGTCGTTGAATTCCTTGATCAGTTCCTGCTTGCGCGGGAAGTCTTCCGTCAGCAGGGCATTGAACGCAGCATTGATTTTCGACTTGGCGCCTTGGCGCTGGTCGGCAATGTCCTTGAGTAGCGCCACGCCGGCGGGCTCCGCGGCCTGCAACGCGCTGCTGACATAAGCGCGCTCGATCAGAATGTCATAGACGCCGAGAATGAGCGCGTTGGCGGCGGCGTTCTGGCGGTCCGCCTTCTGCGCCTTGCTGTACAGCTCGTACGAGCGCCAGGTTTCCGATGACAGCGCCCAGATCGCGATCGGCACGACCAGCGCGAAAGTAACGGCAATGCGTGTCGAAATGCTCTTGAATGAAAACAGTGCCATGGGTGCGGCTCCAATCGAAACAAACAATCACATCCGCGTTCTGCGGAATTAGACCAATGTCGTCGCCGCCCATTAAAGAGCCCTAAATTTGGTGGAAAATTTTACAGGTTGCATCAGCATTATTTAATAAACTGGATTAACATTCGCTATCGGCCTACCGCATTGCCGTTAATCAGGCTCCATAGGCCCGCATCACCGCATCGAGCGCCTGCTCGACGGGAACCATCGGCCAATCCTTCATCTGCCCGCGGAACCATGTGTGCTGGCGCTTGGCGTAACGGCGGGTGTCCATAATCGATCCGGCGATTGCTTCGTCGAGCGCGATTTCCCCGTTGAAATGCCGGATCAGCCACGGCACACCGTGCGCCTTCATCGCTGGCAGCAGCGGGTCGAGCTGGCGCGCGGCGAGCGCCCTCACCTCCTCAAGCGCACCGGTCTGCATCATCGCAGCAAAGCGTGCCTCGATCCGCGACACCAGTTGGGCCCGCTCGAGGGTCATGAAAACTTTCACCGCTCGTTCCGGCGGCAAGAGCGGCGGCGAATTCTCGCCGTGCCAGTCGCGGATCGAGCGCCCCGTCGCCAGCGACACTTCGAGCGCGCGGGCAATGCGTGAGCGATCGAGCGGCATCAGCCGCGCTGCCGTCACCGGATCCCGCACGGTGAGTTCGGCATAGAGAGCAGACACGCCATCGCGTGCCAGACGTTCGCGCACGCTTTCGCGGATCTCGGCCGGGATCGCCGGCACCGCGGCGATGCCTTCGGACAGCACCTTGAAGTAAAGCCCGGTGCCGCCGACCACGATTGGCACCCGCCCTGCGGCGGCGATGTGATCCAGCGCGTCGCCGATTTCGCGCAGCCACTGGCCGGTCGAATAGGTCTCCGAAGGATCGACGTGGCCGTACAGAAGGTGCGGCGCGCGCGCTTCCTCCTCCGCGGTCGGCCGCGCCGTGATGACGCGCAGGCCGGCATAGACCTGCATCGAATCGGCATTTACGACGGTGCCGCCAAGGCGGTCGGCCAGCGCCAGCGCCAAAGCCGACTTGCCGCTGGCGGTCGGACCGGCGATAAGCACCGCCTGCTTTACCTCTGGCATCGACATGACCTCGTCCGCACCCTTTACCGCCACCATCATCGGTGGCCACGCACCGCTCGACGACGCCGCGCTGGCACACGCCCGCGCCGTCCTCCCTGCACCGGAGGCACCCGTCTGGCTCGATCCCGGCCGCGCCGCCGACATTCCCTTTAGCGCAGCCGCGGACGCTGACCAACGCGCGCTCGCCGAGCGCCTGCGTGCCGCCCTGCCCGGCGCCGATGCCGTGGTGCAGCTATCGGAAGGGCGGCGCAAGAAGCTGTTCCTCGCCGACATGGATTCCACCATGATCGGTCAGGAGTGCATCGATGAGCTTGCCGACTATGCCGGTCTCAAGGCCCATGTTGCGGCGATCACCGAGCGCGCCATGCGCGGCGAGATCGCTTTCGAGCCGGCGCTGCGCGAGCGGGTTGCCCTGCTCGAAGGCCTCAAGGTTTCGGTGATCGACGAGGTGCTGCGCGACCGCATCAAGCTGACGCCGGGTGCGACGGCGCTGGTGCGCACGATGCGCGCCAACGGCGCGCATACCGCGCTCGTGTCCGGCGGCTTTACCCTGTTCACCGACCGCGTCGCCGCGATGATCGGCTTCAACGAGAACCGCGCCAACAGCCTGACGGTGATCGACGGCCATAAGCTGGCCGGCACGGTGGCCGAGCCGATCTTCGGCCGTGACGCCAAGCGCGCCGCGCTAATTGAACTACGCCAGGAATTCGGCCTGACCAAAGAGCAGACCATGGCGGTCGGCGATGGAGCCAACGATCTCGACATGATCGCCGAGGCCGGCATCGGCGTCGCCTATCATGCCAAACCGAAGGTGGCGGAGGCGGCACCTGCACGCATCGAGCACGGCGACCTCACGGCGCTTCTGTATATCCAGGGCTATCGGCGCGACGAATTCGTCGAGCGGTAAAGCAAAACGGCCGGGCTTTGCCCGGCCGTTCCATATTGCTTTGGTCGATCTGGCTTACTGCAGCCCGATCGCCACGAAGCTCGGATCGCCCGACGGCGACTGCACCAGCAGCACCACGGTCTTCTTGCCGTCCTTCTTGAGCTGATCGATACGCTTCTGCAGATCGGCAGCGCTGGTCACAGGCTGCTGCTGCACCTCGGCGATCACCATGCCGGGCTGCAGCCGCTTCTCGGCCGCAGCTGAGTTCGGATCGACTGCGGTGATGACCACGCCCTTCACCTTGTCGTCGATCTTGAACTTCTTGCGGTTGGCCTCGCTAAGATTGGCGAGATCGAGACCGAGCGCCTTGCGGACCGACGATTTCTCCTCGTCCGGCTGATCCTTCTTCGGCGTCAGGGCGGCCTGCACCGGCTTCTCGTCCTCGAGACGGCCGAGCTTGACGGTCTTGGTCTCTTCCTTGCCCTTGCGGATGATCGTGACCTCGACATCCTTGCCGACCGCAGTGTCGGCAACGATGCGCGGCAGGTCGCGCATTTCCTTGACGTCCTTGCCGTCGAACTTGACGACGACGTCGCCGGGCTCGATGCCGGCGGGCTTGGCCGGGCCCTTGTCGTCAACGCCGGCAATAAGCGCACCGCGCGCCGGCTTGATGTTGAGGCTGTCGGCGATCTCGTCGGTCACCTGCTGAATGCGCACGCCGAGCCAGCCGCGCCGCACTTCCTTGAAGTTGCGCAATTGATCGATCACCGCAACGGCGGTCCTCGACGGCACGGCAAAGCCGATACCGATCGAGCCACCGGACGGCGAAATAATCGCGGTGTTGACGCCGATGACGTCGCCATCGAGGTTGAACAGCGGGCCGCCCGAGTTGCCGCGATTAATCGCAGCGTCGGTCTGGATGTAATTGTCGTAAGGTCCCGACTGGATATCGCGGTTGCGCGCCGAGACGATGCCGGCGGTCACGGTACCGCCGAGCGAGAACGGGTTGCCGATCGCGATCACCCATTCGCCGAGACGCAGCCTGTCGCTATCGCCGAACTTCACCGCCTTGAGCGGCTTCGTCGGCGTCACCTTGAGCAGCGCGAGGTCGGTCTTCTTGTCGGTGCCGACCAGTTCGGCCTTCAGCGTCGAGCCATCATTGAGGATGACGCTCACTTCATCGGCGTCGGCGATGACGTGATTGTTGGTCACAACGTAGCCTTCGGCGTCGATAATGAAGCCGGAGCCGAGCGAGTTGACCCGGCGCGACGGCGGCGTGTTGCCGTTCGGTCCCGGACCGCCCGGACCGCGGCGGTTCTTGAAGAATTCTTCGAAGAATTCCTCGAACGGCGAGCCCGGCGGCAACTGCGGCATGGCGCCGGAATTCAGATCGACTTTCTGCTTGGTCGAGATGTTGACCACAGCGTCGATGACCTGCTCGGAAACATCGGCGATGCCTTCCGGGCCCCGCGCCA
>Ga0182747_1001097_pt1 | contig 22002 bp, 17 predicted proteins | sample eDN3rd30CBELigBY_FD_128526 | JGI IMG/M metagenome (GOLD analysis project Ga0182747, IMG submission 128526) | Enriched backyard soil microbial communities from Emeryville, California, USA - eDNA 3rd pass 30_C BE-Lig BY (version 2) (version 2) | ecosystem: Environmental > Terrestrial > Soil >...
CGCTTATGCCAAGCAACACACCGACCAGCATGCAACCTGCCACCGCGTACCTGGCATCGACCGGCATGAGATCCAAAGGAAGATCCATCGCCGACGCTACACGCCACGGCCGCCGACCGGCGCGGCGAACAGACTGCGATCCAATGCGACGCCGGCTTCCTCGAGCTCCTCGTAGAACCGTGGCGCCTGGCCCAGGCCGACGTGCTCACCCAGCACCTGGCCGTCGGGACTCCATCCTCGTTGCCGGAACGCGAACAGCGGCTGCGTCAGAATGACATCGCCTTCCATGCCATCGACTTCCACAATGGCGGTGACCCGTCGGCGGCCATCGCTGAAGCGCGCCTGTTGCACGATGATGTCGATGGACGACGAGATCTGTTCACGGATCGCGCGCACCGGCAGCTCCATGCCTGTCATCAACACCATCACTTCGAGCCGCGACAGCAGGTCGCGCGGCGAATTGGCGTGACCGGTCGTCATCGAGCCGTCATGGCCGGTGTTCATCGCCTGCAGCATGTCCAGCGCCTCGCCGCCACGGCACTCGCCGATCACGATGCGGTCGGGACGCATGCGCAGCGCATTGCGGACCAGGTCGCGAATCGTGACCTCACCGCGATCCTCGACGTTGGGCGGCCGTGCTTCCAGCGCCAGCACGTGCGGCTGTGCCAGCCGCAGCTCGGCCGCATCCTCGATGGTCACGATGCGCTCACTGGCCGGGATCGCCTCCGACAGGGCATTCAGGAACGTGGTCTTGCCCGAGCCGGTGCCGCCCGACACGACGATGTTGCGGCGATGCCGAACGCACAGGTGCAGGAACTGAGCCATCGGTGCAGTGAGCGAGCCCGCTTCCACCAGGTGGCGCATCGTGAACCGCTGCGCCGAGAACTTGCGGATGGTGAGCACCGGCCCCACCAGTGACAGCGGTGGGATGACGGCATTGACCCGCGAGCCATCCGGCAGACGCGCATCCACCATCGGCGAGCCCTCGTCGATGCGGCGGCCCAGTGGATTGACGATGCGCTCGATCACCCGCATCAAGGTCTGCTCGTTGATGAAGCGTGCCGGCACGGCGGCCAGCCGGCCGTGCCGCTCGACGTAGATCTGGTTCGGACCGTTGACCATGACTTCCGACACCGACTCATCGGCGAGAAACGGCTCGATCGGGCCGTACCCCATGATCTCGGCCGTCATCTCACGCACGAAGCGCATGCGATCGACGTCCGCCGGCAGCTCGATTGCGCCCGATGCAATGATCGACTCGATGGCCTGTCGCGCCTCTTCGCGCAGATCGGCGCCGGCGAGATTGTCGAGCGCGGTGCGCCGGAACAGGTCCAGCTCGCGCAGTACCAGGCTCTGCAATTTCTCCTGCAAGAATCGCAGTTCGGTTGTCGACATGCGGTCCCTCGCTCTTTTTCCGTGGTCGGCGCTTCTGCGCGTTGTTGCGATCGAGATCAGTCCTGCAGCTTGGGCTTCAACGCCTGGTCCGATTGCTGCTTCAGCGTATCGAAGTGTTCGATGCGCGACTTGAGCGCTGCGGAGTCGGCACCGATCAGCTCGGGCGTGACCAGCACCACCAGTTCGCTTTCACCACGGCGAAACTGCCGTGACTTGAAGATTTCGCCCAGCACCGGAATCTGCCCGAGCCCCGGCACCTTCACCACCGTCTTGGCATCGTCGGCGCTGAACAATCCGGCGATCACCATGGTCTGGCCGGACTGCACGTTCATCTCGGTATTGGTCTTGCGCGTGGCGAATCCAGGAATGCCCAGCACCTCGATCCCCTTGTCGACGCTGCTCACTTCGACGTTGACCTTGGTGCGGATCAGACCCGTGTCGTTGGTGCGCGGCTCGACGTTCAGAATGATGCCGAACGGCTTGAAGACGACGTTGAGTGCGCCGTCCTGGCTTTGCACCGGTATCGGCACTTCGCCGCCGACCAGGAAATCGGCGTGCCCACCGTCGATGCAGGTCAGCGTCGGTTCCGCCAGCAGCCGGGCATCGCCGTTGTTCATGAGCAGCCGGATGACCGAGTCGGCGCGGCTGGTCAGCGCGAAGTAATTGTTTGACGTGCCCAGTTCGAGCGGCAGCCCATCCAGGCCCGACACGCCGGGTGGAACCGCGCGGTAGTACGGATTGGTGACGAACTCGGAGAAAGTACCGAACACCGGGCCAGCGGCCACGTCGGCCCAGTCGATTCCAATGTCGCGCAGCGCGGATTTCTTGACTTCGATGAGCTTCGCGCGAATCAGAATGGTGCGCCGCGCTTGCAGCGGATCGACAAGCGGCGGTGCGGGTTTGACGGCGGCCAGCACGTTGATGAGATAGGCCAGTGTCGTCCCGTGACGGCTCCAGATGCGCAGGTCGGTCAGCCCTTCCTGCTTGCCCAGCAGCAGGATTTCCTGGGTATCGTCCAACACTTTGACATCGACGATGCTGCCATCGCCCACCGCGACCCGCTTCACTCCGGGGTAGCGCAGCAACAGGCTTTGACCGGTCGTGACTGTCAGCACGCTGACGGGTGCGGCAGCGATGTCCGTATTGATCACATCCGCGTTGGACTGCGTCGTGAGTGCTGCGAGCAGCATCAACAAGGAGATGCCACCTCTGGCGCAGACTACCCGCTCTGCGTATCTCAGCATCATGCGCCACCCAGGATGATTTCGACGCGGGCGCGCGCCGCTGACTTTGCGGTGCGTGGAGTATTCAGCAGAGAGTCTTTCGTGATGCGTGCGAGCTGAAGCGGACGATCGTCTCCGGGCCGTCGCAGCGTGATCGTGATTCTCCCAGCCTGCTGGGCCAATGTGATCTTGGCCGCGTCTTGCGGCGAAACGCAGAGCGTCACGGTGTTGAACTGAATACCTGCACCGTCTGGCTGGCGCTGGCCGTCGAGCCATGCCGCATTCGTCGCCGTGCGGATACCCGTGGCCAGGACCGGCACATTGAACAGCAGCGCGACGGTAGCGTTCTCGTTGCCGGAGTGGGTCGTGAACAGAACGTCGATGCGGTCGCCGGGCGCCAGCATTCCGGAAATCGACGCCTCGACATCGACCGGCAATGTCAGCGCACGCATTCCCGTTGGCAGCTGCGCCGAGAAGCCGGCACCGGGTTCGTGCGCTAGATGCGACCGCAGAATTGGCTCGCCGCTTCTGACGGCATGGGCAAGTACGCGGCCGGCAAGCCCGTTCCAGTTCTCGGCCAGCACGGCTTCTGAGTGCAGAAAGGCGCGCGGTACTTCCCGTACGGCAACGGTCTGCCCGGACAGCGTCGCACCCGGTTGCAAATCTGCATTGGCAACGATCACTCGCAGCGGCCGGTACTGCGAATCGAGCTCGGCGCGACGCTCGGCAATGGCGTGATCGATGTAGCCGTTCGCAAAGTACGCAGCAGCGCCACCCGCGCCGAGCGCACCGATCAACATCGATACCGTGACCAGACGGTCTCTCATTCGCTCCTCCGTGAACGTCCTAAAGGGGCCTTCAGAATGGAATCATCAGGGCCTGCGAGAATGCATCGTGATGTCGCTGCAGCAGCCGCAGTACCCACTGCGCGCTTTGCCATACGGCCATGAGTCCGAACAGTACGGCGACGTACTCGCTCGTGCCCCAGCCGCGCTGCATTCGAAGTCGCCGGCGCGACCTCACGTCTTTCTCCAGACGATCACAATGGCCGTGCTTGCCGGGTTGCGGCGATCTGGCTGCAGCACCAGCAATGCCTGTTGCGTGTCGTGCTGCGCCTCCACTACGACGCCGCGCTTTGTTGCCTGCATCCCTTGCCGGCGCACGATCTGCCATCCGGCGCGGTCGAGCTCGGTGACGAAGGCCTGCGCTTCGACGCCAACCGGTCGCAACGACGACAGACTCAGGTGCTCGGACTCGATCCCGGCATCATCGTACTCCTGCCGACTGAGCAGCCGCGTCGTATCGGGATGCGGGAAATCCGTGGTGATGACGGGCGTTTCGCTGCCTGGGGCGCCGCTCACCAAAATCGTTCCGTCGCTACCGCCTGGGGTCGCGCGCGCCTGGACCGTAATGTGGTAGCGCGATGCACGGATGCTGAGTATCTGCCACTCATCGTTCCTGCTGTATCGATACTCATGGCCCGAGCGCTGGGCCATCTGCGATCGGTAGAAGTCGAGCAGTTCGTCGGGGCTCAGCCGCGACTGGAATCCTTTGAGGGTCATCGGCAAGCCATTCATGCGCATGCTCGGCGCAATCCAGAACGCCCCTCCCACTGGGGGTTCGGGAGCATCCGGCAATGCTGCCGTCAGGCGCGCGAGCGCACCGGCCTGCGCATCGAACGCGAGACCGATCGCCATGAGCAACACGCCAATGCGACCGTTGACTATCGAAGTTCGCATTGCGGGTCTAGTCCTGCACGAGATAGAGGGATGGCAACGTCGTGGACTTCGGCCTGAAGTCCGGGTCCCAACCGAACTGGCCTTCGCCGTACAGCGGTCCGCCCTTGCTCAAAGCCTGCCAGCCGATCGGTCGTCCCGGACGCTCGATGCCATCGATCAGTTCATCGGCAACCAGACGATCGACGCGCTGTCCGAAGCTGTTCTCATCGCGGGCTGACCAAGCATCACTGAGGATTGCGCCGTGGGCTGCCTGCCTGAGCGGTTCGTGCACTCGCTGCAATGGAGATGGATGCGCGAACGAAACGGATGAATCGGCCAATTGCGCCAGCAGCGGCCGCACGCGAATAGTCAGCGCAATGCTCGCGAAAGCGCGTTGAGCAAGACCCAGATCGTCGAGTTTCAACGTTTCCTCGACACCGCCCATCGGGCCCGCACCGTACGCAATTCCAGGCGCCAGCCAGCGGCCGACTTCAATCGGCGCAGACAGCTCGCGATGGCTTATTTCAATTGGCGAGCCGTACCCACCAGACTCCAATAGCGAGCGATTACGAACATCGCGCCACAGCGGATTCTCCGTAACGCCTTCGGTCCGCAACGAACTCACCGCCACCAGGCCACTCAGCGGATGCCCCAGCGTGCGGTCGCGGGCTTCCAGCGCGAGGTCGGCGTCAGATTTGCCGTGCTCACCCTGCCTGGACCAGATCGTCCGTTCCCACACCGAGTAGCGGCTGGCGTCGTAGGCCTTTTGCTTGATGTCGAGTTGCTTGCCGAGCAACGGGATGCCCGCAATGAACGGCGTCAACGCCAGCAACGCGACCAACGTTTCGGCCATTGCGTTACCGCGTTCGCGCGCGGCCTTGTTCCAATGACTTACGATTCGACGGCTCATGGGACGACCTGTCGCCCGAGCGGTTCCAGCGGCGCGAGCTTCGCTTCCCAGAAGGGATTGAACAGGTTGGCGTACTCATGCCGGCCGGTATCCAGTCGTGTGAAGCTGCCGTCGTCCGGCCGGACGAACTCGACTTTGGCCGTGGCTACGGCAGCGAGCATCGACGCCTCGGTAGCAAGACCGAACTGGGACCGTGTCTGCGGCTGCGGCCTGGTCGCCAGTGCGGCGATTCGCAGCGAACGATCGCCGGGCGAACCGGCGACATTGTAGTAATGGGGCACGCCGTCATAGCTCGAATCGAATTCCGACGCGCTGGCGCTGCTGGGGCGGTCGCCGACCCGACGCCAACGGTGCCACCCAAACAGCCCTCGTGTCCGGTGCTGGAGCTGATCCGTTGCGCGCCAGTCTGCGCCGGACGCTGTCTGCGTATGACGGGTGCCACCTTGCTTGCGAATCTGCGCCAGCAGCAGGTTTTCCTGCCAGCCGCGCTCACCTGTGATCCATCGGCGCATGTCGTTGTCGGCTCGAATGCTGGCGTCGATGAGCTCGCCGATCGCACCGTGATCCGAGCCGGCCGTGAACCGCTCGACGAACGTGGGGACTCGAACCAGCTGCCCGATGAGCTGCGCTTGCACGACGGCACTCACCTCATGCGGCAATTTGCCGATGGCCTGCCGATCGTTGACGCGAATGGCCGGATCCCAGCGCCGCGCCGTCTGCTGCATCAGGTCGTTCAGAGGATCGAGCGCGAGTGACGTCTGAACTTCCAACTGCGCTGCGCGCAAGTTGGCGTTCCAGCCGTCGACCGCGGGCACGGCGACAGCAGCAGCCTGTTGCGTGGTGTCGCGAACGCTTTTGGCGAGTTGCTCAACCACATCCACGTACTGGCCTACGTACGGAATGAACTGCGTGATGCGATCGATGTACTCGATCGAGTCGTCGATGTAGCGGATCCAGCTGACGTAGGACACCAGGTGCCCGACGGCAGCATGGTTCGCAACCATGGCGCGATTGGTGTACGCCATGAAATTCAAATGCCTTGCGGTCCAGACGGCACCGCTGTACGCCGCCGCGTCGGCGGCGTTCGCGACCTGGGACTTCTCCGCAATCTTCCGGCCAGTGTTGAACATCGTGACCAGAACCGCGCCGGCGATGAGCACGCCGAACAAGGCGACCGGCGCAACCTGTCCCGACTGGGGCATGCGGATGGTGGCTTGCATGGCCGACGCTCAGCGATCAGCGTTGGTCTGCTGGTTGTAATTGGCGAGGCTGTCCGCCTGCGCCGAGCGGGTTTGCGCTGTGGTGGCGGAGCGTTGCGCGTTCTGGATGTCGGTCGCGCCGGACTGGCCCGACATTTCCATGCTCATGCTGGCCATCTGGCTCTGCAGCGTGTCGCCAAAGGCGGCGAACAGACCGATGCCGGCCACGGCCACCAGCGCAGTGATGATGATGTACTCGCTCATTCCCTGGCCGAGCTGCCGGCGGGCGTTGCCGGATCTGCCTGTCGTGCGGTTCTTGGACAGCCTCGGAACTCGATGGACTCGCGGCGTTTTCATCTCGCACCTCCATGTGGCGATCGTCAGAATCGACAACGACAAGCTACGGTGCGCCGACTGGAACGCAGCACGAATATCTAGCCAGTTCGCGCAAATATCCGCTTGCCGCCGTCACGGCGATCCTTGCCGCACGATTCTCATTCACGGCACAACGGCGTATCGTCGCCAAAAACAATCCCAAGGAGACTCGCAGTGCGTGCACTCGCTTTGGCTCTTTCGCTCGGCTCCCTGCTGGCCCACGCGACTTTGGCGGCAGACAACACGGCAACCACTGCGCCGGTCGTACTCAAGGCCGCTCACGTCTTCGACAGCAAATCCGGCCGCCTGGCCGACAACGGCATCGTGGTCGTGCAGGGCGATCGCATCGTCTCCGTCGGCAACGCGCAGTCGGAACCCGCCAATGCGCAGGTGGTCGATCTCGGTGACGCCACGCTGCTGCCCGGGTTCATCGACTCGCACGTGCACCTGGGCGATGAGTTGCAGAAGGACTTCTATCGCGGCTTCTACGACGGCATGCTGCGCTTTCCGGTCGAGCAGTCGCACTACGCAGCCCTGTATGCAAAGCGCACGCTGGAGGCCGGCTTCACCACCGTGCGCAACGTCGGCGCCAACGATTTCATCGACATCGGCCTGCGCAATGCGATCAACGCCGGCATCGTCGAGGGGCCGCACATGCTCACCGCGGCCCATGCGATCGGCTCGACCGGCGGGCATTGCGACGGCACCCCGTTCCCGCCGGACGTGATCCCGCCGCGCGGTCCGGTCGAAGGGGTATGCAACGGGCCGGAGGAATGCCGCGCCGCAGTTCGTTATCAAATGAAGTGGGGCGCGGACGTGATCAAGATCTGCTCCTCCGGCGGTGTGCTGTCCGAGTCCGATCCGGTCGACGTGCCGCAGCTCACGCCAGCGGAACTTGGCGCGATCATGTCCGAGGCACACGCGTGGAAGCGCAAGGTCGCAGCCCATGCGCACGGGGATTTGGCGGCCCGGCAGGCCATCGAGGCCGGCGTGGATTCGATCGAGCACGGCAGCTTTCTTACCGAACAGACGCTGCAGCTGATGAAACAGAAGGGCGTCTATCTGGTGCCGACCCGGTTGGCCGTGTACTGGGTCAACCTGCAGGCACAGACGTTCCCACCGCAGATTCGCGAAAAGGCGCTCGCGGCGGCGCGGTCGCACGGCGACATGTTCAAGGCAGCGCTGCGTATCGGCGTGCCGATCGCGTTCGGGACCGACTCCGGCGTGTCCCCGCATGGCATGAACGCCAAGGAGTTCGCGTTGATGGTCGAGCTCGGCATGTCGCCGTCGGCCGCGCTGTTGGCTGGCACTCGCGAAGCGGCCAAGCTGCTGGGCGTGGACACCGAAGTCGGCACCCTGGAAGCCGGAAAATTCGCCGATGTGGTCGCCGTGCCCGGCAATGTGCTCACCGACATCGCGGCCACCGAAAAGCCGCTGTTCGTAATGAAGCACGGACACATCGTGGTCCAGCCGCACTGAATCCGGCTCGACGCCCGGCCGTTACAGCAGGGCGTTGGCCAGCGGCACGGTGATGAGCGACAGCAGGATGCCGATGCCCAGGATGGTGTTGGCGAGCTGCGGCTCGAGCTTGTTCTGATCGGCCAGGATGGTCGCCGAGATCATCGGCGCCATGGCCGATTCGAGCACCGCGACGGCCAGCACCTCCCCGCCCACGCCGATCGCCAGACCGGCCGCCCAGACAATGGCCGGCCCGAGCAGCAGCTTCCAGCCCAGGCTCCAGCCGATGGCTGCGAGCTGGCTTTCGCCAAGCTGCAGCCGGAACTGCAGCCCCACCGAGAACAGCGCCAGCGGCACCAGCGTCGCGCCGAGCCGGGCGAGAATGCTGTCGATCGCTTCGGGCCATCCACCCAGCGCACCGACCGCCATGCCGACGAACAATGAGATGAACGGCGGAAACAGGACCACGCGGCGCGCGATCGTCAGCTTCGAGACACTACGTCCCGAATACACGGCCGCGATGATGGTCCCGCCGACGGCGAACGCCACGAAACAGCCGACCTGGTCGGCAATGAGCGCGAGCTTCAACCCCTCCTCGCCGCGCATGGCTTCGATCAGCGGAAAGCCGATGAACGAAGTGTTGCCGAGTCCGCCCACCAGCGTCAGGGCACCGATGCGTGCCTGCGACCAGTGCAGGGCCCGCCCCAACAGGCTGAAGAAGGCCCAGCCCGCGAGAAAGACGAACCAGATCGAGGCGACCAGGAACCATAGATGCCAGTCGAAGCTGAGCCGGGGAATCAGGCTCAGCACCAGGGCCGAGTAGGCGACGTTCAGCACCCACCAATTCAGGCTCTGCGACAGCGCCGGCGGCGGCCGTCCCAATCGGGCGGCGAGCCAGCCGAGCACCAGGCAGACCACCAGGAGCAGGAAAGCATTCATCGAAGTGCAATGGCGATGCGGGCGACAGGCATCGCGTCAGTATAGCCGCGCGCACCGACGGGCCTGGGTTGGCCAAACCTCACCCACGCCAGAGCGCACGCAGCTGCCCCTCCGGTAAGTCGTCGCTCGCTTTCAGTCCTTCGCCTTCTTGAAATCGGCGGGCACTTCAAAGGTCTGCGGACTGGCCGCGTTGCGGCTGACCGAAATCAGTTCGGTACTGACGGTCATCAGCGGCACCAATCCTGCAGGTACGGCTGGCGACGTGGCGGTGGAGTCCGGCGGCGCCTGTTCCTTCTTCTTCTTTGCGAACAGACCACCCAATGCCCCTCCCAATGCACCACCCAATGCGTGGCCGACGCTCGACGGTGCGCCGCTGCTCGCCTGCGTTTCCTGCGAGATCTGGCACTGTGGACCGCCCACAGCGAGGGAGAAGCTGGATTTCACCGGATAACCTTTGATGTCCTGCATCTTGGCCGCGACCTCGCCCCAGATCCCCTCGTAGCGACCGAACATGGATTGCGCGCGCTCGGCGAAATCACGCGAGGTGGATGCGCTCACACCCAGCTTCTCTGCATAGGCACGCCGGTATGCAAGCGTCTCGGCGGCCGCATCGAAACTCGGCGTCAGCCATTGATCGAGCGTCAGACCGAACTCGCACACCTGACCGGTCTTCTTGTCCTTGCAGCTCTGGCTGGCGTTGATCTGCACACGCTCGGACTGATAACCGCCGATCGAGGCCTGCTCGCCGCTGCGCGTCACGTCGGCTTTCGGATCCGACCAGTCGCATTGCGACTCGTCGATACCGGAGGCGGCACGCTGCTGGGAGGCCTGCGAATCCTGCATTTTCTGCATCGACTGCTGCATGACGGCGCGCTGCTCGGCAAACGTGGTTTCGGTGTAGGTCTTCTTCTCGGTATTGAGCTCGTAGATCTTGTCCTGATCGAGCCGGACGATTTCGCTGCTCTGGCCGGCGCCACGCGCCAGCGCACGCATCATTCCGGATTCGAATTCCAGATTGCTGTCGGTGCGGGCACGGTCGCCGGCGATGATGGTCACGGTGCGGCCGCTCATGTTGGCCATCTTCATCAGGCCGGCGCCGCTGACCGACATGCTTTCTTCCATGGTGATATCGGCATGCGCGATCGGCAACATCGCAGCAGCTGCACACATGAACAAGATGTGCCGGCATTGCGAGTTGGTCTGGATAGCCATCGTTCGTCCTCCGCTGTTTGTCTGGCGGCACGGTGCGCATCCCAATCCGCCAGAAGCGCGCGCCGGTCGTTGTCAATCGATTCGATGCAGTTTGCCAATGCTAGCAGCGCTGCGCACCGGACAAAGGTTCAGTCGGATAGTCGTGCCGTGAGTAATTGCCGAAGTTTGTCGCAATGCAAGGCGGCGAAGGCGCGTGCTTCGATCTCGAACACATTGTTCCAGTAGCCGCGGCGCAACCATTCCAGCACATAGCGCCAGAGCGTGAGCCGGCGCGGCTGCCATTGCCGCAGCACGTGGAAGTATTCGTGCAGCACCAGATCGGGATCGCACCAGAATTCAGTCGCCGAGTCGCGCAGCAGAATGCAATTGCGTCGTGTGGTGGCGCGAGCACCGAAATGCAGCCGCGCGTAGGTCGAATGCTCTATCACTCGCACGTGATCGACCGGCTCCCCGAAGATGGTGCGCAGAGCCGCGGCAATCTTCGGCGGCGCAGTGGTGCGGTTGGCAAAACTGACCATGAGGGGTCGAGCGACAGCAGTAACAGTCTCTGCAAGTGCAGCAAGGAGCCCGGCGAACATGACGTGACTGCAACTTACACGATCAGCCGCCGCCAGGCACAGCACAGTCCAAAAGCAACGGGCCCAGCCGATCCGTCGGCTGGGCCCGCTGTTCTACACGAGTCGAAGAGGGTTTAGCGCTCGATGGCACCCTCGCCCTGCACCTTCACTTCACCGGGGTTGTCCAGCACGAACATGACCACGCGGCGATTGTGAGCACGTCCTTCGCTGGTAGCGTTGCTGTCGATCGGCTGGCCTTCGCCGTAGCCGCGAGCCACCAGCTGGCTGGCCGGCACACCTTGATCGATCAGGTGCGCCCGCACCGCGTCAGCGCGCTGCTGCGAGAGCGTCAGGTTGTACTGATCCGAGCCGCTGCTGTCGGTGTGGCCCTGCAGCTCGATCTTCAGCCGCGCATGCTTCTTCAGGTCGGCAGCCACGTTGTCGAGAACGCCGGCCGAGCCGCCGGTGAGGCGCGCGGAGTTCAGTTCGAACGTCACGCCTTCCAGGGTGATCGAGCCTTTGCGGACACAACCGAACTCATCGACCGCCACGCCCGCTTCGGTGCCCGGGCACTTGTCCAGATCGTCGGTGACGCCGTCGTTGTCGCTGTCACGCGGCGCAGGCGGAGGAGGAGGCGGCTCGGGGGCCGGCGGCGGCGGAGCAACAGCCGCCGTCTTCACCGCGGCCGGACCGAACGAGAACTGGAAGCCCAGCGTTCCGATGTAGTCGACCAGGTGGCCATCGGCGCCGGCGTCGTCCCAACGAGCCTTGAGCTCCGGGCGCAGCGCGAAGCTGCTCGAGCCGCTCTGGTTTTCCCACAGCTTCATGAACATGCCGAGACCGGCCTGCGTCATGAAATCGGTGGCATTCGAGCCAGGGCTGCGCTCGTTCTGCGCCACGCCCATGCCGACGGTGACGTACGGCGAGACGCGGCCGGCGCGATTCATCACTCCGAGAAAATCGATCGAGCCCCCGTAGAGACTCAGGTCGGCACGGCCCGGGCCGCCGCCGATCTGCGAGCCGTTCAGATTCATTTCGACGCTCAGGGCGTCGCTCACGTGCTTGCCGATGCTCAGTCCGTAGAGCCAGTCCTTGTCCTGCAGCGGGCGGTCGTTGTCGACCGAAATGCCGCCGATCTGCGGCGTCACGTACCAGTGACCGACCTCACTCGCAGCGGCGATGCCAGGTGCGGCCAGGGCACAAAGCAATAATACTTCCTTCATCATCGACTCCTTCTGGGGATTCTTCGTGGATCGAGCGCAACCGCATCGATTGCAGGCGCTACCTTAGCGGCCACGGTCCGGCAAACAAGCCGTTGGGACGGAAGTATCGAAATACGGTACCTTAGGTGGCACCATGCGAAACGCGCGAGATAGGGCCCACCGATGAACGAGACCAAGAGAATGCTCGAGACGCTCAAGCGCTGTCTGCGGGCGCGCGGCATGACCTATAGCAGCCTGGGCAAGGCGCTGGGTCTGAGCGAATCGTCGGTCAAACGTTTGTTCGCCGACGAGTCGTTCACGCTGACGCGCCTGGAGCGTGTCTGTAGCGTCATCGATATGAGCGTTGCCGACCTTTCGCGCATGGCCAGTGGCGCGCGCGAGGCCCAAACGCAGCAACCATACAGCCTCACGCTCGAGCAGGAACGAACGCTGGCGAGCAATGCCTCGTTGCTGGCGTGCTTCTACCTGCTGCTGAACGGTCGAACGGTGGAGGAAACCGAACGTCGCCTGGATCTCAACTCACGAGCCATGCGCTCGTTGCTCAGCCGGCTCACGGCTGCCCGGCTCATCGAGATCGATGCCAAGCGCAACGTGCGGCTGCACGCCAAACTGCCGATCGCATGGCGGCCCGATGGCCCGGTACGCCGGCTGTACGAGCGACAGGTGCGCGCGGAATTCCTGCAAGGACCGTTTTCTGCACCCAGCGAAGCGCTGACATTTCATTCGGCGGAGCTGTCGCCGGCATCGGTGCGCATCCTGCTGCGCAAGCTCGAGCGACTCGCCGCGGACTTCGCGGATCTGGCCGCGCTCGATGTGCACGTGCCTTCGCGGGACAAGACCAGCGTGGCGGTGCTGCTGGCTTGCCGGCCGTGGGTATTCTCTATGTTCTCGGCTTATCGCGCGCGGGGTGCGGCGTGAGACGGCGCGGTGGAAATTCGAACATCCGCGCAAAGCTGCACACGCCCACGTGCTCGATGAACTTACACGTGGGCGGCGCTGGGCCGACTCTCGATCGTTCAATCGAGAGTCTCGGTCCGACAGGCTGCCTCTAGCGGGCGGCTACCTGCTTCTCATCGTCATGAATCACGTAGACCTGCACCAGCTTGAGATCCTGGGCGCCTGATATCGCCGTGTTCTCGCCGGTCTTGGGGTCGGGATAGGCGTCCGCCAGACGCCGCAGCGCCTTGTACATCGAGGCTGCGGAGGCCTGGCCATAGGCGGCGTGATGAGTCGCCCAGGCCGTGTTCATGGCGTAGTACCACTGCTCGACATCGAGGAAGCCGGTCAGCACGCCCTCGGCGCCCTCCGGAGTCAGCCTGAAACGCACCTGCGCGTCCTTGTAGATGATGATCGCCGGATCACCCATTCCGTCTTCGGGCACCAGGACCTGCTTGAAGGGCTGGGTGGTCTCCAGCACTCCGTCGACGATGCGCCCCTTGGCGGTAGAGATGAATCGCTTGCCCCAGCGCGAATCCACGCGCTGCGAACCACCCGGCAGGTAATTTCCGGTCGGTCCGGCGAGCAGGGTATCCAGCGTGCGGTAGTAGGTGATCGTGACTTCCGGGTCGTTCCTGAGGCTTTCCACGCCGGTCAGCTCGAAAGCGATGCGGTTGAACGCCTTCTGCGCGCGCCATTTCGTCGTGATGATGCCCAGCTCGCCTTCCTGGCGGTAGTTGCGCACGCAACCGACGACGCGGAACAGCTGGTTGTCGATTCCCTTGCGACCGTCGTCGCTTTCGAAGTCTTCCGGTGAGCTCTTGCCATCGAGATCGACGCCGAGGGCGTACTTGCCGGCGGCCTCGTGGAACTCGAACTCGTCCGGCGCTGTATCAGGATCCCAGATCGCCGCCTCGCGCATCAGCTGCGTGTCGGTCAGGGAGCGTTTCTTGCCGTCCTTGGGAAACAGTTCGGCAAACTGCTCGCGCGGTCCGATGTTGAAGCCGTTGGGGCACTCTTCCTTGTGGTCCGCCGTCTCGCGTACGCCCCACGAGACTTCGTGCCACACCACGTATCCGATCCGGCCATCGGGCGGCGCCCAGTCCGCTTCCGCCGCGGCGGCCGACTCGGTCAGTGCCACCGCCGGCAACAGCAGCGCACCCACCGCCACGCCGCGGATCGCGCGGCGGACCAACGAATTCCAATCCCGATCATGGTCGTTCATCGTCCACCTCGCCCGAAGTCAGCGCCCAAAGTCGGCGCGCAGCCAGAAAGCCTTGTAGCCGTTGCGGTACCCGTAGAACTCGCCCCACTGGTCCGCGGTCATGTCACCCGGTGCCCGATCGCGGTAGTGCGTATAGACCGGACGCCCGCGATAAGCCCATACGTGCTGTGCTCCGGATTGCCCGGGGCTCGCCCACTTGCCGGTCAGCGGATCGATCCAGACCGCCGTCCAGAGCAGGCTGTCGCTGGTCGTCCCGTTCGACACCTGCACATAGGGGAACCGTTCGAGACAGCGCTTGGCATCGCCGCCACCACACACCGTGAAGCGATACACCTGCGGTGAATCCGGATGGTCGCAGGCCTGCTGATCCAGCGCGTCATCCGCGCAGTTGTACATGTACACCGTCTTGCCGCTGCGGTCGGCCAACACCAGGCCGGTGGGGCTTTCCTGCACCGTGAAGTCGGCGGGAGGCTTGGGGGTGTACTGCGTGTAGACGTTGTACCAGCCGGGCTCGTCGCTGCCGTACATCTTGGCGAACGGCTCGCCGATATGGGTGTACAGCGGCTGCCGGCGGAACGTCCATTGGAGGATGCCCGGCGAGCGTTCGATGATCCCGAACTCGCCGCGCGCCTGCGCATAGGCCGGTGCCTGGATCGGCTCCCATTCCTGCAGACATGCACCGGTACAATTGGACTTGTCCGGGCCGTCGCGCGTGCTGGCGTAGACGGAGTAATTGCTCTTCGTCTGCAGGACCCGCCCGGTCAGCAACGTGTCGACCCTGAATTGTGGCGGAACCATCGACGGTGCCTCGACCGGTCGGCGCACGCCCACCTCTCCGGCTCCCTGGGAGTGGCCTCCATTGACCTGGCCGGGCTTCTCGTCGAGCACCGAGGTGTACAGCGCGTAACCATCGTAGGCCCACTGCTTGAACCCGTCCTTGCGCTCGACGATGGTCCATTTGCCGACGGGCTTGGCGTCCGCGTCCGCCACCACCGCTGGCCACAGATCCAGGCAACTACGGCGCGTCGCCAGTTCCGGCAGCTCGAATCCGGGTGGATACGGGCTCATGAGCCCGGAGTTGACGGTGTAGACGGTCTTGTCGCAGCTGGGTTGCCCTTTGCGCTCGCCGACGGGACCGTTGCGCAGCTGCCGCACCGGCCACTGATACAGCGTGTGACCGCGGGAATCGGCGAACACCGGCCCTTCCTGCTCGGTCACCGCGATCTGGAAGCCCGGCGGCATCGGCACGGTCTCGAACTGCTCCTTGACCGTGGACGGACGCTCGGGCCAGAGCACCACGGCATCGGCCATCCCCGACAGAGGCAGCCCCGCCAGGCACAACAGCAGACATTTGGAGAGTGGAGCGGGCTTCACGCAATGATCTCGCTCAAATGGCTGGAAGTCATATTGCTCTTCAGTCCCCAGTTCGGCAGATCCAGACCCATCACGCGTAACGCGGTGTAGCCCACACGCGTGACGCCACCGCCGCGTGTGTCCACATGCAGCCCGGTCTTCACCCGGCCGCCGGCGCTTCCGGCCGTGAACGCGATCAGGTGATCCAGCGAATGGATGCGGGCATCGCCGTGGTCGGTATTGGCGTAGATCAGCATGTTGTCGAGCAGCGTTCCGCTACCCTCGCGGATCTTGCTGAAGGCTTCGACGAAGTAGGCCCACTCCTCGATGGCTCGCGAAGCGAAGTAGGCATGGTTCGGCTGATAGCCGAGCTTGGCGTCGATCGGCTCTTCGTGCGTAGTCGTGTGGTGGGGCTTCTCGTAGCCCTCCCTGACCGTGTTGGCCTGGGCGTTCGAATAGGCCATGTTGAACACGCGCGTCTGGTCGCAGGCGACAGCCATCACCATCAGGTCGGTGAGCAGGCGATGGCGCGTCTTCACCATCTCGACATCGACCCCCATCTGAGGATCGCTGGTGACGGCCGGCGGCGCGTGACAGGCCGCAATCGGTTCCGGCTTGGTGAGCTGCTGGTCGAATTGCCTCTCCAGGTGACGCAGGCCGGTGAAATACTGGTCGAGACGCTGCCGGTCGGCGGCGCCGACCGTTTTCTCGAGGGTCTTGATCTCGCCCATCACCGCCGACAGCACGCTGCGACGTGCCATGGTGCGTGGGTTGGGCGTAAAGACCGGCGAATTGGGATCCTGGAAGTCGGCCCCGTAGAGACGGGCGTAGAACTCCACCGGGGAGATCTCGGGCGGATTCGGCGAATTCTCGTTCTCGTAACTCACGGTGTTGCGGAAATCGCCGGTCGCGGAGGCTGTCAGCGTGCGAAAACGGGTCCCGCGGCCGATCTGATTGGCAATCGTGATGTCCAGGGTCTCGGTCGGTCGGTCGGCGCTGGATTTTGGCGCCTTGCCGGATCGGCCAATGATCCAGCCGGAGTAGTGGCACAGGTTCGGCTCACCATCGCGGAAGGCCGTGAGGTTGGAGATCAGATTTACGTGCTGGCGTACCCGCGCCACGGGTGCCAGCTGCTCGGGGATCTCGTAGCCCGCACCCGTCTTGCTGGGAATGAGAATTTTGTTGTTCCCGCCCAGCCCCCAGAACCAGGTGCCGAAACGCACCGGCAGCGGCGCGCCGGACGCGTACGCATTGCCGTTCTCATTGAGGAGGCAATCAAGCACCGGGAGGCCTACGGCCACGACACCACCGTTCAGCACACCGCGCAGCACACGGCGACGGCTCAGTTTCCGGATGTTCATGATCAGCTTTCTCCTGGCGAGATCATCGGAGTTAGGGGGCTACGGAAGCAGTCAGCTCGGCAGCCGACGTCGGTTCCGAATCCTGCGCAGACTTCTGATCGGGCAGCGGAACGCTCTGGCGAACCTCGAGCTCGTACACCCTGCGGAATGCGCTGCTCAACGCGATCTCGCGCAGTAGCTCGGGGAGCAGATAGCCATTGTCGGCGAAATCCTGCGACAGGAATTCGAGTACTTCGCGATTGTTGCTGTCGCTGGACGTGCCGGTGGCATAAGCGAATGCGCGACGCACCAGGCACCGGGGCACCTGCGGATTGTCCCGCACCGCCGCGCCGAGCCCGACCACATCGTCGAATTTGACGCCGTCCAGGTTGCCCGAGGTATCGATGTCGACGCCGCCTTCCTGGCGACGGAACTGGCCTGCGCCGTCGAACGATTCCATGGTCAGTCCCATGGGATCGGTGATGCGATGGCAACCGGCGCAGGAGGGGTTCTTGAGATGATTGCCCACTCTCTCACGCGCCGTCTTCACGGTGCCATCGGGATTCTCCACTGCAGAGAAGTCAACGTTGGGCGGTGGCCTGGGCACGACCTGGCACAGCATGATCTCGCGCAACGCCTTACCGCGCAGCGTGGCCGAACTGCGGCCCGGATGCGAGTGCAGAGCCTGGAAGCTGACCTGGGTCAACAGGCCCGCGTACGGGCTGTCGGCGGGAAATTCATAGGGCGTCCAACCTGGACCGCGCACGGCGACTTTGTAGATCGGCGCCAGCGATGGCGACATGAACGTCTGCCGTGTCGTGAACAGGTTGCGATAGTCCTCGTGCCGCACGACCAGGTGGTCGACGATCGTTCTCAAGGTCTGCTCGCGCGCATCCACTGCGGTCTCGCCGGTGAAACTGGGGTAGACCTGTCCGTCCTTGCTCAACATGCCGAAGTTCTCGAACTCGAACATGTCATCGAACAGGGCGCGCACCCCGCTTTCGAGCCGGGGGCTCGCCAGCATGCGGTCGACCTGCTTCGCAAGACCCTTGCGCGTATGCAGCGCACCGCTCTCGGCAGCCTCCAGCAAGTCGGCATCCGGTGGCGCATTCCAGAGGAACAGACTGAGCCGGGTAGCCAGCGACCAGGCATCCAGGCGCTGCGCTCCCGGATGGTCCGGATCCGGCTCCGTGGTCTCCGCCACCAGCAGCACACTGGGACTGAGCAGCATGCCTTCGACCACCACGCTCAGACCTTGGTAGAAATCCTTCAGCGAGTTGGCCGTCTTGTTCGCTTCCTCGACCAGCACGTCGACGTACTCAGGCGACAAGGCCCGTCGATACAGCAGCGGTCCGACCTGTGAAATGAACTTGCGGGCGCACTCCGGATCGGCCGCGGCGGGCTCGGCCGGCATGCAGGGGACCAGATATTTGCGACTGTCCTCGCTGATGACCTGTTCGGCCACCTTGGAGGCGGTCTTCTGATACACCTCCAGTTGGGAATCGGTAAGACCGGCCTGGGAGGCCCCGCTGGCGAGCAGACCTTCGATACGCGGCAGAGCGGCGAATCGCGTCATCGGCTGCACGTCCGGTCCGAACGCGTAGGCGAGCATGTTCAGGTACTGCTGCTGGGTGAGCAGGCGCATGGTTGCCGGAGTGCCTTTGGACTGCGGCTCCTTCGGATGCCCGACCACACCCATTCCTACGGCCACAGCGATGCCAGCCACCACGGCCCCGCTCGCGCACCACAACAGTACCCGCGCCGGCCGGTTGTGCGTCCCGATCAGGTTTCGTACTCGTTGCAGCACTTGACTCATCCCCCTATCGAATGGGCAGTGGACGCGATCCTGTCAGGCTAGATGCCTGCCGGATACGGATCAATGAGGCCCAGTTCATCTCGGTTTAGCGCCACTTAAGTGGTCAATGTCCGCACAGGCGCGGCCTGCACGGATCGTCGATGATCCAATCGAAAATTCCGGGTGCAGAGGTTGGCCAGACAACAAACGGCCGCGGCCTGCGCCAGCCCGGTCCCGGCAGGCCCGGCAAACCGATGCAAAGCATCACCTGGCGACAACTCAACGAACACGGACATGCCGCTCGCTCCAGGAAAAAGCCGTATCAGCCGATCCCTGGCTCTCCGTCGACGGTGACACGGGACCGCGAAAGTCCCGTGTCACCATTCAGCGAGGTCAGAACTCGAAACGCACGCCCGCACTGAACACACGGCCCAGCACGTCGTACAGGTTCGGATTCGCCGCAGGCAACGTATCGGCAAAGCTACCGTACGCCGCGACGACAGCCGGATCCCGGTCGGTCAGGTTACGCACGTTCAGGAACAGGTTCGCTTTCGAGCTGGTGCCGAAGTCGAAATCACGCGAGATCGAGGCGTCCAGGTAGAGAGCACCAGCGACGTGATTGTCGTTGATGGTGACGTTGCGCGTATTGGACACCGGGCAACCCGTCGTGCACTCGACAAAGTAGTTGTTGAGGGTGCCGGCACTGATGCCGCGCGCCGTCAGGCTTGCCCGCCAGGAGTCCAACGCCCAGCCGAACGTCGCCGTGTAACGCCAGTCGGGCACCGTGCCGCCGCCACCGATCGTGCTGTTCTGGCCGGCGATCTCGGTCTCGATGCCATTGTTCACGGACGAGTTCTGCAGGAAGTTGGTGGCCATGACACGCAGCGAGAAGCTCCCGGGCACGAAGCCAAGACCGAACCGGTAGCTGGCCTCGATGTCCAGGCCGCGGTAGCGGGCATTGGCATTGTTCACCGGCGAACGGCGCACCGTGAGGATGCGGCTGCCCGGCCCGGACGCGAAATCGATCAGCGAACAGAAGTCGTTCTGTCCGCCGAAGCAATTGTCGACGATCTGCTGCTCGGTCAGCGCCGTGGCGATGGCATCCGTCACGTCCGTATCCCAGTAGTCGATCGAGGCGCCGAAGCCAGGCAGGAAGCTCGGCTGGAACACCACGCCAGCACTCCAGGAGTCGGCCTTCTCCGGCTTCAATGCGGGATTACCCACGTTCAGCACGCTGATGCCATAGCCGGGCGAGGGAATGGTCGGCTGCCACGGATCAAGGATGTACGGCGCACCGGCGATACCCGAGCTGTACAGCTCGATCAGGTTCGGCGCACGGATGTCGTGCGAGATCGAGCCACGGAACTTGACGCTGTCGACCGGCGCCCAGGTCGTGCCGACCTTCCAGGCCGTCACGGCACCGGCGGTGCTGTAGTCCTCCCAGCGAACCGCTGCCTGCAGGTCTGCCGACCGGGCGAACGGCAGATCCTTGGCGAGCGGAATCACGGTTTCGAGGAAGACTTCCTTCACGTCGAAGGAACCAAAGCTGGGCCGGCTGTTACCTGCCCACCACTGGCCCAGCATGGAGTACTCGTCGACAGAGCTCTTGCCCATCCATTCCCTGCGGTACTCGACACCTGCCGCCATCGAAACGTCGCCCGCCCACATCGAGAACGGAGTTCCATCGATGCTGAAGGACGCAACGTTCTGCGTCAGGTAATTCAGGCGCGACTGGGTAACGCCGTTGCCCTGAACGTAGTTCACCGCCGCCTGATTGTTCACACCAATGCCCATCGGGTTGTACGGCACACAGGGGTCGGTCGGATCGGTGAGCGTGACACGGCACACGATCGCACCGGTGTCCGGATTGATGACTGCGTCGTATGCCTTCTCCAGGAAGGTGGTATTCCACATGCCCGGGGTGGAATAGGCCTGCTTTGCTTCGCCGTACTGGTAGTAGGCGTTCCAGCCCCAGCCATTGCCGAACGAGCCATCCAGGCTCAGCACGGCGCGAGTCACCGTTCGATCACCCGTGCCCTTGGCGATGTCGAGGTCCGGGTGCATCGTGCCCAGGCTGATCGACGTGAGACCGTTCGCATCCATGGCCGCCTGCACGGATGCCGGAAGGAACGGATTGCCTGAATCGATGGAGATGCTGCCGTAATCCTCCAGCGAGAAGGCCCAGTTGCGGGTCTTGCTGTTGTTGCGCGACACCAGCAGCGAGATCTTCGTATCGTCGGTCAGCTGCCAGGAAACGTTGGCGAGCGCGCCCACGCCGCGAATCTCTGAAGCCAGCGGCGCACTGCCGTGCTTGCCGCGGATGTCAGCCTGCTTCCACATCGGACCGCCCCGGTTGAACTGTCCGCCGCTATAGAGATCGCCGTAGACGAAACTGTAGGGGTCGCCACCCTCACCGAATGCTGTGCCCCGCAGCGGTCCCGAGGCGATGATGCCGCCAATCAGGCCATTGGCCGTCGAGATCTGGTCGAGGACGAGCCGCTGCGGCACGCCGCTGTTCGTCGTCGCGTCATATTCGGGGTTGACCACCACCTGCCAACCCTTGAGGTTCCAGCCGCGGGTGTTGTGGATGATGGGGTCTTCGTCCTCGATCGAGCCGCTAAACAGGAAATGACCGCGACCGCCACCGAATTCGGTACCGCCCGTGAGCGTGAACTTGCGTTTGGCATTGTCGCCGCGGCTGGTTATGCCGCCCTGGAACGATGTCTTCAGGCCGGTGTATTCGGTGTCGAGGATGAAGTTCACGACACCGCCGACGGCGTCCGAACCCCAGGATGCCGAGGCACCGCCGGTGACGACTTCAACCCGCTTGATCAGCTCCTGCGGAATGTTGTTGACGTCGACCAGGCCGTTGGATGAAGACGCGACGATGCGCTGCCCATTGAGCATCACCAGCGTACGGTTGGTGCCGATGTTGCGCAGGTTCAGCGCATTGATGCCCGCGTTGCCGCTGCTCGCGTTTACCTGGTTGGCGGCTGGCGTCCAACTGCCAGCGAGCGACGGGAGCGTGTTCAGCGCATCCGCGACGTTGGGAGAGGCGAAGCCTTGCAACTCTTCGGTCGTCACGACGCTGACTGGCGTCGGTGCCTCGTACCCGTCACGGACGACGCGCGTACCGGTGACGAC
>Ga0182747_1001100_pt1 | contig 21961 bp, 17 predicted proteins | sample eDN3rd30CBELigBY_FD_128526 | JGI IMG/M metagenome (GOLD analysis project Ga0182747, IMG submission 128526) | Enriched backyard soil microbial communities from Emeryville, California, USA - eDNA 3rd pass 30_C BE-Lig BY (version 2) (version 2) | ecosystem: Environmental > Terrestrial > Soil >...
CCTCTCCCCAAACAAGTTTGGGAGAGAGGGGAGTGTGAAATTAAATTAGAACTCCTCTCCCCATCAACCATCAACCGCACCCAACCTCACTCTCCCCTCGCCCCGGCTCGGCGGGGAGAGGGGTTGGGGGTGAGGGGCTCAAGAGCAATTTGCCGTCTCGCCACCGGCTGAAGAAGTGCCCGCCCTGCGGGCCTTTCGGCAGGTGTGGCGCCACCTGTCCGGGGTCTCACGACCCCGGCACTGGCTATGTCGGGCCTGCGGCCCTAAGAATTCCCTCCCAGGCCACCGGCCGACCTATCAACTGCCGGTGGCATAAGCCACCGGAACGAAGCTACCTACTGCCGCCCAGCCCCCTGGCCCGACACGCTCCCGACGGCGTCCGCCACTGGACTCACGCGCGACGGCAGATGGTCAGCTCAGCGTTCCGGGACAGCAAAAAACCTTGTCCCTCAATTGCCGTGTGAAAAATATCCGACGCATTTCCGAACTCCGAGTCATCATGGAGTTCAACGGCCATGGCATCTACCTTGTCTAGCCAGTCCCGACATCCCGGGGCAGCAAACACCACCGCCTCGGCGCCTTCGATATCCATCTTCAGGAGCGAGATGCGCTCCGAATGTGAATCGCTCAAAATGGTCGCCACATCAATGGCCTCCATCTCGGCTGCTTCAGCAGGCTCACATTCGCGCACCTGCTTCGACCATTCGCGCCCATCACGATAGGCTGCGTGCTGCAGCGCCAACCCGGTGCGGTGTGACCAGAGCCCAGCCTGCAGCAACGTCACGCGGCCGGCATAGGGCGCCAAGTTGCGTTGTAGCGTTGCGAAATTGCTGGGATCGGGCTCGATCGCCACAATCTGACAATCGGGATACTTGGAGAGAAAATAGATGCTTGAATAGCCGACATTGGCGCCGGCGTCGACGATCAGGCCCACGTCCGGCAGGTCGGCCACGCCGGCGTATTCTTCCTCGATAAAGACCTGCTGAAACACATTAAAATCGCTTGTGTTGGCACGGATCAGCAGCGGATGGGCGACAAACTTGGGCTGGATCTCAAAGTCGGTGTCCGATCGTCCGTATCGCCACAACCGTGCCGCTGCGGACAATCCAATCGGTCCGATGGCGATGGCAAACCGCCGGAGCGAAATCCTCCGCTGGCGTCGGCGACGTCGCTTGAAATGAGTCAGCATGCCGGATTTCCACTGCCCAGAAGGTTCATTGCACCACACCACACGGGACGATAACAAAAACAGCTTCCCGGTTAACAGGTCGTTGCTTCAAGTCCAGCCCCACCCCCGCCCGCGCAGCGGCGAGGCCTGCTAAGCGCTCCGCAAGATGAACTTCGGCAAAATTCGATCAGCCGGCAGGAATTAGCCTCCGGTTCCTGCGAACCACAAGCCGCACCGCGACCGACCGATTTGACCAATCGACACCCGCAACCTGCCACCCGCAACCAGCAACCAGCAACCCGCAACCTGCAACCCGCAACCTGCCACCTGCCACCTGCCACCTGCCACCTGCCACCTGCTTCGATCGACGGAGCGATCGACGACTCTGCCCCGTCCCCGTCCTTCCGAATCCTTGCAGCTTCGATCGGCGGAGCGATCGACGACTCTGCACCAACAACCAACAACCAACAACCAACAACCAACAACCAACAACCAACAACCAACAACCAACAACCAACAACCAACAACCAACAACCGACAACCAACAACCAACAACCAACAACCAACAACCAACAACCAACAACCAACAACCAACAACCAACAACCAACAACTACCCCCTGCCGCGCAGCGGCCCTGCCGGGTTTCCTCCGACCCGCATCCCCGGCGCGACATCCTTCACCACCACGCTGCCGGCAGCGCACAAACTGCCGGCGCCGAGCGTCACGCCGGGTCCAACAAACGCCCCGGCCGCGACCCAACAACCATCCTCGATCCGAATTGGCTTGACGACCAGATCAAACGTTGGCTTGAAAAAATCGTGCGAGCCGGTGCACAGAAATGCCCGCTGCGACAGGCAGACACTTGAGCCGATCGACACCTCGGCCAGACTCAGGATCAGCACCTCATCGCCGATCCAAACATGGTCACCGATCGACAGCCGCCAGGGGAACGTGACATTCACACGGCTGCGGATCACCACACCATGCCCGACCCGGGCGCCGAACCACCGCAGCGCCAGCACCTTCAGCCGCGACGGCATGGGGAACGCGTGCATGAACAGCACCCCGCGCACCATCCACCAAGCCGCCTCGCGCAACCGCGACGCCCCGCGTGAGAAACCCGCGTTGTCGAACTGAGAAAGATCAATCATCCCGCTTCGCGGTGGTTGTTGGTTGTTAGTTGTTGGTTGGTGGTTGTTAGTTCGATCGGCAAAGCATTACTTTTAACGCCAACGCGCCAGCGTGCGGCCCTAGATCATCCGCCTGCCCCCGGTTCGATCGGCGGAGCGATTGACCACCATTGTCGCCGACCGCTCCGCCGGTCGGAGCTGTCTTTATCCTGTTCGGTCATCTCGCAACGCCTACGCGCTAGCGTGCGGCCGTAACGCAGCCGCTCGGCACCGGTTCGATCGGCGGAGCGATTGACCACCTTTGTCGCCAACCGCTACGCCGGTCGGAGCTGTCTTTATCCTGTTCGGTCATCTCGCAACGCCTCCGCGCTAGCGTGCGGCCTTAACGCAGCCGCTCGGCACCGGTTCGATCGGCGGAGCGATTGACCACCATTGTCGCCAACCGCTACGCCGGTCGGAGCCCTCCGGCAGTTGGCCGCAAAAGAATTTGCTGTCCACCACCCCGATTTCTAATCGAAACTTCCACCAACCACCAACCACCAACCACCAACCACCAACCACCAACCACCAACCACCAACCACCAACCACCAACCACCAACCACCAACCATCAACCATCAACCAACCACCACCCCCGGCTTCTCCCCATCCCCGCATACCCAGCGATAACACTTCAAAAACTCGCTGGCGATCGCGTCCCAGCTAAAATCCTCTGCCATCCATTGCCGTCCCCGTTGTCCCATCTGCGCAAGCTGCTCCGGCGGTGATGCACAGGCTACTTCCAGCGCCTCGGCAATCCCCTCGACCGACACCTTCACCCACCAGCCGCACGCGTGCGACTCGAGCCCTTGCCAGGGCGTGCCCTGCGTGGTGATCACCGGCAAGCCATAGGCCAGCGCCTCAGCCACCGCGATCCCAAAGTTCTCGCTGTGCGTCGGCAAGATAAACAGCTCACTGGAACGAAAAGCTTCCGCTTTCGCAGCGCCGGTCAGCGGCCCGTCGAACCGCACCCGCTCACCCAGCCCCAGCGCCGCCGCCTGCTGCTCCAGTTCCGCCCGGTGCCCCCCTTCGTCCGGCCCCACAATCCGCAGCCGCCAATCCGCAGGCTGCACCCGCGCCCACGCTTGCAGCAGCAGCGGCAAACCTTTTTTCGGATGCACACGTCCCAGATAAAGCGCCGTGCGCGGCCGGCGCAACTCCGCCATTACAGAATCCAACGGCAGTTCGGGCAGATGGACGCCGTTAGGGAGCACGGCGACCGGCGCGGTCAAACCGCGCGCCCGAATCGACTCGACCTCCATTTCCGAGGTCGCGTGCAGCAAGGAGGCGGTCTGCAGATTACGCCGTTCCCACAGCGTCCAGACCGGTCGCTTTTTCCAGGCATGATGCTGCCAGGCCCAGGGCTCAAGCATCCCCCGGATCGACGCCACATGCGGCCGCCCGGTCTGCTGCTTCCAGGTCAGCGCCAGCCAAGAAGCGTGCTGCCACAGCCCATGCGTATGCAGCACATCGGCATCGTCAGCGAGCACCAGGCGGCGAAGTTGCGGCGAAAAGCCTAGCGGCGACACCCGCACCGCCCCTTCAGATCGCATCGGCGCCCGCCACTGATCCTGATAGGCCAGCGCCTCGGCGGAATGCGGCATCCGCACCAGCACTTCCGCTCCCGCCCCCGCCAGCCCCCCCGTCAAATTGCGGATCGACTCATACGGCCCGCCATAAGCCGGAGTCAGCGGTGGAGTGAGATGGAGAAGACGCAAGGGTGGTTGGGAGACGGGGAGCAGGTTGCAGGAGACAGGTCGCAGGAGACAGGTACTGCGTCGCACGGACAACCGACAACCGACAAATCCTTTTCGGCTCCCCTCTCCCCGCCGCGGGGAGAGGGGCTGGGGGTGAGGGGCTGGCAGCCGGTCCTACGAGGTGGGCGGCTGAGAGTAGTGAAGTGTCCGGACGGAGCTGTCGCGCACGATCCAGGCGAGTCTTTTGCTGTGCTCTGGCGGGTGAAGGTGTTAACGTAGAACAATTGCGGGCAATTGTTCTACTCTTTAAATCGCCAGCGGTTCAGCGATAAGCATTCTGCGAAAGCCGAATCAGGGCAGCGGGCACGCTCCGCGTGCCGTCCGCGTGAGCTGACCGCACACGGCCTGTGCCTGCCACTTTTCGACCGACTAGCCAAGTCAGCCTGAGCCCGCTCTAGCCGCTCCTGCCGCCATCAGCTTCCGGTAATACAACCGCCGCGCCAGCATCGCGAACACCAGCCAGAACAAGAAAGAGAAGCAGTTACCGGCCGAAAACAGCGCAGGCTCAAAGATGCAGACGATCAAGCCACTCAGTAGCGAAGCTGCATAAATCCCGGCGTACGGATCAGTTCTCGCCATCCTTACACCGCGAAAGACAAATAAGCCCATCAACCCAATAAAGGCAAGGGTCACAGGCCAGCCCATCGCCACGGCCAGCCCATAATAACTGCTCATGACACCGGCCCCGCGAAGCTTCAAGTCACTTAATACCACGCCATAATGGTCGTGAATGATCATGTCGGTGCCAAATCCGTGACCCTCCAACGGCCGCCGAGCAATGTATTCCTTGGCAAGTTCCCAAAAGTACGTCCGATTGGACGCGGTTTCGAGCGTGTCCTCTCGCAGAATCCGCTCTTGAAAAAACTCCGTGCCGAGTAGGAACGTCCCTCCGGCGAGCGCTGCGATTCCAGTCAGAATAAACAGGTTGGGACGGGTGCGAATAAAGGTCCAGGCAAGGATCAGCCCGCTTAAACCTGCACCCAACATCGCCGACCGCGTGCCGCAGAGCACCACATTGACCAGCAGCAGGACAGCAACCGCCAAGTAAAGCCGCTGATTGGTGGTAAGCCAGAAAGCAATGGACAACGGTATCGCGACGCCGGCGAGCATGCCGAGGTTGTTGGGGTTAGCGAATAATCCTTGGAAGCGAACCTGCAGCAATTCTTCCGGGTACAGTGCCGAGCCAACGACCAGATTCGCCGCTACCACCACCAGCAGCGTCCCGAGGATTTGGCGGAATAGCTGCTCCTCGGAATAGACGTCGGCCCAGTGCCAAAATGCCCACATCGTGCAACCATAGAGCAACAGCAGACTGATTGCTCGTTGCAGCGAATACGACGGAGCGATCGACCACGCGTAAGAGGCGGCAAATGCGCCGATGAAAGCGAGCACCATCACATCGACGCTCGTCCGCGTCCCCGGACTGTAACCACAACGACTCAGTCCGCCGATCAGCGCCAAGCCACAGCCCGCAGCAAGCGTCAGCCAACGCAACAGCTCACTCGGAATCGCCAGTTGCTCAAACCGTGACGTCGCCAGCAGAAACGGTAGCGTGTAAAAGACCGGAAAATACTTCCAGATAAACGCCTGCATCAATTATCCGGAAGATTCAAAGTTATACGTCGACCAACAACCATCAACGAACAACCAACCTCTCTATCCCGTGCTTCAGCGTCTCCGCCCAGCGCTGCGGCGTGTACTGCTTGGACAACTCAAAGCTTGCCTGCCCAAACTCCGCCCGCCGCTCGTCACTCAGCTCATGCATCGCCACCATCGCCCGGGCCAGTCCCGCGGCGTCTCCGGCCGGGAACTGATAGCCATTGTAGAGGTGGCGGAGCAAGTGCACTCCCGCGCCGCAGGCGTCGGAAAGAATCAGCGGCAGACCGCTGGTCGCGGCCTCGTGCGCGACGACTCCCCAAGGCTCGAATCGACTCGGAAGCACGAATGCGCTCGCGTGAGCCATCACGCTCGGCAGAGCGTCGGGCTGGACGAAACCGAGATCCTCGATCCCTTCGCCCTGAAGCCGTTCCCGCAGCGGCCCCGTGCCGGCGCAGCGCAGACCCCAGGGCTGTGACACCTGTTGGCGATATTGCTGATAAGCGGCCGCCAGCGTATCAAGCCCCTTGACCGGCACATAACGACCGACGTACAGAAACGCCGGCTCAGAAAGTAACGATGCGTGCCCGCCAGCCTCCGCAAACGCCCCCCAGTCGCACGCGTAGTAGCCGTCCCACAAGCGATCATCTCGAAAGCCGAGCGCCCGAGCCAGCACGGCTTGTCGCTCGCCGGTGACCCACAGCACATCGATCGCCTTCTGCACGTACCACGGAGCGGTGAGCCCGGCGACTCGTTGGCGCAGTCCCCCCGTCCACTGCGTATCGCACCCGGCAATCACCGGCACTCCGCGTCGTCGCATTCTGCGACAAATCCGCAAGTACCCTTTATCCGCCCAGCCGCCGGTCAGAACGGCATCGGGCGCAAAATCACGTACTGCCGCCTCGATCTCATCGTCCGAACTATCGCGTCGACTGCGAACCTCGCCTAGACCCGCAAACAGCAACGGGTCAAACGGCGCATCGGCCTGGTGCGGCCAGGCATAGATCAACAGTTCCGCCCCGCTCAGCCGCTGATAAGCGCGCAGGCACGCGGCTAGGTAGCCGGATAAACGGGTGTGAAGCAGAGCGAGACGCAACCAGGAATCCTCGAGGAGTGAACGCTAAAGACGAGTTTTTAAGTACTGCACAGCATCGAGCGACGGACGGAACGTTCAAGCGCGGCCTCAATTTTCGTCAGCGTCAAGCGAGCAATCCGCTTCCAAGAGAATTCTCGAACCTTTCTGAGCGATTCAACCTTAAGTTGTTGCAGCTCATTCTGAGGCAATTGTATCAAGGTTTCCAGCGCCGACCGAACCGATGCCGCATCGACCCGATCCAAGAGAATGCCGTTGTCCGGACCTACCGCCAGACGCACCGCACCCACGTCGCTTGCCAAAATGGCCAGCCCGGCTCCCATACCTTCCAAAATGGAGTTCGGCATACCCTCCGAATGAGAGGGGCAAAGCAACACATCCGCTGATCTTAATTCCTGTTGCAATTCCGCACTGCCACGTACCGCCCCGGCATAGCTGACATTGCTAAGGTTCAGCCGCTGCGACTCTGGGATCGGCCCCACAAAGCGAAACTCGCAATTGAAGCCGCGATCTTGTAACTGCCCAATCGCCTGGTTGAGTTCATGGATCCCTTTTCTTCGTTCGCTGCGTCCGACGAACAGGAACCGTCGAGGCGATCTGGCCGGCGCCGGATCCTGCCCGATCCATTCTTGGTCGATGCCACCTGGAATCTCCAAAATCCGGTCAGCGGGAATGGAAAGCTGCTGCTCGATGATCTGCGTAATTTTTCCGCCATAGGAGAAAACAAAGTCCGCCCTGCGCGCCTGGGCAGCGAACACCGGGCGCATCATCCGGCCTTCGGCCCAGGCGCGCCAAGACGGCGGCGGCTGAAACATCTCAAAACCGTGGAAGTTAACACCGATCGGCGGCAGATGCTCACCGGTCTGCTTCGCCTTCATCAACCGGCCACCGGTCAAGCTTTTGGCATAGATAAAGTCCACGCGAGGACGCTTGCGCATCGCATTCAGCACCACGTCCGAAAAGTGATCCATCTTGCGCAGGTAATGCCCGGGGAGTCGCCGACCGCCAGGCCACGGAATCGCAATACTATGGATACGGCACTTCTCACCCTCATCCATGCCCTCCAAACCATCAATGCCGTTGGCGTCCGCAAAATCCGTATGATACAGATCAACTTCCGCTCCCAGCCTCGCAAGGCACCTCGCCAGATTGAACGAATGTCGCTGGAGCCCGCCCATGACGTAGGGAGTAATTCCGGGCGTAATGATTGCTAACTTCATAATCTTGAGCGGCGTGTGTCATGAATGGCCCGCTCATAAATTTCTATTAGGCGATCCAAGTGTGGCTCAGGGCTAAACTCACGCAAAGCGATCTCTCGAGCGGCTCTACCAAACCGTTGATTAAGTTCATGGTCTTGTAGCAAGCGGATTAGGCCATCAGCAAAACCCTGCGTATCTTTCGCATTTACGAGAAATCCCGTGACGGTGTGATGCAGCCAGTCCTTTACACCGCCAACGTCAAAGCCGACTACTGGTTTGCCTCGCATCATCGCTTCGATCCCACTGATGCCAAATGCTTCAGGATAGATCGAGGGAAACGCAACCACCGCAGCTCCATTAATGTGCTGGTCAACAGTTTTCCGATCCGCCCACCCATGAAAGACAACACTTTCTCCAAGATCCAGTTGTGTTGCTAGCTGACGAAACTCCTGCTCATGAATGCCCGCACCGAGAAGATCCAGGCGTGCCTCTTTAACGTTGTCAAAAACGATCTGAAACGCGTTCAGCAGAAAATGTACGCCTTTCGTTCTTGCCATGCGACCAGCGAACACAACTCGATTCGATATAGAATCGATAGAAGGTGGCGGCGTCTCAAATGTAAAATTGTGAAGTAGTTCTATATTGCGAGCATCGATTCCTGCTAGAATTGCCTCTTCGCGCGTGTAGCAGCTGTTGGCTAATATTGCCGCATATCGGTGACTCGCTTCCCGAACTTCAAAGCGCGCGTTGCGATAGGCAGCAATCGCGCGGGATGGGTGACGATTGCAGCACCGCTCCGTATAGGTGTGGAACAAACAATGCAAGCCGAAGGGGTTGCTACACGGGACTTCGCTCTTCGCCCAAAACTTGCCCTGCCCAGGGCAAACCATTCGCGGGTCGGCCATCTTGCGCACAACTGGTCGCAACGATAACAATCTCCGAACTACCGGCGGATCGGACAAACTGTGAACATGAAACAACCCGCCGTTACTTAGGACAAGTTGAACGATAGGCGATCGATGAAAATCATTGAGTGTGCCTTGCCATGCATACTCTTCATTCTCGGACGTGACAGATAACTGCCTTCCGACTCGCTGCACTCCGATCCACTCGCTGATCCACCCCCGGTCCCGGAGCAACGGCTGCAACTGCGTGATCGACACCTCGGCACCGCCGGCAATGCGAGTTTTGTCATTGACGTGGACGACCGTTTTCAACGCATTTCCTGGATTCGTTGCTGAATGATTTCCGCTTTCTTGGCAAAGATCTTCTCCCAGGTAAACTCCTGGCGAATGCGGTCGTGAAGCTGATTGCCCAATTTAGCAACCCGCTCACGGTCCTCAGCCAATGACAGGATGGCATCGGCCATGGATGCTGGGTCGCCTGAATTGAAGAAGACCAGATCATCAGGGAACCAGGAGGTGAGGTGATGCGTATTGGGCGCCACTACCGCCATTCGCGCCGCTCCGTAATCAAGCAGTTTCATCAAAGACGCGTACTCTGGTGCCCCAGCGATCAATCCAACATGCATCTCGCGAAGAACCGCGGCGAGTGGCTCGCGTTCTAAGAAACCATGCATAATGACCGGCAAGGCGTTAGCTAGGGAGTTCGCGATCGAATCCTGTCTTGCCCCAACCAGGTGAAGCTCGACTTGGTGAGATTGCGACAGTCGCTTCACTGCCTCAATCAACACATCCGGACGATGATGCTGCATGAGGCTCCCGACGAAGCAGAGACGCAAGGTTGAAACAGGTGGCCTTCTGGCAGTTGCAAAGCTGTTTAGGAAGTCGCCCTCAACTCCGTTTTCAACGTTTATCCACCGATCACCAGGCAATTTCCAATAATCCCCGTAGCTCCCTACGAAGAAAACATGTGTTGCTACCGAATACGTCAACCTTTCAAGCAGCCGATTGAGCGGCGAAAGATGGGACCTGTAGTGCTTCTTGATTCCTTCATATTGCAACCCATTTGACTCAATAACACACGGGACGCCTCTGAGGCGCAAGAAAAATGGCAGCGGATCAAGAAAATTCGACCTGACGTAGACGAAGTCATAGTTCGCACCGGAAAGGCGTCTTGTCAACTTCCAGGCAGACCGAGCTTGCACTGCGAGTCGCTTAAGGTCGCGAAGCACCCCCGCGCATGGAGATGTACTGCTCGCATCGTAACTCTGACTGCAAGCAGGCACCTTTCCAGAGCTTGGCGCTGAGGCCACCGGGAGTAGCGGCTGTATTTCAAAATGCCGGCCAAGCTCGCTAATTCCGGTCATGATATGGTTGTGAGCACCCGAAGTCGGCATAAGACAGCCCGGTTCAGTGACCACATACGCCCCCTTTAAACCGCAACCACTCATTTTAGCTGGCATGTCAGGAACCACTTGAGTTTCCGTTGCCATCATATGGTTCCCGATAAAGCGCTTCGAAAGAATCTCGCATGTCGCTGCGTGAAAACCGCGACTCGACAAACTGAAGCCCAAACAGTACAAAACTGACCCGGCCGGCTGAATGGTCGCGAAGGTAACAAATTGCCGATTTTATCGTGTCAACATCTCCGAAAGGACTAAAGACTGTTGAATCCGATACACTGACACGTTTCTTATTCCAGAGGAAGGCAGCCATTTTAAGAAACAACGTGTCCCCCACACAACCGTCCGCCGTTCACACCGCCCCAGAGCATAAGAACACACTCTGCGCGTCACGACCAGATGTCTTGCTGCGAAAACTTTTAAAAACCAGAAGTAGTCCTAACCGGAATTTCGACTCGCTCCTGACAGTATCGCGTGAGCACGCTCAAAATTACAAAAGCCGAAAATGGAGACAAAACTACGGGCAAGAACACTGCGATGGGAAGTCCTAAGCCAACGGCTGCTTACGGCGCGCGCCTCGCTTGCAAGCCTTTCAGCCTCTTCTCGATCTCCGTTACGCCACATTGCACGGGCAAACCCAGTCATTGCCTGTGCAATGATGTCCACCTGGTCACGACTGAGCCGCGCTCGCAAATCCTCTGCCCCAAGGATGTGACGTAATATGGCTACGCGAGTTGCTAAAATCGGCGCTCCATTACGCTTACTAACGCTATCTGGCCTTGGTCGAATAAGGGCGCCTACCACCGGAATTACGTGAAACTTGAGCCCAATCTGTATTGCAAGCCGAAGATGTAGGTCATACTCCTGAGAACAGGGGAGCCCTGGTCGAAACCCGCCAATACGGACCAAGTCTTGCTTCCGATGTAGAGGCGCTGGAGTGGGCGGCGTGGTATGCAAGACCATCGTCGCAAAATCGTATTCTGTGCGCGTCCATTTCGACGACAAAAGCGAGAGATCGCTGTCCGGCATGAATGCTACTTGCGTGCAGGGAAGAACACCTTCTGGAAGATCCGCATTGACTTTTGCCTCTATGCAGTCGGCCGTTAAAACATCGTCTGCATCTAAAAATTGGATCCACTCACCTTGCGATAGATCGATTCCACGATTTCTTGCAGCACATCCTCCTAAATTTGCACCGGACACCCACCTAACTTTGTCACCGAAACTCTTTATCGCGATGAGGCTACTATCAGTCGACCCATCATCAATGACAATGACTTCACAGTTCCTATAATCCTGATCAAGCGCGCTTTGGATTGCCTCTGCTATCCATTTCTCGGCGTTATAGCAAGGTATGACAATGCTCACGATTGGACTAGTCACCGACTGCGCCCCCCAATGCTGGCTTCGTTGAAACGGCTGCTTCTGTCATGGCGAAACTAAGGCCCCATCGGGCCGGGCGCCTCATACATGGGGCGGACACGCATCTCTGTTTCGCCAAGGAGGAGAGAAAACTTTCACGATTAGCCGAAGGCGACGATTCTAATGTTGCCGACGTATGCTTGCGAAACGACCCTGCATGGAACTGAAACCAATAGACGGGAACGTCCGCTCGACACTTATGCCATGATACAACACGCATTTGCAAATTGGTGCGCTATAATGAACGCAGGACGCACCCTAGCGTCTGGTCGATCCGCAATCGCTACTTTCACCTCCTGCCAAGCCCGGTGAAAGTCTCTGCTTCAATTTATTTATAGCGACTTTTGCAGTGAATTGGACAGGGATAAATGCTATCCGCAACTGCGTGGCAATTAGCCTTGGAACGAAGCCTACGCCGGCTTGAATACTGCGGAAACAGAAAAGAAGGCTGAACACAAATGCCGGAGCAAACTCTCGGCAACACACCATGCGGTGCTCGCGATAGCCCATATGTATACTACTCCATACCACCTCGGCTAAGTGACGACAGGCCGGAAGGCAATGCGAAGGCTCGATGTCCAAACAAATGGCGATACGCGCGTGTATCTTATTTCGTCTCTGACTAATCCAGTCTGCACCAGACCACACGCCGCATTCATGCACCCTGTAGACCGCCATTCTTTCGGATGAAATTATCGCGCCGCCGTGCACGGCCAACATGGAGAATAGGTAGCGATCTCCATTAGTCACCTGACGGAATCCCTTCTTGCCCACATAAATGTCGCGTTTGCGATAAAGAATAGAAAGTGTCGGTAAATGCCGTCCCGAGATGACCTCATCTCCTGTGACAAACTCAACTTGCTTTCCGTTAACCCCTAAATCGTTACCCTTGATCGCAACTGAATTGCCGGCCGTATCGACGCCATCAACATTATGAGCCGCAATAATGGCATTTGGGTGTTCGTCCAGTAACTGCACCTGTTTTTGCAGTTTTCGCGGGTCTGTCCAAAAGTCGTCACCCTCACAGTAGGCAATAAATTCGCCCTTAGCGCGAGACCGCGTCTGTACTCCAGGCTTAACGCCCTGTGAATACTGATTCACCGTCTGCAAGACGGCTTTGATAAGCCGAGGGAATTTCGCCTGATAGTCGCGAACTATTTCGGCCGTGCCGTCAGACGAGGCATCGTCATGGACAAGGATTTCGACAGGAAATGTTGTTTCTTGAGCCAGGAAACCCTCGATCGCCTCCCTGATGAAGGACACATGGTTGTATGTAATGCAGCAAATGCTAACGGTAGGAATTGTTCCATCCGGCCAAACCTGATCGGCAATCCGTATCGGGTGTGGCAGCAGTTCGCGGTCAGCTATCAGATCTGCACTAACGATTCCTCGTGCATGAGCGGTCAATCGCCCTAAGGCACAATCATGATTAATGGACATCTGCTAGGCTCATGATCAGCTGGAAACGGGGGTACGGGCGTAACTGGCGCCGGTTTTTCCGGAAACCTTGTACGTGCGAATTACCTGACAAACGCGGTGAACGTCGTCACACCTAACGCCCTGGCCAGATGGTAGCACAATCACCCTTTCCGCGATATATTCCGTACGAGACAATAATAAATGCGCGTTGGGCTGCAGGGCGCGATAAGGCTCCATTCGGTGGCAGCCGGGCCAAAAGTACTTGCGGGCGATGATGTTTTCCGCGTGCAGCGCCATCAAAATCTCATCACGAGTGGCGGGGCAGGCGTCGGGATCAACCTCGACAACGATGTACTGGTAGTTGTTCCGCTCCGTTGGATCGTAATCAATCAACTTGATCCCCGGCAGGCCGGCCAGACCCTGGCGATACGCCTCGTAGTTTCTACGGTTGCAGGCGATGATCTCGTCCATCGCCTCGAGCGAAGTCAGCCCCATCGCAGCACAGGCTTCGTTCAGCTTGCCGTTTACGCCGAGGTAGACGACGTTGTCAAAACCTTGGAAACCGAAGTTACGCATCAGCCGCAACTTCTCAGCCAGCTCGTCGTTGTTGGTGACGACCGCGCCACCTTCAAAGCAGTTGATGAACTTTGTTGCGTGGAAACTAAAGACTTCGCAAGCGCCAAAGTTGCCGATCGTCCGGCCACCACGCGAGCAGCCGAAGGCGTGGGCCGCGTCGTACATCACCTGCAGCGAATGCTTGTCCGCGATCGCCTGTATCGCCTCGGCATCGCAACCGCGGCCCCAGAGATGAACGCCGATGATGCCGGTCGTCTTTGGCGTAATCAGCCGCTCGATCGACGCAGGGTCAACGGTGTGAGTCGCCGGATCGATATCGGCAAACACCGGTGTGATCTGCTGCCACTGCAGCGCGTGCGCGGTGGCAATGAAGGTGTATGACGGGACAATCACTTCACCGCTCAATCCCAGCGCCCGGATGGCGATCTCCAGCGCCACCGTCGCGTTGCACATCGAGACGCAATGACGCACGCCAATGATTTCGCAGATCCGCTGCTCAAACTCCTGGACCAACGGCCCATTATTGGAAAACCAGCGGCGGTCGAGCATCGCATTGATGCGAGCCAAAAATCGATCGCGGTCGCCAATGTTTGGCCGCCCTACCAGAAGTGTTTCTTGCATCTTGTTGCTTGAGATCTGTGCTTGCAAAGATGGTACATCTATCTACAATTGGCGCGTCATTAATATGCCCGAAGCCCCCGCGTCACCGCAGTCCTTGAAGCTGTTGCGAGTATAAAAGGCAATTGCTCTCTGATTCCCTCGGTCAACCTCTAGCGAAATTCTGCGCAAGCCGCGTTCGCTTGCAAGGCGGCAGCAGGCGTCAAGCAGCGGTTTTGAGATCTTTTCGCTCCGGAACGCTGGCAAAATGCAAATTGAGCTGAGGAACGCGAGCTCCGTATTCATGTCGTTTGCATAGACTGCTGCATGGGCCTTATCGACGGCATCGCATACAGCGAAGAAGTTTTCTGCACACGCTGCAAGCTTGACACTGTATTCTAACAGGTCAACTCGTTGCGATAGCGGTGGCGTGAACTCCTGGTCGGCCATGCGCAAAAATGCCTCAACTCGCTCCGCATCGTTGTCATGGATAATGCGATTCACTTAGGAAAGGTCCATTTTGGTGAGCATCTCCTGGATCGCCGGTATGTCATTGAACATAATTACGTCAATGATCGACAGGTGTGGAACAAACCTAGCGGTCCCTTGCTCGTATGCGTATTGCTGAACGTTTTGAAAGCTCAGCGCGATGCCATTCCCCTGAAATCGCGATTTACTATAGAGCGACTGCCCGCCGATCGGATTAATGTACGTGCGTGCCTTCAAGCATTCGCAAGTGCGGAGCACACGATCTTCGCCGCGAAGGCTGGCATCAACATCAAGAGCAGACGAAACACAAAGCTCTGCTCGAAGCCCCAAGGCGTCCTTGATTGTCTTGATTGAATGCCATATGAACTCGAACAAGTTTTGCTTCTCGCAGTGCAGACAGGTCGCCAGCAACTCCATCCCCGTTCGAAAATAAGGCGCCTTGCGGTAGCATGATTCAAACTGCCGGATTAATCGCCCTCGCTCTTTATTAAAGGTCTCCGAAAGATATCGCTGGCAGACATGTAGCGAGTCGTGATCTTTCCGTAGCGGCAGCGTAAACACCTTGTCTTCGCCGTTGCAGAGCATTCGATTGCGATTGATCCAGCCCTTCTTGGTGTATTCAATATTGTCATACACCACAAAGACATCAACTGCGTGCATTAGCTGCCAGTAGCCGATGTATGGCAAGAAGTACGGCTGCATAATAGCAACGACCCGCTGACTTTTCATTTAAAACAGCTCTTTCAGTAACCGAAAATTCCGTTTAGCAAGATCATTTACTGCTTGAATATGGAGATCGAGGTGATTCCGGATTGCACTCCTTTCACTCCAGCATGCCTCAATCTTTTCAATCAGATCAGTTGCCGACGCTGGATTGGCAACATAGTCCTGGGCGCCTGCAACCGCTGCAAAGCCCCGAAGTTTGTGCGCCTTGGGCTCATGACCATAATCGACAATCACGGTGGGGACCCGTTGCGAAAGACCCGCTACGGCAGCGTGCACACGGCCGCTAACGAGCATATCAAAGCTCCCAATGATCGCCTTCGTCTTCCACGCATCGTATACCCCATCAATCGCAAAGACATTACGAGCAATTCCACGCGATTCAAGGACTTGCTGAAGTTGCTTGGCAATCGGATAATCGCGTCCGTGTTGAAGCATAAATGCTGGCGAAGACGGGTCAAATCCGTTTGAATGTGACATTAGGCATACACGAGCGTTGAGCGATCCAGTAAGGAATTCAACGGCTTCACAAAACGTGCTGTACTCGTCGTTTGTTCGCGGCCACCTATCAAACGGCCCCGTCGTAAAATTCCAGCCACATACTATAAATCCAACAAGGGGCCGCCCCCCCCCGCCGAGCTCATACTCTTCCCGCCGAATAATGTTGCTGATTTCGGCAGGCGGAGCGGCTTCAAAAAGAAAGGCGGGGCACGCTAACGTTACCGTGCGAGTTGTGTCGAATCCGGCATCTTGAAGAAGCTGCATGCTAATCGGCTCGCGGTTTGTAACAAGATCGAATCCAGCGTAAACCTCTCGCGCTAACTCCCTCGTGTCAGCGTTGGAAAACGGCCCAGGGGAGCCCGCAAGCATTGCAACACGTTTTCCGAGGTTGATTGCGATTTGATCCTTGATCAATCCGACCCGAAAACGATCGGGACCCAAGAAATTCGCGTTGTCTCCCCAGATATCGCCACTGAAGTCGATTACCAGGTCGGCCCACATCACGGCGTCGATATAGGGTGTCCTACAGGCAAGCTTTCCATGCTTTTTGTATTCTTCAGAGATTGCGAGCTCTTCCTGCGCTGCAGACAGTTCATTTGGGTCCCACGCGTAATAAAGCTCCATCGGCAATGAAGTGACTTTCTCGCCTTCACAGAATCGTTGCGACAACTGCATCGTGGTGCGGAGTTCACAGCCAGGAAACGTGGCATGCAACTCTCGCACAAATGGCTCGAGGATGTAGTAATTGCCAATGTTACCGAATTCCATTCGTCCCCAATGGAGCGAACATTGCCCGATGATAAGAATGTTCATTCTGCTTGGGGCACCTTCTTGTTACTAATTTTCAATTTGTCGTACTGTTAGCGTGTGTGGCTATGCGGCCGCAACATATCCTTGCTAGACTTCCAGCCTGGGAAATCTTGCCGCGGCAGCTCTATTTGGGGGCCACGATCTTGACTGGTGACCCAGGCGCGTGGCCTGAAGACGGTTTTGCGGGAAGCGTGAGAAGATATTGGCCGTAGCTACTCCCCTTTATTTGAGTGCCTCGAACCTGCAGCGACTCATATGACATCCATTCGTTACTAAATGCGATTTCCTCAAGGCAGGCAATTTTGTAACCTTGGTGATGCTCGACAGTCCGCACAAACTGCGAGGCTTCGAGGAGACTGTCGTGTGTACCGGTGTCGAGCCATGTATGGCCGCGCCCGAGTTGTTCGACGTGCAAATCCCCGCGTTCCAGGTATGCACGGTTTACGCAAGTGATTTCCAATTCTCCACGTTCCGATCGTTGTACTGCTTTTGCAATTGAGACAACATCGGAGTCGTAGAAATACAGGCCAGTGACGGCATAGTTTGATCTGGGGCGACTGGGCTTCTCCTCAAGGGAAACCGCCTTGCCAGTTTTGTCGAATTCGACGACACCGAACCGCTCTGGGTCATGAACTTGGTATCCGAATACAGTCGCACCACGTTTTCGCGCCGCCGCTTCTTTTAGTTTTGGAGAAAACCCTTGCCCATAAAAAACATTATCACCTAACACCAGCGTGCATGGCTGACCACCAATAAATTCCTCGCCAATCAAGAATGCTTGCGCGAGGCCTTCTGGCTTCGGCTGCTCGGCATAGGAGAGTGAAATGCCAAACTGCGAGCCGTCGCCGAGCAGCCGGCGGTAAAGCGGCAGGTCTTCAGGAGTTGAAATGATCAGCGTCTCGCGGATACCGGCAAGCATCAGCACCGACAGCGGATAATAGATCATCGGCTTGTCGTACACCGGCAATAGCTGCTTGCTGATCGCCAACGTACAGGGATAGAGCCGAGTACCGGAGCCGCCGGCGAGGATGATACCTTTGCGAGTCATTTTTCTTGAGAAGCTAGTGGCTAGATGCTAGAAGTCAGAGGGTGGAGACAGGAGGCAAATACTCTGGCTTCTAGCCGCTGACTTCTAGCGTCTTGCCTGCGACGGTGGGTTGCTGCGCAACTTTGCCAGCGTTGAGCTCCACCACCTGATCACACCACTGTATCGTGGTCAGGCGGTGGGCGATGATAATCATTGTCAGCTCGCCTTCTAAGGCGGCGATGGCTTTCATGACTTCGGCTTCGGTGGCTTGGTCGAGCGCGCTGGTGGCTTCGTCGAGAATCAGCACGTCGGGACGGTGGTAGAGCGCCCGGGCCAGGCCGATGCGTTGTCGCTGGCCGCCGGAGAGCCGCACACCGCGCTCGCCAACAGTGGTTTGCCAGCCGCTGGGCAGGTCGTGCTCGATGAACTCGAGGATCTGCGCCGCCGCGCAGGCGCGGCGGAGTTGCTCCTGATCGATCTTGTCAGCAGGCAATCCAAGCGCAACGTTGGCGGCGACGGTATCGTCGAGCAGAAAAATGTCCTGCGGGACATAGCCGATTCCAGCCCGCCAATTGCGCTGATTGTCTTTGGTGAGTTCGATCTCGTCGACGTAAATGCCACCGGACACCGGCGTGTGCAGGCCGAGGATCAAGTCGACGAGCGTTGACTTGCCGCAGCCGGTCGAGCCGATAAAAGCGACGGATGTATTTTTTGGGATCACCAGATCGACATGGTCGATCACGTTACGCGGGCTTCTGGGATAGCGGAAACAGACGTCGCGGAGTGAAAGCTGCCGGTTCCACTCAATGCGATTCAGCCGCTCAGCCGGTATCCTTGGAGCGACGGCCGCCTGGCGTTCCGGAGCAAACTCCTCGTAGACTTCATCCAACGAATGGAGGTTTGCGGAGAAGGTCGAAGCAGCGGTGTATAAGAGCTGGACGTTGGGCAGCATCCGGTAGGCAGCCAGCGCCATCAGACCGAGCGTTGGCAGGATCGCGGTCAGGTTTTCGCCACGGGCGGCATAGAAGACAACGATCCCGACGAGGGCACCGAGCCCCAACGGCTCAATCGCGCTTTTGGGAGCGAATTGGTGCACCGTCTGCTTGGCCTGCACCACCGACTGCTGCAGCGAGTAACCGGCAAAACGGTCGACGAAGGTGTTTTCAACACCATGGACCTTGATCGGTTTGATCCCGCCGAGTAGTTGCTGGATCTGGCGATTGGTCTCGCGGTTAGCGAGTTTCATCGTTTCCGAAAACTCGCGGCGGTGCTTGGCGAGGACTTTGAAAATGGCCGCGTAGGAGAGACCGAGGACCAAGCCGCAGGTCAGGGCGACGTAGGGGTCGACCAGCACGAGCATCAGCGCCAGCAGGGTGACGTTGATCAACCCGGCGGCAGCCGTGAACAGCGGCACAAGGACTGACTGGATGTAGCCTTGCACGTCGCCGTTGACCTTGCGGAGCATCACTGCGGTGCTGCGCTGCAGGAAGTAGCTGTAGTCTTGTCCCACGATTTGCCGCAGCAGGCGGACTCGCAGCCAGTGGCCAAAACCGCGGGTGTAGCTGGCGGTGGCGTAGACGGTCAGCAGGTGCAGGCCATTGGAGATCAAGAGCATGGCGATCGCGCCCAGGCCGGCGACGATCAATAGCGTCTGGTCCGTCATCTCCGGCAACCGCCGCAGCACTTCGCCACCGATCTGCGACTGCCGCACCGCTCCGGGATCCGCCGCGATCGCCAAGAACGGGAAGATCGACGACACCCCGACGGTCTGCACCAACCCTTGCAGGCAGGTCAGCGAAGCCACTAGCGCAAGACGCTTACGGCCATACGGTCGAGCGAGGGAGTAGATCTTTTGGAAAACGTGCATGAGTAAAGAAGCTAGAAGCTAGAGGCTAGAAGTCAGAGGGGAGAGTGCTGGTTTCTAGCTTCTAGCTTCTGACCTCTAGCCTCTCGCTTGGGAATGGTTTGCGATCGAGGGCGAGGTGGAGGAATTCGAGCAACTCGGCTCCGCCGCCGCTGAATACGAGTTCGCCAAGTTGCTGGAGCTTTTCGCGGTCGATGCGTTGCTCGTTAGGAATGATCAGGTTTCGCAGGTCGACCGCGTCCTGCTGCTTCCGATCCCAATCGCGATGCGGGGAAACGACGGCCGCATACTTAGCGGCAATGGCGGCTTCCAGGCTAGGAATCCGGTGCCCGGTCGTCTCGTCCACCCGGTGCTCGACCTGCAAAATTGCTGCGTGGCAAGCGTTGCTGGGGATCATCACATCGATGACCGACTGCAGCTCGCCACCGATGCTGATTTCACCGGGATCGCGGAAGCGGACAACAACCGGAAACCGCTGGGCGACGAGCGTCGGCCAGCGTGTCTGAATCGCATCAACCACCTGCTCCAACTGGCTCTCATCGACCAACACGTCGACATCTTGCGTCGCTCGCGGCTGAGTCATGTAGCCGACATAGCCGTACAGCCCCATCAGTACCCACGGGTCGATCCCCGCGCCGTTGAGGACTTCAATTACCTGTTGTGGTTGCACGTTTTGGCTACCCGGACGGTGTTGGCACCGATAGTTCGTCGTAATCGAAGAGGCCGTCGCGAAGCCGCCAGCGTGGCCAACAGGTCGCCGGGGCGAACCATGATCGAGGCTAAAGTCCTCAACTCCCGGACGAAACCGAGATTGAGCTTCGCGGATCAGCGCGTCGCGGAGAGACAAGGTTGGTTGTTGGTTGTTGGTTGCGGGGGACGGAGGACGGAGGACGGAGGACGAGTTTTTTTTGTTGATTATCGGAAACTGGTCCAGAGCAAATTTTGCTACCTGCTACCTGTCTCCTGCTACCTACCAAATCAACGACTGTTACGACTGTAGAACTGGGATCAATCTGTGCGGCTTCTGACTTCTACCTTCGAAACAGCTTGCTCGGGTCGAGGATGATTTCGCAGTCGGGATGGACGCTTAAGGAAAACGGGCCAACGGCTGAGGCAAGGGGATGGTAGCGGTCCTCTGCGAGATGGAGTACTTCGATCTGCTGTTCCTCTGGCTCGACCATTAAATACAGCGGTACGGACTGGGACGCATACAGGGCGCGTTTAAACGTGCGGTCCCTGGAGGCTGTTGAAACCGATAGGACTTCCGCGACCAGCGCCGGAGCCGTCTGCTGGTGCCGGGCCGGCACACCATTGCAAACGATCATCAAATCGGGCCGGACCACCGTATCGTCAGTGACCACCCAGTCGAGCTCGACCAACGCCTCACACTCGCAGCCAACACGCTCCAATTCGTTACCCAACAGCCGTGCCAAGCGGGTGAGCGTCTGCTGATGATTCCCGAAGGGTGAGGGCGTCATGGCCACCGGCAACCCATTCCATAACTCCCAGTCTCCTTGCCACTGGGCATAGTCGGCAAAGGTGTAGTGCGGCTGGTAGCGAGGAACGGGCATGGGGGACGGGTTGATTGTTGGTTGTTGGTTGTTGGTTGTTGGTTGTTGGTTGTTGGTTGTTGGTTGCGGGGGACGGAATTTTGTGTTGATTATCGGCCAGCGGTCCAGATCAAATTCTGCTACCTGCTACCTGCTACCTGCTACCTGCTACCTGCTACCTGCTACCTGCTACCTGCTACCTGCTACCTGCTACCTGCTACCTGCTACCTGCTACCTGCCAAATCAACGACTGATACGACTGTAGAACCGGGAGCAATCGGTGCGGCTTCTGACTTCTACTTCCGAAACAGCTTGCTCGGGTCCAGGATGATTTCGCAGCCGGGATGAACGCTCAAAGAAAATGGGCCAACGGCTGCGGCAAGGGGATGGTATCGGTCTTCTGCCAGATGGAGTACTTCGATCTGCTGTTCCTCTGGCTCGACCATTAAATACAGCGGTACGGACTGGGAGGCATACAGGGCGCGTTTAAACGTGCGGTCCCTGGAGGCTGTTGAAACCGATAGGATTTCCGCGACCAGCGCCGGAGCCGTCTGCTGGTGCCGGGCCGGCACGCCGCCACAAACGATCATCAAATCGGGCCGGACCACCGTATCGTCAGTGACCACCCAGTCGAGCTCGACCAACGCCTCACACTCGCAGCCAACACGCTCCAATTCGTTACCCAACAGCCGTGCCA
>Ga0182747_1001101_pt1 | contig 21959 bp, 21 predicted proteins | sample eDN3rd30CBELigBY_FD_128526 | JGI IMG/M metagenome (GOLD analysis project Ga0182747, IMG submission 128526) | Enriched backyard soil microbial communities from Emeryville, California, USA - eDNA 3rd pass 30_C BE-Lig BY (version 2) (version 2) | ecosystem: Environmental > Terrestrial > Soil >...
AAATAAATTTGCTGTTCCCGCAGGAAGCTTGGGGATCTTCTTTGAATCTACTTCGCTCTGCAGCGAAAGGCGTAGCCGTCAGCTGCACTCGACCCTCCATTCCAATCAATTTTCAAAGTATCAATTTTTTAATATTACGTTTTGGGTATTTCTTTGAGTTGTTCACTTATGGCCCAGCCTCTATATATTAACCTAAAATATTATAACCTGAATCTACGAAGATTGTTTCGCCAGTTACACCACGTGATAAGGCACTAAGCATTACTAATGTCATATCTGCAACTTCTTCTTGGTTCGTGTTACGTTTTAATGGAGATGTCTCTTCGATTTTGTGAAGAATTGTGTTGAAACTTGGTACACCTTTTGCGGCTAACGTACGAATTGCCCCAGCTGAAATTGCATTTACACGAATTCCTTCTGCACCTAAATCTGCAGCAAGGTAACGCATAGCTGCTTCTAGCGCTGCTTTTGCAACACCCATAACATTATAGCCATCAAGAACACGTTGTCCACCTAGGTAACTCATTGTAACGATTGATCCGCCCTCAGTCATAAATGGTCGTGCTGCATTCGCCACAGCTACTAATGAGTACGCACTTGTATCTTGTGCAAAAGCATACCCCTCACGACTAGTCTCTACAAAGCGATTTTTAAGGTCTTCTGCATGGGCAAAAGCAACAGAGTGAACAATCCCGTGGATGACACCAAACTGTTCTCCAATTTGAGAAAATGCTTGAGCGATGCTGTCATCACTATTGACATCACATTCGATGACTGCTGTATTATAGTCTGAATAATTTTCTAATACTTTTTCGATTTTTCCTTTTGAACGTTCCTTACGATACGTGAAAATAACGTTTGCCCCAACTTCTAGAAGTCTTTTTGCAATTCCCCATGCAATACTTCTCTCATTGGCAACACCCATTACAACAATGTTCTTATTTTGTAATTGTAATAAATCCATTCCGATGATCCCCTTTGTCTTTGAAAATTTTACATCTGTTATTAGTACCAACTACTAATAAGAGTTTATCAGTTCATCCTTTAAAAATCAATAACAGAGTAGTAACTTGTAAAACAATGTAGTTGACCGCTATTATGTATTGCAATATACTGTGGTTAACTAGTTTGCTTAGCATGGTAGCAAACGACATACATACCTGCAATGCATGGTAGTGAGGTGAAGAATTTGTCGGTACGAAGCCAATTATTGAAGGGGATTTTAGATGGTTGTGTGTTAGCGATTATTGAGAAAGAAGAAGTATATGGATACGAGCTATCTCAAAAATTACAACACTACGGTTTAAAGGATATAAGTGAAGGGACGATTTATCCCGTACTACTCAGATTACAAAAAAATAAGTGGATTGAGGGGAAAATGCGACCATCTGATAGTGGGCCAAACAGAAAGTACTATTCTTTAACGATAGAAGGGAAAGAAAACTTGAGGATAATTCGAGATGAGTGGGCTTTATTAAGTACCCCTATAACTAACATTTTGAGAGGTGATGAAGAGTGGAGTTAACTGTTAAAGAAATGATAAAGCAGAATAATAGTAAAAGGGAAAGTTTAACGCCGGAGAATAAGTTGTATTATGAAAATATGCTTGTATATATTCGTGCAAATCCGTTAAAAAATGACCGTGCTACTGAAGAAATATTACTTGAAATGTTAGACCATATATTAGAAGCTCAAAATGATGGGAAGACAGCGGCAGATGTTTTCGGAAAATCACCAAAGGAGTTAGCAGATGAAATTGTTGAATCTCTTCCAAAAGAACCTGTAATGAATATGATGGATTTTATCTATGAATTGGGGGCAACATTGTTTGGATGGTACTTAGTCGTTACAGGGATTGTTCCGTTAATTACTAAAGAGGACCAAACAGTTTATTTAGGTTCGATGTTATTAACTGGGTTCATTTTAATCCTTATTTTCGTTGCTCTAGTATTCTTCGTATTTAACCTTATTAAAAAAGATGCACTCCACGATAAAACAAAGAAGAAGAGAACGATGTGGGGATATGGGGTGATGATTGGTCTTTTATTTGTAGGTGGGATCGTTGGTATTATACTGATTGAGCCATTTGGTTCTAAATTTACAATCTCTTATCCACTAGAATTTGGGCTAGGCTGTTTCTTATTATTAGCAGCTTATTTATTGAAAAGATCTCGAGAATCTAAATAACTTTAGAAGCTACCCCCGAATTAACTAAATCGGGGGTGATATGTATCTTTAGTAGATATTTTTAATTTTATATACGAAAAAGAGGTTGGGTACTGATCCAACCTCTTTTAATTATTCATATTTTAATGGGTCGCCTTCAAATGATTCGTCTGCAACTTTAATCGAATCCGTAGGGCAGCCTTCAAATGCGTCTTGCATGTCTTCTAGTAAATCTTCTGGTACTTCCGCTGTACCCATGTTATCATCAATAATAACGAAGGCGATTCCTTCATCATCATAGTCATAAATATCTGGGGCAGCAGCACCACAAGCGCCACAAGCAATACATGTATCTTTATCTACGATTGTAAATTTTGGCATGTTTTTCTCTCCTTTTTCACGTGCGCTTCCAATACAAGCTTCTTATCTATTCTAAATCTGTTTAATTTACTTTTCAACCCAATAGTTCGAAATGGAGGATTGATTTTGATTTTCCAAAAGATTCTTTTACAAATTTTCTACAATTTCAAACAAGAACGTACAATTTCTGCTCCCTTCCATCTGTTAAGAGGGAAACGATCAGGACAAACTGTACAAGATGTCGGCATATATCACTTACATAAATACTTTGGAGTATTACCAAAACTATCGAGGGAAAAGTATGATATAGAACTGTCTACTTTAATAGAAGACCAATTCCTCAACGTGAAAGAGGATGGATTTTATGAGTTAACAAGTAAAGCAGTAGAACAAATAAAACACATACAAAACCTTCCATTTGATGGTTGGCATTATCGTGGAAATGAGCATTTGTTTTTTGCTAGGCTATCATTAGTTATTCAAACGCTATCTCATCAAGTGGCTGGAAAAATGTCTTTCATTCCCATTCAAAAGGATGAACAAGTACAGCAATGGGTGAGATATTTTTTAAATGCGAATCATTATAAAGATGGCCAATTGCAATTAAAATTATTTAATGAAATTCAACAAAGTTTAGGTATAAATACGATGGAAGAACGAGCAAAAGATATAGTCATGCTTCGTTTAACCGGATATGAAACAGCTGGTTTAACATGGCAACAAATTAGTGTACAAAAAAATATGGAAGAAATAGATATTCAATTAATGTATATTGCTGCCCTTCATAATTGGTTGAATCAGTTGAACCAACATCAAGAGGAATATCCAATATTAAGTCAGTTAGTTGAAAACATCCGAATCAGTAACCCTTTAAGTGGATCTGCTTTCCAAACAGCAGAGCTTTTTAATAACGGATATTCGTTAGAGCAAATTAGTAAAATGCGCCGTTTAAAATTAAGTACAATAGAAGATCATATTGTGGAGTTGGCGATGATCGAACCACAATTTAAGGTTGAACAATTCGTTTCAGATGGTGATATTCAAAAAGTCTTAACTGCTATTGAAGATTATAATACGCGGAAACTAAAAGTATTACATGAGGTTGTTCCACATTTAACGTATTTTCAATTAAGACTTGTTTTAACAAGAGGTGAACGTGTTGAATCTTGAATCTATTTTAAATCAATACTTTGGCTATAAAGACTTTAGACCGGGGCAAAAGGAAGTTATCCAAAATGTGGTAGCTGGAAGAGATGTGATTGCATTACTGCCAACTGGAATGGGTAAATCCTTATGCTATCAGCTGCCTGGTTACATATTTAATAAACCTGTATTAATCATCTCTCCTTTACTCTCGTTAATGCAGGACCAAGTGGATCAGATGAAACAGCTGAAAGAAAAACGCGTCGTCGCATTGAATTCTTTTTTAAATCCAGCTCAAAAAAGAGCGACTATCCATCATTTACATGAGTATCGATTTATCTTTATCTCTCCTGAAATGCTCCTGCAAGAGCAAGTTCAACAAAAGTTAGACTCAATGGAACTTTCTTTACTCGTGGTAGACGAAGCTCATTGTATTTCACAGTGGGGATTTGATTTTAGACCAGATTATTTGCGTATTGGTCATGTCATTGGGAAAGAAAATCGTCCACCTATTTTAGCATTATCGGCAACTGCTACTCAAAAGGTAATCGGGGATATAGAAAGTTATTTAAATATGAAAGACCCTTACACATTTATACATTCTATAGATCGACCGAATATTCATTTAGGAAAGTTATTGTTTCAGGGTAGAGAAGACAAAATGGATTGGATTCTTGAGCATGTAACAAAGTCTGCGGGGCCGGGTATTATTTACACTCAATCACGATCGAAAACCGAAAATATAAGTCAAAGGCTACTTCAATCAGGAATAGCATGTGCTGCTTATCATGGTGGAATGGATCCATTAGATCGACAATTCATCCAGCAACAATTTATCGATGGATCCTTAGAATGGATTATTGCAACAAATGCATTTGGTATGGGCGTACATAAGCAAAACGTTCGACAAGTTATTCATGAATCACTTCCTTCAAATATTTCCAACTATATGCAGGAAATTGGAAGAGCAGGTAGAGACGGCAAAGATTCGCTCGCCATTTTGTTATATGCAGAAGGTGATGAAGAATTGGCGAAATTTGTCGGGATTGACGATTCACCATTGGAGTCGCACGTAGATAATTATGAACAGTATCGATTGAGAAAAGAACAACCAACAGCAATGATTCATAATGGTGAGATTTCTGAAACAGCATTTCGAGTTTTAGATTATTGGATGCATCAACTACCTCCTCATGAAGTAAAGCAACGATTAATTTCGATGAAGTATGAGAAAATAAAGGCCGTTGAAGAAGTAGTCGAGTTGATTGATTCTACTTCGTGTATGAGAGAAAAACTTGTGCATTATTTTGGACAAACTTTAGAGAGTAAACCAGATGATTGTTGCCAATGCTGCGGTTTAGTATATGAGCATATCATTGAATCTCGTAAAATAAAAGATACAACGACAGTAGTAGAATGGAAAAAGAGAATAGAGAAACTACTTTTAGGAAATTCTTAATTTTTGACATTATATTCATAAGGTAAACGATTATTTTCTCTATTCTATTAAATTGATTGGAAACTCGACATAAATCTCTCAAAATTTCCAATACTATCATTTACTTTTCAGTGGAATTTCGTCATAATTAGAGAAAGATAGTGTTGGAGGTGGTACTCATGAGTAATGAAGATTACAGAGAGAAAATTGAAGAGCATCGTCAATCAATTGAATTGGAAGACCAACATAGCTCTAGAATGTCACGCTCACGTCAAAAAGTGAAAAAGAAAAAGAGAAAAAACCCATTATTAAATGTTCTATTATTTATATTGTTAGGTATTCCTTTTGTCTTATTAATTTATGTTTCTTTCTTTTATAACCCATCTGCATCTGATATGGCAGAAGTAGAAGACGAGAATGGTTCAGTTGTAGAGGTGCAAACAAATCACAAAGTCTCTGCAAGTGGTAAAGAAAAAGTAGAACCTGAAATAGAAGAAACTAATGATGAGACAAAGACTAAAAACAATGTAAGTACTGAAGATAAAGAAGACGAAGCGGCTAAACAAGCAAAAGAAGAGGCTGCAAAAAAAGCCGAGCAAGCGAAGATAGCAGCAGAACAAGCGAAAAAAGCTGAGCAAGCAAAAAAAGCGGAGCAAGCTAAAATTGAAGAGCAAGCAAGAAAAGCTGAGCAAGAAAAGCTTGCTAAACAACAAGAAGAACAAAAAAAAGCTGATCAGAAAAAAGAAGAACAACCGTCTACAAGTGCTAAATCGCATACCGTTCAACCGAACGAAAATTTATTCCGTATTGCATTAAAGTATTATGGTGATGCTAGTGGAGTCGATAAAATCAAAGCAGCAAACGGTTTATCTTCTAATAGTATTTCTGTAGGACAAACATTGATTATTCCATAACGAGCTTAGAATGGATTCTAGAGTAAGACTAAAAGGATGGTGTACAACCATTCCTTTAGTCTTTTTTTCTGTGTGTAAGTAACGTTTGCTAAAATTGCATGCTAGAATATTATATAGTGAAATAAGATATGGAGTTATGTAGGCAATGGATTGACATGAGGTCTTTTGCACTTGAACTAAAAAGTAAAAGTCTTGGGAAATTTCTCGAAAGCGTGTGCCTTTAGATCACGTGTTTATTAAAGAATACAGTTAGCAACGTTTGCATCTATGCGTTTTGTAAAGTTCTTTTCGGAAAGGGGAGGGAAGTGTGGTTGAGTTGTTCATTGTGTTGTTGATTATCATACTTGGATTTTTTCTATTCATGCTTAAACAAGCGGCTGAAAACAATGTACTAAACCATAAAGTTGATCTAGATGGAGAACCAGAGCAAGTCTCCCTATTTTTTATATCGGATGTACATGTACGAAAAATTAATGATAAGATGCTTCGGAAAATCGGTAAAAAAGTAGATGCCGTGATTATTGGAGGGGATTTTGCAGACAAGAGAACTCCCACTTCACGGATATATGAAAATATTAAACTGTTAAAAAAGTTAGGACCTGTTTATTTTGTTTGGGGGAATAATGATCGGGAAGTGGGAGAGAAAAAGTTACGAGAAATTTTCAAGGAATCAAATGTAACGATCGTTGAAAATGATGCCGTATTGTTGTCAACACTTCATAATCGATGTTGGTTGAGTGCTATTGATGATACCACTACAAGAAATGTGAATTATCAGCAAGCATTTAAAAAATGTCAAGGTGACGGGACGATTATTTTTATTTCGCATAATCCTGAAGTCTTTTCAAATGTTCGCCAGAAATATGATGTTGATATTATGATGGGGGGACATTTGCATGGTGGTCAAATTCGTTTTGGTCCCTTCGGTATTCATCCTCATGGATCTTTTACGATACGTGATGGTGTAGCCACCCTAATAAGCAATGGATATGGAACTACTACAGTCCCTTTACGTTTTGGTGCGAAACCACAATGTCATATCCTGACTTTACAGTATGAAAGAAAAAGAAATTAGGTATTCCAATCGATATAGCAGTATACTAATAATAGAATTTATAGGACTATGTAGGTATTGTCTCATAGTAGAAGAGTAAAATTGTAGCTTTTAAATGGATATGTTAATTTTATGAAGGAGATGTAAGACATGCAAAATGTTGATGCCATAATCGTAGGTGGGGGTCCTTGTGGATTATCCGCAGCGATTGAATTAAAGAATATTGGCTTGAAACCGATTGTGATTGAAAAAGGGAATATTGTGAATGCGATTTATAATTATCCTACACATCAAACCTTTTTTAGCACTAGTGAGAGATTAGCGATTGGGGATGTTCCATTTTTAATTGAAGAACGAAAGCCACGTCGCAATCAAGCGCTCGTTTATTATCGTGAAGTAGTGAAAATGAAGAATATCCAAGTGAATCGATTTGAAAAGGTTGAATCCGTAGTAAAACAGCCAGATGGACATTTCACAGTAACTACAGATAAAGAAGTTTACGAAACAAAATATGTAGTGTTAGCAACGGGATATTATGATCAACCAAACTATATGAATATACCAGGAGAGAATTTACCAAAAGTGCATCACTATTTTAAAGAAGCACACCCATACTTTGATACAGAAGTTTTAGTGATTGGCGGTAAAAACTCTGCTGTTGATGCGGCTTTAGAATTACATAAAGCAAAAGCAAAAGTAACGGTTGCCTATCGTGGTAGTGATTACTCTCCGAAAGTTAAACCATGGATTATACCCGAATTTGCTTCCCTCGTTCGTAATGAAGAAATAATGATGCATTTCAATACAGCTGTAAAAGAAATCCGTGAAAATGAAGTGGTTTTAAATGTGCAAGGTGAGGAAAAAATCATTTCAAATGATTTTGTTTTTGCGATGACCGGTTATCATCCAGACCACCAGTTTATTCGGTCGATGGGCGTAACCATAGATGAGGAAACAGGCAGACCAAATTATAATCCTGAAACGATGGAAACGAATATCGAAAATCTGTATATAGCGGGAGTCTTGGCAGCAGGTAATGAAGCCAATGAGATATTTATTGAGAATGGTAAATTCCATGGCGGTTTTATTGCACAGCATATAGTAACAAAAAAGGAAAATTAAGCACGTGTTGAGAACGGTAAAAATTAAATGTTAGATAGATCATATTTATCTTAGTAATATTCTTTGACCAAAACTAAATAAAATTTAATTCAAACAATGAAAACGAAGTAGCAAATGCCACCTTGTTTTCATTGTTTTTTTGGTTTTATTATGTAAAAAATGTTAAATATAACTAATTATAGGAACACGATAGTTATGAATAGACCTAATGAAAGCGTTATATCAAAGAAAAAACTAAATATAAGCAGAATAAATGGTATAAAAATTAAAAAAATATTTATTATTTTAGTATATCTATTTTACCATCTATTATTTTTTTAAAAGAATAAAATGCGATTGGGAATAAAGTTATATCAAAAATACTTTTTTAAATTAAGAGATTCATTGAAGGAGGGTGTTTATTAGAAAAACTAGGCAATATAGTGTTTTTCTATATAAAGTAATATTTTAATCTAACACATTCATTTGTTGGAATTATGGATGTAATTTTATAGAAAGCAAATTTGTATACAATTTTATTATTATGCATTTCTTATATTCTAAAAATTCAAAAATGGATTTGACTTTGGTATAACAATATTATAATATTTCATTAGCGCCGAAAGATGTTGCGTAAAGTAGTGTTTTTGATGAGTTAAACAGTAAAGTTTTTCATTTTCGACAATTTACGTTTCGGTGTTTAATGAGACATAAGTGTTTAAGTCAGGGTTAAATTGTAAAAATTAAAGTCTTAATTCAAACAAAAGAATGCTATTTTAGCCTTCTTCACATTACTAAATCTGGGGAGAATGACTAAATAAGTAGGTTAACTAAATGTAAAAACTATTAAGTTATTAATTGATAGGAGGTTTAATAAATGCTAGATAATTTACAAGAAAAAAACTCAAGCGTTGCTCTAACTGTTCTTGGTCCAGTACCTGTTCAGGATCTTGGGGTTGTACTTATACATGAAGCACTACTTTCTGTATACCCAGGAGCACAGTACGCACCTGAAATTAATATTGATAAAAGTGAAATCTTTGAGGTCTTAAAACGACAATTAACAGATTTCCGTAGAAATGGTGGAAAGACAATTGTTGATCAAACTGGCATGTTCCATGGACGTGATGTAGAACTTTACCGAACGCTTTCGAGAACAACTGGTGTAAATATTATTGCGTCAACAGGATTAGGGCCAGAATCGATGTTAGGTGGTTATTTTATGACACCTCAAAAAAATCCACCAACACCATGGTCTGCTGAGCAGTTTTCAGGGTTATTTACAAAAGAAATAACGGAAGGAATTGTCATACCACGTGTTGAGCGTTCAAGTTCTGCAGGTATTGTTACTTCAATTGCTTCTAAAGAAGGTATTACACAGGTAGAAACTGGACTGTTCCGTGGTTCTGCACAAACAGCTCTAGCTACGGGTGTACCTGTTTCTGTACAGTATGGCGCAAATGCAATTAGTGAATTAGATATTTTACTAGGCGAAGGCATAGCTCCAAATCGCGTAATCATTGGTGGGCTTGATCGCATCGATGCAGCAGAAACAAAAACAGCATTTGAAATTGCTGAGCGTGGAGCCTATGTAGCGATTGACCATGTTGGTTGGTCTACAACTGATGGCTACTTAAATGATACAGATCGTGCACAATTAATTGCTGAACTGATTGCAGCAGGTTACGGTGATCGTGTATTAATTTCAAGCAACAATGTAGGGGTAGCGAAAGGACATGAAGCAAAAAATATTGGGTTCGATTATTTATTGACTTCATTCGTACCAATACTACGTAATGCAGGTGTAACAGCTGAACAGATTCGTCTATTACTGAAAGAAAATCCACAACGAGTTTTAACAGTGGATGCTACGGCTGAACAAAAGGTTTCTGGTTGGAACTATGACTGGGATAACTTATATCAACCTGTAACTTATTAGAATTTATATAAATCGAATTGTCTAAAAAACCTGCAAAATGATAACGGTTGCAAAAGCCTATAAAAGAGTAAATAGTAAGGAGTGAAAAACATGGGAAAAATTAATACTGTTTTAGGTCCAATTCCAACAGAAGATTTGGGAATTACAGCAATGCATGAGCATATTGGTTTCGGTCTTCCAGGTTGTGATTTAGATACGCAATGGTGGAAAAAACCTGAAGAAGCATTTGAGGTAACATTACAAAAGCTACGTCGTTTCCGTGAACACGGAGGAAAAACATTCGTAGATTGCACAGGAATTGGAAATGGGCGTGACGTTGAATATTTCCAAGTACTTTCAAGAAGAACAGGAGTACATATTGTTGCAGTTACAGGATTTGTTGCAGCTGACTCTGCACTTCCATATTTCCGTAACCAATCGGTGGAATATTTAACTGATTTATTTGTTCGTGAAATTACGGTAGGTATCGATGGTACCGATGCAAAAGCGGGAGCTATCAAAGTAGGTGTTAGCCGTGGTGGTAAATTAAATGAATTTGATAAAAAAATCTACCGTGCAGGTGCTCGTGCTTCATTAAAAACAGGAGCTCCAATTATTACGCATTTATGTGTAGATGCTGATTCTGCTATCGAAATTTTTGAAGAAGAAGGCTTACCGCTTGATCGTGTACTATTTGGTCATGCAGACGACGGTGGATATCTTGATGAAAATCGCGATTCTAAAATTGCACAACTTGGCGGTTATGTTGGATTCGACACAATTGGCTATGACAGCGAAGTAGAAGGTGCACCATATTGGTCTCGTCCTCGTCAAGACCGTGTTGAACATTTCCTTCGTTTTCTAGATAAAGGCTATTTAGATCGCGCGGTTATTTCTGCAGATGCAAACTGCTGTGCATTAGGTTGGCCAGGATTAAAAGGACACTCTGTAAACTACTTATTCGAAGAATTTATACCAGATCTTCGTAAAGCAGGTGTTAGTGAAGAAGTATTTGAACAATTATTAATTCACACTCCAGCAAATATCTTAACAATGCGTGAACCTCAAGAGTTAAAACAACCTGTAGCATTAGGTAAATAAAATAAAAGTAGACTTCTACGACTAGAAGTCTACTAACCATTTTATTTACAGATAAGTATGATAGTTTTTCTTATCTGCATATAGAGGTCCAGAAAGAGATTCATTCAAGAAAAAAAAGGAGGTAAAGCCAAATGGATATTAAAGGAGTCGCATATATCGCAGGTGCATTTGAGCATCCGTTACGTAAGGCCCCAGACACATCGGTTGCAGCTTTACATGCAGAATGTGCACGCGGTGCTCTAGCAGATGCTGGGTTAACATTTGCAGATGTAGATGGTTATTTTTGCGCAGGTGATGCCCCGGGTGGTGTCTTGTCAATGGTTGACTACCTTGGACTGAACGTTCGACATTTAGATGGCACTGATATTGGAGGTTCTTCTTATATTGCACATGTATCACATGCTGCTCAAGCTATTGCAGCAGGAAAATGTAAAGTTGCCTTAATTACAATGGCAGGACGTCCACGTTCAGAAGGGCGCAGTGGTGTTAAACAAAAAATCATTGGTGCAAATGTACCTGATACACCATTTGAACTACCTTATGGTCCAACCGCTGTTAATGAATATGCAATGGCGACGATGCGTCATATGCATGAATATGGCACAACTAGTGAGCAGTTAGCTTGGGTTAAAGTGGCGGCATCACATCACGCTCAATACAATCCAAATGCTATGCTTCGCGATATTGTAACAGTTGAAGATGTGCTCTCTTCTCCTATGATTGCAGATCCACTACATCGACTCGATTGCTGTGTAGTAAGTGATGGCGGAGGGGCTATTGTTGTAGTTCACCCTGATATCGCGAAAAGTTTAAGACGTCCACTTGTTTGTGTATTAGGCGCAGGTGAGGCTCCAAAAGGTTTAATGGGTGGTAAAACAAATCTTACATATTCGGGGGCTGCTTGGTCAGGACCAAGAGCTTTTGAAGAGGCAGGGGTAACACCTCAAGATATAAAATATGCTTCGATTTACGATAGTTTTACAATTACTGTATTAATGCAACTAGAAGATTTAGGATTCTGTGAAAAAGGGCAGGGCGGTAAATTTGTTGCAGATGGGAACCTTATTTCTGGAGTTGGTAAGCTACCGATTAATACAGATGGTGGCGGTTTAAATAATAATCATCCAGCCAGTCGTGGTGGGATAGTAAAAGTAATTGAAGCGGTTCGCCAGCTTCGCGGAGAAGCACATCCACAAGTACAGGTGAAAAATTGTGATCTTGCATTAGTTCATGGAACAGGTGGCGGACTAGCAAGTCGTCACGGAAGTGCAACACTTATCTTAGAGAGGGTGTAAATCATGGGAACTATGTATCAATCCAGAACAATGACTATTCCGGAAGTACATCCGGAGCATAAGGAATATTGGGATGCAGCATCTGTTGGAAAGCTACTTCTTAAAACATGTGATGATTGTGGAGAAATTCATTATTACCCTCGTGTTATTTGTCCTCATTGTATGAGTGATAAAACGACTTGGATTGAATCGAAGGGTACTGGAAGTATTTATACGTATAGTGTGATGCGCCATGGAAAACCTTATGCAATCGCATTCGTTGAGCTTGACGAAGGTCCAAGAATGATGACAAATATAGTTGATTGTGACTTAGATACTGTACACATCAATCAACGGGTAAAGGTGGTATTCAAACAAACTGGTGATGAAAATAATCCAGGACCTTTTGTGCCATGCTTTACACCAATTGAAGATAGATCAAACACAAGATTATAAAAGATATTGGGGCTATTAATTTCTGAAAATTAAATATATTTAAATAAATTTCTAACTTAGTAGAAAAATACGGTATTTAAATATACAGAACAAGAAATAGAAAAGGAGAGAATAGAATGATTATCACAAAAGACGTACGCATTAGAATGCGTGACGGTGTACATATAGCAGCGGATATATACAGACCTGAGGGTACAGAAAAAGTGCCTGCATTACTTGCACTTAGTCCATATGGTAAAGAACTACAAGCACAAGCTTTAACATTACCTCCACAGGCACGACCAAGTCACCTTTGGAACGGAGCGATTGAAGCTGGTGATATAAATGAAGTAGTAGCACATGGCTATGCTCATATTATTGCAGATGTACGTGGTACGGGCGGTTCTGAAGGGCAAATGTGTGGTAACTATAATTCAGGTGGTCATGGAGATGGAAAGGATATTTATGACCTTGTGGAATGGTTAGCAGAACAAGATTGGTGTGACGGAAACATCGGAATGATTGGAATTTCTTACTTTGCTTCTGTTCAAATATTAGGTGCAGCTGAACAACCGCCGCATTTAAAAGCAATCTTTGTCAACGGTGGTCACTTCGATTTATATGAATTAGCTTACCATGGAGGAATCCTTTGGCTAATGCCACGTGCTTCTCGTGAAGGACGTGGTGGTGATAGCGGTAATGCATTTAATAATGTGGCAAGCAAAAGCTCAAAAGTATTTACACCGGAAGAGTTAAGAGAAAAAACGCTTGAACGCTTAAATGATCCAGATATTGCTCACTGGTCAGATTTCGTACACTTATTGCACTATCAAGACCGCCATGAACTATGGATGGATTATTTATTAAATCCACTTGATGGTCCGTTTTGGCAAGAAGGTCATGCAATGGATGTTGCCCACAAAGTCAAAATTCCAACGTACTTACAAGCTAAGTGGGGACGTGGTTGGAATGTAGAAGGGACAATTGAAATGTTCCACCATTTAGGCTGTGACATTAAGAAAATGGATATTCAAGCTTTACCTCCTATGTTAGAGCGTCCATTCCATGAATGTCACGATGAGATGTTCCGTTGGTATGACTATTGGTTAAAAGGTATCGATACCGGCATTATGGATGAACCAACTGTTCAATTTTCAGTAGAAGGTTCTTATGAATGGCGTAAAGAAGATCAATTCCCGCTTCCTTACGAAGTGAAAAAAGACTTTTACTTACGCCCTCGTCACAAAATTAGTGAAAAGAGCGAGCCATTAACTGCTGAACATGCACATCCAGATGGTTTCTACCAAGCACCTTTAACGGTTACAGCGACTTCAGAAAAAATTAAATGGACAACAGATAAATTCCGCGAACCTGCTGAATTTACTGGTACAGGGGCACTTTACCTTTTTGCTGAAATCGACACGGATGATACAAACTTTATCGCCAAACTTTATGATGTAGCACCTAACGGTAGTCGTTCATTGATGACTTCTGGTTACTTAAAAGCTTCACATCGAGAATTGAATGAAGAAAAATCAACTTATGGTGAGCCGTGGCATCCACATAACCGTGCGATTCCAGTTACACCTGGTGATATTAATGAATATGCGATTCGACTTTATCCTTTCTCATTCTTAATCCAACCAGGACACCGTATTGAACTAGAACTTGCATGTAATGAACCTCTTGATGGTGAGGATGCAAAATTATTACCACCAGATAGCTACCACTTACCAAGTGGACGTGCAACAATGCATAAAATCTACCGTGATAAAGATTATCCGTCACGTTTGGTACTACCATATATTCCGAAAGAGTATAACGTTTTAAATAAAAAATAGTCTGCATGATTATTTAAGCATAAGAAATTATGAACCGCTTCTCCTTACCACAACGTCTCTTGAAAAAGTCGTTGTGGTATCCAATAATGATAAGGAGTGATAAAAAATGGAAAATTCAGTACGTATTATCCCCATAGAATGTAAATTTGGTCCAGTATCTGCATTTGCCTATTATATCGATGCTCCAGAGCCGGCGATTATAGATACAGGAGTAAAAGCTTCTGCCTTACAAGCCATCGAGCCTACTTTAGAGAAGCATGGTATTAATATAGAAGACATTCAATGGATTCTACTAACACATGGGCATGTTGATCACCTTGGTGGAGCCTATGAAGTATGGGAAAAAACAGGGAGACGCGCCAAAGTAGTGATTCCTAAAAAAGAGGCAAGACTTTTACGAGATTGCAATGAACATATTGTGGATTACAAGTCGCTTCAAGGTAAATATATAAAAGATCCAGTACTTCAAGAAAAGCATATAGCCATGCTAACGAATGATATCGGGGACAATATTGAACCTGATATGGAAGTAGTGGATGGGGATCGCATTCATCTTGGTGGAGAGGTTTCTCTAACAGTTATTGAAACACCAGGACATTCTATTGGTTCTATCACTTTCTTGTTAGAAGGTTTAAAGTGGGCATTTGCTGCGGATGCGGTTCAAATGTATGGTGGTTTAGGTGGCTTACCAACTATTGAAAATTCGAAGTTATATCGTGAAAGTTTACAACGTTTATTAGAGATTCGTCCAAAACGGTTGTACTTAGGGCATCCTTTCCGAAATGTTCATGGTGAACTTCAAAGCGCGATTATCGAAGGTGAGCAAACACAAGAAGTGTTACAAGCGAGTCTTGATATGGATGCAAAGTTAACTGATATCTTGAAACGTCATTTTCAAGATGACTCTTCAACTGAAGATCATGAACTCTATGGACCATTTGCCCCGATCGCAAAAGAATTGGGCTATACGGGCGACCCACGGAATATGCCATGTGCGTTTTTTGTAACGATTAATGGCTATAAAGAAGAACTACTCGGTTCACGTAATTAATCGAAAGGAGGAGACTCTATTGATTCAAAAAAAGTTTGAAAGTACAGCACATGCAGTTGCTGATATAAAAGATGGAGCGACATTATTAGTTGGAGGGTTTGGTGGAAGTGGATTACCTTCACAACTAGTTGCAGCTCTTGTGAAACAAGGTGCAAAAGATTTAACCGTTGTATCTAACAATATAGGTGCCGTAAGTGAGGGTGTAGCTGCCCTCATTAGTAATAATCAAGTAAAAAAAATAATTTGTTCCTTCCCTGTTGGTCCACATGCAGATGATTTAATTGATCGTTTACAAAAAGGGACTATTGAATTAGAAATCGTTCCTCAAGGAACATTAGCGGAGCGAATACGAGCAGGTGGTGCTGGTATTCCAGCGTTTTACACCCCTACAGCAGTAAATACAGAACTTGGCGAAGGAAAAGAAACACGAGTATTTAATGGTCGCGAATACGTATTAGAGCATGCGATTGTCGGTGACTATGCATTTATTAAAGCACAACGAGCAGATCGGTGGGGCAATATTGTTTACTATAAAACACAACGTAACTTTAACCCTGTAATGGCGACAGCAGCACGTATAACGATTGCTGAAGTAAATGAAATCGTGGAAGTTGGCGAACTTAATCCAGAAAATATTGTAACACCAAGCATATTTGTCCATCGTTTGGTGCAGGTAGAACCACAGCGAGAAGGGAAGGTGTTAGTAAATGAGTAATGAACAAGTAATTGGTTGGTCAAAACATGAATTAGCAGCTCGAATAGCACTTGATCTTGAAGATGGATGGTTCGTAAATCTTGGTATCGGGATTCCAACACTTGTAGCAGATTTTATTCCTGAAGGTCGTGAAATTATACTTCATAGTGAAAATGGTTTGCTTGGATTAGGTCCAAAACCGGCACCAGGTGAAGAAGACCCAGATCTTGTTAATGCTGGTAAAGAACCGATTACATTGAAACCAGGTGGCTGTTTCTTCTCACAAGCAGATTCGTTTGCAATGATTCGTGGAGGTCATCTCGATGCAACAATTCTTGGTGCATTCCAAGTTTCACAATTTGGGGACCTTGCAAGTTGGAAACTTCCAAATTCACCTCTTGGTCGTGTTGGCGGTGCAATGGACCTTACAGCTGGTAGTAAGCGGGTATTCCTTTGTATGCAACATACAACGAAAAAAGGTGAAGCGAAAATTGTAGAAGAGTGTACGTATCCACTAACAACACCCCGTTGTGTAGATCGTATTTATACAGAACTAGCAGTTATTGACGTAACAGAAAATGGATTAATCGTTATTGAACTTGCTCCAAATGTAACATTTGAATATGTGCAAGAACGAACTGCAGCTCCTCTAAAAGTGCAATTACAGACAGTTGGTGCTAGCAAATGACGAGAGAATTAAAAAAACATACAATCGATCGAAGTTCAGCAATCCCACTTTATAAGCAAATCAAGGACATCTTGATACAAGAACTTCGTCAAGTAGATGGTGAATCTAATCGCCCCTTTAGCACAGAACAGGAACTTGTTGAACGCTTCCGTGTAAGTAGAGCTCCTGTTCGTCAGGCACTGAAAGAACTTGCAAACGAAGGGTATGTATACCGTGAGAGAGCCAAAGGAACTTTCCCAGTCCAAGAAGTTCCAGTACGTCCTCTTGGGTTAGAGTTGGGGGGACTTGTAGGCTTTCTTCGTGAACAAGGAATCGATTGTCATTCTCGTATTCTTAATGTGGATCGAGTTTTTCCATCGGAGTCATTAAGTTCAAATTTAAGAGTGGATGCCAATGAGATGGTATTAAGAATCTCTCGATTAATCTCTGTGAAAGAGGAACCATTAATATGGACACAAACTTACTTGTTTGTGGATGAAGATTTCCATCCTGATGTAAAAGAACTTGAGAATGTTGAGAGTGTGTTTATTCTGCTGCAAAGAGATGAAGGTCTATATGTTGCACGAGGAGATCACCAGATTTCTGCATCCGGAGCGACAGCTGAGGATGCTGAAATATTGGATATTGAGATTGGGGATCCAGTTCTCATTATGGAGACTAAGTTATATACAAGAAATGATCGTGTGATAGGTTGGAGGAGAGCCGTTCACAAAGCGGACGATTATAAATTGTCATTCTCGGTGAATCGTTAAGATTTTCTGTTACCAAACTTTGCCGACAAATAGTAATACACACATCGGAATTTAACCGTTTATAGATAATTGCACTCTATTGCTTTTGAGCAATAGAGTGCAATAAAACCCTGATTAAAAATATATCGCTTTACTTTATAGAAGTTTGGTAAATGTAGCATAAAGCGTTTTTGAAAATTAAGAAGAAGTTGTTTAATTGTTTGAGAGTGTTTTTCTATTAAATAATGAAAAGTTTAGGGGGAAAAATTTATGACATCAAAATCTTTAAGAATTGCCATTATAGGAGGAGGTATTGCAGGATCCTCAGCTGCTATCGCATTAAATGCAAAAGGGATTCGTGCAGATGTGTATGAGCAAGCCGCTGTTTTAAAAGAAGTGGGAGCTGGTATCGGAGTTCGTCAACCATCTATTCGTGCCATAAAAAAATGGGGTATTCTTGAAGAACTTGATAAAGTAACTTGTGAGAGTCCGAGGATGCAAATTATAGCTGGTGAGGATAATGTGATCATCGAGGAAAATTGGCCAATCCTAACAGATCCATCAGAAAGATTCCCTCGTTTAATTCACCGTGCTGACCTATTAGATACTTTAATAGCTCAAATACCAGCTGATCAAATGCACTTGGATCATCGTTTAGTTGATGTGCAAGATAAAGGAGAAACGGTTGAAGTAACATTTGCTAACGGTAAGAAAATTGAAGTAGATGTACTAATTGCTGCTGATGGTATTCGTTCACCAATTCGTGACAAAGTATTAGGGAAAAAAGAACCTGTATTTTCTGGCTATGTAGCACATCGTGCCTTAATTCCATTTGAAGACGCATTAGGTATGGCTAGTGAAGATAATACTTTACGTATTTACGTAGATGGGGATAATTCTTATTACTTACTACCATTATTAAAAAACCGTCGACAAGTATCTGTTGATATTACCATTCCTGGTGAATATGAAATTCATCCAGTTTATACAAAAGAACAACTTCTAGAAGGTGTTAAAGGTTTTGGACCGACATTACGTAAAATTATAGAAAATATTGATATGTCAAAAGTAGTATCGCGCCCATTAAGCGATATCGAACCATTTGATGTATGGAGTACAAAAACAATAACTGTAATGGGAGATGCTGCTCACGCAATGCTTCATAACCAAGGGCAAGGTGCTAATATGGCGATTCAAGATGCGGATGTATTAGCGGACGAATTAGCAGAAGCGGTTGCAGGAAAAGTGACTGTAGCAGAAGCTCTTAAAAATTACGAAGAAAAACGTAAACCAGTTACAAAGCTATACCAAGAATTATCTCGTTTATTCCCAACTGATCAAGCGAAAACTGCGTTCCCTGAGAAAGAACATGTTGAAAATCTTTAAAATGTCGGAAAACGAAAAGACTCCTATAGCATAAAACTGAGAGTACGTTTCATGTTCATATTATCATAGCTTAAAAGAATTAAGGGGGAAAAGGACTTAATTGTAAAAAAATTGTTATTTTCTCCTTGATATTTCAATTAGGTTAGAAAATTGTGTTTTAAGATTAAAAGGAGGTTCTCAAAAAGTGCCAGTACATCCTGAGATTAAAAAAGTATTAGATTCCATTCCACCATCAGATACCAAATTAAAAATTATCCCTGAAGAGTTTCGTAAGTCAGATGTGCCTATATTACCAGTAGAACAACGAGTTCAAGTTTATGCAGTTGAAGAGAGAACAATTCCAACTATAGAAGCGGATATCGAAGTTAGAATTTATACTCCAAAGGAAGCAGATACTTATCCTGTTTTATTATATTTCCATGGAGGAGCATTCTTCTCGGGTAATTTAGAAGCTCATGATGAAATTGTGCGCCCGATTTGTAAAGAATCTGGCTACAAAGTTATCTCAGTAGGATACCGACTTGCTCCGGAACATCCATTCCCAACCCCATTAAATGATTGCTATAACGTTACCAAATGGGTGACAGAACATTGGGAAGAATTGAAATGGGATGGAGAAAATCTTGCATTAGCAGGAGATAGTGCAGGTGGTAACTTGGTAGCTGCAGTTTCACTGTTGGCACGTGAGAAAAAAGAATTTACAGTTACAAAGCAGATTCTTTTCTATCCTTCTTTAGATTTGGATTTAAGCGAATTACGCTATCCATCCCTAACTGAAAATGGTAAGGGGTATTTCGTTGAAACGGATGCATTACCTGAATTTAATTCTTTCTATTTAATTGGTGATGTAGATACGGATAATCCACTTGTATCACCAATTCGAGAAAATAATTTAGAAAATCTTCCGGAAGCACTAGTAATCACTGCAGAATATGATCCAATGCGTGATGAGGGAGAATTATTTGCACAAAATCTTAAACAATCAGGTGTACCTGTGGAAATAAAACGATATGAAGGTGTGACACATGGCTTTTTAGGCAAATGGACGCACCTTGAGGAATATAAAGGTGTATACGAGTTTGCTGGAAATTTCTTAAAAAAAGGCTTGTAATAAGAGCTTAAGGCAAAATCTATTTCATATAGAGCAGGGTTGATGGAATTTAAATTATTCGTCAGCCCTATTTCAATTGGTCGTGAGTGGAAGTTGGCAATGAGGTACCTCGATTAAATAGTAAGGTAAGTTGGAATATATTCTATTTATTAGAGAATATTTTTTACTATTAAACATAATCAATTTACTTGAATAATATTGATTATTTTGAATTTTCAATATAAAATCCAATTAATAGAATGTAAACGTTTTACATTACGTTTATGTATCTTTTTTACTAACTTATGAGCTAAAAATCTTTTAACTTATAAAGTCTAACAGAGGGGTGGAAAAGAAATGGGATTAAATTTTGTGCGTTTTAAAAGAAATGGGGATCTATTTGTAGGAGTAGTAGAGGAGAATCAAATTTATAAACTCCAAGTAAATCCTAATAGTTTTGAAGATTACTTGGCAGAAGCAAAAGCAGAAGCTGTAAAAGTATTGCAGGATAAAACTGGAGAGGTGTTGGAATTTTCGGATGTTGAGCTAATCTCACCAATCCCAACACCATCACAAATTATCTGTCAGGGTGTGAATTATTCTGTTCATCGTCAAGAAACAGGGATGGACGATCAAAAGCCGCCATTTAATATGATTTTTAGTAAAGCACCGAGTTCAATTTGTGGTCCCAATGATGCTATTATTAGACCGAAAAATGTGAAATTACTTGATTATGAAATTGAATTAGGGCTAGTAATAAGAAAAAAAATCACACAAGATACGGTGATTACGGAAGATAATTTTATAGATTATGTAGCAGGTCTTGTATTAACGAATGATGTATCTGCTCGTGATGTTCAGTTAACTCAATTACAATGGTTAAAAGGTAAAAGCTATCGAACGTTTTGCCCTGTAGGACCTTACTTCTATTTATTAGAAAAAGAGGATGTAGCAAAAATCTCAAACCTTGAACTGCAATTAAAGGTGAATGGTGAGATTCGCCAAGAAGCAAATACGAACCAATTGCTTTATAAACCGGTTGAAACACTAAACGAATTGGCTGAAATTATGGATCTTGAAGCTGGAGATTTAGTGATGACAGGAACGCCTGGTGGAGTCGCAATGCAGTTATCTGCTGATGAAATGAATAGTATGACAAGCTTAGTTACAAAGTTTGGAGAAAAAGTGGAAGTGATTGAAAGACAAAATACTTTAGGTAACTATTTGAATGATGGAGATATTATTGAAGCAACGATTGTTAGTGCTGACGGTTCAATCAATTTAGGGAAACAGCAAAACGTTGTAAAAAATCTCCAAACTATTAACGCATAATTAGAGTTTAGAAATTTTTATAACAGTAAAATTAGTAAAAACTTCTTCAAAATTGAAGGAGTTTTTTTATTTTATTAAAAGTAAATCTATCAAAGTTTGTGAGAATTGGTGTAAAATTAAAAAAATTCTCGTTTTTCACTGGTTTTTTCTCGTTAAATATCATATTATGTCGTTAGAGAAAATAACTGTTTCGTAAGGTGTGTTAGAGAGGGGGATTCGATGGTAAATTCAAATACATCTCA
>Ga0182747_1001102_pt1 | contig 21956 bp, 18 predicted proteins | sample eDN3rd30CBELigBY_FD_128526 | JGI IMG/M metagenome (GOLD analysis project Ga0182747, IMG submission 128526) | Enriched backyard soil microbial communities from Emeryville, California, USA - eDNA 3rd pass 30_C BE-Lig BY (version 2) (version 2) | ecosystem: Environmental > Terrestrial > Soil >...
TCGATATCGTGAATCTGCTCGTTATTTCCGTGAGTGATGGTAAGGACCGGTTCGCCGAACATCGCTGGATCGCCATAGGCCGGGTAGTAGCTGGAAAGTTCGCGACCAACCATCATCGAGACAAGCTGCGAGGTGGTGAACGTGTCCGTCGTTCCGGTCCCGACAAGCTCTCCATCCTTGAGCACCGTGATTCGCTGCGCGATCCTGCGGATTTCATCGAGCCGATGGCTGATATAGACGAATGCGATACCAGTTTGCTGCAATGCCTGCACGCGTGCGAAGAGTGCATCCACTTCGGCGGACGCCAGTGAGGCGGTTGGCTCATCCATCACCACAATCCGCGCATCGAAGGAGAGCGCCTTGGCGATTTCGACATTTTGCTGCTGCGCCACCGAGAGTTTCCCCACGAGTTCTCCCGGTGAGATGGAGTGCTCCACCCCAAGGTAGGTGAGAAGCGCGCGGGTGTCAGCTTCCATCTTCCTGGCATCGACGAGCATCCCCTTCTTCGGTTCGCGGCCGAGGAAGATATTTTGCGCCACCGTGCGATCCGGCAACAGGTTGAATTCCTGATGGATGATACTGATCCTGCGTTCCTGGGCCTCGCGCGGATGATGGAAGCGCACCGGGTGTCCATCATGAAGCATCTGCCCCGCATCGGGTTCATGTACCCCGGCGATCACCTTCATCAGGGTTGATTTGCCGGCGCCGTTTTCACCCATAACGGCGTGGACTTCGCCCGTATAAATCGCCAGATCAACGTCGTGCAGCGCACGCACCCCGGGGAATGCCTTGGAGATGCCCCGCAGTGACAGTAGCGGGGAGCCTTCAGATGGCCTGTCAGCAGATGACGAATCGACGATGTGATCGGTCATGCAACACACCCGGCAAGTAACATCCAATCGCCCACCAGCTTGTGACCGGCTTCCTTCGGGCGCTCATGTAACGTGTGCGTCTAGTTAATGCCGGATGGGGGTGATTGTCAAGACAGGCGGAGCGACCGTTTGGTCGCCTCGCTAATCCGGTTCATTCACGAAGACGCGTGAACGCGCCCCATAATCTCTCGTCATGCTGAGGCCGCCGCCGAAGCATCTCCCGGCGAAGCCGAATGCTCACCGCAACGTGATGTGCCTGGGTGTGCATCGTGCCTTCGCTTCGCTGCGTACGGAGTTTGCGTGTTCGTGCCCAATCCGGGCTAACCGGCACTGTGTTCCGGGCAAGCGGGCCCTGTACGCATACTGCGCGTTTCGGTTTTCCACCGCACATGGTCCTCGTAGAACTGCCCGCTAGTGCCCCTTTCGATGGAGCATGGCCCCGGGCGATCTATACGGAATGTGGTCGATTGGTGTAGGGGCGGACCCTCCCGCAGGAGGTGTCCGCCCGATTTGCTGCGCGGGTGTTCGGGTGCGGTGTGTTTATGAGGACCGAATCTCATGTGGTACCCCGCATCTACTGCGCCGTAACATCTGCCAGATTCGTCGTCGCAAGCACAGAAGGCCAGACATGCTCCGCGAAAAGCCGGACGGTGACTTCCTGACCTTGTTGCGAGTTGCCGTAGGGGCGAATCGTCACCGCATCCACCTCTGGCGACATCAGGTTGCCAAGTTGCCGGGCCACATCGTCCGGATCCCCCACCAACGCGTTCGATTGGATATCCGCTTCGGTCAACAGCCGTTGCACGGTGTCGATATCGCGGCCACTGGCGGCAGCCGGAAGCCCGGGATCGAGACGCTGTTTCTGGTCCCCCAGGAAATCCCAGTTCGGATAACTGGCGATCAACCGGTGCGCCACCCGTTTTTTCATTACCCCGAACGCCTCTTCGCGGTGTTGGGAAATGATGGCTTCGAGCCGGAGATTGATCCGGACGCTGCCGTCCGGGCGTGACGCTATCTGCTCCCCCGTGCGGACGATCCCTGTCGCCCGATCGACCGCTTCCCGCGTTCCCATATTTCCCAACAGGACGCCGTCAGCCATTCTTCCCGAGAGCTTCAACACTTGCGGTCCATGCGTGGCAACGTGAATCGGGATGTGAGGCCGAACAGGTGTAAATCCGAGAGAGCCACCGTTTAATTGGAAGATCTCGCCCGTATAGTCCACCTTACCGCCCTGCAGCATCAGGTTGATCAACTCCATGGCCTCGCGCAGTGCCAGAACCGGGCGCACTTTCGGCAGGTGCATTTCCGCGATACCGCTACCACCCACGCCGATTCCCAGTTGCGCCCTTCCTCCCGAAATCTCATCCAGGGTAGCGATCGCCATCGCAATCAGCGCCGGATGCCGGGTGAATGGATCGTTGACCCCCGGGCCGATGCGCACCTGTTCCGTGCATCCGGCAATCAGCGCGAGACCTGTGTAGCAGTCTCGCCAGAAGCGTTGGTCCGTGTACCAAATCTCACCATACCCGACCTCTTCCGCCAGCCGGGAGAGCGATTTAAGCTCTCCCGGGGCGAGTTCTGACGACAGCATGAGTCCCGGTTGAATGGATACCTGATGACTCACAGGTTCACCAGTTCGTAATGGCGGGTTCCGGAATGCTCGGACAAAAGCGCCCGCACCTGATCCCGGAGCGAGTAGTGGGCGGGGCTGTTGCTGTACCCATCCGCTGCTTCTTTCGACTCCCAACTGTTCACGATCAGGAAGTCATACGGTGCGTCGAGCGACTCCATGGCGCTCGATGAGATGAATCCGGGGAATTTCGCCATCGCCGGGTGAACCGATGTATCCCTGACCTGCAGGTAGATTTCGGTATTGTCTGGTTTCACCGCGTGGGTAGAGACGGTGAAGTACCGGGGTGTCCCGGTCGGGTTATCCAGGCTGGAGCTCGCGGGCAGGTCCGTCGTGTCATACCGGCCAATGTGCATCGTCTTCACGAGTTCGCCCCGGATTTTTCCCTTGAGCTCATCGTGCACGCTGGTTGCCTGGTACGATCTCCAGGCCGCCTCATTCTCCCAATGATTGAATACCAGGAAACCTTGACGATCGCTCAGGTCTCTCAGGAGGATCGACCCGAGGAAGCCTTTCATGGTTGCCATCGCCGGGTTCACATGGTCCCGCCGATACGCGAGATAGGTATCGACGTTGTCCAGGCCGATGTTGACCCAGGACACCGATCGGAAGGACGGCCGTGCGAACGCGGAACGCCGTGCGCTTTTGGGTCCCCGATCCCGATGCAAGGTACCGCCCCGCGCCCAGTTATCCCGGCTCATCTCCTCGATCAGGACGTGGACTCCGCCTTCATCGACTTCACAAACCTCGGCGACGATCTTCGTGATTTCCTGGGCCATGTAGCGCTTTTTGGCGAGACTTCGACCCTCGAACATATTGACGCGAACGATTGGCATGGTGATTCCTTCCGTATTTCCTAACGAGAACGGGGATCGAGCAGGTCTCGTAACCCATCCCCAACCAAATTGAAACCAAGCACTAATATCGAGATAGCGACACCGGGGGCGATTGCCAGCCAGGGAGCGCGATCGAGGAATTGATAACCACTTTTGAGCATGCTGCCCCAGGCGGGAGTCGGTGGACGGACGCCAAGCCCAAGGAAACTCAGGCTTGCTTCGGTCAGGACGGCAAAACCAGCGGTGGCGGAAGCCACGATGATGACCACGCCGACGGCATTGGGCAGGATGTGATGGATCACCAGGCGGAGTGGACTCGCGCCTGCGACGAGGCTGGCGGTCACATAGTCGCTTTCACGCAGCCTGAGCGTTTGGGAGCGCATCAGCCGTGCAAACTTTGGAACTGCCACGATCGTGATCGCGAAGATTGCCTGGGTGACACCCGCCCCCAGGATGGCGACGACAGCGATGGCGAGCACGAGTGACGGGAAGGCATAGAGCGCGTCCATGAGCCGCATCAGGATGCTGTCCAGCCAACCGCCGGTGTATCCGGCAATCAACCCGATGATGCTGCCCACGACGCAGGCGCCGAGCGCGGCGCATACGGCGACGATCAGGGAAATCCTTGCCCCGATCAGGAGCCGGGCCATCTCGTCCCTTCCCAGGTCGTCTGTGCCCAGAGGATGCGCGGTTGTTGGTCCGGCAAGGATGTTTACCCAGTCCTGGTCGGTGTGGTTTTGGGGAATGAGGCTGGGCACGACCACGGCGGACAGAGCAATCAGGATGACGATGGACAAGCCGATGACCAGCGTCCGATTTCTTGAGATAAATGTTCGGACCCGAACCCCGAAGGTGGGATCGGCTGTCAGGGTATCTTCGCGGTCGCGTTGCTGAGCTGGCATGATCGCCACTTTCATCTGCATTAGCCCCTCCGTACCCGGGGATCAGCAAATCCGTAGGCGATATCCGCCAGGGAATTCGAGGCCATGAGCAGCACAACGAGGATCAGCGTGGCTCCCTGGACGACCGGGAAGTCCCGGCTGCTGACCGCGTCCACGAGGAGACGGCCCATACCGGGTAGGGCAAACACCGTTTCGGTAATGACCGCGCCACCCAGCAGATGCCCGGTTTCGACACCGACCATCGTGATGATCGGGAGGAGGGCGGAGCGCAGGGCATGTTTGACGTTGACCTGCCGATCCGTGAGCCCCTTTGCTCTCGCAGTCCGGATGTAATCCTCATGCAGCACATCCAGCATGCTTGCCCTGGCCACCCGGCTCAGGACCGCCGCGTATCCGGCGCTCAGGGTGATCGCCGGCAGCAGCAAGTGCCGAAGCGCCTGTATGGGATCGTCGGCCAGGGAGACGTAGCCGGAAGCGGGCAGCCATTGCAATTTTTGGGCGACCACCAGAATCAGCAGGATACCCAGCCAGAACGCGGGCATCGACCCGCCCAGCATGGCCAGCAGCTGATTGAGATGATCGAACCAGGTGCCTTTGTGAATCGCCGCCAGCACACCGGTGACCAACGCCCCGGTGATGGCGATGACCAGCGCGAAGAGTGTGAGCACCAGCGTCACGGAAAGTCGCTCGATCAGGATCGAGGAGACGGGCTGTCGCGTGGTGAACGAGTAGCCGAAATCCCCGGTGAACAGGTTGCCGATCCAGGTGATGTATTGCACTGGCAGCGACCGGTCCAGTCCGTACGATGCCCGCAGCTGCGCCACCACTTCGGGATCGATGGCCTGGTCACCGGCGAGCGCGGTGACCGGGTCCCCCGGTGCGAGGTGGGCGAAGAGAAACACGATACCCGTGACCAGCAAGAGAATCGGAATGATGGTCACGACTTGTTGGGTCAGATGACGCGACATGACGTTCCTATTCCACGGAGACAGGTTCGAGATGCAGGAGGGTATCTGGCGTCATCACATAGCCGGACACACCTGCGCGCGATGCTCTTGTCAACTCCTCGAACACGAGGAATATCCATGGCGCATCGTTGATGATGAGGCGCTCAGCCTGCCGGAACAGGTCGTTCCGGCTTTCGCCGAGCGGTTCGCTCCGCGTTTGATCCAGCAGGGCATCGACATCGGGATTGCTGTAGCTGGCCCAGTTGGCGACCCCGTCCGTATGGAAATGCTGGTAGATCGTGCCATCCACATCCGGCCGGGGCGTCCAGGAACCGAGAGCGGCCTCGAATTGCTTGCTTCGCAGTCGTTCCGTGAATGCGGCGGATTCCTGGGGCTGGATTTCCATATGGATTCCGGCCTGCTCCAGGCTGGACTGGATCAGTTCAGCGGTCCTGGCCATCTGTGGCGTGGAGCCAATATCCAGGGTGAACGAGAATCCATCCGGATATCCCGCTTCCTCAAGCTTGCTTTTGGCCTGGTCCAGATCGTAGGCAAGCCCGACGTCGGCGATGTTCGTATCGTAGATCGCCGAATACAACGGCGAGATCGGCCCGAAGGCAGGCTGGGCGCGACCGAAGTAGATCGCCTGGACGATTCCGTCCCTGGGAATGCAGTGACTTACCGCCTGTCGCAGGGCCACATTGTCGAAGGGGGCCAGGATCGTGTTCAGCCGGATCATCGGCCAGCGACTTCCCGGGAGTGCGTAGAGCTCAAGTGAGTCATCTTCGCTGACGGGATCAGCGTCAGCCGCCGCGATTTCATCCACGATATCGATCGTCCCGCTCCGCAGGTTCGTCAGTTTGACGGCGGTATCGGGAATTGGCATGAAGGTGACTCCCGCGGCCCGTGGCAGGTCGCTCTGCCAGTAATCCTCGAAGCGTTCCAGTTCGAGTTTGTTGTCCCGGCGCCATTCGACAAACTTGAAAGGACCCGTGCCAACCGGATGCGATCCGTACTCTTCGCCATATTCTTCCAGTGTCGCTGGTGAGGAGATATACCCGACCGATTCGTAAAGCGTGGCGGGGAAGGGGGCGAACGGCACATCGAGCGTGAAGCGTACGGTCAGCGGATCGACCACCTCGACATCGGTGACCATGCTGATATCGGCCCGGTGTCGCAGGGCATTGGCTTCATCCAGGACGAACCGGATGTTGAACGCCACCGCCTCGGCATCGCACGTCGTCCCGTCGTGGAAAAGCACGCCTTCCCGCAGGTGAAATGTCCACGCCAGGCCATCGTCCGAGACCTCCCATTCCGTGGCCAACCCCGGGATGAGATCGAGGTTCTCGTCGATCGCCACCAGGTTATCGAACATCGCCGGGATGAAGTGACGCTCGTTGATATTGGTCCAGTCGGCGGGATGGAGGGTTGTTCCGTCACCGGTCATGCCGACAAGGATGGGCCGGTCGCTGCTACCCTGATTGATTGCGAACTGCGGGGACGCGGCTGCTTCGAGCAACCCGAGTCCGGCGATCGTCCCGATGGATCCGGCGACAAAGGCCCTGCGGTTCAGGCCTCGAGGGTCATTTTCTCCGATGAATCTGGAATTGGTAGACTTCATGAAGTGCTCCCGTGTTCACGTATCGATAGAGAAAGGACTGCACCCGATGCAGTTGGATCAACCCAATGGGTAAAACGTACGGATGGTCTTGCCTCCTGCCTGACAGGGATCGATGCTCCCTTCGCCATGGATGCCTGGGCTCGCGAGCCAGTGTGTACTTGTCTGTATAAGTACAGATAGATACAATGATGACATGATGCTATCACAGCCCACTCTCGACCGCAACAGCGAGATTCCCCTTTTCCGGCAATTGCGCGCCGCCATTGAGATGGCGATCATCAATGGCGATCTTCCTGACGGTACCGCCATGCCCTCGGTTCGCCGTTTGGCCAGCTTGCAGCAGGTCTCTCCGGTCACCGTGGTCCAGGCATACAAGTCGCTTCAGACCCAGGGCCTCCTGCGATCGGTGCCCAAGCGTGGCTACTTTGTATCGCTGGACAGCCGATCGCAGCCCCCTTCGGATGGACTGCTTCGGATCCACCATCTGGTCGATCAAGCGCTGGATGCCGCGGCCGAGACCGGGATCGATATTGCGGAGGTTGCCCGCATCGTGATGGAACGGGCGCGGCTCAGGAACCATGGACAGCGCACCGTTGCCGTCTTTGGCTACAAGGAAGCCTCGCTGGATGAACGGGTTGGCGCCACCCAGGCGTATCTCGGTGATATGAATGTCAACGTTGTTGGCATAGCCTTCGAGGAAGTGGCATCGCTCGACGCCAGTGAACGTGACCTGAGACTACGGCAGGTTGATGTGTTCCTGGTTTCAGTGGGGGAGATGGAAAAGGCTGCCGGACTGCTGGACGAGCACATCGAACGGGTGTTGCCGATGACCCGCGTTCTTCGCGGCGACGTGGTCCGGTTCATGGAAAGCCAGCCCGCAGATGCGCGCTTCGGCCTCATCGCCCAGTCCCCGGAGTATGCGGAACGGATGATCGCCGGTCTGCGTCGGACCAAACCGCTTGCTCCCACCCCGCTGGTGGCCATCGTGACCGACACCGCGCAGGTTCAGCGGGTGATGAACGAGGCCGAGGTCATCCTGATCGGATCAATCGCCTCCTCGGCCCTTCAACAGGCGTTGCCACATCACAAGCCTGCCATCAATTTCGTATCCTTGCCCGACGAGGCGACACTCACTAGGCTGCGCGAGCAGCTCATCCGTTTGGGACGTCACGATGCATAATACCGAATCCGGATGATCCGTTGCGGATGGTGTAGGGGCAGCGGTCGAAGACTCGCTGCCCATCGGCGCCTGCAGCGTCGATCTTTGGAGATCACCCCACCGTGTTTACCCGGATCCCGTATAAGGCTCCGCGCTTCCCAGCTAATGGAGAAGCGAAGCGGCAATACTTACTTCGCGTATGCCTCGCGCAGGTCAACCGACGTCCAGAACCGGTCCATCAGTGCCGCCTGCTCTCCGGGTCCGAGGAACCGTGGCTGGCTGAACGCTTCGATCTGGACGCCGTGCGTCCGGAACCCGATCACCTCGTTGCCCCGTAGCGTCAGATCCAGCAGATATCCCTGGCTGGTATCGATGCTGAATTGCTGGTCGTAGATGAAGTTGCCGATAGCGTAAAAGATCGGTTTCCCCTTGTAGGTTTCCATCCCCTGGATCGTGTGTGGATGGCTGGAGATCACCATCGAGGCACCGGCATCGATCGACATGTGCGCGATGTCGTAGCACCATTGCCCGGAAACCCACTGGTACTGGTTCCCCATGTGGAAGAAGGGGATGACGACGTCGTACTGGCTGGCGAGATTCGAGATGTCCGCCGTGATGGTTTCCATATGGAGGGGATTGGTCCCGCCATGGTCGGCGGTCGCCTCGGAATGGGCGTAGTCGACGGTGTCTGGCTCGTCCGGATAGTCGATGTTGGCGGTGATACCATCGATCCCGATGATCGCGATGGACACCCCGTTGACCTCGGTCACAAAGGGCGCCCGCGCCTGGTCCAGATCGAACCCGGCGCCGAACACCGGCACGCCTCCCTCGGTCAGGTAGTTATAGGTGTCCTCAAATGCGGGTAGTCCCCACCCGGCATTGCTGTACACCGCGTGGTTATTCGCCATGGAGACCGCATCGATCCCGGCCTCGACCATACTTGGCACAAACTGCGGCCGCGTCAGGAAATCGAGCGCTCCGGGATCGGTCAACTCGGGAGATTCAAGCGTCTCCGAGATGAAGCACTCGAAATTGGCGAACGTGAAGTCGAAATCGGCCAGCACATTCTTCACACGCTGCAAGGGCATCGAGAAATCGTCGTACTTGCGGATGTAATTGGCGACGTTGCGTCCCGGAATGATGTCGCCTGCGGCCCCGATCCGGACAATTGGAGCGTTGTCCGTGCCAGCCGAACGAAGCGGGTCCACCCCGTCGATCAGCAGCGTCCGCACCCGGAAATCGATCTGGTCCAGCGGCACCGCCGCAATGGCGCCGACATTGGCATCGATTTCCGCGACGAGCGCTTCGTAATCGCTCACCGTTTTTGCGGGATTCATACCGTCCGGAACGAGTCCATCGATAGCGAGCGCCACCACCGGCAAACTCACCGGTGCACCGATGTCACGCCAGTTGGCGACTGCTCCCTGCACGAGTGGTTGCACATCGCCCACACCGATTCCCGGTAATGGCAACCGGTTGGATGCGACGAGCACGGTGCCCTGTGGCAGCTCCGTGGATGGTGCGGCATCCTGCGCGTACGATGCCGCAGGCAGGAGGAGTCCGGAACCGCCAAGCGCGGTCGCGCCAGCGATACCGGCGGCCCCGGTTACGAGTTGGCGACGATTGAAGGTGATGCGGGCAGCCTGTTTCGGTTGCTGTGGTGAGTCGGTCACGGGTACTCCCTGAATGACGGGACGAGCATTGTCGATACTGAGGATAAATGATCCGTCAATTGCCAGGCGATGGAGGTATGATCAAGACTTGCCGGACCCGACGACCAGGCGTAGCGAACCCTCATAGACATCGGTCGTTCTCCAGTGCCCGTACTTCTGGTCCCAGGCTCCGGAAGCCAGATCGTCTCGCAGATGCTGCACGAACCGGTCGATCACGTCATCCGGCACGAAGCTCCAGGAGGAATTGACCCCGCGTGCATTGGCATCCAGAAAGGCCTCCGGCCTTCCATAATATGCTTCCGTGAATCCATCCGTGCAATCAAGCGGGATTGGGACAGTGAGCACGCGCACCGGTTCTCCCAGAAGTTGACGCAGATACGCGATGGTGGGATACCGGGTCGCCTCGACATCGAGTACATCGGGTAAATAGTCATTCAGCCAGAACCGGTGAAGATCCTCCGGATCAGCCGTCATAAAGGCAATCGGCCCCCGCGTCACACGCCGAACCTCCGCGCATCCCGCCGTCAGATCCGACCATTGGTGGATGGTGAAGGTGCCCATCGCGGCATCGAAGCTGTCGTCTTTGAATGGAAGGTGCTCCACCACAGCATCCACGGCTGGCGGCAGGCATGACGGTCGTTGTGCCCGCATGGTTGCCGAGGGTTCTACCGGGGTGACATCAAGATCGGTTGGCTCGTACGATCCTGCCCCCGCACCGACGTTCAGGACTGTTCGTGCATCGCCCAGTGCCTCCCGGATCATCCGCGCGATACGAGGGTCCGGTCGCCGGAATTTCGCGTATTGCGTGCCGATCGCCTGATAATTCACATCTCCGGCACTGCCATCATCAAATCGGACCATGCGTCCTCCTTATCAAGCCTGTTTCCCTGCGAAGTGTTGCCTGGAAGAATCAATTTCCTGAAATATCAACGCATTCGGGGAGTGCGTAACACCATTTCCCGGAACCGGTTCTGGTACGCATGTTGCAAATTTCGGGTTAATGCCTGCATTCGCCCGATTTGCCATCCGATCCGTTCGTAGAACTGGCCCTCGTGGCCAGTTTCGGTGGCCGACCGTACGAAGCCATGTGTGGCCAGTTTGGCCCGCAGAGCGAAACATGCAGCAAGCGTCTGGTGGCCGGATTCCATATCGCTTGCCGCATAGACGATGCATATGTCGATTGCTCCACGGCCGGGATGATCCACTACGCACAACTATACAAATTCCTTACTGACGAGTAGGATAGCGCATGGTCAATGGTTGACTATGAAGGGCATTGGCCCGTATCGATGGCATTGGGGAGATGATAATGAACCTCATACGTGCGCGACGTGTGCTCCTGTTACTCGTAATGATCGCAAGTTTTCTGGGAGGTGCCTGGGCATCTCCGGCTTCTGCCCAGATTGCCTGTGAGCCTTCGGAAGGCGGAAGTACTCCCGCAACCGAGGCGACCCCGGCAGCCACTCCGGCCGAAGTGGCATTCCCGGAGGAGGGCGGCGAACTGACCGTCTTCGCCGCCGCGTCGCTGGTCGATGCGTTCGCCGAAATCGAGGCTGATCTCGAAGAGCAGAACCCGAATCTCAATATCACCGTTGAGACAGCGGGGTCACAGACGCTGGTGACCCAACTCACCGAGGGTGCCCCGGCTGATGTCCTGGCGACCGCCAACACCTCCACCATGGATGATGCGGTGGCTGGTGACCTGATCAGCGGTGAGCCGGTGCTCTTCACCGGAAACACGCTCGTGATTGTGGCTCCGGAAGACAATCCGGCTGGTATCGAATCGGTCGATGATCTCGCGGGAGATGGCGTCAAGCTGGTCGTTGCCGGTGAGGATGTCCCGGTTGGTACCTACTCGCGAAACGTCCTTTGTGACTATGCTGCTTCTGGCGATGCCCCGGAGGGCTTCATTGATGCGGTGTCTGGCAATATCGTCTCGGAAGAGGTCGATGTCCGGAGTGTCCTTTCCAAGATTCAGCTTGGTGAGGCCGATGCCGGTCTTGTTTATGCCAGTGATGCCGCCGCTTCGACCCTTGCCGGCACCCCGCTGACGGTTGTCCAGTTCCCGGACACCCTCGATATCGCCGCTGTCTATCCGATTGCCCCGGTCAATGGCGGGAATGAGGAACTGGCCCAGGCGTTCATCTCGTACGTTCTGAGCCCGGATGGCCAGGCCACTCTGGAATCCTACGGCTTCGTCCTTCCGTAGGAACCCGCTTCAGGCAGGAGGGATTTCGATGACTTCGGAATCCCTCCTGCAGAATGGGGAAATACCATGAAAGACCTCAGTGCCCGCAACCAACTTCGCGGCACGGTGACCAACGTCGTGATCGACGGCGTGACCGCCGAAGTCACGATCGATGTCGGAAATGATCAGCAGATTACCTCGGTGATAACCAGGAACTCGGTGGAGCGACTTGGCCTGAAGACCGGTTCACCGGCGATTGCGATCATCAAGGCGACCGACGTTCTTGTCGGGATTGCCGATACAGCAGATGGAGGAGATGCATGACTTCTGCCCGCACGTTGAATGGACGAAACCTCGTTCTCATGTTCGGCGCTCTCCTGATGGCGGTGTTTGCGTGGTCACCCGCAGCCGCGTTCCAGGCCACACCGTCAGCCGATACGGAGTCTGGTTCCATCACGCTTTCCGGGGCGATCCTGGCTCCGGCGACATTGACGGTGGCTGATCTCCAGCAGTACCCGGTCGAGGAGCTTGAGGTTACCTATACCTCGGGTGGGGAATCGGAAGACCATACCTTCACCGGCACCTCGCTGCTTGGCGTGATTGAGGATATCGGGCTCGATGTCCCGGAGGACGCCAAAAACCCGTGGTTGGCCACCTATGTTGTAGTCACTGCCAACGATGGTTATCAGGTCGTGGTGAGCGGCGGTGAGCTGGACCCGGCTTTTGGCAACCAGCCAGTCTATCTGGCCTGGGAGCAGGATGGCGAAGCGCTGACCGGTGACGATGGTCCTGTCCGGCTGGTGGTTCCTGGCGATACCAAGGGCGGACGCTATGTCCACGGCATCGTTTCCATCGAGGTTTTCCGGGTATCGATCGCCGAATAGGCGACCCGACTCCGACAACGCGAAAGGCGGCGCCCAATGATGGACGCCGCCTTTCATTTCTCCTGCTGCCAATGCACCCACGCCGTGATTGGTAATACCGAATCTGGCTGTTTACCGGGAGGATCGCATACCCGTACGGGTATGCGATCAGGCGCCGAATCTTGTCCCACCAGCCAAAAAAACCGTCATCTCGAGCGCAGTCGAGAGATCTTGGCTGCGGGCCAACCGAGACAAGTGAAACTCCAGGTTCGGCACCCGCATCATCCCGGATATTTCTCGAAATAATCCATGATCCCGTCTGCGTAAGCCGCCGCCAATCGCCGCTGGTTGTCTGGCACCACGATGAAGTTGGCGTCGTCCTGATTCGTGATGAACACCGGCTCAATGATCGCGCCGGGCATATTGCTTGGCACGATGGAATAATCCGGATTGGTCACGGCGGGCCCGGTCAGCACAAGGTGCTGCTCCGACCCAAATTCATGTGTTTCCGCATCCAGATTGATATCGTCTTTGGTTCCACGCGGCTGGGTTTCGAATCCGGCGTCGTTATAGGCAGAGCCGATTTGTCGGTAGATGGCCGTTGCGAGATCCAGGTTCTTGTCCCCGAATTCGCGATCCCCGGTATAAAGCACTTCATAGCCATTCGCTGATGGATTGTCATGGCCGTTCAGGTGGAGTGAAACCAGGATGTCGGCTCCCGCATCGTTGCAGATATTGATTCTCGCCTGCAGTTCGTCCCGGTCGCCATCCTGGGCCCCGTCGAGGATCGTCCGTCCGTCGCCGTTCACATCATCTCCGAAGATATTCACGGCTGTGCCGGTTTCCCGGGTCATCACCACGGTCACACCGCGACTGGTGAGTTCATTGCGGAGCATGATGGCCATACCCAGATTGACTTCGGATTCGTTGAACCACGGTTGGTCGTAGTCGCCCTCCTGTCGCTGGCGACCAAAATCCCAGCCACCGTGCCCGGGATCGATACAGACCACGGTTTCTGCATCCGCCGGGCGTTCCACGGGAGCAGTCGTCGGTTCACCAGCCCGATTCGGATCCTGCTCAGGCGCCGTAGGTATCAGGGCCAGTGGTTCGGTCGGGGTTGGCGAGGAGTCGTCGTGATTACTTCCCAGCGGTCCGATGGGGGTGAACGCCAGCGCCGCCATCAACAGGAACAACACCGCCCCGAAGATCAGGATGCCCTTCCCGTTCCGGCTGCCGTTCGACGTGTCGTCATCACCGGGCAGGTTGGGCAAGCCCGGCCCCTCAACGGCCTGCGGATCGACGGAATCCCGCCACTTCCGGCCAACCGTTGCCTGACGCTCTCCAGGCCCGACGGCGGGGCGCTCTGGTGTCGGGGATTCGGGGATCTCCTCTGGCTCCGTGGGGCCGGCAGGGGTGGAGCTCGCCGTCCCTTCCCTCCAGGAAGGCCGGCGACGGGCGCCCGGCTTCTGGTTGTCGAATTCCTTGCGGCGTTTTTCCTGCTCCAGCCGTTCGCGTTCGCTACTCCAGCGGGATTCGGAAGAATCACCCCATCGTCCAGGCATGGGCGCTCCCCTCATCAGGTCCAGGCAACCTGGTTTCTGGATTGTCGACGTAGTTGGCGGGCACGACAGAACCTTCCGCGGTTGATGTTCCGGCAAGCATCATAAAGAGCGACACACATGGTGAACCAGGGATTGCTCGTTATCGCGATACACCTGTCACCATGCCGCAGCCAGCCAGCAACGGAGCCGTACACGGAAGTTCGTGTACGCAGGCACAGGTTTCTGTTGCAACACTATACGGGAATCCCGGATTTGGTGCCGCTATGTCCAGCCCGATATCGATGCTGTGGGGAGGTTTGACCCCGCCTCAATCGCCACATTTCGGTAGGGGAGACCCTTGTGGTCTCCCGCTGGAAGAAGGGCCATCGCCTGATTTCGCCGCTTGAGTGGCACCTCCGGTAGCCGATACTGGGAATACCATCACCGCATCCGGCACGCTCCTTTCCGTCTGCTCCTGTCACCTCGTAACCAACCGTCAGCTTGACCGCAGGAAGGCACCGCTCTCGTACCTCGCCTTACAGGTTCGTCCATGGGATTCACCGGCGAAGCCGATTGAGACTCACTCCACCGTTTGGGGCTGTCAATCCCAAAGATGTCGCATGTGACTTTCCAGACTGCGTCTGGAGAACAGACAATGTCGATAAGAACGTTTGCACCGTATCCTCGCATTGGACTCCGCTGCCTGACGATCCAACAATTTATTGACATAGATACCACTTATTGGTAATTTGGTATTAATGACTCCGGGACAATTTACTCCAATAAAGTCGGGGCTTTGGTATGGATGCGATGGACATCCCCGGTACCCATGATGTCTATCGTGGCAAGCGTAGAATATGCCTTCAGCGATGAGGGGAGAGCACGATGAAATACTTCGGTAGGGTGGTCACGATGGCGATGTTGGCAGTGGCGACAATGATCCCTGGCCTGGCAGGGCCCGCCTCCGCCCAGAGCGAAGCGACGGACTTGTGTAGTCAGGCACGAGCCTCGGGTGCTGGCTCGGTCATCAATGGCTATCCGGTGGTCTGGCTTACCGGAGGCTCGGGCGACCAGATCGTGCTGGGACCAGATGAAGGAGGCGCGACACTCTCAGGGGGCTCAGGCAATGATCTGCTTTGCGCCTGGGGCGGGAACAATATCCTCGACGGTGGATCTGGTAACGACGTATTGATAGCTCGCGGTGGTGGGAACATGTTCCTCGGTGGCAGCGGTAATGATACGATGATCGGGCTTGACACTGATGGCTTCAACGGCGGCTCCGGTCGCAACACATCTGGGCTTCTTCCCCCGATCACGATCGATATGGAGTTCCAGCCTGGTGTCCCTGAAACCCAATATTGGTATTGTCGGTTAACGGCAACCGTCAACAATCTGGATCCGACCCGCGTGTATACGCTGGAATTTCTTATCGCGCCAAAACTTTCCGGTGTGGAGACATCCTATGACATCAGAAAGATTGGAGCTGGTATCACGTCCTATACGTATGCCCCTCTCATTAACATGTCCAAATTTGAGGAGGAGGGCTTGGTCGTGCAAGTTGTGGTCGGAGAAGTGGCAACCGGCTGGGTTACGATTCCATGCTAATGTTCTGTCAACGCTCAAGTTCCCGGTAGGGAGACTGTCGCCGCTGAGACCGGTAGTCTCCCGCCGTATGCCGTCGCTTCTCCTCAGGATGTGACGCTTGGCAGACCAATAGAGACTGTCTCCAACATCTTCGCCCTTACTCCCCGCCAGAATTCCACCGTTGGGCGGTTCCGACCCGATGTTGACATAGATGACACCATTTGGTAGCTTTGCATTAACGATCCCTTGGCAATTTGCGCGAAAAGAATCCGTGCTTTGTGGATGCGAAGGACATCCCCGGGCCCATGATATCTATCTTGGTAAGTGCAGCATGCGCGTTCGCTAATGAGGAGAGAACATGATGAAATATCTCGGTCGATTGTTCGTCATGGTGATGTTGGCGGCGGCGATGGTGATCCCTGGGCTGGCAGGGACAGCATCCGCCCAGAGCGGCGCGACGGATCTATGTGATGAGGCCCGAATGGCAGGTTCCGGATCGGTTGTCGCTGGGCTGCCAATCGTCTGGCTCACCGGGGGCTCGGGCAACCAGATTGTACTGGGTCCTGACGAAGGCGGTGCCTGGCTCTCCGGGGGTTCAGGAAATGACGTTCTCTGCGCATGGGGAAGTGGAAACACCCTGGACGGAGGGTCCGGAAACGATGTGCTGGTGGCCCCGGATGGCGGGAACGCGTTCCTCGGCGGCAGTGGCAACGACACGATGATCGGCGTTGAGGGGGATGACTATAACGGCGGCTCCGGTCGTAACACGATTGAACTTCTCTTGCCGATCATCAGTAATATCACGATTGATGTGAGTTTTACCGCCGTTCAGCCGACCGTCTCATATTGCCGCGCCACGGCAACCGTGGAGAATTTGGACCCGACCCTCACATATACACTCAGTTTCTCAGCTCGATTAGATGGAGCCAATCCCAGCGTACTCGCAACCATCGATATAGGGCCTGGTATAGATCGTCGTGTCTATACTCCTCGTGTCGATTTGTTGAAGAATAGCAACGATGTGCAATTCACGGTTGGGACAGTGACGAGTGACTGGGTCACGGTTGCCTGTTAGCGAATGCACTACCGTGAAGCAGGGATGGTGATGGGGGCCTGCGAGCCATGTCACAAACCGGCTGTTGTGAGGATGTATCTGCAAATTCAGTCGCTGGAATGTATCCAGCGACTGAATTCGCCGCGCCAGGAATCCTGTCGTAATTCGCGCATGTGTTTGGGTTGCGCCAACTACTGCCCCCTCCATACTCGTCATCCCGAGCCGGGGCGACGAGCGCAGCGAGACGCATCCGAGTCGAGAGATCCTGGCGGTATGCACTCAACGTGCCTGCCTTGAGACCGATTGCCGAAAACTGAAATCCTGGCATGCGTGCGAACTCCATGGTCGCCCCAACCTCACCAATACGGGCCAAACGCCCTGCGGCCAACTACGCACCTCGTGCGCGCGAACAAGGGGTTCGTCTTCCCAAAATGGCGCACTTTGCTGTCCTGAATGCGTATATAGGATAGAGGCGTGTGCATACGCGTCTGTGCGCTTCGAAAGATTCGCGACTCCGGCTCCCCTTAATATGGTATCCGGATGATCCGTTACGGATGGTGTAGGGGCAGGCGGCCGAAGCGGTAGGGTGAGACGGCAGCAGCCGTCGAAAAGCGCAAGCGACCCCATTGTTGCCCATCGGCGCCGCAGGCGCCGATCACCGGAAACGACGGTGAAGTGTTCACCCGGATTCCGTATAATTTCGTTTCCAGTGTCTCGTTCTTGTCCGTGTCAAGCGCCACAAGCGTTTTCCTTGACATGGGATTGATCAATGCTATGTTGGAATAACGCAAAGGTCGGCATTTGGGCGAGTTTGTGGGTAACGTGACCTACTCGAGAATGAGGTTACCCGTATTGAGGGAAACCAGCAGTATCGCTATTCTCGATAGTTCGCCTATGTGACTACGCGATAGTAGCCGTGAAGTGTTCACGAACATTCCCACAGGAGAAAGGGGCCGCCATGTCTTCAAAAGAGCCGGAAGGGACAGACGTGAACCATGCAGGAGCGTCAACTCCGGGTGATGATGAGGATTCGCGTATCAATCGTCGAAGCTTCGTTCAATTGAGTGGGGCCGCTGCGGCGGGAGCAGGTCTCTATGCCCATCAGGCGAGCGCAAGTAACGCCTCACTTCAGGCCACGCCTGCCCTTGAGGAAGTCGCCGAGCAGTCTGTCGCAGCAGACGATACGGCGGTACGCCTCGCCCCATGGGCTGAGGAGCCGGTCGCTGGTCCGGCCGTTCCCCCGAATATCCCGCCGTGGATGACGGAATGGGGGCCATATCCCACGGGCTACGGACTGCGCTCCACCCATGAGCATGATGTGGTCCGGCTCACCAGCGACACATCGAGCCGCAGCCCGCTGGCGGACTTGGTCGGCACGATGACGCCGAATAGCCTCTTCTTCGAGCGTCACCACGCCGGTATCCCCAATATTGATCCCGCTGAGCACCGGCTTATGGTGCACGGTATGGTGGACAATCCGATCATCTACACCATGGACGACATCAAGCGATTTCCCGCTACGTCGGTCATCCATTTCCATGAGTGTTCTGGAAACTCGGGAAGCGAATGGACCGAGGAAACCATCGCCGAGACCGTCCAGGCCGGGTTCGGGCTTCTGAGTCAGACAGAGTGGACCGGTGTGCCGCTGAAGACGATCCTCAATGAAGTTGGCATCGATCCCTCCGCCACCTGGATTCTCGCCGAAGGCGCCGACGCCGCTGGTATGGATCGCAGTATTCCCATCGAGAAAGCTCTTGATGACGCGCTTCTCGCCTATGCCATGAACGGTGAGGCGCTTCGCCCGTCCCAAGGATATCCACTACGGTTGGTCCTCCCCGGATGGGAAGGGAACTCCAACATCAAGTGGTTACGACGACTCAAGGTCGGTGACGGACCGTGGGAAACCCGGGAAGAGACGTCAAAATACACGGATCTCATGCCTGATGGCACGGCCCGTCAATTCACCTTCGTCATGGAGGCGAAATCGGTCATTACCAACCCCTCCGGTGGCCACAAACTCAACGAGCAGGGATTTCATGAAATCTCCGGGGTTGCATGGTCGGGTCGTGGCAAGATCACCAAAGTCGAGATCTCGACAGACGGTGGTGAAACCTGGGCCGATGCCACCCTGCAGGACCCTGTGCGCTCGATTGCGATCACCCGTTTCCGCTTCCCGTGGGAATGGGATGGACAACCCGCTCGCTTGCAGAGCCGCGCCACGGATGAGACTGGATACGAACAACCGACAATCGAACAGTTGGTTTCTGTCCGTGGCACGAAATCGACCTATCACATGAACGGGATCAAGACCTGGGCTGTGGATGAAAACGGGGAGGTGACCAGTGCTTGGGGTTAATGAAAAACAGTTTGGTTTCGGACAACAGGCATCGGAAGAGGAGATTGCAGGCTGGGATATCAGCATCCTGCCGGATGGAACCGGACTGCCGCAAGGCAGCGGGACGGTAGAGGACGGCAAGCGCCTTTATACGGAATACGGTGCTGCCTGGCATGGAGCGGAAGGCGAGGGGACGGAATATGCTCCCAGGCTCGTCGGTGGCATCGGCAGTCTTGATACAGACAAACCGGTCAAAACCGTCGGGAGCTACTGGCCCTATGCCACCAGCGTCTTCAGCTATATCCGCCGGGCCATGCCAGCATCCGGCCCCCAGACGCTCACTACTGACGAATATTACGCACTGACCGCCTGGGTACTCTGGGCCAACGGCATCATTGAAGAGGATCAGGTCATTGACCAGGACACGCTTCCCCAAGTCGTGATGCCGAACCACGATGGTTTCACCAGCCCCGATCCACGTCCCGATGTGGATGGCGGCACCTGACATCGAAACCGGCTGATGACCGGGAAGAACGCTGCCACGTACGGGCGATGCCCGGTCATCGCCCCTGCCGCGAAGCGTCCCGGTTCCAAATCTTGTCCACCCACCAAAAAACATCGTCATCTCGAGCGAAGTCGAGAGATCTTTGCGTCTGACCACCGAGGAGATTGATATCATCAGAAACTTTTGGAGCGAATTGCAGGAAGGTTGCGAGGCTTAATACGGAATTCGGATGATGGCTGGAATGACCACGATTCCGTACTGGCGATGCCTGTCATCGCCCATCGGCGCCATAGGCGCCGATCACGCGGTAGGTACCCCCAATGAATCACCCGAAGCCCGTATAAGACACCATGTGACCATGTCAACCATTGTGCAACTCGCTCCAATGGAACCAACTGCGCAGACACGCACCCGGCTCTAATGTCGCCCCCACCCAAAAAACATCGTCATCTCGAGCGGAGTCGAGAGATCTCGCGGCCGTAGACTACCGGGTAACAGACCGAAGGCGCTGGACTTGCCGATCAGGACATCTCGCCAGTAATCACCGCAACCCAACACCATTCCCCCGTATGATCGTCACCTCCGCCTGTGTAAATGATCATGATCGTGATCGTCTTGGGCAGCGGATAGGGGGAGTGCGCTTCTCTCCTGTTCGATCGGGGCAGGGCCAACGAGTGCCCATAATGCTTCCGTAGCGGTACACTCCTTGCATAAAATTGCATGATGTTTCTGAAGGGAAAGGGAGAGTCCCCATGATGTTTGAACAGGGCCAGCGTATCGTGTTCATCGGCGACAGTATCACCGATGCCGGTCGACGTGAATTGACACCACCATACGGCACCGGGTACATGTCGCTTATCCAGGCATTTGTCGCCGCCCGGTATCCTGAACTCCACCTTGACTGGGAGAATCGCGGAGTAGGCGGGGACACCGTCCGCCATCTCAAGGCCCGCTGGGATGACGACGTGATCGCCCTCAATCCGGACTGGCTCTCCATCAAGATCGGGATCAATGATGTCTGGCGGAAATACGGTCAGAAGCCGGAGGAAGCCGTCCCGGTCGATGAATATGAGGAAACGCTGCGAGAACTCATCCAGCGCGCGGTTGACGAAACCGGTTGCCAGCTCATCATCGCCGAGCCCTATGTGATCGAGAAAAATCCCTCCGATCCGCAGCTTGTTGACACCCTCGAAATGGGGCAGGTATCGCGACGACTGGCCAATGAATTCGGCGCCATCAACGTCCGCACCCAGGAGGCGTTCGATATGGCACTGCACCATTCGGAACCCTCCGATTGGGCCGCCGACCGTATCCATCCCAATCTCGCCGGTCATGCCGTCATCGCCCAGGCGTATCTTCGCGCCATTGGCTTCGAACTGTAAAATCACAGAAGACGGGGCATTGTTAATCTGCCGGCATTTCGGCATAGACGAAAGGGCAATGGCGAAGCCGTATGACAGCTGGCTTGACGTTGCATCATATCGAATCCTTTCGCGCCCGGGATGTTGCCGGATCCATCGCCAGGATTTACCGGGATGCCTACGACTGCGCGGAAGAAGATGCCAGGTCGTTCATCAACGGGGCGTTCGCCCGCCACACGACCTGGCCCGGTTTCTTCCTGTTGGTCGCCACATTCGAGACCTTCCCGACAGGTTTTATCTACGGTTACGAGAGCCGCGAGGGGCAATGGTGGCACGATACCATCCGCCCGGCGATGCTGGCTTCCGGTCAGGGAGATTGGCTGGATGACGCCTTCGAGTTGGCGGAAATCGCCGTCGTTCCGGCCATGCAGGGGCGTGGCATCGGCACCGCACTGGTCGAAGCATTTCTCGCCGTCGTCGCCGATCGCGTCATCCTGCTGTCCACCGATCTGGGAGACGACACCCGGGCCCACGATCTGTATCTCCGCTTCGGCTTCGCTGACCTGATTCGTGGATTCCAGTATCCGGGCTTCGATGACCGCGCCATCATCATGGGAAGACGTCCGGAACTTCTCCACCCGGGTTCATCGGCCTATGGCGGTTGACCGCTATGCATGAGGTGATCCTTTCTCGTATCAATGCATCGGAGATGCGTGACCAGGCTGCCGAACTCGCGGCTATTCATCAGGCTGCGTTCGGAGAGGACCCAGCCCGGGCAAAACGATACCGGGCCGTGAGTATCCCGGAAATGTCCCGGCATTCAGGGTTGCATGCGATGACTGCACGAAGCGCCGGACACCTGGTGGGATTCGTCCTCGGCTACGA
>Ga0182747_1001104_pt1 | contig 21942 bp, 16 predicted proteins | sample eDN3rd30CBELigBY_FD_128526 | JGI IMG/M metagenome (GOLD analysis project Ga0182747, IMG submission 128526) | Enriched backyard soil microbial communities from Emeryville, California, USA - eDNA 3rd pass 30_C BE-Lig BY (version 2) (version 2) | ecosystem: Environmental > Terrestrial > Soil >...
AAGGACTATGGCTTCATGCTGCGCGACGACCCCGCCTATGCCGAAAAGGCGGCGCGGGTCTCGGCGCTGGCGAAGGACATCTCCGAACTGCTGATCGATGCCGATCTGCCGCCCGGCGACGGGCGTGGGCTGACCGTCGCCTATCACGCCGCCTGCTCGCTGCAACACGGGCAGAAGGTCACCGAAGCCCCCAAGCGCCTGCTCGCCGCTGCGGGCTATGCCGTGCGGACGCCGGCCGAGGCGCATCTGTGCTGCGGCTCGGCGGGGACCTACAACATCCTCCAGCCCGACATCGCCGGACAGCTGGGCGACCGCAAGGCGGCGAACCTCGCGCGCCTCGCCGCCGACGTCGTCGCGACCGGCAATATCGGCTGCGCGATGCAGATCGCCCCGCGGATCGGCGTGCCGGTCGTGCACATGGTCGAACTGCTCGACTGGGCCACCGGCGGCCCCGCGCCGGCGCAATTAAAGGGGCACGAAACGCGCATCGGCGATTGACTCAATTAATAATATTATACAATGAGACGTCTTGGGCGGCGGGCTGCAAAAATGCCCCCGCGTTCAGGGGAAGGACGTCTGAAACATGAAGCTCGGCTCGATCCTGCTCGCCGCACTGGCCGTCACCATGGCGCTGCCGGCCGAGGCCCAGACGCCCGAACTGTCGGTCGCGCCCGGCGGCCATTATCTTCTTGCCGGCGACAAGCCCTTCTTCTGGCTCGGCGATACCGCCTGGCTCCTGCTCAGCCGGGTCGATCGCGCCGACACCGAGGCCTATCTTCAGACGCGCAAGCGCCAGGGCTTCAACGTCATCCAGGTCATGGTGCTCCACACGCCCAAGATGACGAGCAGCAGCGGCGCGCCGGCGCTGGTCGACGGCGATCCCGCCCGGCCGCGCACCACCCCCGGAAGCGATCCCGCAAACGCAGACGAATATGATTATTGGGACCATCTCGACTGGGTCGCGGGGCGCGCCGAGGAACTCGGCATCTATCTCGCGCTGGTGCCGGTGTGGGGCGACCTTGCGATGAACAAGGTGCTGACGCGGGACAATGCCCCCGTCTATGGCCGCTTCATCGCCGAGCGCTACGGCAAGCGGAAGAACATCATCTGGCTCAACGGCGGCGACACGCGCTCGGAATCCAACACCGCGGTGTGGGACGCGCTCGGCACCACGATCAAGTCGATCGCGCCGCGGCAGCTGATGACCTTCCACCCGATCGGCCGCACCGATTCCTCGTGGCAATGGCACGACGCCAAATGGCTCGACTTCAACATGCTGCAGTCGGGCCATCGCTCCTATGCGCAGGAAGGCGCGAACGCGAAGGGCGAGGATAATTGGCGCTACATCGCCGAGGATTGGGTGCGGCTGCCCGCCAAGCCGACGATCGACGGCGAGCCCTCCTACGAGAATATCCCGCACGGGCTGCACGAAGCGCCGCCGCAGCCGCGCTGGCTGGCCGCCGACGTGCGCCGCTACGCCTGGTGGGCGGTGATGGCCGGGGCGTTTGGCCACACCTATGGCGAAAACAACGTCATGCAATTCTTCCTGCCCGGTGCCGACACGCGGAATTTCGAGGCCGACATTCCGTGGCGCGACGCCCTCGCGGCGCCACGCGCGCCGGGCGCCGACCAGATGCGCTTCGTCCGCACGCTGATCGAATCGCGCCCGATGCTCGAACGCGTGCCCGACCAGTCGCTGATCGCCGACAACGGCGAACGCTACGACCGCGTGCTGGCGAGTCGGGGGAAGGCCTATGCCTTCGCCTATAGCTACACCGGCCGGCCGTTCACGATGCGCCTCGGCACGATCGCGGGCCAGCAGGTGCGTGCCGGATGGTATTCGCCGCGCGACGGCACCACGACGCCGATCGGCACGTTCAGCAACAGCGGCACGCGCCGTTTCGATCCGCCGGGCGACACCGCTCCGGGCAATGACTGGGTGCTGGTGCTCGATGACGCCCGGCGCACGGCGACCGAATAAGGAAAACCCGCCTTGGCCCTGCCGAAGATCAAATATGTCCGTGCCTTCACCGTCCGTGGCGGCGGCGCCGACTATCACGACCAGGGCGAAGGCCACTGGATCGACGACCATATCGCGACGCCGATGGCCAAATATCCCGCCTATCGCCAGTCGCGGCAGAGCTTCGGCATCAACGTGCTCGGCACGCTGGTGGTCGAGCTCGAGGCCGACGACGGCACGGTCGGCTTCGCGGTGACGACCGGCGGCGAACCCGCCGCCTTCATCGTCGAAAAGCATCTTTCCCGCTTCCTGATCGGCCGCAGCCCGGCCGAATATGAGCTGATCTGGGACCAGATGTATTTCTCGACCCAATATTACGGCCGCAAGGGGCTGGTGGTGAATGCCATCTCGGGCGTCGACCTCGCGATCTGGGACCTGCTCGGCAAGCTGCGCGGCGAGCCCGTCTATCATATGCTCGGCGGCGCGGTGCGCGAGGAGCTGCAGTTCTATGCCACGGGCGCGCGCCCCGATGTCGCGAAGCAGCTCGGCTTCATCGGCGGCAAGCTGCCGCTCCACCACGGCCCCGCCGAGGGACTCGAAGGGCTCGAGAAGAATATCGCGCTATTGGCCGACATGCGCGCGAAATGCGGCGACGATTTCTGGCTGATGTACGATTGCTGGATGAGCCTCGACCTCGACTATGCGACGCGCCTCGCCCAGCGCGCGTGGCACGAATGCGGGCTCAAATGGATCGAGGAAGCGCTCAGCCCCGACGATTATTGGGGCTATGCCCAGCTCCGCAAGAATGCGCCCAAGGGGCTGCTCGTCACCACCGGCGAGCATGAAGCGACGCGCTGGGGCTTTCGCATGCTGATGGACATGGAATGCTGCGACATCATCCAGCCCGACGTGGGCTGGTGCGGCGGGGTCACCGAACTGATCAAGATCGCCAGCTACGCCGACAGCAGGGGCGTGCTGATGGTCCCGCACGGATCGTCGGTCTACAGCTATCATTTCGTCATCACCCGGCACAATTCGCCCTTCGCCGAATTCCTGATGATGCACCCCGGCCCGACCGAGGTCGTGCCGATGTTCGCGCCGCAGCTTCTGGGCGAGCCCGTGCCCGTGAACGGCAAGATCCGCGCGAGCGAGCTCGACAAGCCGGGCTTCGGCGTCGAGCTCAACCGCGACATCGCTCTCCACCGTCCCTATCCGAACTGAGGAAGATTTCATGAAACTCTGCCGCTATGGCGCCGCGGGCGCCGAGAAACCCGGTCTGATCGACGCCGACGGCCGCATCCGCGACCTGTCGGCGCATGTCGCCGATATCGACCCCGGCACGGTCGGCAAGGATGGGCTGGCCCGGCTCGCCGCGATCGACCCGGCCTCGCTGCCGCTGGTCGAAGGCGAGGTCCGCTATGGCCCCTGCGTCGCGGGCACGCGCCATTTCGTCGCGATCGGGCTCAACTATGCCGATCACGCCGCCGAATCGAACCTGCCGATCCCCGAGGAACCGGTCGTGTTCAACAAGTGGGTGAGCTGCATCCAGGGTCCGAACGATCCGGTCACCATCCCGAAGGATTCGAAGAAGACCGATTGGGAGGTCGAACTCGGCGTCGTGATCGGCACCCAGGCCTCCTATGTCTCCGAAGCCGACGCGCTCGATCATGTCGCGGGCTATTGCGTCATCAACGACGTGTCCGAACGCCATTGGCAGCAGGAACGCGGCATGACCTGGGACAAGGGCAAGGGTTTCCCGACCTTCGGCCCCGTCGGCCCCTGGCTCGTCACCGCCGACGAGGTGGGCGACCCGCAGGCGCTGTCGATGTGGCTGTCGGTCAACGGCCAGAAGGTGCAGGACGGCCATACGAAGACGATGATCTTCACCGTCGCGCAGATCATCGCCTATCTCTCGCAGTTCATGACGCTGCAGCCCGGCGACATCATCACCACCGGCACCCCGCCGGGCGTCGGCATGGGCCAGAAGCCCGAGGCTTGGTATCTGAAGGCGGGCGACGTCGTCGAACTGGGCATCGAGAAGCTGGGGCAGCAGCGCCAGCAGTTCGTCGCGTGGCAGGCATGAGCGGGCGCTTCGCCGGCCGCGTCGCGGTCGTCACCGGCGGCGCCGCGGGCATCGGCCGCGCCGCCGCCGAGCGGATGGCGGCCGAGGGCGCAAAGGTCAGCGTCTGGGACGTGTCCGAGGCGGCACTCGCCGATTGCCCCTTCGCGGTGCACACGGCGCGCGTCGACCAGTCGGACGAAGCGGCGGTGACCGCGGCCGCGGCCGACGTCGTCGCCACGCTCGGCCGGCTCGACATATTGGTGGTCTCGGCGGGGATCACCGGCCCCAACGAGACGGTTGAAAATTATCCGTCGGACGCCTGGCGCCAGGTGATGGCGATCAACCTCGACGGCACCTTCTTCTGCAACAAGGCCGCGGTGCCGCACATGAAGGCGAACGGCTATGGCCGCATCGTCAACATCGCCTCGGTCGCGGGCAAGGAAGGCAATCCCAACGCCTCGGCCTATTCGACGTCGAAGGCGGGGGTGATCGGCCTCACCAAATCGCTGGGCAAGGAGCTGGCGAAGGACAATATCACGGTCAACGCGATCACCCCCGCGGCGGTGCGGACCGCGATCTTCGACCAGATGACGCAGGCGCATATCGACTTCATGCTGTCGAAGATCCCGATGGGGCGTTTCGGCACGGTCGACGAGAATGCGGCGATGATCTGCTTCCTCGCGAGCGAGGAAGCGAGCTTCTCCACCGGCGCGGTGTTCGACACCTCGGGCGGCCGGGCGACCTACTAACGATGCGCGCCCGCCCGCCCCTCGTCGACCCGCACGTCCATCTGTGGGACCTGGCGCACATCCGCTATCCGTGGCTGACGCCGCCGTTCGACGCCGACAATCCGAACGGCAGCGTCGAGCCGATCGCTGTCGACTATCCGCTGGACGCCTATCTGGCCGATGCGGCGGGGTGGGACGTGCGGGGAATCGTGCATATCGACGCCGGCGCCCATGCCGACGACGCGCTGCGCGAGACCCAATGGTTGCAGGCCATGGCCGACGACCGCGGCATGCCGACGGGCATCGTCGCCTTCGCCGCGCTCGACGATCCCGACCTCGAATGGTTGCTGGCACGCCATGTCGAGCATCAGGGCGTTCGCGGCATCCGCCATATCGTCAACTGGCACCCCGACCCGGCGCGCAGCTATTCGCCCGCCGACGTCACGACGTCGGATGCCTGGGCGCGGGGGTTCGGGCTGCTCGCCCGCCACGGCCTCAGCTTCGACCTTCAGGCCTATCCCGGCCAGTTCGCGCATCTCGCCGAACTGATCGCGAAGCACCCCGACACGCCGGTGATCATCGACCACAGCGGCATGGCGATCCCCGGCGACGCGGATGGCTGGGGCGTGTGGCGGCGGGGCATGGCGGCGCTCGCCGCGCTGCCCCATGTCGCGGTCAAGATATCGGGCATGGGTTTCACCTGGCGCCCGTGGGACGCCGAACAGGCGCGGCCTTATGTTCTCGAGACGATCGAGCTGTTCGGCACCGACCGCGCGATGTTCGCCAGCAACTTCCCGACCGACAAGCTGTTCGGCAGCTTCGACAAGCATCTGGGCGCCTATGACGCGATCACTGCGGACTTTTCGGACGGCGAACGCGCCGCGCTGTTCGCGGGCAACGCCAACCGCATCTATCGGTTGGGCTTGACCCTTTAAGCCATGAAGATCGTCGATCTGCGCACCGAACATACCGCCGACCTGCTCGGCACGGAGGCGGTGCGTCCACGCCTGTCGTGGCGGATCGAAAGCGATGCGCCGGGCGCCGTGCAGACGCGCTATCGCATCCGCGCGGCGACGAGCGTCGAGGCGCTGGATGGCGATCTTTTGTGGGATTCGGGCGAGGTCGCGAGCGATGCGACCTTCGACATCGCCTATGGCGGCCCCGCGCTCGGGTCGATGCAGCGTATATGGTGGTCGGTCGAGGCGACCGACAATGCGGGCACAAGCGTCCGCTCGGCACCGGCGTGGTTCGAGACCGGCCTGCTGTCGCCGGACGACTGGCGGGCCGACTGGATCGAGGCCGAGGACGCCTTTGCCGCCGCCGACCGCGCCGCCGGGGTCGCGTGGATGTGGGGCGAGACGGCGCTCGATGCGCGCCCGCATGCCTTCCGCCTCGATTTCGACGCACCGGCCGATCTGGCGCGCGCCGAGGTGCTGATCGCGGGCAAGGACCATCTGCGCGGCGTCTGGATCAACGGCGAAGCATCGCCGCTCGACCGGCCGTTCGGCTGGGACACCTATCTGCCCTTCTGGGGCACGCTCGCGCCCTATGCGGGCGACATCGGGCCCGGCCGCAACAGCGTGTGCGCGCTGGTCGAGGCCGACACCGAAGGCTTCTTTCCCGTCGATGGCGGCGCCTTCGCAGCGCTGATCCGCCTTCACCTTGCCGACGGCCGCGTCGAGCGCATCACCGGCACGGCTTTTCGCGTCCGCCCCGATGCGCCCGAGGGCTGGACGGGCCCCGATTTCGACGCGAGCGGCTGGGCGCGCGTGGTCCCGAGCACGAGCTGGGCCGAGGGCGACCCGCGCCCGAGCGAGCCCGCGATGCTGCTGCGCACCGAATTCACGCCCGCGAAGCCCGTGGTCGCGGCGCGGCTCTACGCCACCGCGCTCGGCGCCTATGACGCGCGGATCAACGACCGCGCGGTGAGCGATGCGATCCTCGCGCCCGAGATCAGCGTCACGAAGAGCCATGTTCTTTACCAGGTCCACGACGTCACCGACCTGATCCGGCCCGGCGCCAATATGTTGGGGGCGACGGTCGGCGACGGCTGGTACGCGAGCCCGTTCGGCTGGCGCATCGAGCGCTACGGCTTCGGCCCCGCCCCGCGCCGCTTCCGCGCGCAGCTCCGCCTCGACTATGCGGACGGCAGCAGCGAATGGATCGCAACCGGCCCCCACTGGCGCCTCGCCCCCTCGGCGATCCTCCTGTCCGAAATCTACGACGGCGAAACGCGTGACGCGCGTCGCGAACAGCCCGGCTGGGACAATCCCGGTTTCGACGATGACGGCTGGGCCGCGGCAAAGCGCGGCGCGGCGCCCGAAGCGCGCCTGATCGCCCAGACCTCGCCCGCGCTGAAGCGCACAGGCAGCCGTCGCGCGCTCAGCGTAAGCGAGGCGCAGCCGGGCCGCTATGTGTTCGATTTCGGCCAGAATTTCTCGGGCTGGGTGCGCATCCGCGCCCAAGGGCCGGCGGGCACCACGATCACCGCGAAATTCGCCGAGCTGCTCCATGCGGACGGCACCGCCGACCTCGCCAACCTGCGGCTCGCCGCGGCGACCGACAGCTTCACCCTCGCGGGAACCGGCGACGAGATCTTCGAGCCGAGCTTCACCTATCACGGCTTCCGCTATGTCGAGATCGCCGGCTATCCCGGCGTGCCGACCGCCGACGATATCGAGGGCGTCGTCGTCCACAGCGCGTGCCGCGAGACCGGCGAGATGACCTTCCCCGACTCGCCGCTGCTCCAGACGATCTGGAACAATGCGCTGTGGAGCCAGCGCAGCAACTTTTTCGCGGTGCCGACCGACTGCCCGCAGCGCGACGAGCGCATGGGGTGGATGGGCGACATCCAGGTGTTCCTCGACGCCGCCGCCTTCAACATGGAGGTCGACCCCTTCATCCGCCGCTTCCTGCTCGAGGCGCGCGCCGCCCAACGAGGCGACGGCGCCTATCCGATCGTCGTTCCCCAGCCGCTGTCCTTCCCCGACGTGGTCACGGCGGGGTGGAGCGAGGCCGGGATCATCCTGCCGTGGCAGCTCTGGCAGCGCTATGGCGACACCGCGGCGATCGACGAGAATTGGGACGCGATGGCGGCGTGGATGGCCTATGTCGCGCGCGCCAACCCCGACGGCATCTGGCGCCACGACCGCGGGCTCGACCTCGGCGACTGGCTGTCGGTCGACGCCGTCAAGCCCGACGACGAGACCACGCCCCGCATCCTCTGCGCCACCGCCTATTGGGCTTGGGTAGCGGAGCTGATGGCCGACATGGCCGAGGCGACCGGCCGGCATGCCGACGCCATTTTCTATCACGATCTTCGCGAGACGATCGGCGAAGCCTTCGCGCGCGAATTCGTCGCGGACGACGGCACCGCGGGCAACGGCAGCCAATGCAGCCAGGTCCTCGCGCTCCACATGGGCCTCGTTCCCTCGGGCCGCCGCGCCGCGGCCGCCGCGGTGCTGGCGAAGGATATCCGCGCGCGCGGCATGAAGCTGTCGACCGGCTTTCTCGGCACCCCTTATATTCTCGACGTGCTCGCCGATGCCGGGCTGCACGAAGAGGTCGCCGGCCTGCTGCTCCAGACCGGCTATCCGAGCTGGGGCTATATGCCGAGCCAGGGCGCGACGACGATGTGGGAGCGGTGGAACGGCGACACCGGCGACCTGTCGATGAACAGCTATAATCATTATGCCTTCGGCGCGGTCGTCGGCTTCTTCTACCGCCGCCTCGCCGGCATCGCGCCGGCGTCGCCGGGCTTCCGCACCATCGCCGCGCGGCCGCTCTGGTATCCGGCGATCGGGCGGGTGAGCGCCCGCTACGACGCGCTGGTCGGCACCATCGCCGCCGAAACCGACGGCGACGCGAGCGACCTCACCCGTTTCAGGCTGACCGTGCCCGCCAACACCAGCGCCGAGGTCGAACTGCCCGGCACCGGCTGGCGCAGCGGCGACCGGAGCCTGACGGCCGACGGCGCGCTGACGCGCGTGACGGTCGGCGCCGGCCATCACGATTTTAGAAGATATTGAGAGAGGAACGACCCCATGCCCACGCTCGGACTCATCCATAATTCTCCGATGCTCGCCGGCGTGTTCAACGAGATCGCGGCCCGCATCATGCCCGCCGACGTCAAGCTGCTGCACTTCGTCGACGAGAGCACGATCAAGAACACGATCGCCGCCGGCCATCTGGAAAAGACGACGATGCGCCAGGTGATCCGCCTCGTCGGGTCGGCCTTCGACGCCGGCTGCGACGTCGCGATGGTGACCTGCTCGTCGATCGGCAAGGCGGTCGAGATGGCCGCCGACCTCTATGACCAGCCGGTGCTGCGCGTCGATCGCGCCATGGCCGAAAAGGCCGTCGCCACGGGCAAGCGCATCGGGGTCGTCGCGACCCTGTCGACCACGCTGCAGCCCACCGCCGACCTCGTCCGCCGCGTCGCCGCCGAGCAGGGCAAGGAGATCGAGCTGGTCGAGCATCTGTGCGAAGGCGCCTTCGAGGCCGTGATGGCCGGCGACGGCGCAACCCACGACCGCATCGTCGGCGAGGGGCTGACCGTGGGGCTGAAGGGCGTCGACGCGATCGTCCTCGCCCAGGCGTCGATGGCCCGCGTCGTGGCCAGCCTGCCCGAGGGCGCAGTATCGGCGCCCGTCTTCGCGAGCCCCGAGCTTGGCATGGAGCAGGCACGCGACATTCTCGCGCGCCTCGCCCGGAGCGCCGGCCAGTGACGAAGCGGCGCGCCGTCCTCGGCATCCTCGCCGCGCTGTCGATCATCACCTTCATCGACCGGCTCGCGATCGCGGTGACCGGACCGGCGATCCAGAAGGACCTGAACATCACGCCCGACGAATGGGGCTGGGTCCTGAGCGCCTATGTGATCGCCTATGCGGTGTTCGAGATTCCGTCGGGCGCGATGGGCGACAAGCATGGCTATCGCAAGGAACTGACGCGCATCACCGTCTGGTGGTCCTTCTTCACCGCGATCACCGCTGTCTGCCGCAATTTCTGGCAGCTCGCCGCCGCGCGCTTCCTGTTCGGCCTCGGCGCCGCGGGCGCCTATCCCAACATGACCGGGGTGCTCTATCGCTGGCTGCCGGCGCGCGAGCGCGCGCGCGGGCAAGGGGTGATCTGGGCGGCGAGCCGCTTTGGCGGCGCGCTCGCGCCGCTGCTGCTGGTGCCGGCGAACAAATATTTCGGCTGGCAGGCGGTGTTCGTCATCCTCGGCGCGGTCGGCTTTGTCTGGGCGGTCGTCTGGTGGCGCTGGTTCCACGACCGCCCCGCCGAGCAGCCGGGCATTTCGGACGAAGAGGTCGCACTGATCGGCAGCGACGAAGGGGTCAGCCATGCGGGCACACCGTGGCGCAAGCTGATGGGCCTGCCGCAGCTCTGGCTCATCTCCATCGCCTATTTCTTCTATGCCTTCGGTGCATGGTTCTTCTTCGGCTGGTTCCCTGTCTGGATGGTCAAGGCGGGCTTCACCGTGGACGAAATGGGCCTTTACGGCTCGGTTCCCTTCCTGCTCGGCATCGTCGGCAACCTCGCCGGCGGGGTGCTGTGCGACCGCCTCGCCGAGCGGATCGGCATCCGCCGCGCCTACAGCCTGATCGCCGGCATCTGCCTGACGCTGACCGCCGCGCTGCTCGTCGCGATGAGCCTCGCCACCGGCAAGTTCGCGATCGTGGCGCTCGCCGGCACGGCGTTCATGGTGATGGACCTGATGCTGCCCGCCGCTTGGACGATGTGCATGGCCATCGGTGGCCGCTACGGCGGCACCGCCAGCGGCATGATGAACACCGCGGGGAACTTCGGCGGCTTCGTCTGCTCGGTCGCCTTCGGCTATGTCGTCGCGGCGACGGGCAACTACAACCTGCCGCTGCAGGGCGTCGCGGCGATGGTGCTGATCGCCGCCCTGCTGTTCGCGCTGATCGACTGCACCAAGGGATTCGACCACAAGCCCGCGCTCGTCGCGGCCTGACCGTAAACGCCGCCCGTTCGAGCGGGCGGGCAACAGAGGGGATGAATGACATGCGCCGCCTGATGACCGTGCTCGCCGCAGCCGCCCTGTCGACCGCCGCGACCCCCGCCATCGCGCAGGACAAGACGCCGCCGCTTACCGTATCCGCGGGCGGCCGCTATCTCGAGGCGGGCGGCAAGCCTTTCTTCTGGCTTGGCGACACCGGCTGGCTGTTGCTCGCCAAGCTCGACCGCGAGGAGACCGAGCGCTATTTCGCCAAGCGCGCGGCGCAGGGCTATAATGTCATCCAGGTGATGATGCTGCATCGCCCGACCATGGCCAACCCTGTCGCCGGCCCCGCGCTGGTCGACGGCGACCTCACCCGGCCGCGCGTCACGCCGGGCAATGATCCCGCCAAACCCGGCGAATATGATTATTGGGACCATCTCGACTGGGTGTTCGACCGCGCCGCCGCCCACGGCCTCTATATCGCGCTGGTCCCCGTCTGGGGCGATTTCGCCGACTTCCGCCTGCTCAACGCCGACACCGCCCCGGTCATCGGCAAGTTCGTCGCCGAACGATACAAGAACAAGCCGAACCTCATCTGGGTGAACGGCGGCGACCGCTATCCCGAACTCTCGCCACTTGCCTGGGACACGCTCGGCAAGACGATCCGCGCGATCGACCCCGATCACCTCATGACCTATCACCCCGCCGGGCGCGCCAGTTCATCCTGGATGTTCCACACGGCCGAATGGCTCGACTTCAACATGTATCAGTCGGGCCACCAGAGCTATGCGCAGGACCATCAGCTCAACGCGCGCGGCGAGGATAATTGGGTCTACACCACCGACGACCTGTCGCGCAGCCCGGCCAAGCCGACGATCGACGCCGAGCCGAGCTACGAGAATATTCCGCACGGGCTCGACCGCGCGCCCGAGCCGCGCTGGGGCCCGGCCGACGTGCGCCGCTATGCCTGGTGGTCGGTGCTCGCGGGCGCCTTCGGCCACACCTATGGCGAAAACAGCGTGATGCAGTTCTTCGTGCGCGGGACCCAGGCCAACGCCTATTGGCCCACCCTGTCGTGGCAGGAGGCGCTCGACGCGCCGGGCGCCACGCAGATGCACCATCTGAAGGACCTGATCCTCTCGCGCCCCTTCCTCGAGCGCGTGCCCGACCAGTCGCTGGTCCCCGACAGCGGCCCCCGCTACGAGCGGGTCGCCGCGAGCCGCGGCAAGAGCTACGCCATCGCCTATACCTACACCGGCCGCCCCTTCCACGTGCAGATGGGCAAGATCAGCGGCAAGCGCGTGCGTGCCGCCTGGTTCGATCCGCGCACCGGCAGGGCGACGCCGATCGGCACCTTCGCGAACACGGGCAAGCGGCTGTTCACCCCGCCGGGCACGCCCGCGCCCGGCAACGACTGGGCGCTGCTGCTCGACGACGCCTCGACCACAAGGACCAACCCGTGAAGACCTTCGCTCTCCCCCTCGCCGCGCTCGCCCTGCTCGCAGGAGCCGCCGCGCCGCACGCGGCGCTCGCCCAGACGGCCCCGCAAAAGGCGACGGCCGCGGCGCGCGACGTCGCGCACGAACGGCTGTGGCTCGGCTCGGCCTGGTATCCCGAACAATGGCCCGAAAGCGCGTGGGAGGAGGATCTCCGCCTGATACAGGGGCACGGCGCGAATGTCGTGCGCATCGGCGAATATGCCTGGAGCCGGATGGAGCCGACCGAGGGCCAGTATGAGATGGACTGGCTGGTCCGCGCCGTGCGCCTCGCCGGCAAATATGGCATGAAGGTCGTCATCGGCACGCCGACCGACACGCCGCCGGCGTGGATGACGCAGAAATATCCCGACACGCTGCAGGTTGACGGCAGCGGCAAGCGCCTCGGCCATGGCGGGCGCCGCCAATTCTCGATCTCGTCGCAGCGCTACCGCGCCTTCGCGCGAACGATCGTCACCAAGATGGCCGAGGCGCTGAAGGACGAGCCCAATGTCATCGGCTGGCAGATCGGCAACGAGCCGACCGACGAAAGCTATGACCCGGAGGCGCGTGCCGCCTGGGTCGCGTGGCTCAAGCAGCGCTACGGCACGCTCGACAAGCTCAACGCGGCGTGGACCACCGCCTATTGGTCGCAGACCTATACCGACTGGGAGCAGGTGCCGTTCAACAATGACAAGGCGAATCCCGGCTGGATGCTGGAGCTCAAGCGCTTCATCACCTCGCAGTGGCGCGCCTTCCATCGCAACCAGATCGACGCGCTCCGCGCGGTGATCGGCGACAAGCAGTTCATCACGATCAACTTCGGCGGCCTCGGCTGGGCCAACCGCTTCGATCGCTACGAGATGAATCGCGACCTCGATGTGACCTCGTGGGACGATTATGTCGGCATGGGGCACCTCAAGCCCTATCGCAACGGCGCGACGCACGATCTGGTGCGCGGATGGAAGCGGCAGAATTTCTGGGTCATGGAAACCCAGCCGGGCTTCGTGAACTGGGCGCCGGTGTCGAACATGCTCTACCCCGGCGAAACGCGCGCGCTCGCATGGCAGGCGGTCGGCCATGGCGCCGACGCGGTGCTCTATTGGCAGTGGCGCAACGCCCTCAACGGGCAGGAGACGATGCACGGATCGATCGTCGGCCCCGACGGCAAGCCGCTCCCCATCTATACCGAGGTGCAGCAGATCGGCCGCGATTTCGCCAAGGCCTCGGCGGTGCTCGCGGGCACGACGCCGGTATCGCCGGTCGCGATCCTGCAGGATTATCCCAGCCGCTGGGCGATCGACTTCCAGCTTCACCACAAGGATTACGACCAGATCGAGGTGCTGCTCGACTATTATCGGCCGCTCAAGAACGCACTCGGCGCGATCGACGTGGTCGAGGCGGCCGAAGCGCCGCTCGCGCGCTACAAGCTGGTGGTCGCGCCAAGCCTGAACGTCATCACCGAAGCGACGGCCCGGCGCCTCGCCGATTATGTCCGCGGCGGCGGCCACCTGATCCTGGGGCCGCGATCGGGCATGAAGGACGAATATGACCGGCTCGAACCGGTGCGCCAGCCGGGGCCGCTAGCGGCGCTGCTCGGCGGGCAGGTCGAGCAGTTCTACGCGCTCGACGAAGAGATCGCGGTGGGATCGGGCAAGGCGAGCATCTGGGCCGAGGCGCTTTCGACCAGCGCCCCCGACACCGAGGTGCTGCTGCGCTACGGCCAGGCGAACGGCTGGCTCGACGGCAAGCCCGCGGTTATCAGCCGCAAGGTCGGCAAGGGCCGCATCACCTATGTCGGCGCGCTCGTCGACGATGCGGTGATGAAGGGGCTGATCGACGGCGCGCTGATCGACGCCGGCGTGGCGCGCGACTTCGAGGTGCCCGAGGATGTCGAACTGATGACGCGCGAGGGCGAGGACCGCGAGATCGTGATCCTGGTCAACCACGGCCGCGAGACCCGCGAGGTCTCGCTCCCGGCGGCGATGACCGATGTGCTCGCAGGCGGCCGGGTCGCGAAGGTGACGCTGGCCGCCGAGGGCGTGGCGGTGTTGCAGCGCTAGAACCGCAGTGGACAGGGCGCCGCATTATCAGACGCTCGACGGGTTGCGCGGCGTTGCCGCACTCTCGGTCTTCGCCTTTCACCTGTTCGAGCTCGTTTTCCTGAAGCCCGGCGAGAATCCGTTGCCCCGTGCCTATCTGGCGGTGGATTTCTTCTTCTGCCTGTCGGGATTCGTGATCGGCCATGCCTATGACGGGCGGCTCGGGCCCGCTGCGCCTCCGGGGCGGCGGCTTGGCTTTGGCGGCTATGTGGCCCGGCGGTTGATCCGGCTGCAGCCGCTGGTCGTGATCGGTACGCTGCTCGGGGCGATCACCTATCTCGCGAATCCCTTCGTCGGCGACGCGCAGCAACTCGGCACCAGCGTCGGCTACGCCTTGTTCGCGGCCAACCTGTTGCTGGCGCTGTTCCTGATCCCGGCGTCGGCGCTGCCCAATATGTGGGGCATGACGCATTCGCTGAATGGCCCCGCCTGGTCGCTGTTCCAGGAATATCTGATCAACCTTGCCTATGCGGCGGTCGGACATCGGGTCGGCCGGGGATGGCTCGCAGCGATCGCCGCCATGGCCGTCGCGGGGCTGTTGTGGATGGCGTTGTCGCGGGATTCGATGAATGCGGGGGCCACCTGGCGTGACTGGTGGGGCGCACCCATCCGGGTGATCGCTTCCTTCGCGTTGGGCTTGCTGATTCATCGACTGGGGCTGAAGATCGCGGTGCCGGCCGCGTTCCCGCTGCTGTCGGCGGTGCTGATCGTGCTGTTCGCAGTACCGCTGGTCAAGGGCTGGAGCGGGCTGATCGACTGGCTGTGCGTGGTCGTGGCCTTTCCGCTGGTCGTCATGATCGGCGCGGGCGATCGGGGCACGACCTGGCTGGCCCGTATCGGCGGGCGGCTATCTTACCCGCTGTATATGCTCCACTATCCGTTCGTGCTGTTCTTCGCGCACTGGAATTGGAGCGCCAAGCCGGGCCCGGTGCTGATGGGAAGCGTGATGGCGGCGACGATCGCGGCAGCCGTCGGCTTGGCCTGGGCGGTGCTGGTGTGGATCGACGAACCCGTGCGCGCCTGGCTTTCGGCGCGGGCGGAGCGCAGGCAGTCGGTCAGGGCCGTCGCGGCCGAAACCGCCCTCCGCTGAAGTTCAGAGGGGGGTAGAAACCCCTTGCTTCAAGTCGGCCGGATCAAACTCCAGCCCAAGGCGTGTCGGGTCAGTCCCGGTCGAACAGCGCGAGGTCGATCGCATCGCCCATCGCGCGGTAGCCCGCCTCGCTGGGGTGGATATGATCGCCCGAATCATAATCGGAACGCAGATGCAGCGGATTGCGGGGATCGCGGACCGCCGCATCGAAATCGATGATGGCGTCGGCGACGCCGGCGGTGCGAATCCACTGGTTCACCGCCTGGCGCTGCGCCTCGCGCTCGGGGGAATGGCTGGTCGATCCGCCGAAGGGCGTCAGCGTCCCCATCACGACCTTGATCCCCGCGACGTGCGCGCGGGCGATGATCTGCTCGTATCCGGCGATCAGGTCGGCAACGTCGAGCGGCGGGTTCCGGCCGAACATCGTGCTGGAGCCGCCATGGCCGATATCGTTGATGCCTTCGAGCAGGATGACGTGCGACACGCCCCGGACCCGCGCGACATCGCGATCGAACCGCGCGAGCGCGGCATCGCCCCAGCTCGTCGACAGCACCCGGTTGCCGCCGATGCCGGCGTTGACGACGGTCACCGGATCGCTCCCTCCGGCCGCGACCAGGCGGCGCAGCAGCTGTTCGGGCCACCCGTGCAGCTGTCCGGCATACGGCCGATTGCCGTCGGTGATCGAATCACCCAATGCGACGATGACGCGCGGGGGATCGGCGCTCAGCACCAGCGCGCCGCTGACCGGCGGCCGTCCGATGATCGTGTCGCCGCCATCGAGACGCGGCGACAACGACTGATCCCCCGCCGCGAACGCCATCCGCTGGTTGCCGAACGCCTTGAGCTTGAGGGACTGGGGCAGGTGCAGGCTGACGACGATATCATCGAGCGCGGCGGCGTCGAGGTCGACCGGATCGCTGAGCGCCGGGGCGCCGGCGGCGATGGTGATGCGCCGCTTGCCCCCGAAGGCGAGCGGGCGAAGCGTTCCGGCGCGGGCGTCGAAGCCGTCGGCGGCGAAGCCGACGCTGGCGCCGTCGACGAGCAGCGGCTCCGTGCCGTCCTCGTTCGAAATCCGGATGCGCAGCGCATGGCCCGACGCCCCCAGCGTCAGCCGCATGCGCAAGGTTCCGACCACCGGCGGGCGATCGCGCAGCCGCTCGCGGGCCTCGTCGGGGAGCTTCATATCCTTCGGGATCACGAAATCGAAGTCGGCCGGGCTCGATTGATAAGCCTCGACCCATTGCGGGCGATGGTCCTGCGCGGCGGCGGCCGGGCCGAGCACGGCCGCGGCCAGCAGGCCGAGGCGCGCCAGCCGCGTCGTCACGGCGCGTCGGCGAGCGGGGCCGAACGCCCCTGCCGCACCGCCTCGAAGAAATCCTCGCCTCCCATCTGGCCGCCCTTGAGCACCAGTTCGAGCCCGTCGATCGCGGGATCCTCGGCATGCGCGCGCACCAGCGGCGCGCCGCGCTCGATCGGCGCCGCCCAGGTCAGCGCATCGATGCCCAATTGCGCGACCCCGTGGCTCGACGTGTCGCCGCCCGCGAACAGCAGCCGTTTGAGGCCCGCGCGGCGGACGACGTCGAGCGCGATCCGCCCGAGCGCTTCGCCCAGCTTCTCGCCGGCCGCCGGCGCGGCGGGGTCGAGCGGACCCTCGGCCGAGTGGATCACGGCGCGGCGGCCGTGCGCCAGGCCGGCGAGGGCGGCGTCCGCCAGCCGCGCGGCTTCGGCCGACGACCCTTCGAGCAGCGCGCCTACATCGGCCGCTATGGCCGCGAAGCCGGAGGCCGGCGCGCGCGCGATCTGCCGGGCGGTGACGGGCGAACAGCTCCCGCTGACGACCAGCAGGCGGTCGGCCTCGGCGGCGCGCGCCTCGGCCGGCGCCTGCGCGATACGCCCCGCGGCGCGCCAGGCCAGCACGAGCGCGCGCGTGACGCCCGAGCTGCCCACGGCAAAGCGCACCTCGCGCCCGGTCAGCACGCCGCCGGTCGCGGCAAGGTCGTCCATTGATAGTCCGTCGAACAGCACCGCGTCGGCATCGGCGGCGTCGAACGCTTCGCCCGCGCGGCCGGCGCGAATCGCTTCGAGCGAGACCAGCGCGATGCGCGCGTCGGTCTGCGCCGCCAGATGCCGGATCAGGTCGGGCTCGTGCATCGGCGTGACCGGGTGGCGCGACATCGTCGGGTGGCGGTCGATGCGATAGACCTCCTCTCCCGCCGCCGCGAACAGATTGCCGAAGGCGACGTAGCGCCGCAGATGCGGCGCGCCGACCGCGATCGCGGCGCGCCCCTCGAAACGGCGCAGGCCGATATCGAGTGCCCGCCCGATCGAGCCGGTTTCGGGGCTGGAATCGAAGGTCGAGCAGGTCTTGTAATGGACGATCGCGGCCTCGCCGAGCGCGCCATAGGCGGCAGGCAGATGGGCGTCCATCCACGCCGGCGAGCGGCTGCGGCTGTCGCCCGCGATTCCGATCGCGCGTACGTCGGCGAAGCGCGCGCGGAGCGCGGCGTCGGGTACCCGAAGGAAGAGGACCGACGGCACCCCGCCCCCGGCGAGCTGTTCGAGCACGTCGGTCGAGCCGGTGAAATCGTCCCCGTAAAAAGCGTAGAGCAGACTCACCCGCCGAACGCCCCCAGCGCGGCGGCGAGCTCGGGCGCGCCCTTCGCGGCCTCGTCGACCGGGACGCCCGCGACCGCCGCGTCCCAGGCCTGGCGCAGCGCGCGGACGCCCGCTGCGGGGCCGCCCGGATGCGCCATGATCCCGCCGCCCGCCGCGAACATGCAGTCGACCGAGCCGAGCGCCGCATAGGTCGGCGCCGCCTGCCGCGCCGACTGGCCCGAGGAGAAGACCGGCATGATCTCGCAGCCCCGATGCGGCGGGTCGAACATCGGGGTCAGGCATTCGCGCGCCGAGGCGATCACGCTCTCGTTGCTCTCGCAGAATTTATTGTCGATGCCGTTGACATGGGTGTGATCGATGCCGGCGAGCCGCCACAGCTTTTGGAACGCGATATAGCTCATGCCGATCGCGGGCGAGCGGCCGAGCAGGCCCCAGCCGTTGCGATGGCCGTGGATCGGCAGCTGCGAATGCGCGCGAAGAACCTTCATCGCCGGCAGGCCGATCGAATTCATGCTCGCCATCACACAGGTGCCGCCGGCCGCCAGCACGATATCGTGCCGCGCCAGCATCTCGTCGATCTCGCCGGTCAGGTTGGCGGCGTACATGACCTTCTTGCCAGTCTTGTCGGCATGATCGTCGATCACCCGCATCACCGCCCGCACCCGCGCGTCGAAGGGACAATGCGGCCCGTCGGCCTGCAGTTCGTCGTCCTTGATGAAATCGATCCCCGCCTCGACCAGCCCGCGAACCTGCTCGGCCGTCGCCTCGGGCGACAGGCCGACGCTCGGCTTGATGATGGTGCCGATGATCGGGCGACCGTGGACGCCGGCGAGCCGGCGCGTGCCCTCCACGCCGAACTGCGGCCCCTGATAGCGGGTCAGGAACTCGGGCGGCAGTTCGACGTCGAGCAGGCGCAGACCCGAGAAGGCCTTGAGCTCGCTGAGATTGCCGTTGATCGTCGCGAGCAGGTTGGGAAGCGAGAGCCCCATGTTCGAGACCGGCCACGACAGCCGCACGCGCGCGGTGCGTCGCGTCGCATCGCCCGACTTCGGCAGCCCCGATCCCGGCAGCGAGGGCGCGCCCGCTTCGCCCAGCTCGACGATCTCCTCGACGCGCGCCGCATGCGCCTCGCGCAGTTCGTCGGTCTCGCCGGGCACGCGCACGAAGGTGCCGGTCGATTGCTCGCCGGCCATCGTTTCCGCCGCCTGCGCGAGCGGGAAGGCGGTCTCGATCCAGTAGGTGGCGGTGATGCGCGGTTCGGTCATGGGATTTTACGGTTCCTCGTGCGTCAGGACATGATCAGCCCGCCATCGACGTTGATGGTCTGGCCGGTGATATAGCTCGCATCCCTGCTCGCCAGGAAAGCGACCAGCGCGGCGACGTCGCTGCCCTGGCCGGCGCGCTTCATCGGGATGCCCGCGACCCATTCCGCCATCAGCTCGCCGGGGGCGTAGTCGCCCATCAGCCTGCCCCATTCGCGGTCGTTATAATCCCACATGTCGGTGTGGATGATGCCGGGGCAGATCGCGTTGACCGTGATGCCTTCCACCGCGACTTCCTTCGCGAGGCTCTGGGTCAGGCCGACCACGCCGAACTTCGAGGCGGCATAATGCGGCGTGTAGATGAAGCCGTCGCGCGCCTGCCCCGATGCGGTGTTGATCAGGCGCCCCGCCTTGCCGCGCGCGCGCATCCGCCCGATCGCTTCCTGGCAGCAGAGGAACACGCCCTTGGTGTTGACCGCGAGGTTCAGATCCCACTCGGCTTCGGTCAGATCCTCGACCCGGGCGATGGTGATGACGCCGGCATTCTGCACCGCGACGTCGACGCCGCCGAAGGCCTCGGCCTCGTCGAACAGCGCCCGCACCTCGGCCGGGCGGGTCACGTCGCAGCGACGCGTCACGACGCCGACGCCATAATCCGCGAGCGCCGCCCGCGCGGCCGACTGATCCTCCTCGATCGCGCCGATCACCAGATTCGCGCCTTCGGCCGCGAACCGCTCGGCTATGGCGAGGCCGATCCCCTTGTTGCCGCCCGAGATGACGACGCATTCGCCCTCGAAGCGGCGCATCGGTCAGGCGGTCTTGAAATAGGTCGTCGTGCGTTCGGTATCGACCGCATAATAGGGCACGAACACCAGATTGCGCTGACCGACCTTCGCTCGATAGCTTTCGGCATGGCCCGGCATCGGCTCGAGCGCGCCCGGCAGCGCGATCGCCTCCTCGTCGATCCCTTCCCAGGGATTGATGCCGACATACATCACCGCGCCGCGCATCACCGCCTGAAGATTGGGATTTTCGGGATCGATGGGCAGGGTGCGAAGCGGCTGCGGGATGGTCAGCTCGACCGTGTCGCCGGCCTTCCAGTTGCGGCTGACGACGGCAAGCTGGCCGGGAGTGGCCTCCTGCGCGCGGCCGTTGACCGACAGGCTCGCGCCCCGGGTCCAGGCCGGAATGCGCAGCTTCATCGCGAAGCGGCCGTTGCCGGCCTTGCGCACCGTCAGCTTCACCGTGTCTCCGACCGGATAATCGGTCTCCTGCACCACCTCGACGGCGCCGCCCGCACGATCCCAGGTGACTTCGGACGGGGTGTAGAGGTTGACCAGCAGATTGTCGTCGTCGTGGAAATAGGCGTTGAGGACATAGTCCGCGACGCCCTGCACCAGCGTGCCCGAGCAGCACGGCCACTTCTGGTGGTAATAGCGCTTCTCGCCCGCCGCGCCATAATCCGAATAATAGGGATAGCCGCCGTCGCTGTCGGGCAGGCGCGTGGCGAGCATCGTGTTGTAAAGCGTGCGTTCGAGGCCGTCGCCATATTGCGCCTCGCCCGTGAAGCGGACCAGATAGCGCGCGAGCTTGAGGTCGGCGAAGGCGCCGCACGGCGTCTCGAAATGCGCCTTCGAGCTGCCGAGGCTCTTGGCGAGATTCCCCTGGCCGAGCACGACGAACTGTTCTTCGGGGCCCCAGCCGCCGCTGGCGAAGCGTTGCGGCTCCATGAACTTCCACGCGTTGATCAGCGCCTTGCGATATTTCTCGTCGCCGAGGTGGAGGAAGGCCTGCGCCCCCGACGAATTGCCGATCGTGTGGCTGTAGGCGTGCTTGGTGGGAAGCACGTCCTGGCCAGCGGCGAGCGGGTCGAACCATTCCTTGTTCAGAAGATAGTGGACCGCCATGTCGTGATATTTCTGGTCGCCGGTGATTTCGGCGACGTGGAACAGATTCTCCGAAATGACATAGGTCTCGTCATAGGGCGGATCGACCTTGCCGATCCGGTCGCGCGAGACGGGCGAGATATAGGGGCGGCATTTTTCGATGATGATCGGCAGCAGCGTCTTCGCCTGTTCGACGCCGCTCAGCCGGTAGGCGTCGACGAGGCCGACGACATATTTGTCCATCACATAGGCGGCCCACTGCGCCTGCGCCTTGGGGCCGGCATAGGGGTTGGTGGCCGTGACCATCGCCTTGCCCCACTCGCTGACCAGCAGCGCCACCTTTTCGTGCGCGGCCTTGTCGTTGGTCGCGGCGCCGAGGCGGGCGAGGCCCGAGATATATTGGCCCATGGTGAGGCCGGCAACGAAACCGTCGCGGTCGTACCAGCCGCCCATGTCGGGCCCCGGCGCGGGAAGGCCCGCATTCTGGCGGAAGACCTTGAGGACGCGGTCGTTGTCGAGCGCAAGGAAATGCGCGTGGATATGGTCGAACTGGCGCTTGATGCGGCCGCCGGTCAGCTTGACCGCGCCATAGGGAAATTCGTGCACGGCTTCCTTGCCGCGCAGCGCGGCCGGCTGCGCCGCGGCCAGGGCCATCGGGCTCGCCGCCAGCGAACCCACGGCCGCCGTGGCGCAGGCCGCGCAGTGGACGAACTCTCGGCGGGAAACCCCGGCCAGCTCCATGCCCTTCATATCGATCCTCTCATGCGATGTCGGCGCGCCGATTCGCGCGCGCTACCCT